>ENA-UOWO01000411-UOWO01000411.1-activated-sludge-metagenome-genome-assembly--contig:-NODE-411-length-62593-cov-8.489510_pt1 | contig 62593 bp, 46 predicted proteins | sample MGYA00238148_ERZ761564 | MGnify/ENA primary metagenome ERZ761564 (study PRJEB28885, sample SAMN05720194) | activated sludge metagenome | isolation source: Anaerobic digester | place: USA...
GTCTTCCGTCTTCCGTCTTCCGTCTTCCGTCTTCCGATTTTCGTCCTGTCTATAGAAAAATTTGTTGAAATCAAAACTTTATATTTACTTTGCATTTCAAAGTACTTTCATATGGAGAATAACATTTCATCGGCTGAAGATCTGAAAACCATCAGAAAAATCATGGAGGATTCAACGAAATTCCTTTCGCTGAGCGGTCTTTCGGGGATCTTCATGGGCTTATTCGCGATTGCAGGAGCCATGATCGCAATCTTTCTGATCCCCGGGAACTGGATGATACTTTTTAATGAGTCCCTTAAAACCAGTACCAACAATGGAACATCTGCTGTTGCGTTAAAACTGATCCTCGATGCTTTGGTAGTTTTAGTCCTTTCAGTCATATCTGCATTTTATTTCTCATTCAGAAAAGCAAGACGGTCAGGAAAAGCATTCTGGACACCGGTTTCAAAAAGACTTCTCTTAAATCTGTTCATCCCTTTGATCGCAGGTGGCACTTTTGCATTGATCCTCATTATCCAGCGTCATGGTGAGCTGATCATTCCTGTATTCCTGATTTTTTACGGGCTTGGACTCATAAATGCCGGAAAATTTACTTACAGTGAAATTTTCTATCTGGGTATTTTAGAAATTTTTACGGGCCTTGCTGCAGCTCTTTTTCCTGACCTGGGATTGTTGTTCTGGATCATCGGATTCGGAATTCTCCATATAGTTTATGGAGTAATGATGTACAGAAAATATGAAGCATGAAAGACCTTATATCAGGTTTAAATAAAGTCTTTGACAGCAGGATAAGGCTCGGAATAATGTCAATCCTGATGGTAAACGATTCCTATGATTTCAATAGTCTGAAGGAATCCCTCAATATCACCGACGGTAACCTGGCCAGTCATCTCAAGGCACTGGAGGACAGGGGATTGATAGAAGTAAAAAAACAATTCATTGGAAGGAAACCAAATACAAGTTATAACATTACAACAGAAGGTATCCAATTATTCAGGGAACATCTGAATGCTCTTGAAAAACTCATAAGAACACATTAAAATTTATCTATTAACCATGCGTGACGAAATTAAAACCAACCTCGGTAATCCCGAAATCCTTGAAAAACTATACCGCAAGGACAGAAAGGCTTTTAAAGCAGCTTTCGAAAGTATTTACACTGAGATTGAAAGCACCGACGCTGTAAAATTCTGGAAAATCCGTCTTGATTATGACATCAGGCCGGATACACCTAAAACATTTACACTGACCGAATTAATAACGGTATTTGTTTTTTGTGTGATTGTTGTATTTCTTGTAAAGATCCCTTCAATATTCAACCTCAGCTTTCCTGAAGATATCTTTTATATGAGGAACACAGCCATTATTGTCTTTTTCGGGTTGACATTGTACACAGTCTGGTTTAACAGGATCAAAGATATTAAGAAATTGATCATGACTGCTATGGCATTTCTCATTGCAGCCATTTATATTAACCTGCTTCCCTCAGACAGTCAGGGCGCTGCGGTGATTCTTGTATATATTCATCTTCCTTTTCTGATGTGGTTTATATATGGGATCGTCTTTACCGGCTATGAATTCAGGAATCTGGATAAAAGGATTGACTTTATAAGGTTTAACGGAGACCTGGTCATTTTCTATGCACTGATAGCAATTGCGGGAGGTCTTCTGACGGCGATAACAGTTGGTCTGTTTGATTCCATCGGATTGGATATAGAAAAGTTCTATGGAGAAAACATAATCATAACGGGAGCAGCAGCTGCGCCTGTAGTTGCAGCCTTTTTAATAGAAAAATTTCCGGCTCTGGTCAGTAGAACGGCACCTTTAATAGCAACAATCTTCAGTCCCTTGGTCCTCATTACACTGATCGTTTTCCTTGTGACTATATTAGTGACAGGAAAAGATCCCTATAATGACCGTGATTTCCTGCTGGTATTTAACATAATGCTGCTCGGAGTGATGGCAATAATCATCTTCTCTGTTTCCGAAACATCAGTAATAAAAAACCAGAAATTCAATGCTATAATATTGTTTGTCCTGTCGACCGTTACAATAATCATCGATCTCATTGCACTGTCTGCGATCTTCTACAGGTTAGGCGAATACGGACTGACACCCAACAGGCTGGCGGTACTCGTCTCAAATATCCTGGTCCTGATAAACCTGGTCCTTATAATGGCCGGTCTCTTCAGGATCAATTTTAAAAAGAAGGATTTTACGATTGTTGAAAAGACAGTCTCGAAATTCCTTCCGGTTTATCTTGCCTGGATACTGATAGTGATCTTTGCCTTCCCGGCTATTTTCGGGTTAAGGTAAAAACGTTTTTTTCACAGGTCCGGAATTCTTATCAGGACACAAATACCAGGATCTTAATCATTCACTTCATTATCTGATAATGCGGGAAGCCGGTTCATTCTATATTTACCAGGACGCCCCGAAGCGGGGTTACAGGTTGCATTCTTCCGGGAGATCCCATAAGAGCCGGAGCTGATTTTGGCCCAATTGTAACTGTCACTGATCCGTTCATTTCCGAGAATCTGCATTCGATTGTCTGTGAACCAAGGCTTTCCTCAACAAAACGAGCCGTAATTTCAAGTGTACCGGAATCAGTCCAGGAATAAGCCGATGCCACTTTAACAGATACAAGAGGCACAGAATAACTGGCATCAACCGATTTTGAAGGGCTTCCACGGGGAGGAGCCAGCAATGAGTTTAGTTTGGAATTAACCGTCTTCCAGCTTCCCTGACCGGCTTTAATCATTGATATCTGGTTCTTCCTTTTCATTGCAAAACTGCATTCATTATCACTGAAACCGAAATATACCGACTGGATCTGGTAATCATTATCCCCGATCATAAACTCCTTTCCGGAAATTTTCTTCTCAAAACCAGATTCTGACCGGCCGGAAAGCTGAGGTTTCAGAGACAGTCCTGATTGCTTTTTCTGCAGATTACTATAAGATACAGGATCTGATTGAATTGCCTTGTTTGATTTTATTGCAGGGATCAGATAATTATGGACAAGGTTTAATTCTTCCTGTGTGTTTTTTGCATTAGCAGTTAAAACGACAATTGCATCCTTATCAGGAAATAAGATTACAAACTGACCTGCCATCCCGTCAAGGCGGACACTATTATTTCTTCCCCTCCACATTTGGTAGCAATACCCCTGAGCCCAGTCATCCTTGTCCTTTGGCGTCTTAGTAGAAGGATCTCTGCTTTCAATCTTGAACGAAGTCGCTTCCTTTACCCATTCTGCCGGGATCAGTTGTTTGTTGTTCCATTTGCCGCTCTGCATCAGCAGTTGCCCGAATTTAGCAAGATCTTCTGTCCGGAGCCTCAATCCCATCAACCCCAGATTTATTCCCTGTGAATTCTTGTCCCAGTCCATTCCGCGAATAGATAACGGAGTGAAAATTCTTGGCTTCATGTAATCAAAAAGGGTTTGGCCGGTAACCTGCTGGACGATTGCTGAAAGCATAAAAGTTGCCATGTTGTTGTACTTAAATACAGTACCCGGTTTATGAACCGGTTCATCTTTGAGGAAAGCAGTGATCCAGTCCTCATCATTACCGGCTAACATTGCAGGAGGATCCTGACCTACTGACATAGTTAACAGGTTCTCCACGGTAAGTTCCTTCATTTGTTCACCAACTGTGTCGGGCAGGGAATACGGGAAGAAAGAAATAACCTTATCACTCAGTTTCAATCTGTTTTCTGAAACGGCAAGACCGATACCCGTTGCAGTGAAGGTCTTACTGGCAGAGTAAAGGAGATGTTTATAATCCGGACCATAAGGATCCCACCATCCTTCAGCAATTACTTTCCCATGTCTCAGGAACATGAAACTATGAATTTCCTGCCTGCCGGTATCAATTGCATTCAAAAAGTCAATGATACCGGATGAGGCAACTCCTTCAATTTCCGGAATGCTTCTCGGCAATTTGTCGGTGTTCTGTGCTGTTGTATTAAAAGTGTATCCTGACCAGATCAGGATAAGGATGACTTTAAGTCCGCTTAACAGGCTTTTCATGTTGTTAATTGTTATTAGTTAATGGCACTATAAAGCTATTATTTTATTTGAAAATCAAACCCAGGATCAGGTGGTGAAATACAGGATATTAAAATATATTTGCAGAAAACTGTTATATGAAATTATGACATCAGGATTGTGCCTGCCAGTTGTAAAAAGATTAAACATTTAAAGACATATTTGTTCTGCTTTAAAGAATCCGCAATGAAACCAATAAACACAAATTTATAATGATGAAAAAATTTTCTTTATGCCTTGCGCTCGTTGTAATAATTACGTTTTACAATTCAGCCTTATCACAAACCATTTCAAAGGAGGAGCTTATATTTCTGACATCGGAATGGAAGGGTGAACGATTTCCGGATGGCCGGCCGAAGATATCTGATGATCTTCTTAAGCGGGCAAAGAATCTTGTTATAGAAGATGCCTGGCAGATCCTGAACAATGAAGGATATATAAACCAGTTTGAAGGAAACTGGAAGATGGTCAGGTCTGGTGTTCCGGTTATAGGCAGGGCTGTAACTGCTACCTTTATGCCAACAAGACCTGATATAGAAAAGAATATTAAAGAAAGAGGCTGGAAAAATGGATTTGCAGGGAATACAAATTCCTGGCCCATTTCTGTCCTTCAGAAAGGAGATGTTTATGTTGCCGACTGCTTCGGCAAGATTAAAGGTGGTACTTTAATGGGCGATATGCTCGCTACCTCAATATATTCCAAAACCGGCACCGGCGTTATATTTGATGCAGCAGCCAGGGATCTGACAGGTATATCTGCAATTGACGGATTCAATGCTTATGTACGTGACTTTCATCCCTCATTCCTTGTTGATGTAGTTCTCACAGGATTGAATACACTGACCAGGATCGGAGAAGCTATTGTAATGCCGGGAGATCTTGTTATCAGTGACGATGAAGGCGTTCTTTTTATACCGGCACATATGGCTGAAAAGGTGATAGCAACAGCCGAATTCATGACAGCCCGCGGCGCTTTCAGCAAGGCTATGCTGAAAGAAGGACGCTATACATCGGGCCAGGTCGATTCTCAGTGGACAGATGAAATAAAGGAGCACTTCCTCAGATGGCTGAAGGAAACTAACAGTGAAATAAAGATAACCAGGGCCCAGCTTGATGAATTCATGTCTAAACGGACCTGGTAACCAACCATGTGTTAATAACCAACTGAAGGATTAATTTAACTTTTCCGGGATTTATAAGACTGTCCCGGAAGGCTCTATTAAATTTGTCCGATGAAAACTACAAATGGCTCAATAATTCTCTGGCGGAAAATCGTGATGATTTTTATCATTTCAGCCGGTACATTTCTGTTAAAAGCCCAAAGTAACAGTCCTCCGGCTGACAAAGTCCTTTTCGACGGGGTATCACTGAACAACTGGCAGGTAATAGATTATGAAGGTCACGGAGCAGTATCCATTGCAGACAGTTGTATTATAATCGGTAAAGGAGAATATATTTCAGGTATCAGGTGGACTGATGATTTTCCAAAATCAGGTTATGAGGTTACTCTTCTCGCAAAACGGGTTGAAGGGAATGATTTCTTTTGCGGGATGACCTTTCCCGTCAAAGAGTCATTTTTAACTCTTGTTCTGGGCGGATGGGGAGGATCATTGTGCGGGCTCAGCTGTATTGACGGGTATGATGCTGCAAACAATTTTACAAGTAAAATTTTCTATTTCGGAACAGACAAATGGTGGGCTGTTCGTCTGAGAGTTACTGAAAAAAAGATTGAGGCATGGGTTGACCAGGATAAAATAGTTGATTTTACAATTGGTAATTCCGGTTTATCCCTTCGGATGGAAGTAGAGTCATCAGTACCATTCGGAATTACAACATATAAGACTACCGGAGCACTCCGTGATATAAGACTTCACCTGATCCCTGAATAAAGATCTGCTAACTGATTTACCTCTGCCCCAGGTGATGCAGGTTGATTTTTCTGCTTTCTCCGTTCAGGGGAAGGAGTAAAAATGCAGAAAAATCAAATCAGGAAGTCAATATGTCAAAGTTGCATTAGTTGAATGACGACTTTACCTGGCAGCAATGCTCATTGAAAATAGGCAATAGCTTTATCAGCTTTTTTTGCATTATTATTCCTCAGTATTACATTTTTACTCTCAGCTTTACTTATCCCGATAAATGTTTTACATCCAGTTTCAGCCTTTGATTCGGAAATCAGTCCGTCTGAAATTCTCTCCAGGAGGATTGCCGGATCTGATCCGTTTAAAAGTCCCTGCCGACCCGAAAAGTATCTGATCTCAAAACCGGAAACATTATTAAGTACAAGCGCACTCTGCCAGTTCTTTTCAGGATTTTCTTCATTCCATTTTACTGTCATATCCTTTATGACAAGTCCTTTAACATCTTCGATCATCAGTGCGTGTGAACTTCTTTTATCGATCGCATCTTCAGGCTCCATGAACATCTGGACATTGTTTATTCTGATGTTCTCAATCGGCTGGTCCGGCTGACCTTTAATAGTGCTTGTTCCCCGGGGATGTGAAATTATTGTGTCAATAACAATATCCTTTATTCGTCCCAGCTTTGAGTTTTCAGATCTTCTGCTGAGCTTGAACTTGCATAGTTCTGCACTTCCCCACCAGTTCCAGTGCCGTCTGTTTGTTTCTACAGTCAGATCCCTGAAAATAATATCGCTCACCGTTGCACCATCCTGGACATTGATCCCGAATCCCTTGTTGGAATTACGGATTGTACAGTTGCTGAAAATGACATGACGGATATCTGCGAATGTTTCAGTTCCGATCATCAGTGGGGTTGAAGATGAAGAGAGGATACAATTGGTGACAACAACATTTTCCACGGGATTGACTTTTTCCTGGCCTTTCCGTGCGGGTGTTTTAAGGACGATCGAATCATCTCCGGTCACAATCACCGAATCGGATATTGTAACATTGCTTGTACAGCATATGTCAATCCCATCGGCATTCACTCCCTTTTCAAGATCAGAGAAAATATGAATACCTCTTATAAAAACGCGGTTACAATCATTCAATCTTATATTCCAGAGAGGCGAATTTATGACCGTTATGTCACTCAGCAGGATATTGGTACAGTTGTTAAGGATGAACATATATGTCTGCATACCGGTCCTGTAATATCTTCTCATATCCACACCCGCTTTTCTGGCTATTTCTATTTCAGTAATTATCTCCGGATCTTCTCCCCGCATTTCGACGAATTCATATTTTGCCAGTCCGTCAATAGTACCTCTTCCGGTCACAGAAATATTTACTGCATCCTGTGCATAGATCATTGTCCGCGAGCCCTGGATGAAATCAGCAGGGTCCTGGCTGAGAAACAATGTTGCTCCGCTTTCGAGATTGAGATTCACATTGTCTTTTAACTGTAGTGTTCCCACTGTATATTCTCCGGGTGGCACATAGACAGTGCCTCCGCCGGCAGAGGTACATGCTTCAATTGCTTCCCGGACCGGTATGGTAGCCTTATCATTCCTGTTGCCTGTTGCCCCGAAATCTCTTACATTATAAACATTGAAGCCGTTCTTCATGGTGGATTCGGACGGTACCATCACCGAACCTAAAAATCCGGCCCCAATAAGAGTTGTCCCGTTCTTTAACATTGAACGACGATCTATCCTGCCGGCTATGTCTTTGTCATTATTTCTCATTTCCATTAGTCGCTTTTAAAGAATACTGATATAAAAATATGCATTATTACAGATTAATCAATTTCATCTGTTTAAGTATCTTTATGTATTATTTACGCTGAAAGTTAATTTTATGTTTTACTGACCAATTTAATATCACTATCCATGAATCGCAGAAAATTCATTGAAACGTCAGGTGCTGCAGCCGGAGCTGCAGTGTTTGGAAGCGTGAACGGCACTTTTAACGAACAAACTTCCGGATCAGAACTCCCGCAGGGAGGAAAACCGAAGATCAAGCTTGGGCTGTATTCGATATCATATGGCGGAATATGGTATGAGGGGCAGGCTCTTTCTTTTGAGGAATTCTGCAAAAGGGCAAAGGATTACGGATTCGATGGGGTGGAGCTCGACAATAAACGCCCGATGGGCTGCCCTCTCGATCTTAACAATCGCAGAAGAGATGAAATGGTCAATGCTCTCCTGAAGAACGGCCTGGAAATACCGGCAGTAGCGGCTAATAATGATTTTTCAAGTCCTGTTCCGGAGCACAGGGAATGTCAGCTTCTTATGGTACGCGAAACCGCCAGGCTGGCTAAGGACCTGGGAGCAAAAATCGTCCGGCTGTTTGCTGCATGGCCAGGTGTGCCAATTCATGAAGGGGTGGGTACGTATGACCTTACCAGAGGAAATTTCTATACCTTCGAAAGACAGTTCCCTTTTGCGACCAGGCTTGACAGGTGGAATTTTGTTAAGGATTGTCTTAAAGAATCTGCGAAGTTCGGAGAAGAATTTGGCATTACAATGGCGCTCCAGAATCACGCACCGCTGATAAGAACCTGGAAGGATACCCTCGACCTGGTTAAGGAGGTCAATTCACCATGGCTTAAAATATGCCTCGACCTCCCGATAATGGAAAATCTTGATAAAGATTATGTTGCCCATGCCGTCAGAGAAGTCGGGAAGCTTCAGGTCCATTCACATTATGGAGGAGAATATTTCCGTGATAAGGACGGATCAATAAAACCCCTTATCCTGGATTATTATGCCGGTGGAAAAAATCCGGATTACCGGCATTACATCGGATTAATGAACGAAATCGGATATAATGGTTATTTTACTTTTGAACTATGTCACCCTGTACTTAATGAAGACCATACCCGTGGTGATATTAAATATGTGGATAATCAGGTGAAACTTGCAAGAGAATTCCTTGCTGGGATTATCGGATAACAAAATAATCCCGACATTCCGGGAATCTCAGGATAATGCGTAAAACCGTAAACATATGAATAACAGAGTACTTACCCTTCTCTTTGTGACGGGTTTACTTACCGGACCAGGTATTGCGAAAGCCGATAATCTGATCCTGAATCCGGGATTTGAGGCTTCACCGGTCAATCCGGTCAGCTGGAAAATAACCGGACCCGTTGAATCAATGCAACCAACTACAACAGTTGATAATAATATATTTTTCAGCGGTAGGTCAGGACTCAAGATGGAAAGTTCCAATCCCAACTGCCATGGCAGAGCTGTTCAGACATTTGGAATAACAGGAGATCAGACGTATCTTGTCACTGCGAGGTTCAGGACTGAGAATATAAGTTCCGTTCATAAAAATGTACTTATCAGGGTAAAATGGTTCAGGGGGAAGGAACAACTTGGATATAATTACATATATACTATTGAAGGTGAATCTGATGGATGGTTTCATGCATCTGACAGGATCAAAGCGGTAAAAGGGTCCACAACAGCTGAATTATCTCTGGAGTTCAGATGGAGTACCGGGACGGTCTGGTGGGATGATATCTCATTTGAAGCGTGTGCCGAGGAACTCCCTAGGAAAATTAAAGTCGGTACTTTTTATTTCCGGCCTCCGGGACCGACTGTAGAAAAGAATATTGCTTTAATGAGTGAAATGATCGACAAGGCCGGCAAAGAAGGGTGTACAATAATATGTCTTCCAGAGGGATGGCCGACATGCAATACAGGCCTCGGGATGCAAAAGACCGAATCCAATACACTGGAGGGCAGTGCCTCGGCAATGATGTCTGAAAAAGCAAAAGAGTACGGCATGTATATAGTTTCGGGTCTTTACAGCTGGAAAGGAGATACTTTAAAGAATGTAGCTGTACTTTATGGCCGCACCGGAAAGATCGAAGGGATATATGAAAAAGTGCAGCTTCCTGATTCTGAAACTGAAGCCGGAGCTGTACCCGGAAATACATTCCCGGTGTTTACAACTGATTTCGGGAGGATCGGCATTCTTATATGCTGGGACAGCGCCTTCCCGGAAATATCGAGGATACTGGCCATCAATGGCGCTGAAATTCTGTTTTGTCCTGTCTGGGGCGATGTCAGGGGACCGGAATCATGGAAACTGACAGCCCGTGCAAGAGCTTTCGACAACGGGGTATATTTCGTAACAAATATTTTTGACGGACACAGTGTAATTGTTAACCCTGCAGGTGATATACTTCAGGAAAGCGGGATACAGGGCACTCTTATAACATCAGAAATCGATCTTAATTTCAATCCGCCATGGAACTGGATAGGTAATGCAGGACTTGGAATCTGGAAAGGAGTCTGGCGTAAGGACCGCCGGGCTGATCTTTTCGGAATATTAGAAGAATAAATAGTAATTAATGCATATCAGAAGGATAAGGCTCAGGAAAGAGTATCGTCTTAAGATATGGTTATTTATTTTAACTGCTTCAGCTTTCGGTTTCATCTTTATTCCTGAAACGAACAGATCTGCTTTTTTTTCATTTTTCAGCAAGGACTGCAGGAATTATCAGCAGGTGTTCAGCCGGAAACTTAATGACAGGATACCTGATTACATAGATAATGCCCGGTCAAAAGGGATAGAGAAATGCACTGATGAAGCTGATATTGCAAGGAGGATTTCAACTGGACAGTTGTTCAGGGTAAGGAACAGCAGATATTATAAAGTTGAAAAAATGGCCTACAGCTATCCCTATCTTACAAGGGAAAGTAAAAAGCTCCTGAAAGAAACCGGTAAAAGGTTCAGGAAGAAAGTCAGAAAAGACGGACTGATAGGTTCCGGATTTATAATTACATCGATGACCCGTACAACCGGAAATCTGAAAAGCCTTGGGAAGAAAAATACCAATGCATCGGACAACAGCCCACATCTTAATGGCAATGCATTTGATATTTCCTATGCAAGGTTTCATTTAAAAAAGCTTTATGTCACCGAGTGTGATAAATGGTATATGAAGGAAGCCCTGGCGGAGGTTATCTGGAAGATGAGAGAAGAAAAAAAATGCTGGGCAACATATGAAAAAAGCCAGGGTTGTTATCATATTGTATCCAGATGATTGCTCAACGAAAGAACAATTACAATTTTCTTTTCATGTAGTACCAGGACTAAAGATCAAAATGAGAATCAGGGCTAAACTTCCAGCAACCTTTTTATTGCCGCAATAGTTTCCTGATTTATTTTATCAAAGATAAACCAGGGTTTGACCAAAGTCAATTTTATTTGACAATAATGTATTATTATCAAATCTGTGATTTGATTGAGCATTAATCAAATAAGATTTACCATATCATCAGCATACCAATGGCAAACAATATATTTTCTCTATTTATTCTTCTGCTGTTCTCATCCTTATTGAAATCCCAGCAGCCTGAAAAGGTATTGACCTCAATTTTTAATGAAGCACTCACAGATACAACAGCATACAATCAGCTCAGATATCTGTGCAAACATACCGGAGGAAGGCTGTCGGGTTCTCCGGCATCTTTAAAGGCAATTGAATTTACACGTCAGGCTTTAATAAATGCAGGGGCTGACACCGTATGGCTTCAGAAAGTAATGGTGCCTCACTGGGAAAGAGGATTTGAGAATTGTTGACAGACAAATCTCCTGAATCAGGATTTTTTAAAGTCCGGTAATGCATTTGCGGATAGTTACTTTACCTCGTTGTAACCTGTAATTCTTCCGATCCAGTCAATAAACCCTTCGGGATCTTCATCCGCACAATGTCCGCCATCCCAAAAGGTCCAGCTGTTTACATCCTTTTTCAGGTTCTCCAGACTTATAACCAGATTAACCATTACGGTCTGTGATGTATGATTATCGCTAGTGCCGTTCCTGAGCCACCAGTAACCGGCACAATCTTTATTGTTATTCCTGATGAAATACATCGCATTCATCATGTTTACAAGCTCAGTGACTTCGCTGTCGATCTCTGCATTCATATTACCTGTAGAATGTCTGAGACTGAAATTTGTAAAATGGCGTGAATCAGTTGTTTTATTTCCGAATAGATTTGGTTCTGGCTGACTCATACTAAAATCATCGAAAGCCGGAAGTCCTTTCATTCTTCCGACATGTGAAACATAATCCTTAAAGGTGAATTTGGAGCCCTGGTCACTCCACGTGATCCAGGTGTTCTTCTGAAGATATTCCTTTCGTTTTTCATCACCGAGGCCTTTCAGATATTTATCCGCCGAGGGGAAAAGATAAAACTTCAGAAGATATTCGTCATAATTATCCGCTGTAATGAGCCCGAAACCATCTTTACCCTGAAGTTTTAAAGATGCCTGGTAAGCGGAAAACATAGATTTAAGCTGGTTTGATAATTCCTGATCCACCAGTCCTGAACGGGCCGGTAATGACCCGTAATTCCATTCATAGGCCATATCAGCATGTTCCAGGTCGGTTATCGGACTGAAACAGGCACTGGCAAAAATGTCATCTTCCTCATTCGCAGCACCTGTTTCCTTAAGGTATTTATCATACAAAGGACTATTACCGGAGGCTCCGAGCAGAGCTGAGAGCGCACCTCCGGCGCTGCATCCGACTGATACAATTCTATCCGTATTTCCCGGTAAAACACCCTTGTTATGCCGAATGTACCGGACAGCAGCTTTCAGGTCGACTATAGCTGCCGGAGCTTTACCATAAAATGTACCATCGGACGCTTTGTTGTCACGTCCCCTGCATCCCGGTGATACCACAACATAACCGGAAGCAAGCGCCAGATCCTGCCTGCTGCTTATCCGGCTGATGCTTCCGGGAGTCCTGCCCTGAACTCCTGATGGTACAGGCGGCAGACTGGTCTTTTGCCTGGCCGGAGCACCCATGGTTGCTCCTTCACCGCTGCGTGCATTATTAACGGACATATAACCGCCTACTCCAATGACAAATAATATAGGTGCATTTGAGGCATCAACAGTTATATTATCGATCTCAACCGGAACACTGACATTAAGGCTTTGATAATCTTTATCCACAGGTTTTGAAACATAGGGAATATGCAAATAAGAACGGTAAGTAACCTTTTTCTCTCCCGCAGAGGTTATAATTGTCTTCGTCTCCAACGTAAAGTTATCTCTGGGAAACAGTAAGCGATCCGTCGATTGACCTGCGGAAATACATAACAAAAGTGTGTTGATGATCATTAATAAAACTGTCATCTTTATTACTTTATGCATCGCTTTATGTGCTTTCTAGAGTTTTACAATTTTTCAAACAGCCGGGCATCAAATCCATACGGACAATATAGGTACAAACCAGCAACCAGTAAGCAGTAACAAAGCACCCTGCAACCGGCAACCCGATTTATTTAATCCTCAATTAACAGAACTATTTCTTGTAATTGATGATCTCTTCAGGAGTTTTTCTTGGAGTTGCAGCAGAAACTGCGTCAACATTCTTATCAACATTACCGATCCTCAGCAGTGAAACGGCATTATATCCTGCCGGGATCTGAAACAGATCCCTGTTGAGGTTTACGTTCCTGACAGGTCCGGTGTAAATCCTTGCCCCCAGTCCGAGTCCGTGTGCGGCTACAAACATATTCTCCGTGGCAAGTCCGCAATCGAAATCGGGTGTGGTTCCGGTCTGGGATACAAGTCCTGAAATTACAATTATTACATTCCCCTGAACAATATTAGGAATTGCCTGCTTCATTGTGGCAGTGTCATTTACCACCGTGAATTTCCAGGGCTGACGATTTACTGCACTTGGGGCTTTGATCCCGCATTTAAGAATGATATCAATCTGTTCATCGGTCACAGGATCGGCTGTATAATTTCTTTCAGAATATGCTGATAATAACAAACCTGTTACAGCATTGTCAGACGTCTGACCATATATTACTACGGTTGTCAAAAGAGTAATAACAATTAGAAATAATCTTGGTTTCATATTGATCTGGTTTAATGGGTTATGATACATATGGCATAAAAATAAACAATTTCATTCATACTTAGTCGGAGATTTCATATTTCAGTTCCCGTTATTAAATAAATAATCAACAGCATTAAACATTATCTTCCTGAATTGTTCCATGTTCCAGTCTTCCCAATGTCCCATTGATGTATATATTGTTTTCCCGTTCCGGCGATTATTTATCCACAATACAGGTTCGTCAGGCTTGTCCGGGATCTTACCTGTAAGCAGTACCTGAACATCAGGAGACCTAAGAGGCCGGTTTTTATATAAAGAATAGAGAGGAGCAACAGGTCCGGTAAAATCATCCGTATTGATGCCCTTAAAAAGCGGATGGCTCTCCATTCCGGGCACAACTGAATAGTTTATGCCTGTCTTCAAAGCGCCATAATGGTCCTGATAATTTCCTCCCAGGATATCTCTGTCAAATTCAGGCCACTGTTCCAAAGAGTAAATATCTTTCCCTTTACCTGCAGAAGCCTGGCTTCCCGTAGCAGGCAAAGGCTTATTAAGCGCGAAAGCATGGCTGGCTGTCCGCAGACCAAGAACAGGTTTTCCGCTGCTGACATACTGTCTTAAAAGAGCCATTCCGGGTGATGGAAGAGCACGGCGGCGAACCTGGATCACTGCCAGATCAGCATCTGTAAGTATCTTAAGATTTTCAATATTGTGTATACCTTCTCCGGTATAAACCGGCTTCCCCAAAGCAAATTCACAACTGACACCTTTTGTGAGCAATAATTCATGTGCAAATTCCGGAAGTGTCTGATTTGCACGATATTCATTTTCAGCAATAATAAAGGCAATAACAGGACGATCGTCCTCTTTGAATCTAAATTGTCTCTGTCCTGTGAAATCACAGGACAGCATTGTCGGACAAACATATTTCTCAATATATTCAGTCATCAGGCTGTTTCCGGTAAAATGTGAAACAACAGGCCATTGTGTCGAATTATACATTGTGTCTGTAAGGTCACGCATCAGAACAACGTTCAATCCGAGACGGACCATATTACGGAGACCGAACGATCGTCCGATAATACACATGTTCTCGTGAACACCCATTAATATTACATTCCTGATTCCCCGTGCTTCAAAAAGACCAGCAATTTCAATCCCGGAATCACTTATTGCATCCCGGTCACTGATCTCCAGCATCACGGTCTGTTTTGTCCAGGGCTGTCCCTGTTTGCATTGAGGATCATCATCACAACCGCCATCTTTCTGGTCGACAGGCCAGAAAGCATACTTCTCAGAATCCAGTAAATTATTACTGATCAGATTCTTTGCTTTTTTGCTTTTATATTTTTGTCCCAGTTTCCTGGCAGGATGGTTTTTATAATAATCCATGCACTGACTGGGAGCATGTACGATCAGTATACCCCTGTTTCGGGCTGTAGTTATAACATTATTCATAAACGGAGCCATTTCCGCCACTCTTTCAGAAGCTCCTTTGCACCAGTGCTGATCCCACATATCACATATTATTATGGCTGTCTCTTTACAGTACCATTCCTGTATCTCATTAACAATGACGAAAGCACCGGTATCAGGGTCGGATGGGATCCTTTTTTCAAGGGAGACCACAAACCTGTCTGCCTCAATAGTGTTTTGAGCCTCACTATTTATTGTTGATTGAAATCCCAGACTGACTGAAAAAAGAATAAAAATGAATAATCTCATGGCTAAGTTTTTATCAGGGCAATTACTTTGCTTTATGGAACAATTTTTAAATTATAACCTGCTGTATTTTGAGAATGTCTCCATAACATTGTCCACATATGTCCTCGATACGGGAATATCAGTTATCTGAGGATTATCAAAATCGAGTTTCAGGCCATCTTTTTCCTTCCTGATCACTTTAACTTTATCAAAATTGACCATATAGGATCTGTGACAGCGGATTATCTCAGTTCCGGCAAACTTCTCCTCCATCTTCTTCATCGTATCACGTAACATGTACCTGGAGATCTTTCCATTGTTGAGATAACATATGTTTATGTAGTTTTCAGTTGACTCCAGGTATAAAAGATTCTCTTTTTTAACCGAAAATTTCAGGACAGATTTATCATCAAAAAAGGGGATCATCTCTTTGGGACTCCCTGAAATGGATGTTATCTCCTCCATCCTGTCAATCTTTTCCTTCTTGTCGCGCCATGACAGATAAAGCCAGGATATTGAATAAGGTAATAAAAGAACCAGCGCCGTATTCCGGGCAGATATCTTTACCAGATCAGTGAATATTCTGGAATCCTTCAGGACAAATTTCTGAAAAAGGGCATAGAAAGAAGCCATAAAGAGTATTTCGGCTCCAATCCAGACAAGAAAATGGATAAGATTTATTGTCCTTTTTTTGCAGACATGATACATTATTATTCTGCTGATCACCACCACCAGTACCCCGGTAAGAATTACAATACTCGAATATGTAAAAAACTGAAGTTTAGTAAGATTGAACCACTTGTCGGCTCCGAACGGAGAATAAATATTTATAAAAACAAGGGCGAAGAGGGCTGTGAAAATAATCAACCTCACAATATTACCCTTTTCAACCAGATATGGTGCTATAGGTTTTTGAATGTCCAATGCAGATTTCCTTAATTGTATGCAAATGTAAATTTTTTATTTTAACCCTGCATTTTAATAAAATCTGCCCTGACCGGCGTCCGGATTTCGTCACAGATAACTGAATTTTGTCACACAATGATAATTTCTATCCCTGCGGATCATAGCACAGCACTTTAATTTGCATCCCGGCTACCATGACATTTCTTTTGCGGAAGAATAATCCGAAATAATTGTTAAATGGGGTATACAAATCTGGCTGAAGAGCTACGTACTGTTTATAATCCGGTGACAGAAGAGATCCGGATCCCTGATTCGGGAATAAGAATAATGAATACCGGGTTCTCCTCGGATTACTCATCAGAAGAATTCCTGAATGCAGGTGATTCAGCTATAATTGAGAACCTGAGCTTCTCCTATCCTGTATTTATTCCTCCCTCTGATAACGGGAAAGTGATACTTCTTCTTCACGGACTAAATGAAAGGAGCTGGACCAAATATCTGGCCTGGGCATATTCGCTTTCCCTTTTAACCGGAAGTTATGTGGTCATGTTCCCGATCTCTTTCCACATAAACCGTTCGCCGGAATCATGGAAAGATCCGAGGGCAATGACAGGTTTAATAAAGGAGAGGAACAGGAACAGAGGTGATGACCGGTTAAGAACCTTTGCCAACATTGCGATCAGCGAAAGGCTGACGGATGATCCGCGGCGATTCATGAATTCAGGATATCAGACAGTCCGTGATCTTGAAGATCTCATGATCTCGATCAGGGACGGGAAGCACCCCGTTGTTCCGGGAGGCAGTAAGGTCAACATCTTTGCATATTCCATAGGCGCTTTTCTTGCAGAAATCATAATGATGGCCGATCCGCAGGATCTTTTCAGCAATTCAAAATTATTCATGTTCTGCGGAGGATCAGTATTCAGCAACATGAACGGGGCCTCACGCCTGATAATGGACTCTGAAGCATATAACAGAGTTTACAGGTATTATATGCAGGATTTTGAAACGGAAATAAAAACAGGGAAGAGATTCATGAAAACTATTCTTTCATCACGGGTTGGCCTGGCTTTTCGTTCAATGATCGATTTTTCACGATTCAGAAAATTCAGGGAAAAATCACTTACAGTTCTTGGTGACCGTATCCTGTCAGTTAGTCTGGTTCATGATAAAGTAATACCTGCCAATGGTATAATGAAGACCCTGGGATTTTCATCAAACGTAAAAACAAACAATGTTGAGATATGGGATTTTGAATATCCCTATTCTCATGAAAACCCCTTCCCGGTTTACCTTACCCCGGTAAGCCGATATGTCGACAATGGTTTCAACAAAATGATAACTACGGCTGCCGGATTCCTTCTGTAATTTTTCCCTGAATTATTTCTGAAAAAAGAAATAAATCTTCATCTTCACACCCTTGAATTATAATCATATTACAGGATGTTGAATACGGCAATATCTTAAAAAGGCAGGCTCAACATCCCCAAAGATCATCATTCAGATAAAGGGAGATGAAAATCAGCGAATTTATTGAGAAGCATTTCTGGATCTTTCTTCTGGCAGGGATCATAATCGGTTTATGGCAGCCTTTGAGATCGGAAACACCTCCGGTTATACTTAAACTGTTACTGGGAATGATGCTTTTCCTCGTATTCATGAAAATTGATGCACTCGAAGTATTTGAAAAACTAAAAGATATAAAACTGATGATCTTAATAGTACTGATTTATATGATCATCGTACCTCTGATGTTTTATATTCTGACATTGATCTTTGATAAACAACTGGCATTAGGACTATTGCTTCTGACTGCCATGCCGGCGGGGGTTTCATCTCCCGCCCTGGTTGATCTGCTCAGGGGTAATATACCTCTTGCCATGAGCATAGCTGTTGTAACACAGATCGTTGCACCATTCACAGTTCCGTTCTTATTCTGGATTATCGGATCAAAAAGCCTTGATATCAATATATTAATGGTATTCATGGATATAGTAATACTGATCTTCATTCCAATGATCCTGGCACAATCAGCCAAGAGGTTATTTCCGCGTGCGATAAGCAGGGGACATCACCTGTTCACCTCGGTTAATGTACTTGTACTCTTTTCTTTTGTATATATAGCCATCTCATCGCAGAGAGATATAATAATAGCAAATCCTGTGAGCCTTATCTGGAAAACGGTAGTATTATACCTTGTTTTTTCCCTTCTTCATGGCATAGGTTACCTGATGGGATTAAAACAGAATAAAAAGAACAAAATAGCTTATGCTGTGACATCGGCTTATATGAACAACGGTATGGCAATAGTGCTGGCCGCAGCTTATTTCAGTCCGGATATATTGATTCTGATGGTACTGTCAGAACTTCCGTGGAATACTCTCCCGGCGCCATTCAGGAGGATTGTCAGGAATCTCAACTGATCATTTCAAAAATCCGGGTCTTTATAAAATCTTTATAAGCAGGAAAATATTAAAAGGGAACCCCAGTTCCGTTTTTCAGTAGATAAACGGATTAATGTTTTTCTCTTAAATTTATGTCCCGATAGTATAAAATGAACAATTCGCTTGAGAACCGGCCTGATCCGGATATAAAACCCGCTTCTATCAAACACGACGAAGGACATGTAAAGAGGGACAGACTTAAGATCTTGTCAGGTATTTATGGAGGAGTTGGGAAAACATATTATATGATTCATTTCGCATTGTCTGAAAGATTGAAAGAAAACATTCACGTTCCAGGAAAATCAGGTATACTTCAGTACATTTTAGCAGCAGCGGCTGTAATAATAACTTCCGCTGGGTGCTTTGGCTTCACGGAATATCTGGGATACCAGTCAATTTCCTTTATCCTGTTGTTCGTTGTATCAATCCTTGCGACATTTATGGGTATAGGTCCTATCCTGCTGGCTTCTTCTCTGGGTGCATTTATCTGGAATTTCTTTTTTATTCCACCCAGATTTACAATTCATATCGATAAGACAGAAGATATCCTGATGTTCTTTATGTTCTTTATAATTGCCCTTGTAAATGGTATCCTCACATCGCGTGTAAGACGTCAGGAGAAACTTACACGTGACCGGGAAGAACGTGCAAGTGCCCTCTACCAGCTTACAAGAGAGCTGTCAGCCGCTGCGGGTATCACTGAGCTTATTGAATCTGCCGCGAAAAACATAAAAAAGCACTTTAATACTGATAGTATCTTTATCCTTCAGGATGGGATGAATCATTTATCCGAGTATTGTATGGGCATATCATCGAAATTATTATCAGAAACGGAAATGAGTGTGGCTGAATGGGTATTCCGTCATTCACGCAAAGCAGGGAAATATACTGATACCCTGCCTTCAGGCAGGCTTACATTTTTCCCTCTCACCGGGAGCAGCATTAAACCCGGTGTAATTGCTCTGAAGCTTGATGCTCCTGTGGGTGCGGATAAGGAGCAGTTCTGGGATATATTTCTGACACAGATCTCCAACAGCATTGAACGGAAATTCCTTGACGATCTTGCCAGAAAAGCCCGCTTTCTGGATGAATCAGATAAGCTTTATAAAACCCTGTTCAACTCTATATCTCATGAATTAAGGATTCCTGTTGCAACAATAATGGGCGCTTCCGATTCCCTGCTTTCATCTGAACATTCAAAGGAAATACGGAATGAACTCTCATCTGAAATTTTCCAGGCATCAAAGAGACTTAACCGCCTCATCGAAAATCTTCTTAATATGTCGAGGCTGGAAAGCGGACGAATAACTCCGCGATTTGACTGGCATGATATTCATGACCTTATCAACAAAGCCCGTGAAGACCTTCGCGAAGAGCTCAGAGATTTTACAACTGACATAGTAATTCCGGATGATATGCCGCTTGTAAGAATGGACTTCGGTTTAATGGAAGAAGTATTGTACAATCTTGTTCATAATGCCACACAATACGCACCACCCTCGACAAGTATAAGAATTAAAGCCTTTTATGACAATGGAATGTTAAATCTGGAAGTGATGGACAGAGGTCCCGGATTTCCGAAGACTGACCTGCCTTATGTTTTTAATAAATTCTTCAGGGTTGAAGGTTCAAAACCTGGTGGCACCGGCCTTGGATTATCAATAACCAAAGGATTTGTTGAAGCTCATAAAGGTACAATAAGCGTCGAAAACAGGAAAAACGGGGGATCGAAGTTCACGATCAGGATACCGTCCGAAATATTCAGAGATGATATTAATCAATAAAATGAGATAAGGATGAATATATCTGATTCTGTTTTGATAATTGATGATGAGGTTCAGATCCGTCGTTTGCTTGAAATCACTCTTTCATCGAACGATTTCAACACATATTTTGCTGCCGACGGGAAACAAGGGCTTATTGCTGCTGCCACACATAATCCTTCACTTATTATTCTTGACCTGGGTCTCCCTGATATTGACGGTCAGGAATTACTGCTCAAGCTGAGGGAATGGTTTACCAAACCGGTAATTGTCTTATCAGTGCGTAATTCTGAGGAAGAAATAATTAAAGCTCTGGACAACGGAGCAAACGATTATCTTACCAAACCATTCAGGAGCGGTGAACTTATAGCAAGAATACGTGCTGCGATAAGACTGAGCAGGGAATCAGGTGACAAACCTGTGATCGAATCTGGTTCATTGAATATTGATATGATCAATCATGTTGTTCGGAAAAACGGTGAAATATTAAAGCTTACCTCTACTGAATTTACTCTGTTAACCCTCCTGGCAAAAAACCAGGGCTGTGTACTTACCCATCAGCATATTCTCAGGGAAATATGGGGCTATGGATATCTTGAACAAACGCAGTATCTGCGTGTTTTCATTGCCCAGCTAAGAAAAAAGATCGAAGACAATCCCTCAAATCCCACTCTTCTGATCACTGAATCCGGAATCGGCTACAGGTTCGGAAACTGAATCCGGACGGGCTATAGCCGCCAAACTAAGAAATATTTTAACAACGAAAACTATTGTAATTAACTGGATTATACGCAAATAAGTTTCCCCGCCTTTTAAAGGCGGGGTGGCCAGACAACAAAATCATCTGACTTGCAGAAATTTAATTTGTCTGGCCGGGGTGGTTGATTCAATTTTTCCTTATTATTTTTATCCTTAGGGAACAGAAACCTTTTCAACCGGAAAAGCTTTAACATTAAGAACATATCTGAGAAATAACTCTATTTCAGCTGAATCCGTTTTTAACCACCCCGACCGGGAAAGCATAATTGTAAACATTTCAAAATCAGCAATCCCGGCCACCCCTCCTTGAAAAAAGGAGGGGAAACTTTAGACCCCAACCGCCCCAGATTGACAGCTATGGCCTGAGACGGAAGTAACTTTGATCCTCAAAACTTCTTGACTGACGGCTAAGCCAGAAAGGCTGTTATTACCCGGAAATAAGTTATTATAGAATCAGCGAACAGGATAAAAGACTTTTTCTTTATAAAATCTTTATAATCCCGCGGATATATTTTATTTTCTGCTTATGGATCCCGGTATAATATTGCACCGTTTATAACCGGGAGTCTTCATATGAAGCTGATCCATCCATATTTAATACTGAGGATTTTAAGTACAATTCTGCTGATAGAGACAGTTGCCTTTCTTGTGTGTCTTCCTATGGCAATAATCTATAATGAACCAGCGGCACCATTTCTGCTTTCATCACTTATTACAGGAATCCTGTCTGTTTTTCTCAGGATCCTGACCGGAAAACCCGACACCGATAAAACGAGTAACCGCGACTCATTCCTTACAGTAACAATTTCATGGGTGATGTTCCTTATCTTCGGATCATTTCCATATATTTTCAGTCACACAATCCCGTCATTTGTCAATGCATTTTTTGAATCAGTTTCAGGATTTACAACTACCGGGGCTTCCATACTGAAGGACGTTGAAATACTGCCGTATTCAATATTGTTCTGGCGAAGTCTGACTCACTGGATAGGAGGACTGGGAATTATTGTGCTGGTAATCCTCATCCTTCCGTCACTACGTGTTTCCGGATACCAGCTTTTCAGTCTGGAATCCTCACTCAAAGAAAAGATACATCCGAAAACCAAAGGAATAGCTATCAGGATCATGTTTATCTATGCAGGCCTGACATTTCTTGAAACCATATTTCTTGTAATAGGTGATATGAATCTGTTCGACAGTTTATGCCATTCTTTCGGGACGATCGCAACAGGCGGATTCTCAACAAAAAATGCCAGTCTCATGTTCTATTCACCATACAGCCAGTACATTGTAATGATATTTATGTTTCTGGCAGGGACAAGCCAGGTTGTATATTATTATCTTGTTAAACTGAATTTCAGAAAGGTCAGACATAACGAAGAGTTCTGGTTTTACCTGGCCATAGTGTTGGCGTCGGGAGCTTTGGCAGTTCTGATACTTATGGTCATTTCAGGGAAATCTCCTTCAGTGGCTATCAGGGAAGGATTTTTCCAGGTAATTTCAATTATCACATGTACAGGTTTTGCAAGTTCTGACTTTATTTTCTGGCCACTTCCGGGATTGATCCTGCTCTTTTTATTGATGTTTGCCGGTGGTAGCACAGGGTCAACCAGCGGAGGCATAAAAATGGCAAGGCATCTGGTAATGCTGAAAAATATTAAAATGGTCCTCAGTCGTTTAAACCATCCCAAAACAGTACAGCTTGTAAAACTGAACGGGAATCAAATAGATCAGCGTACAAATATTTCAATTATTTCCTTCATAATGCTATATCTGTTCGTATTTTCCCTCGGAACAGTAATTATTACCTTAGTGGGCTCAGATCCGGTCACCTCGGCCAGCTCGGTTGCCACATGCCTTGCAGGGATAGGGCCCGGACTTGGTACAGTTGGCCCTATGAGCAACTATTCCGCAATGCCGGTCATAAGTAAAATAATACTGAGCATTGTAATGATTATAGGCAGACTTGAAATTATCCCTGTATTGGCACTGTTCTCAAAGTCGTTCTGGAAGCTGTAATGTTAAAAATTAAGCTTATCTGATCAAATAGTCCATTCTTTTTATACTTTTGCAGCCCAAATTAATTGACATACGGACGAAATCAGGAACATAGCTGTCATTGCTCATGTTGATCATGGAAAGACTACTCTCGTTGACAGGATATTATATCAGGTCAAGCTTTTCCGTGATAATCAGGTAATGGGTGACCTTATACTTGACAGCAACGACCTAGAGAGGGAAAGAGGAATAACAATTCTGTCAAAGAATGTATCTGTACGTTATAAGAACGTCAAGATAAATATTATTGACACGCCGGGGCACTCCGATTTCGGAGGTGAAGTAGAGCGTGTTCTGAATATGGCTGATGGGGCGCTTTTGATTGTGGATGCCTTCGAGGGACCAATGCCCCAGACAAGATTTGTCCTGCAGAAAGCTCTCAGTCTGGGACTTAAGCCTATAGTCGTAATAAACAAGGTGGATAAGCCAAACTGTAAACCTGAAGAGACCCTTGAACATGTTTTTGATCTTATGTACAGTCTTGATGCAACGGAGGACCAGCTTGACTTTCCGACCGTTTATGGTTCTTCAAAGCAGGGATGGATGGGGCCTGACTGGTCAAAACCGGCAGGTGATGTAAGCTATCTTCTCGACACGATAATAAAATACATCCCGCCTGCTAAGATGGTTGAAGGGACTCTTCAGATGAGGATCTCATCACTCGATTACTCATCATATCAGGGGCGGATTGCAGTAGGAAGGATAAGCCGTGGAGTGCTGGTCCCGGGAAGTCAGGTATCTCTGATCAAGCGTAATGGAAGTATTTTAAGGAATACTGTAAAGGAAGTATACCTCTTTGAAGGGCTTGGAAAGGAGAAAACAAAGAAACCGGTAAGATCCGGTGAGATCTGTGCTATATTCGGAATGGAAGATTTTGATATCGGCGACACCATTTCTGATGCAGTTGAACCTGAAGGGCTTCCTTATATGGGAGTAGACGAACCGACAATGAGCATGATCTTCATGACAAACAATTCTCCGTTCTTCGGCCGTGAAGGGACTCTTGTCACATCACGTCAGCTCCGGGAGCGGCTCTTTCGCGAAACTGAGAAGAACCTTGCACTTAGAGTTGAAGAGACAAATTCATCAGATTCATTCCTGGTTTTCGGCAGAGGCATCCTTCATCTTTCAATCCTGATTGAGACTATGCGCCGTGAAGGATTTGAGCTGCAGGTAGGTCAGCCAAAGATTCTTACAAAAGATATCGACGGAATGAAACATGAGCCGGTCGAATTACTTACCGTTATGGTTCCTGAAATATTTGCCGGGAAGGTCATTGATAATGCGACGCAGCGAAGGGGAGAGATAGCTAAAGTAGAAATAAAGGATGACCGCGCCAGGATGGATTTCAAAATACCTGCAAGAGGGATAATAGGATTAAGGAACCAGCTCCTTACCGCTACCGAAGGGGAAGCGGTAATGGCTCACCGTTTTGATTGTTATGAGCCATGGAAGGGAGATATAACATTTAAACGCAACGGCTCACTCATAGCTATGGAAACCGGTATGGCTGCTGCATATGCGATTGACAAGCTGGATGACCGGGGAAGATTCTTCGTTTTTCCCGGGGAAGATGTATATATGGGACAGATTGTCGGGGAATCCACCAGACAGAGCGATATTACAGTCAATGTCACAAAGACCAAGAAGCTTACAAATATGAGAGCATCCGGCTCTGATGACAAGATACTGCTGCCCCCTCCGGTCCGCTTCTCACTCGAAGAAGCTATGGAATATATCGCATCGGATGAATTCATCGAGATAACTCCACGATCGATGCGCCTTCGGAAAATACTCCTCAGTGAAACGGACCGCAAACGCAATAAGATGACCTGAAATTCTAACTAAATGACTGTAACTGAAAGTCATCAGAAACAGATACCAAATAACATTTTTAAAACAACTCCGTTATATTTTGCACTTGTGTTTGAATCAGAAAGGGTATTGATTACTACACCTTCACTTCCCACATTTCCGGAATTATTCTTATCAATGGTCACCTCATAATTTATTTTTTTGATCTCTGAAAGCAAATAATCTGCAGAAATTGTCAGGTATCCATGTTTCCCGATCTTGCCTCCCATGCCCACTCCTGCACTATGAAGGATATCTGAACCTGTAAACCGTTTTAAAAAGGAATAGTCAAAAATGATTCCGTCCATGGTTGCAATACCATAATATCCTGTCAGCTGACTTTTACCGAATCCATACTGAACGTAAAGATCAGGTTTTGCAGCACCATTATTTACAAGCAGGTAACCACGTATGAAGCCGCCATACATTAAGGTCCCCATGTCCATTATATACTTTACTTCTGACACGCTTGTCCGCGTTCCTATGCCGCCTGCGTACTTACCAAATGCACCAATACCCAGCCTTTTTATGGGCCTGACAGTTAATTCAAGGTCGCCTGAGAACAGAAATGGCATCTTATCTGAATAAGCATGATCAGGTGTTGCACCCTGGGTGCATTGTGCCCAGAGTTCTTCGAGGTCAGGATTCTTAGATATCTGAAGTCCAAAGGTCCCGCCTACTGCCATAGCGAATTTAAAATTACCGGGAGAGTAGCTTTTGGATTCGATCTGATTTATTTTGCCTGCCTGAAATAAGGTGGGAGCAGCACCCGTTTCTTTAATCTTACCTTCCCATGTATAGATCCTGTCTCTCGCACTTCTTGCATCTGCTGCATCCGGAGTCAGTTTAAGATAATTCTCCATATCCGCGATACTGTACTTCAGGTTTCCTTTCATTTCATAAAGCAGAGCCCGGTTGTAATATGCAAGAGGGTAATATGGAGCTATTTTCAATGTAGTCGTCCAGAGTACTATTGCATCATCATATCTCTTTTCCTGGGTCGCGTTTGAGGCCTGAACAGCATACCTTCTTACTTGTTCGGAAATTTCAGGCTTTGTCTTCATAAGAGGATATACGACAAAGATATTTTTTACAATTGTATCCTTTAATGACAGATCTTCTTTTGTAAGACCCGGGCTTAGAAGCCAGGCAGAATCAAGAGCCCGGAATGCATCTGTCAGCTTCATCCCGGCCAGGGTCCTTGAAGGAGTAGTGTAGTGTTCTGATATAAGCTCTTTTGCCTCTGTTACAAGGCGCTCCGATTTTTCTCTCAGTATTTCAAAGTTGAAGATGTCAAAATTCCTGTTTCCGGAAAAATAAACCTCTTTTGCAGGTTCCATTTTGATGATCTGATTTGCAATGGCCCTGGCTTTCTCAGTCTCACCATTTTTGTACAGTGAAAATCCCTTCAGCCACAGGGCTTCAATATTCTCAGGATTGATCGCCAGAAAAGATTCCAGATCAGTTATAGCTTCCTGATACCTCTTCAGTTCAATATTGGATTTTGCCCTGAACAGGGATATTTCAGGAAGTGATTTCTGGGCTTTTTTTGCCAGCTGCGTTGCAGTATTAAGATCGTTAAGCGATTCCTGGAATTTATTTGCATAGAAATATGTACGGCCTCTCTCAAAATAAGTCATATAAGCATCTCTGCCACTATTGGAGTCCTTGGATAATGCCATGCCGTAATCGTCTATAGCCCTGTCATAATCCCCCCGGGCTTCAAAACAGCCTGCTCTGGCGGCATATAATGACAATGTCTGAGGTGAAAGGCTTATTGCTTTCGACAGGTCGGCAATCGCATCATTATACTTCAGCAGATGAATAAATACCTTCGCCCGGTAACTATAACCTGTCCATTCTTCAGGTCTCAGATTTATCGCTTCACCGTAACTGGCAATTGCTTCATCAAACTTACCAGCTTCTTCACAGGAAACAGCTTTCAGACATAATTTCGTATAAGCATTCTGTCCGGATAAGTCAGAAATGCACAAAAAGTACACGAAAATCAAAACACTTACAAATACAAATCCCGGTTTGTTCATAGTTATTTCTTTAAACAATTATTAATTGCAGATAATATTATAAACTCAACATAATTATTAAAAAGTGGTCGGGCAATCCATCAGCTGTATTCTGATGTTATCCATATCATTGATGATCTTCCTCATTGCCTCGGTTGCCATACCGTCAGCTTCTCTCAAAGTACATATGTTTTTATAACTCAGAACCCAGTCGGTAACATTATATGCTTCGTCGACAATGATCTGTGCGGCATTAACATAAGGGACTTTAGTAAGTCCTTTCACAAGCAAATTTGGAGGGATCACGATCTTCGGGCTCTTAAGGAATTTATCTATGACTTTCCCGGCTAAAAACTGCCCTGCATCCACCCAGGGGGTCTCGCTCAGCATTCCTTGTTCCTTTAAAACATTGATGATCTGCATACAATCACCATCAGATTTAGCCATAAGTTCCGTCGTACCCTGCAGTGTATTCCTTGTAACATCTACATATTCCCACGGTTCCATAAGGTCTTTTGCTGCACCGGTAATCTTCGATGTCGTTATCCTCTGATCAAGAACAGCTTTATATTTAGTGATATCCTCAGGTGTAAAAATCTTATCCCGGATAAACTTAGCCTCATTGGCCTCGAGAACATTTTTAATACCTATCGCACTTGACCGGGTCTCATCAAGATAGTCCGTAAATACATCAAATGCTGCGCCGGCCCCGTCAGTGACTGCATTCCAGAATGCCTCATCATTTTGTTCCTTCCACTTATCCAGTTCGGTAAGTGTGCCTTTATTCCAGCCATTAAAGCGAATTATGTCCTTCTGATAGCGTTCCAGCTTCTGGCTCAAAGCTTTACAGTCAGGTTTGGGGATAATGGGTTCTCCCCTTGCCTCAGATGGTGATGGTCTGGATATTATTCTGACTGTATCATGTTCATTAGTAAGATATTCATCAGATTCCTCCACGGCAGTACTGACATCTTTATATACAGGAGTGTTTTCCGGATCAAGAGCAATCTGAACATCGGCATCAGATAAAGGAATACCGAAAAAAGAAGTACCCAGACTGTAATTATTGCCAGAACCTCCTGAACCACCGGATTCAAACTGATCAGATGCTTCTTTCCTGATAGTTTCCATCTCCCCGTCAAGAGTTTTGAAGTCGAGAGGATCAGAATCATCGAGCGACTTGGAGGAATTGATCAGTTTATCATGAATTTGCTGTTGACGGGCTATCTCAGCCTGTCTCAGCATTTCCGCCTCACGCTCGAGCCTTTCTTTCTCCAGTCTCTCCGCTTCAAGTTCTGCAGCACTTTTCTGGGGAGCAGGACTGAATATACTGTTAAAAAGGCTCTCAATCATGAATCCTGACACCATATTTGATATAGATGTTGGAGAAGAAATTGCTTTAGCTGCTGAAGCAGCTGAATTAACCGGGACAGGGGCTCCGGGCATCGGAACATTTACACTTGAAATAGATCTTCCTGCTGCCTGCTCAAGCTGCTTAAGCGCCGACTGGGAATAAAGTGAAGATGAATAAAATACCAATACCACAACTGCTGAAAGAAATTGTCCGATTTTCTTTGTATCCCAGATTTTCATATTTCCCTGCTATTTTTGCCCCGGGTTAAACTGAAGCTTATTTTTCCGGCTTATACGATAGCCTTATTAAAAAGTTGGATATATTCGCGGTCGATTAACAGTCGGAAATCGACAATTTGACAGATTATCAGAAATTGGATGATGAATCCGTAAAAATCGGAAATTAAAAATACATGGAAAATAAAATCTCAAGGGGATTTTTTCCGTTCTAATGTATTACCAATGACCAATCAGGGAAATATTAACCGAAATGAATAACCTATGAGACTGATATACAAAATAAAGACAGATTTTACTATTCTTCTGTTGACCCTGGCAATAATTATTACATCCTGTAAAAAAGACAATGATCCTGAAGGTCCCGAACCGGGCACTCCTGAGGCAACCACGAATCAGGTAGCCCTGTTCGGGCAGAAATGGGCCAGACTGGCAGGTTCGGTAAACGCTAACAACAACAGGACCCTCGTCTATTTTGAATACGGACCTTCAAACTCATATGGTTTTACCATAAGCGCCGATCCGGATACACTTACAGATAATACAAGCACCAGCGTCAGCGCTGTGGTTTCAGGATTAATACCCGGGAAGACATACAATTACCGGGTCAAAGCAGTTACTGCCTCGGAAACTGTCTACGGTAATGATCTTACATTTAAAACATCGGATACGATTAAAAATGTCATCGTTTTTAATCCCGGTCTTACTTATGGAAATGTAACAGATATTGACGGTAATAAATATAAAACCATTCAGATAGGCGTACAGACCTGGATGGCGGAAAACCTCAATGCCGTTACATTCAGTGATGGTACAGCAATACCGTTTGTAAGGGAATCGACTGCATGGGCAGGTCTTTCAACTCCAGGCTATTGCTGGTACAACTATGATTCCATTTCATATGGCGGCTTGTATAACTGGTATGTTGTCAGCAGCACGGCAAACGGTGGTAAAAATGTTTGTCCTGCAGGATGGCACATTCCTTCGGATGCTGAATGGGAAACTATGGTAACGTACCTTGGCGGAGGTGAATCTGCCGGGGGCAAACTAAAGGAAACCGGAACAACTCACTGGGTCTCAACAAGCCCTGCAACAACAAATGAAACCGGCTTTACTGCAATCCCGGCAGGCTATCGTTATTTTGCGGGTTCATTCAACAGCATTAAACGTTATGGTTACTGGTGGTCGTCAACGGGGTCTTCAACCTCCGATGCTTATTGCCGGAATATGAATTACGGATATAACAGTGTTGAAAAAACATCAAGCAGCAAGAAGAGCGGCCTGTCAGTCAGGTGCATAAAGGATTAATTACTAAACTCCCCCGACTTTGCCCTTCTGAAGCCCTTTATCGTAACAGTAAGATCCCTGCCGATCTCTGCTATTGCATAACTGTTGTTTTCAGGACCGGATCCCTCCACCATTCCTTTTAATGTATAATATGTAATGTTATTAATCCTGTTCAGAGCCCCTTCATGCTCATGGCCCTGAAACACTATCAGAACTTTTCCGGAATCTTCCAGGATTTTTCTTACTTCAGATGCATTGCTCGGGCCGTAAATACTGTTATCACCCGAGGCATCAAGTCTGTGATGCAAAAATATAACAGAAGGCATATTGTTCCTTCTCAGGTCCTTTCTTAGCCATCTTAACTGTCTTTCAGGAATATAAGCGTCTGTCCAGTCAAACCTGCCACGGTTGTAAGGGATCCCACCATTACTGTAATTCGCGTCAAGCACTATGAAATGTACTGAATTCATAGTGAAAGAATAATATCCTGCTGCCTCGGGAAATCCGGTATTGCTGATCCTTTCAAGAAAGCCTCTTTTCGATATGCTGTCATGATCATGATTCCCAAGAACATGAAACCGCGGGCCCCTGAAACGGCAGAATTCCTTCTCCATAACTTCAAGGAACCTGATAGTCTCACTTTCTTCGGGAGGATTACCCTGATCCTTGAAATCACCCAGCTCGATCAGAAAATCGACTTTCTGATCGTTCATCAAATCAACGCATTCAGATAATTTCTTAAGGGACTCCCTGTAATACCTGCTGCCCAGGGATTCTCTGTCGGCATAATGGGAATCTGTAAATATTCCGAACCGGACCGGGATTCTGCTGTTTCCTGACAAAACAAGCCCGGAGAGTGGGATCCCTCCCAGAATTGTAATTGTTGTTTCGATAAATTTTCGGCGGTTTGTTTTCATTTATATCCTTCATATGCTGTTTTTGGAAAGTCGTAGATAGCCGCAGGAGTTGCTCCGCAGATATCAGTTATCCTGAGTCCGGCGGGACGTGAATGGGCATCTTTCGGGCTGGGGATTGATTTCTCACCTGCAAATCCTGAATAACCTAATGCTGCACCACCCGGAAAAGAAGTCCTCAGAAATGATTTCCTGTCCATGATTTGGTGAATTTGAGGGTTATTTTTTTTCTATTACATAAAAGTAAAATACATTTACATATAAATCATATTCGAAATCTAAAATTTATTAATCAGTACTTAAAGTGAGCTGGAGTTTGGAGTACTTAAAGTTAATACCATGGATATGAAGAATATTCCCCGAAGAATAAACCGGAGAACATTTATCGGAACAACCGGCACTGCTGCAACAGGCCTGACATTAATTCCCGGTTCCCTCATCCTTTATCCTTTACAACAGGATAACTGGTGGGAAAAGGAACCTTTACGGATCGTTGAACTGGAACAGGGATTTGAATATGGTGAAAAAGCTGATCTTCTAAAAGATCTTGCCGCCAATATGGAACATGTTGTAAGGTTCACGGAAACATCTCCCGGGACATCATTTATTGATGAACACAATTTGTTTACCGGTGCAAAGATAAACTTCAGCACACTTCAAGAATACATAAATGAAATTCACAAGCGTGGGATCAAAGTTGTAATATATTATAATGTCCATGCAATAGTATCATCCTATGCCCTTCAGCATCCGGAATGGCAGCAGATAAAGGATGATGGCAAACCGATTGATAATGTTTACAGTGTGGATTCTTCTTTTTGTATAAACAGCCCCTGGCGTGAAGAGGTTTTTCAGACTGTCAGAAAGCTTGCCGGATACGAAATTGACGGAATATTTTACGATGGTCCGATCTTCTTCTCCAATACATGTTATTGCAAACACTGCAAAAAGCTCTACATAGAGAAATACGGTAAAGAAATACCTTCAAAAACCCTCCTTTCATCGAAACGCGATGATCCCGGATGGACAAGCCTCCTGGAGTTTCAGTCTGACTGCATTGCCATATTCCTGAGAGATACAAACAGGCTCATAAAGGATATAAATCCGCAGATCCTTCTTTATATGAACGGAAATACTCTTGCCCCATCCTGGCCGACCGGAAGAGAGAACCGTAAAATAATCAGAGAAACCGATATTCTGGGAGCAGAAGGAGGCTTTCTTTATGGGGAACTGGCTGAACCGGTTTACAAACCGGGAGCAACGGCCAAACTCCTGGAAACCCAGGCAGAGGGGAAACCAACTGTGGTTTTTGATGCGGCAAAGCAGGGTCCATGGACTTATTCATCACTCCCTCCCGGTGAACTGAACATATTGTACAGCCAGACAATTACTCATCAGGGAAACGTATGGCTGGCAGTATGCAACACTTCGCCCCGCTCCCATCCTGAAGAAATGAGGGTTATACAGAAATATAACAGTTTCATCAGAGATAATCCGGATCCCTTCCATAAAACAGAATCACTGGCCAATATCGCACTTCTCTGGCCACAAAGGACGGGGAACTATTACAGCGGCTCCTCAGTCCCACTGACAGATTTCACAAAAGAAATCAGGGCAGCCATGGCAGGCAATCTTTCAGAAGAGTTTTATGGATTCTATGACGGATTATCACGCGGTCATTTCCCCTTCGATGTTATAGATGAAGTAACTCTTAATAACGATCTAAGCAGTTATGAACTTATCATTCTGCCCAATGCAGCATGCATTTCCCGGGAAGAAAGAGATAAGTTAAAGGAATTTGTAACCCGAGGAGGAAATATAATCTCCACTTTTGAAACTTCAAGGTATGACGAAAGCGGCAGACTGCAGGAAATGCCTCTGCTCAGTGATCTCTTCGGTATAAAAAAGACAGGTGATATTTTCGGCCCGCTGAACTGGGATTATATAACACTTAAAGATAAGGGTCACATTTCCTTTAAAGACATTGCGGATAATAATATTTACGCACCGTTATACGGACTGAAGACTGAACCGACATCAAGGGCACCGGTTTACTTTTGCAAACCCCTGCCCGGAAGCTATGCCGCAAGCCCCGAAATCTCTGAATTCCCTTTCATTGTTGAAAATAATTACGGAAGCGGAAAATCGTTCTATTTCGCCGGAACCTTCGGTGGATCGCTTTATAAATACCGCTTCCCCGAATATTACCGTATTCTTTCAAACCTTGTAAATGCAACCTGCAAGCCGGTCGTCAGGATGAAGAATGTCCCCACATCAGTAGAAGTGAATCTGAGGAAAAAAGGAAATTCATTGTTCCTTTACCTGATCAATTTTACTTCAGAAATGAGAAGGCCGATTCAAAGGATCATCCCGGTAAACGGGTTGGAAATTGAACTTCCGGTTAGAGAAAATATTAAGAATGTGAAAGCTCTCTGGTCAGCAAGAGAACTGGAATTCACAAAAAAAGACGAGGTTCTGTCATTTATTCTTCCCGAGATTCAGGAATATGAAGTGATAAGAATAAGTATATAAAGAATAAGACATTGCACGAATTATCATTAGCAGAAGAAGTTATTAAAATTGCCGGATATGAGGCCGGAAAAAACGATGCTGTCCGTGTAAGCGAGATCACAATTGAAGCCGGAATATTCTGCGGGGTTGAAATCGATGCTTTCAGGTCTGCCCTTGAAATGCTTACTGAAGGAACAATGATGGACAAAACAGCAATAAATATTCAAAGAGTAAATGGCAGAGGATTTTGCTCTGAATGTGACAAGGAGTTTGAAATGAACAACAGGATTGATACCTGTCCCGTTTGTGGCTCATTCCCTTCAGAAATACGGAGAGGACATGAGTTCAGGGTAGTATCGATTGTTGTGGAAAGGAATGATGATAAAGACTAAACAGGTTATCAAATAAAAACCAGAAGTTATGTGTGAGACATGCGGATGCGGAAATACAGGAAAGGAAAAAACAGGAATTCCCGGGAAAAAGAATAAACAGGATCATGATCACGATCATTCCTATACTCATGAACATGACAGTTATGGTCCTCATACCCACTATTATGATGATAAGAAAGGTAAAGAAGGCTCCCACGATCATTCCGGGAAGCAGGTAATTAATCTGAAAGTCGATGTTCTTGCCAGGAATAATGCTATCGCAGCGATGAACCGCAGGTTCTTTGAAAGCAGGAAGGTGTTGTGCATTAATATGGTCAGCTCCCCCGGATCGGGTAAAACAACAATCCTGGAAAAGAGCATTGGCAGGCTTAAATCATCAAAGAAGGTTTACGTTATTGAAGGTGATCAGCAAACCCGTCTGGATGCCGACCGGATTGAAAAAGCAGGAGCTCAGGCCATTCAGATCAACACGGGCTCGGGATGCCATCTTGATGCTCAGATGGTAGAATCTGCAGTAAAAAAACTGGATCCGAAAGCAAATTCAATTTTGTTCATCGAAAATGTAGGCAACCTTGTCTGCCCGTCCCGGTATGATCTTGGTGAATTCAGGAGAGTCGTCATAATCAGTGTCACAGAAGGTTCAGATAAACCCCTCAAGTATCCAAACATGTTCGAGACATCACATCTGTGCCTGATCAACAAGTCTGACCTCCTGCCATGGGTGGATTTTAAAATGGACGAGTTCGTCACTAATGCAAAAAATATAAATCCCCGGCTCGAATTAATTACTGTTTCGGCGAAAACAGGAGAGGGAATTGAAAAATGGGAAAAGTGGATCTCTGAGGCAGCTATTCAAACAAATACGTAGTAAACTACGTATTAAAAAACGTATTATAAAACGTATTAAAAAACGTATTTTATTCTACTCCCTAATTTTATTTGGCAAAGGTCCCATTTTCAGTATCAGTTTCCCACCGTCTGTAAGATCTGAATGACTGAACCACGGAGTATTTAGCGGTTTGCCATTCAGAGTTGCCGACTGTATAAATTTGTTCTTATCTGAAACACCGTCAGCCTCAATAATGAACTTCCTTCCATTACCTGTATCGATGGTTATTTTCCTGAATACCGGGCTTCCAATATCATAGACTGGTTTACCCGGACATACGGGGAAAAATCCCATAGAGGAGAAAACGAACCATGACGATGTTTCCCCTTCATCTTCATCACCGCATATCCCCAGGGGACTATCATTATACCATATCTTCATTATTTCCCGGACAATCTTCTGGGTCTTCCATGGTTCGCCTGAATAATTATAAAGATAAGGTATATGGTATCCGGGCTGGTTTCCCTGATGATACTGACCTATCAATCCTGTCATATCAGGAAATTGTCTGAGAAATTCATATTTAGGTCCTTTCCCCCTGAACTGTTCCTGAAAAAGACCATCAAGTCGTTCTGAAAGTTTATTCTTACCACCCATCAGATCAATAAGTCCATTAATATCCTGCTGAACATGAAACAAGTAGGTCCAGGCGTTTGTCTCAGTATAGTAATCCCGTCCGCCCTGACCTCCGCTCCAGACAGGATCAAGGTCTTTTTCACTAAACACCCAGTTGCCGTCAGTAGTTTTCGGCGCCATGAATCCAATCCCCGGATCGTAAAGATTCCTGTAGTTTTCCGAACGTCGTGAGAAATATTTCTGGTCATCCGGTTTATTCAGTTCTCCGGCCATCTGAGCAAGGCACCAGTCGTCCCAGCAATGTTCAAGCGTGACCGAGACAGCCTGTCGCTTTTCGAAACTGTGAACCTGGGGAATCCATTCTTTTGCTCCCAGAGGCAATGCCGGGAAGAAACCTTTTTCGGAATAAATACTGTCAATCCCGGTTAAAGGGCCATTGCGCCAGGGGATCATTGTAACTTCTGTGGCATTCCTCTTCATTCCCGCATATGCTTTTTCAACATCATAATTCCTGAATCCCTTGAAATATGCGTCTGTAACCGATACAGTCTCATGTCTGCCGATCATTACCCTGCGGTTCAGAGCTGCATCACCAAGGAATCCGCATTGTTCATAGGCACGGATCCAGGAATTCACTATATCATTCTGTCTTTCTGGTTCAAGAATTATCCCGAGGGGAAAGAGGGAACGGCATGATCCCCAGCTTTCACCCAGCTGGTAGAAATCACTACCTTCCGTTTCATGGACCTTTTCGTCATAAATACTGTAATACTTCCCATATTCGCTTACATTGGTTGTTTTCCGGCCGAATACGCGGTAAAGTGCCGTATAGAAGATTATCCGCTGATCAATTGTACCTCCCTTTACCCTGATTTTCCCCAGAGCATCATTCCATATCTTTCTCCCTCTTTCCTTTAACTCTTCAAAATCCCAGCCGGGGATCTCTTTCTCCATATTCTCGCGGGCCTGACCTGTACTGATGAATGAGAATCCTGTTTTAACATGTATGACCTCATTCCCCGTGGTTGAAAATGAGCTCCAGATACCAGTATTGTTTCCGGATTTCTGCCTTTCTCCTTCAAGGGTATATTCCGGCGACCAGGATCCGAAAGTACTTATTGGTTTACTGAACTTTGAATAAAAATAAAACCTCCTCCCCTGATCGCGTCCGTAGGGAGATGTCATGAAACCTTCAATGACATCATCACCGGTGATGGTTATCTCCCCTTTCTGAAGAATGCTTGTAAGGATACCGGATCTTTCTGATTCAGGGAAGGTAAACCTGTAAAATGCCGAATGATCAGCCACTGTATATTCAGCTTTAATATTGAAATCCTCAAGCAAAACGCTGTAATAATATGGTTTTACAATTTCCATATCGTGGTCAAAGCATGATGAATTCTCTTTGGGATCTTGTTTGATTTCTCCTTTTACCGGCATTATACAGAAGTCTCCGACGGAAAAATCATTTGAAAGGGATCTTACGGAAAATGAATATATCCTGTCGGCGAGATAAATATCCCTTATACCCGGGGTTGTACGAGGGATAAGCCTTACCATCCCGCGAGGAAGCTGGACATCGGGAGTGGTTGCCGTCAGAAGATGACCTACAGATCCGATATAGGGATTTACATAATCTACAGGATCCTGGCTGAAAACGGGACTGTTCAGGATACAGAACATTATCATTCCGGTAGCAATATGCATAAGGGGTTTGAATAAATCTGTATTCATCTGCTTATTTTTATTCTGCATCTTTTGTACTAAATTTATGTCATTGATAAACTCATTTGTTAAAGTTAGATCATTTGTATTGCATCAATTGAATTATTTAAGCTAAAAAATCAAATAAAATGAAAAGAATTCACAAGTTACTTGTTATTTGTATCCTGTTAAGTTTTACCCTTGCAATGAATGCAAAGCCGAAATGGGTTTCGTTATTTAATGGTAAGGATCTGAGTGGCTGGTTTGTACGGGGCAAAGCTGTATGGACCGTTCAGGATGGCGTTCTGGTTGGAGAAGGAGGAATGGGCCACATCTACACTGATGTTATCTGTACGGATTTTGAAGTAAAAGGCAAATTCCGTACCTCCGGAACAAATGCCAACAGCGGGTTTTATTTCCGTGCCAATCCACCTGCAGATAATCCTGATGGTTTTCCCCGGGGTTATGAAGCTCAGATATGCAATACCCAGGATGCATATACAGGCTGGTTATGGAAACCCGGAAAGCCAACAGGCAAGCCGACCACTCCGTTAATGACGAAGGATGGCGAGTGGTTTACTTACAGGATAAAAGTAACCGGAACGCATATTCAGTTCTGGATCAATAATAAACCTGTAATGATTTATGATGATGATGAATACAAATCCGGACATTTTGCGATACAGGGGCATAATCCGGGGATGAAGATCGAAGCTAAGGAATTGTATTATCGTTCACTTTCAAAATAAATAATAGAGAAAGGTTCTTGACGGACCGGAAACTGATAAGGGCGATTTCCGACCAGATTAAGGATTGATCCTGTTGTATTTTCTCAGCAGTTCAAGAGTTTTTTCGACCGGTAAAGCTTCAACTTTTACATTGTTCCGGACTGTGACCGTCTCAGCAGCGAAGAGTGAGTTTATTATCGCCTCTTCAGTTGCTTCAATAACTGCTTCAAAAAGTATATCAAGATTCTCGTTCCGCAACACTCTTGATTCATCAAACATTGAATCTGACTGATAAGGTATCCTTAGTTTTTCATCTGTTGAAACTGCAATTGCAAAATCACCGCTGCTGTTCGATGCACTTCCTCCTGCCCTTGCCATGCCGAATAATGATCTTGCCGCAAGTCTTTTCAGATTTTTAGCACTGAGCGGTGCGTTAGTCATTATTACGATCATGCATGATCCGTCCTCCTTATATTCATCTGCGGTTTCCCTGAACCTGTATTTTCCGAGTTCTATTCCTACAGGTACTCCGTCGATCTGCAAGATCCCACCGAAATTTGTTTGTACAAGAACACCGACAGTATAGCCTCCCCTGGCTGATGGCAGGATCCTTGATGAAGTTCCAATGCCTCCTTTAAAGCCCAGGCAGGATGTCCCTGTTCCGGCGCCGACATTCCCTTCCTGCACAATTCCATCTTTCGCACTGTTTATTGCTTCCAGAATATGTTCTTTTGTAACGACCCTTTTTCTGATATCGTTCAGTCCGCCGTCATTGGTTTCTCCGACAACGGGATTAACACTTCTTACGAACCTGTTTTCAGGAAAACTGAATGTATAATCAATAAGTGCATCAGTCGCTACGGGGACACTTAATGTATTTGTGAGTATTACCGGAGTTTCAATATTGCCGAGTTCCTCAACCTGCGGGTATCCGGTTAATTTTCCGAATCCGTTGCCTGTGTGAATAGCTGCAGGCACCTTATTCTGGAAAATATTTCCGGAATATGGTAGTATTGCTGTTACTCCGGTGTTTATTGAATCACCTTCCCTGATTGTAACATGTCCGACCTTAACTCCAGGAACATCGGTTATTGCATTATTCTTCCCGGGTTTCAATACACCGATTACGATCCCGTAATCTCTTGCCCGTTTCTTCTGTGCTTCAGAATTTATACAGCTCATAATCGCTAAAACTAACAACAGATATTTCATCTTTTTTAAATCATAATAAATTTATAATCCTCTCCCCTTCTCCTTTTCTCCCTCTCTCCTCATCTCCTTTCTTCCTTTCACACCCTCTCCCTTTCTCTCCTTCTCCTTTTCTCCCCCTCATACCCTCATACCATCGTACCCTCGTACCGTCATACCATCGTACCATCTTACCATCATACCATCGTACCATCACACCTCTGTGCCGCTGCGCCTTCTTGCCACCCCTTGCCCCCAGGGGGGCGCTCAGACTCAAAAGTCCCCCTTGATAGGGGGATTTAGGGGTGAGTTATATAATAGACGCAAAGGCACTAAGAATCACAAATTCAGAGCATTAAATTATCTTATCCCTTCCAGTAACAGACCTTCATTAGTGTTTCTGAAAATATACCTGAATTCTTTTCTGCCCTTTGTAAATGACAGTGTAAAACTGCCGGTTGAACTGTACGTTTTTTTCACCGAAGCTGCTATCCTGCGAGCTTCATTATCATCATTTACCGGAAGGATGATAGTTGCAATGACACTGTTTTCCTTTTTTGTATTAATTATCGTTCCGAAGTAATTAACCCAGAAGAAGGAACGGGTGGCATTAACCGGCTGGCATGCATGTCTTCCTTCCCTGAATGTAAATTGCTGATCGCTTACAGGTATAAGAGCCATTTTGCCTTTGTTTCCTGTCAGCAGAACATAATTCCCCTTCAGTTCGGAAGTCACCCCCGGATGAAACCTTACTTCGATTTCCGACCCGGGAGCTGATTCTACTTCATCAACTATTACAGCCACTGCTGGTTTCTCAAAAGTAACATGTCTGCGCCAGCTTTTCAGTTCAACTCCCGGGTATGCCTTTGAAGGATCCATCAGAACATAATCGAGTTTATCCGAAGAGCTGAATTTCAATACCTTTCCGCCTATTTCATAGTTCCATGGCTGTTTCCGCATTTTTCCGGGAAGCTGCTTTTCCCCATTTACAAATACAATATTATGTCCGATACTGGATGCCTGAGGATAATTCCATCTTGCATCATCGAAATATTTTTCATCATAGGATCCGCTTCCGATATCAGTAATGAAATAATCGCCACCCTGATAAACGATGAACTGGCCTATATCGAGATGTCCGTGATGCGGATCGTCATTCATCCCTGCTTTTCCGGCAATGAGCATTTTTGATTCGTCGGTGAAATTATTTCTCAACACCCACCAGTCAATAGTTCTGAAATGGATCGAACTTTTTGCCGGAGGTTCAGGTTTTACAGAAGATCTGGGCCAGATAATATCGAACATATCCTGTCCTTCACTGAAAAACTCATTACGGTACCACGCTGCCATTCCATTGTTCGTTTCGGCAGCAAGCTTGTTTATGAACCAGGTACTTCCAAGTCTGCCGCCTCCCGAGTCCTCAAAATTCAGAGAGCCTTTCCCCGGAACGGAAATATAGACAGGAAATGTAACAGGATTATTTTTCAGCTTCTCATTTTCAAAAAGATTCAGTTTGCTGCCAGTAAGTCTTTTCAAAGCATCTGCAAAAAATGCAGATGTATGGACGCCATAGTTCCAGTAACCGCCACCCTCCTGCCATCCGCCGTCAACGCCAAGCTCGTTCAGCATTTTATTTATCCTGTTGAAGGATTCGCTCACAACATCGGTAAGCTGAGGATTCTCAGTTAGCAAAGCAAGTCCGGCAAGACCGATACCTGAATTACAAACACCGCACCAGTTACAACGATAAGCTGTCGCCCACCAGTGATACTCATAGTTACCCCGGACGCGTGTAATCACTTTCTCCAGAAGGGCTCCCCTTATCCTGTCCCTCTGAGCAGTATCAAGGGCCGGATAAAGCCAGTCGTAAACGGCAGCCATCAGTCTTCCCGAATCGCCATTATAATGATCAAAGCTGAAATTCACCTGATCATCAGGTACATTCCATGGCATTATGCGACTGTATATTACAGGAAATTCATGAGGCCTCATTGTCCATGATGGCAGATCACAGAAAACATCTGCAAACTCAAAAGCTTTACCGGCATATTTCTTATCTCCAGTCATCTGGTAAACAAAAGCCAGAAGAACGGCATTATCACGGTTTGAAGTATAGTGATTTTCATATTTCCCGTCAGTATCATATTCTGTCCAGCCGGCACGGGTATTTCTCCCCTGGACAGGTATTACCCTGTCAACAGGCATATGTAAGAGCATGTTTGCCCTTGCTGTCAGCCTGTTCATAATATCACGGATCTCAGGATCAGTCTTTATCCGTTCAAGGATGGCCGGCTTATCATTTTCATCAAAATACAGATAAGGATGTTTAAGCCCGCTCTTTTTAATTGAATTATCCACATCAGCTTTTGTGATATCCGCAGCGCCTGCCTCATATACAGACATTAATACAAAGGCAAGGATGAATAAGATTGATTTTTTCATGATCTCAGGTATATTTTTTTTTAAAAGTATTAAAAGCTCCTGCCAAAGACAAATAAAACTACAGAACTCATATTTGTTCTAATTTACTACCTTTATAAAGTTAACATGAACCGTGAAAGAAAAGGAGGAAAAATGAATGATTTTTTATGCCCGAAATGCAAGGATCATCTAAGGGTAGGTGATCATCTGATTTTCAAAGTAAAAAATAAAGAGAAGAAAAGTGCCCTCATTCTTTTGAGCCCGCAGATAGGTAATTACATCAGTATGAAGCATCCTTCCTTTGATATAAAAAAGGGGGAATTCCTTGATTTTTACTGTCCCCTGTGCGGCGCTTCACTAAAATCAGATATTCATGATAATCTGGCACTTGTTCTTATGAAGGATGAAAAGGACGAGATGTATGCAGTCTACTTCTCACAGATTGCAGGGGAGCACAGTACCTACGAAACAACGGGTGATTCTGTGCATATAGAAGGAGAAGACGCGGGAAGATATACTTATTTCAAGGTCGGTGATAAATTCAAGAAGTATTTTTGATGCTGAACATACATTAAGTTGCTGGTTGCTTGTTTCTTGTTGATACCGATTACCGATTACCGATTACTGATTACCGATTACCGATTACTGATACACCACCTTATGGAAAGGAGGAAATTTATTAAACATGCCGGAGCAGGAGCTGCTGCAGGCTTTTTTATGTTCCCCGGGACAGGTTTTTCATCATCCGGGGGAAATGGTGAACTTGAATATCACAGGGTAAGCGATATTAAGTTCTCAACAGTTAAGCTGAATTATCCCCGGCAGGTGGGAAAGAATTCCCGGCTGGATATCCATGGTTTTGGTCCGGTCTCCGGCATACACGTTCTTTATACTGACCGGGGAGCTTCGGGCTGGGGATTAAACAGGGGTTCAGAAAAAGCACTGATCGAAAAATCCGGGCTGATCAGGGGAAAAACAGTCGCTGAACTCATTGATCCTGAAATTGGTGTGATATCTCCCGATATTGAAGGATTTGATTTTTCACTATATGACCTTGCAGGTAAAATTCTGGACAAACCCGCTTACAGGCTTCTGGGAAAAAGGAAACCCTTAACTTTCCCCTGTTACAGCGGTATGATCTACTTCGATGATCTCGAACCGGCTGACAAGCCAGCAGGTCCCGAAAAAGTTCTGGAAGAGTGCCGGTGGGATTATAATTACGGTTACCGTCAGTTCAAGCTTAAGATAGGCCGAGGTTACAAATGGATGACAAAGGAAGAGGGCCTTAGAAGGGATATAGAGATTACAAAGCTTGTTCACCGGAATTTCCCGGATTGTGATATCCTTGTTGACGGGAATAACGGATTCACAATAGAAGAGTTCATCCGATATCTGGAGGGCATAGAAGGGATTAAGCTATTCTGGATCGAGGAGCCTTTTCATGAGACTGTTGAAGATTATGCAAAGCTTTATTCCTGGCTGAAGATGCATGACCATCTCCCGCTGCTGGCAGACGGTGAAGCAAACCCTGATGAAAAAGTATTACGCCATCTCGGAGCACAAAAGATAATCACAGTCTTTTTACAGGATATTTCAAGCCTGGGATTTACTAAATGGATAAGTTTCATCAAGGAGATTAAGCAGATGGGTATCCTGTCTTCACCTCATGCATGGGGTTCAGCCATTAAGACAAATTACATATCACACCTTGCCGGGGCATTCGGGACAACAGCAACCATCGAAGGTGTAACATGCACATCCGATGACGTCGATCTGACAGATTACGAGCTCCGTAAAGGGAAACTAATACCATCTTCAAAGCCGGGGTTTGGGATGGATCTTTTAAAGAAGATAAGCTGATCTACGACTACCGGCGAGAGGTTCCCGGCTAAGTGATTCAGCCTCCCGTCTTACCATAGCCGTCAACCTAAGGGCTTTTAGGGGGAAAAGTTTCCCCTCCTTTTTTTAAGGAGGGGTGGCCAGATGCAGAAATCGTCGGACTTGCAGAAATTTATATTGTCTGGCCGGGGTGGTTTATTTAATTCTGAGAAATAAGTTCACTTTTATAAGTCCTCATTAACCACCCCGGCCGGGAAAGCAAAATTGTAAATATGTCAAAATCAGAAATCCCGGCCACCCCTCCTTGAAAAGGAGGGGAAACTTATTTATGTATAAACCATTTAATTATAGGAGTTAATGTTAATAAACAATTCCTTAGAATGACGGCTATGCCCGTCTTCCGACTTCCGACTCATTGCTATACTCCTGCTATTCTTCTCTTATATTCGTCAAGAGCTTCATCGAGTCTTTCCCGCGCTCCAACATTACCGGGTACATTGTGTGAAGGATGTATATAAAGCTTAACTCCCCTGTCTGCAAGTATTTCGGCTACAGTTGTTATTGTCATCCAGACACAGGTAATGAATGCCATTGTTGACACCGGGCCGATCTTATCAGGATGATTTTTGAGAGACACAGATGCATCCTCGAGAGGTGCGCAGGTATCAACGACTACATCAGCAAGGTCAAAAATAGTCTTGCCGCTGGAATGTCTCGATTTCCTTTCTGAAGCAGAAGATGCAGATCCGAAGACGATTACTTTCATACCCTTTTTTCTGGCTTCAAGTGCAACATCGATATTGACATTATTTATCCCGGAATGTGAGAAAAGCCACATTACATCGCGTCTGTCAAAATCATATCCTTTCATTATCTCAACACCATAACCTTCAACCCGCTCAAGGAAAACGAACTGACGTACTCCCATTTCACCTGTTATCCTTGTAAAAAACGTAAGAGGCAGCTCGATCATAGGATGAAATCCGACGAATCCTCCAATCCTCGGATACATCTCCTCAATCGGAAGGGTCGCGTGTCCGCATCCGAAAGTATGAACCCATCTTTTACACTCAATTGTATCAGCCATTATCTCTGCCGCTCTTCTGATATTATCCATCTGGGTCTCTTCAATTTTTGTCATTATACCCCTGGTATTCTCCAGCCACTGTTTCGCTAACATAAGAATTTGATTTTAATGTAACTATTTAAGGTTTTTCTTTAAACTACCAATTATGACCACAAATAAAGCTATTTGAAGCGACATTTCAATAAATGCAACTATTGTAAGTGAGCTGATCCCGAATTTCCCTGCAATCAGTCCCATCAGGTAATTGACAATCATATTACCGGTAAGTGCCACAGACATGACAAAACTAAAGGCAGTACCTGACAGTTCCTTAAACCGTTCGCCTGTAATACCCAGCATAACCGGAAATCCGGCTGCCAGTCCGGCACCCAGAATTACCAGTCCCGGAATTGCAGAGGATAAGGATCCCGCGCTTCTCAGTAATACAAGACTAATAAAAAGCATAACAAAAGACAGGATCATTGTATTCCTGACAGAGACGGTTCTCAGCAACCTTCCCAGTAATAATCTCATTACTGTCATTCCTGCGACAAATGATGAGAGGGCAAATAGTGCAGAACCGGGATTAACGGACAGATGATCTGTAAGCCATGTAGTTGTCCAGTTATTAATGATACCTTCAAAGCTGCTCTGAAGGAATAGAAAGAATGCGATCATTATCAATACTTTATCCCTGACCAGAGCAGATAATCCCCTGAGCGGGAAGCCGTGTGCCTGTTTTGGAGGAGGATAACCTATAAAAAGAAAAAGAAGGCCTGTCAGTAATGCCAGGGAACCGACTGCCGCAACTATTGTTTCGAAAGTGAAAGTATTCCGGAGAACTCCAAGTATAAGGGGTATGCCCAGGGCGCCGAAACCGAAAAAAGATCCGAGGAGGCTCAGGTCGGCTCCTTTATCTGTTTCGCTTATGTCGGCAACCAGGGCATTTGTAGCGCCGTTGACAGCTCCGCCTCCCGCTCCCGTCAGAAAGATGAACAGCTTCAGCATATCTGCGTTGCCGCTGAAGGCAATCCCTTCGAAACCTGCAAACAACAGCAAACATGAAGCGGATAATAGTATCCGGTATCCGTATTTATCGACCACCGGTCCGAAAAAAAGTGATCCGGTAAGCATTCCGAAAGGCAGTACTGAGAACAGGGATCCTGCAGATACCTCATCAAGAGAAAGCTTCACCCTCAGATCAGATGCCACCGATCCGAGGATCAATACCACAATGCCGAACATCAGCATTCCTGCACACGATGCCCTGAACAATAGTTTATTATTAAATGCTGTGCTCATCTGAAATGAATTAAATTATTATCTTTTTCAGCGCCATATAAGCTGCCCCGATAACTCCCGCATCACCTGCAAGGGCTGACTGCTCAATACTTACCTGGTTAATACTGACCGGCTGTGCCCACCGTGAAGCCTCTTCTCTGATCCGGGGGATCAGGGATACAGCCGGACCAAACACCCCTCCCCCCATGATTATCTTCTGAGGATTGAAAAGACTTATGAGATTTGCCACCGCCATCGCCCAGAACTCAATACATTGTGAGATAACGGCCGAAGCTACAGGATCGCCATTATCATATGCAGAAAAAACTTCGTAAGATGTAATATTCTCCGATAAAATATTCTTAAGCACCCCGTTATATCCTCTGCCTTGTTTAATCATTCTTTTTGCATTCGATGCAATTCCTGCTCCCGAAGCATAATACTCGAAGCAGCCGCAGGCAATATAATCATCAATGAAGGGTCTGTTTAATGCCATCCATCCGATTGAGCCTGCAACATCATGACTTCCCCTCAGTATTTCTCCATTAACAAGTATGCCTGCCCCGATGCCGGTCCCTACCGACAGGAATATAGCATCTTTGCAGTTTTTCGCATTGCCCTGCCACACTTCTCCCATTATATAGCAGGCCCTGTCGCTTTCAATGACTACAGGAATCCCGCCACTGACCGAAACGGCTTCTTCAAGGAGAGGATAATCCTCCCATCCGGGTATATTGGGAGCCCATACTTTACCTGTACCGGCATGGCTTATTCCCGGAACGGAAATGCCAATTGATCCGATCTTAAACCCTTCACCGGATGAGGAACTGATAATGTCAGAAATGTTAGTACTTATCAGTCGCCCTACCTCCGTACCTTTCCTCTTATCAAGTGATAAGGTGTTTTTTCTGATCAGAGTTCCATCTTCTGTAAAAACAGCATATGCCAGTTTTGTACCGCCGAGATCCATTCCCAGTACAGCCATGTTACTACCTCCTGTAAGATCAATTTACTTTACTATCCTGGCTGTCTGCTCCGGTACATTCCATCCCGACAATTTTAGAACAGGGAGCTTCCCACTGATTTTATCAGCCGGACAGCTGACCGTAAGTGTGGTGCTTTCAGATGGTGCAAGAGTGATATAACCGGCTGACCAGTAAGAAGGCAGTATTTCTTCGCCATCGACAGTAAGCCGGGGACGGAGGAAGAATGCTATTCCGGAGGAATTATTTACTATCCTGACAGAGTATTTATTCCCGGTTTTATCGTTTGTTGCATTTTGTATGCTCACGGCGACAGATGTTTCAGAAAGGTTGTTCAGTTCTTTGTAAGTGCCGTCGGATGAGAGCCAGTAAACATTATGGGAGACTATCCTGCCTCCCTGATCTTTCAGGTTAAGAACGACAAAGAGAATCCCGCGGTTATTTTCCCTTATGCGGGCTAGAGATTCTGTCACTTTTACTTCGGAAGGACCGAGGCTGAAATATGCTTCTTCGCTGAAAACAGATTTTGACTCAAAATCAAAGACTTCAACACGGGCTGTAAGATTAGGTGCCGGTTTATATTTCCTGTTAAGAACCGTAACTTTCAGATCATTAAGATTCAGCTGAATATGTAAGGGCTCACATGCATTCTGCATGAAATAATATCCGGCGTTGGTCTGGAGGAACCAGTCATAGACCTGCCAGACAACGCTGGGGAAAGCAGCATTGATCTTCCAGAGCATCACCCCGCCGATATCATTAAGTTTATGTCCGGCTGCTTCGAAGATACCCTGATAACCTGTTGCATTCATCATCTGCATCTTATTGCAGAAATCTTCCATGCTTTCCGGCTCGCCGTATCTTGAGACCATTTCTTTATAGTACAGGTCCCACCGGCCGTTACCTGTTGCAGCATCATGATATCCCCACGAATGATTCAGGGGAAAAGGCAGGGTTTTGTCCCATACAAGGTTTGGGATCACCTTTGGCAGGATATCCCATGTCACCATGGAAGGGATCCCTGTCTCGTCCTTAAATACCCAGTCTTTGGCATCAATTGCCCTTGTATAATAGCTTTTCGGATCCTGCCAGGTATATGGCCCACCGCTGTAAACGCCAGTAGGGAGGCCATCCGGCCATGATCCCGGCCATCCTTCAGGAAGTTTTGCAAATCCGGATGAGCTTGGAATGAATGGTCTTGTACCATCAAGTTCAATGATGCTGTTACGCATGAAATCATAAAGTTCCCGTCTTGCGTGTCCTTCATTCCCGCCTGTCCATACCAAAAGGCCCGGGTGGTTCCTGATCCTGAGTATTGTACTATGAACATTCTTCTTAAAGACATCACTTTCGAGAGGCCAGTCGGGAGATCCCTTGAATTCACCCTGGGTATCACCTGTTATCCAGAAATCCGACCAGACAAGAAGTCCGTAGCGATCGGCTGCATCAAAGAATTCATCGCATGGAGTAACTCCTCCGCCCCATATCCTTACAAGATTTATGTTTGCATTGCGGCACAGACGCATCTCATAATCATACCGGAGTGAATCGCGGTTAAGCATCATATCCGGAACCCATGCACCACCCGTCAGATGTATCCTTTTACCGTTCACATAAAAATCGCGGCGCCAGCTGCCATTGACATTTACCGCTTTTGTTGAAACAGTTCTTATACCAAAAATGAATGAAGTATCATTACATATGCCTGAAGCATTCAAATATTGAAGCCTTATTTTGTAGAGATTAGCCTGCCCATAACCATTCGGCCACCATAAAGCCGGTTTTAAAATGTTCAGTTCACTGGTATTGGTCCCGTTCAGATCAACAGTCACATTATCATTTGCCTCAATCGTAACTGATTTTGTGAACTTTACCGGTTTGCCCCTGAAGTTCTCAGGTGCAATTGTAACTATGAGACTGCCCTTTTCACTGACCTTACTATGATTAATAAGAGAAAGACTAAGCGATATCTTTGCCAGTCCGGTGTCGGGAAGATTAGGCAGCTCTGTAACAAGTTTCGGATTGCTGAATGTAACGGCACCTGAAGTGCGCAGGTAAACAGGCAGCCAGATACCCATATTCCTGTCCCTTACAGGAGGCATCCAGTCCCAGCCGACAGAACATAACATTGTGACATTTTTCCCGATATCGCCTGTCGGACCACCATTAAGATAAAAATCTCCAAGTGCTTCAAGTTGTTCCGGAGCCGGCAAACCGGGATAATCAAGAGGATAAATCTTAACTGCCAGAGCATTTTCCTCTCCGGGTTTGATATACTCTGAAATATCGAAGCTATACTGAGCGAACATTCCCGCCATATCCGTGGAATCAGCGATCTGTTTCCCATTGATCCATACCGCTGCCCTGTAATTAATCCCCTTAAAAACAAGCTGAAAATGTCTCCCCCTGTCTGTTCCCGGGATACTGAAAAGCGTCCGGTACCAGTAGGGTTTCTTCCATGGATTGGAATATCCGGGAAGATGGCTGAATTTACCCAGATCATATGTTTTGTTGAATTCATCTGATGCATCAGGAATAAGCATATTATTCAATCCTGAATACGGATCGGGATATACTTTATTTGCTACCAGTCCCGTCAGAACCGTTGAGGGAACCTTCACCGGGAACCAATAAACATTTGATTTATATCCCGGGACTGATATTTTCTCCCCGGCTTCCTTTATAAGCGCAGAAGACTGAAGTTCAAAATTGACAAGCTTTACCTGCTTTGCACCCTGTGAAAATAAGCCCGTAGTTATGGCAGACACAAGTACAAGACTACTGATTCTCAATAATATTCTGGTCATGGTCCCGGTATTTAGATATGTTTTTTTCTACATTTCCCGCTAATTTAAATATATCTGCCGAAAGAATTAGTTTTTAACGAAGGTTTATATTACCGAAGTTTAGGAAAAAACAGTTATTTTGTAATGACTTCATTAGAGATTAACAGAGATGGCAGATACTATCAAAAAGTGGACTGAATCGATTCTTCCCTGGCTTCTTGATCATGGGCTGAAAATAGTATTTATCGCGGTTGCTGCCTGGTTACTTAACAAGATCCTGAGCAGAATAATTATCAGGACTGTCAGGGTTGCCATTGTGGCAAACGAGAATATGTCGAAAGAAGGAGAGAAAAAAAGGGAAGATACCCTTATAAGGATTTTTAATGGTGCTTTAAGGATAGTGATTTTAATTCTTGCAATATTGATGATCCTGCAGGAACTGGGGCTGAAGATTGGTCCGCTTATTGCAGGAGCCGGTATTGTAGGTCTGGCAGTAGGATTCGGTGGCCAGTACCTGATCCGGGATATTATTTCCGGCTTGTTCCTTATACTTGAAAATCAATACAGGATCGGCGACAGTATAGATATAAACGGGGTCAGCGGACTCGTGGAAGATATAAGCTTAAGGAAAACAACTCTGCGGGATATTAACGGGACAGTTCATCACATTCCCCATGGAGAAATAAAGCTGGTATCGAATCTTTCCAAGAACTATGCCCGTGTCAACCTTGATATCGGGATATCCTACAATACAGATCTTGACCATGCGATTAGTGTGATCAACAGGACCGGCAAAGAACTTGCAGAGGATCCTGCTTTTAGTGATTCAATTATATCTCCTCCTCAGTTTCTGAGGGTAAATGATTTTGCCGATTCAGCAGTAATCCTTAAGATACTTGGCGACACAAAACCTTTAAAGCAATGGGAAGTAACCGGGGAAATGCGGAAACGGCTGAAAATTGCTTTTGACAGGGAAGGTATTGAGATTCCTTTCCCACAAAGAGTTATACATGAGAATAAAACCGGAATTAATGGAAACAGGACCTAATGTAAGGCGATTTGGGACAATTCCGGTTTTCTTTACAGCCATATCCACCATTCTGGGTGCAATACTTTTCCTCAGATTCGGTTTTGCCGTGGGGACACTGGGATTCTGGGGAGCATTCCTGCTTATCATCCTCGGCCATTCGCTTACCATTCCTACGGCATTTGCGATCTCGGAACTAGCAACAAATAAGAGAGTTGAAGGTGGAGGTGAATATTTCATAATATCCAGGTCGTTCGGACTGAATATCGGGGCCACAATAGGAATAGCTTTGTTTATGTCACAGGCCATAAGTACCGCTTTTTATATAATAGCCTTCACTGAAGCCTTCGGGTTTATTTTCGATTTTTTCTCCGGATCACTGGGAATAAATCTTCCGCGGCAGGCCATAAGTATACCTTCAATGCTTGCGCTGGGCTATATTATCCTCAAAAGAGGGTCAAATCTCGGAGTTAAGATGCTTTATATAGTTGCAGCAATACTCTTCCTCTCGCTTTTACTTTTCTTCTTCGGGAAAACGGAGTATGGCATAAATATGGGTTCCCGGCTGCCGGCAGGTGACATCAGGAACATGAAGGATTTTTTCATGGTATTTGCCATTGCATTCCCTGCATTTACAGGAATGACAGCAGGAGTGGGCCTCTCAGGAGAACTTAAGGATCCTTCGAAATCGATACCCCGAGGTACAATTATCGCCACAATCACGGGAATGATCATCTATACCGGAGTGATATACAAGTTTGCCATATCTGCCAGTCCTGAAGATATGCTGGCCGATCAGCTTTTAATGTCGAAGATAGCTGTGCTGGGGGTGGTTATTGTACCTGTTGGACTGGCAGCATCAACCCTGTCTTCCGCGATAGGATCAATTATGGTGGCGCCCAGAACATTACAAGCCCTGGCACTTGACGGTTCCTTCCCTTCCGCAAAAATAAACAAATGGCTTTCACTGGGAAGAAAATCAGATAATGAACCTGCAAACGCCACTCTTGTCACAATCATTATTGCGATGGTTTTTGTTACTCTCGGAAGCGTTAACGCCGTTGCGGAAATTATCTCAATGTTTTTTCTTGTCACTTACGGGTCGTTATGCCTGATCTCCTTCCTGAATCATTTCGGCTCCTCACCCTCATACCGTCCCTCTTTCAGATCAAGATGGTACCTGAGCCTTACCGGATTCCTTATCGCCGTCTGGGTAATGTTCAAAATAAATGCTCCTTATGCCCTGGCTTCTCTGATCCTTATGACCGCCGTCTACTCCTACATAAAGGTTTACAACCGTGAGAGGGATGGCCTTGAATCTTTATTTGCAAATGCACTCTTCCAGATAAACCGTAACATCCAGGTCTACCTCCAGAAATCGGGGAGCAAGAAGAAAAAGAAAGAATGGAGACCAAGTGCAATCTGCATTTCAAAAGATTCCTTTGTACGGTCAAAAGCATTTCATCTGCTTAACTGGATCTCTTACCGTTACGGATTCGGAACCTACCTCCACAGGATAGATGGATATTATTCCCGGGCAACATCACGGAAAGCTATGGAAGAACTTTCAAAACTAATCGAGATATATGATACGACCAACAACCATGTATTTGTTGACACTCTGATATCTCCTTCATATACCTCAGCCCTGGCCCAGGCTATACAGTTACCTGGTATTTCAGGTATGGAAAATAATATGGTGATATTCGAATATGACAAGGAGAATCCTGAAAATCTGAAGGAGATAATTGAAAATACGGGTCTGATCGCTGCCGGTGATTTTGATATCTGTCTTCTTGCATCAAGCAGGAAAGAGATGAATTTCAGGAATGGGATCCATGTCTGGCTCGATTTTCATTACCCTGAGAATTCAAGCCTCCTTATACTACTCAGCTTTATAATATCGGGGCATCCCGACTGGAAAAGAGCGAACATCAAACTTTTCGGGACCTGCAGGGAAGGTAAAGATGAGGAGACCAGACAGAATCTGACTGATCTGGTCAGGTCAGGCAGACTGCCGATAACTGAGAAAAATATTGAAATCGTTCACGAGGAGCCCGGAAAGACCCTGAAGAATATTATAAATGAAAAATCATCTCATGCCGCTCTTACTATGATCGGTTTTAATGAGCAGACTCTGAAGCGACTTGGAGAATCTCTTTTAAACGGTTATGAGGGTGTAGGGACTATTCTGTTCGTGAATTCACACAACCAGAAAGAAATAGTCTGAAATGTAATATATTCATTATGTGACCTTTGTCCTTCCCATCCACGACAGATCAATATCCGATCCGAAATGTTCCCTGAAGATCCTGTAATACAATAACTCTTCCTTTGAATTGATAATCTGCCCGTTACTTAGATTCCGCTCGATCCTGAAGTCATTATCCGAAATATTGTTCCCGGCATAATCAGCTAGCAATTCCTTAACACCTGCTCCCTCCCAGAATTTTGCTTTTGGTCTTCTTAGTATTTTATCCGGGAGCATACCCTCCATGGATTTTCTGAGTAACCACTTTTCTGTTTTTCCATGAATTTTATATCCGACGGGGATCGTAAAGGCAAATTTAACAATCTCAGGGTTGGTAAAAATCATGTGAGCGATCATACCATGAGCAAAAGCACACCTGTCAACCCGCTGAAGTGCTGTGTTGTGAAGGGCACCTGTTATCCTCAATAGTTCTTTTTCAAGGTCCACGGCCGGAATGGATTTAAGGTATCCGTATCCTGCGAACAATTCATCACCGCCTTCCCCGGAAAATACTTCATCGACGTATTCCGATGCAAGACGGGCAATAAGATAATTCATTAATGATGATCTTACGAGTAGTGCGTCAAAAGATTCCAGATGATATATTACCTCGGGTAAAATCGCCGTCATCTCTTCCGGAGAGACCACTTTCTCATGATGTTCAGATTTTATGTATCGTGCCACTTCACGGGCATATTCAAGATCAGGTGCACCTTTCATTCCTGCTGCAAAAGTTCTAAGCTTTTTCAGATGCCTGGTAGCCAGGGCACATATGACACTGGAATCCAGTCCGCCCGAAAGCCACGATCCGGTGTTCTCCGTTCTGATACATTCCGAAATTGCTTTATCAAGAAGTTTATATAGTTTTTCTGCAATCTGGCCGGGAGTCCCGGTAGCTTTTTTTCCTGCAGATATACTGAAGAACGGCCTGAGTTTTTCACCTTCAAGAATGTGCCCTGGAGCCATTTCGCGGATCTCCTTTGTAAAAGGCAGAAGTGCTTTTATCTCTGATGCAAAACACATGTTGCCATTCTTGTCATTTCCGTAATAAAGAGGAGCTGCTCCCAGTTCATCTCTTGTCATTATGAAACTACTTTTACCGGGTTTCACTATGACATAATTGCCGGGACTGCTTATATAACCGGCATCACCGGCTTCCAGGCATTTCTTTACAGTTTCCTTTTCCGTTTCGTTCCAGATTATTCCTATTGTTGTTCCCCCTTTTTCAAATACTGAAATACCTGCATTCCCTCTGTAACGGAAAGTGCCAAGCATCTCTGAAACCTCTTCCGTCGTATTATCTGCTGCTATTCCTGCTATACCTGCCATTCTTCTTTTTTTATTTTCATTAAACTGATTTATTCTATGTTATTCTGCGTTAAGCAATCTGATTCTTTCCGGCTCTCCCATCTTTTCGCCCGTTTCCCTGTCGATTGCATACCATGCCCCATCTATCAGTCTGGTTATTATCTGACCGCACAGGTGCGGATTACCCTGGAAATGTGGAGTATCCAGAAGTCCTGTCCTTATCGCATCAGAGATGACAACCGGATCTGACCATGGATCTTCACTTTGATTCTTTCCCCTGTCCGATAATTCTTCAAGTAATATACGGGCTTCCGATTTCAATTCATTTTTCCGGGCAATAACCCTTTTATCTTCAGACATATCCGGCATCCCGTAAAGGGTATTATGAAGGACACCATGAGCAATATTACAACTCTGGATCAGCTCATCGGGGAAAATAGCATGGTCTCCTTCGCTGAAACCCACAACATGAAGAATATGTGGTTTGAGTGCCATGCTAATTACTGCGGAAGCAGCCAGCTGACCCTGGGCAAAAGAAGGATCGGAAGAGAAATGGGCCAGGCCTGCCCTTACCTGACGGAACACAGTGAATGATTCATCAGAAAGTTCTTCTATCATTTCGTTTTTGGCAAGCATTTTTGCAATATCCATTTCTGCGGAAGTACCAGGGGGATTGTTGAACATATACTGGGAGACATAATGCCTTACACCTGATTTTTTTGCATTCCAGGCAGCCAGGAATGCCATTGCCACTGCAAGGGAATCATGTGCATCACGCAAACTCCACTGGTGGGATTCATTTACTTCAACGGGAATATTTTTCAAGGCATACCAATGCATAACTTCCTGATGTTCTTTTATCGCATCTGAAATAAGCCGGCCGGAGCGTCCGTCAATTACGCTGTACCAGCACAATGGAATTGCCGCCCAGGCATTTCTTATCGTTCTGACACTCATTTCAGCCCACTTTAAAAGATCCCGGGTACCTGCATAGCACCTGACAAGCGGGAAATTTCCGCATCTGGTACTTTTATAAATTGCCTCCAGGTCTTCAGGCTTACGTAATGGAACACCTCCTGCTCCATCCTGGCTGTGGTCCATTTCTTCAGGACGGAAAAAATGCTCCTGTGCATTCTGATCCGGACCGATTGAGAGTATATCAAGTACCCCTGATTCAGCGATCTTAACAACTCCTTCAATAGTTTCATGTAAAGAAGGTCTTCCGAAATGATGCCGGATAAGGGGATAAGGATACTTTTTATTTATCCGGTCGACAAGATTATCAGGGAGAGTGCTTTCGGAACTCTTCCCGGTATCGCCTCTGAGATATCGCTTAATGTGTTCAGCAGATTCAGTACCGTCGAAAGCAATATCAAAAAGACCTGAATCACGTGCTACGCGGGCCACCGGGGGTGTGCCCCCAAAAATCATTCTGATATTTGATGGTCCTCCTTTTGAAATTTCAGCTTTCAGTTCCGAGAAAAGCTCTGAAGCAGATTCAGGTGTAAGCCTGTAACTTATTGCCATTATGTCCGGCTTTTCTTCCCTGATAATCTTCACAATCCTTTTAACGGAAACTGCCGGCCCGTACGAAATAGTCCGGTAACCCTCCGTTTCCGCAAGCTTGAGAAAATGGTGAAGCCCTCCAACATGAACACAGCTGCCAATGGCAGCGCCAATAATAGTTTTCATTATTATGATTTTTAATAATTATCTCCTATCCCTCTTCCTGTCAGACGGAATCCTGCAGGAAGGCCGGCAGGTCATCTGACAGTCTCTCCGATAGCAAGAAGCCGGAGATCACGTACGCTCATACCGGCTATGCCAAGGTTTTCCACTGTTCTACCATTTTCCCGGTAATCGGTCTCATTCAAGCCACAGGCGAGCTGGATCACAGAGTCTATTGTAGGTGTAGGAACATTGAGCATTCTGCCTGTTGATGCAATTGGTACAAGGCTGAAGGGAACGTCTTCTTCTATATATCTTACTCTCAGCGATCGTGGAGCAAGGATCCCTGCGTATCCGACATTCTTCATCATTGCTTCAAAAAGAGTATTCCCAGCTGAGCTGTAGGCCATATATAACCATTGTCTTGCAGAAATGGCCCTGATACCAATGGCTTCCGCGACTTTGACCCTTTCATCATCTATCTTTTCAAGGATCTTTGCCACTGCCGGAGTAACTCCTTCATGGTAAAACTGGAAATCTGTATCATGTTCTATCCAGCCGGCATTCAGTACACACAATGCCGGATGGAATACACTTCCGATATTCTCAAGACTTGTCTTGAAAACATTATCGCCCGGAACAAATTGCGGGTAAAACTGACGGAGTTTAGTGATGACATGGGGAATAAGGTGGGCGCGGATGGATGCCACCGGGATGGAATTCTTGATCCTGAAAATATGCACCTGGGAGGGCCCTGTTGCCCTTGAAGCATATATGAACGTCTGAGCCTCGGCGATTATAACATTCGCTGTTACTTTTTGTCTCACCAGTACCTGTTTAAACTCCAGAGCGCCGAAGGTTCTTCCCGGATGCAGGACAATGATCTGGTCATCAACCAGGAAGGGAGCCATTTGTTCAGCAATCCACCTGTGACCGTTTGCCGGAACAACGACCATTATAAGTTCTACTCCTTTTATTGCATCCCCTATCGAAGTGGTTGCCATGTTTATCTTGCCAAAACCTTCCACTTCCCCGGTAATCTCTATTGATCCGGAAGATTTTACACCCCACAATCTTTCCTCACCCCTGTTGAAGAGATTGACTTTATGGCCCATGAGTGACAGATGTCCGGCCATAGCGAGACCGCCGTGACCGGCTCCGAGAACGGCTATCCTGTATCTGTTGCCGGAATTCGTAATTTCCATTTGCTGGATATTTTTATTGATCTGACAATATAGCTTTTTTACGGGAATTATTTAAGAAGTTTCTTAATATTATAAAGCTTATTTAATGCTTCGACCGGGGTAAGATTATTTATATCTATCTCAAGGATCTCATCACGTATTTGTTTCAGTACAGGATCGTCGAGCTGGAAGATGCTTAGTTGAAGGCCTTCCCTGTGATCTGCCAGGCCTGCCACAGGTTTGGCAAGCTCCTGTTTCTGGTGACCCTGCTCCAGTTCCTTAAGTATCTCATTAGCCCGGCTGACAACACTTCTTGGCATACCGGCCATCCTGGCAACATGGATCCCGAAGCTGTGCTCACTCCCCCCCCTCTTTAATTTCCTGAGGAAGATCACTTTATTGTTAAGTTCTTTGATTGAGACATTATAATTCCTTACCCTCGGAAAAGAATTCTCCATCTCGTTCAATTCATGATAATGAGTGGCAAACAATGTTTTGGCTCTCATTTTGCTCTCATGAAGATATTCGATCATTGCCCATGCAATTGAAATGCCATCATAAGTGCTTGTTCCCCTGCCTATTTCGTCAAGAAGTACAAGACTTCTGTCTGACAGGTTATTCAGGATACTGGCAGTCTCATTCATTTCAACCATGAAAGTTGACTCTCCCAGGCTTATATTGTCTGAAGCGCCAACCCTCGTAAATATCTTGTCCACTATGCCTATCCTGGCAGCCCTGGCAGGTACAAAACAGCCTGTCTGTGCCATCAGGACAATGAGAGCCGTCTGGCGCAGAAGGGCTGATTTTCCCGACATATTTGGCCCTGTTAGTATTATGATCTGTTGATCCTCTGTATCAAGAGCCAGGTCGTTCGGGACGTATGATTCACCCACAGGAAGCTGTTTTTCAATTACCGGATGGCGGCCATCGCTGATTTCTATTCTGTCGGAGTCGTCAAGAACAGGTCTTACATAATTATTTTCCGAGGATACGACAGCAAAGGACTGCAGGCAATCCAGCCGTGCAATCAGGACCGAATCGAGCTGTATGGGCGGGATGAAATTGAGTATTGCCAGAACAAGGTCATTGAAAAGACGGGTTTCAAGATCAATGATTTTCTCTTCGGCACCCAGTATCTTCTCCTCATATTCCTTAAGCTCTTCTGTTATATAGCGTTCGGCACTGACGAGTGTCTGCTTTCTGATCCATTCCGGAGGCACTTTATCTTTATGAGTATTCCTGACCTCGATATAATACCCGAAAACATTATTATAGCTTACTTTAAGCGAATTGATCCCGGTACGAAGGCTTTCCCTGTTCTGTAGTTCATTGAGATAGTCTTTCCCGCTGTAAAGTATCTTCCGCAGTTCGTCAAGCTCGGGTGATACATTGCCTGCTATTACATTACCCCTGATCAACTGTACCGGTGGATCATTATTCAGCTCACGACCGATCCTGTCGGCAAGTGCTTTACAGGGATTCAGCTGTTCGGCGAGCATTGCCATTGGCTGGCAACCACTGTTCAGACAAAGTGACTTTAACGGATCAACCGCCTTAAGGGCTCTTTTAAGCTGAACCACTTCCCGTGGATTGATCCTGTTTACCGCTACCTTCGACAAAAGTCTTTCCAGGTCACCCACCTGTTTTATCAATGCCGCCAGTTCTTCCCTGAAAAGACTCTTCCCGGCAAGATGCTGAACAATATCGAGCCTTTCATTTATGGGCTGAATATCCTTCAGAGGCAGCGATAGCCATCTCTTTATCAATCTTCCTCCCATAGGAGAAATTGTCCGGTCCAGAACATCAATCAGTGTTTTTGCTCCTTCATACGGTGAATGGAAAAGCTCGAGGTTCCTTACAGTGAATTTGTCGAGCCATACATATCGTTCTTCATCTATCCTTGAAAGGCTGGTAATATGTCCAAGCTGTTCATGCTGTGTTATATCGAGATAATAGAGAATTGCCCCGGCAGCTATGATGCCGTAAGTCATGTTCTGAACGCCAAAGCCTTTAAGTGAACTTGTCTCAAACTGTTTCAGAAGCCTGTCATTTGCAGCTTCAGATGTAAATATCCAGTCATCCAGCTTGTTTGTATAGAATTTCACACCGAAATTCTCGATGAACAGTTCTTTTTTCCTGTTTTCATAAAGTACTTCCTTTGGCTGAAAATTATTCAGCATCTGGTCGATATATTCAGGTGTTCCTTCTGTCGCAAGAAATTCGCCTGTTGATATATCGAGGAACGAGACGCCTGCTATTTTCCTGTCGATATGAACGGCTGCCAGAAAATTATTTTCCTTATGATTCAGGACATTATCATTCAGGGAAACTCCGGGAGTAATGAGCTCTGTAATCCCCCGCTTTACTATTTTTTTGGCAAGCTTCGGATCTTCAAGCTGTTCACATATCGCCACTCTCTGACCTGCCCTTACCAGCCTGGGAAGATATGTATCCAGGGCGTGATATGGAAATCCTGCGAGTTCCACAAATGATGCCGAGCCGTTAGCACGACGTGTAAGTGTAATACCGAGTATCTCAGACGCCTTAATTGCATCCTCCCCGAAGGTCTCATAAAAATCACCAACCCTGAAAAGAAGTATAGCGTCAGGATGTTTTGACTTGACGCTGTAATACTGCTTCATCAAAGGTGTTTCAACATATTTCTGGTTATCAGACACCATGTTAGTACCTTAGGAAAATGATAATAATTCTCATCCTAAACAAAGATACATTATTATAAGTACTTAAAGTGAGCTAAAGTTTGGAGTACTTAAAGTTTAATATATGGAGTTATTAATTATTTGAGGATCGAAATTAAAACTTAAAACTTCAGGTAGAAATCCTTTGTAAGATCAATATATTCCTGAGTGAATTCATGTCTTTTGCCGTGTTCGATTGTGAGGAATTTTTCAGTGGCCTTATTCCTTTTTCTTGAAAATTCAATTATCAGTCTCCTTACTTCAATGGTCGGCAGAGGTCTGATCTTCAGGATATCATTACAGTAAAGTCCGGATTCATTTGCTTCAGCAATAAAAACATTCCCTTCCGGATAGGGCATTATAACCTGAGCCCGGCCATCTTCTGTGAGCAACTCCGACATACCAAGGAGGAGATCTTTATTATTCAGAGTGACATTATGTCTTGCGGCAGCTTTCACCGGATCCGGATTTTTCAGGGAGTTACTGAAAAATGGAGGATTGGATACAACAAGATCAAACTTATGTGCTTCCGGCAGAAAATTCTGCAGGCTTGTATTGATTACCCTGATTCTGTCAGACCACCTGCTTCTGCTGACGTTGCTGCATGCCTGGCCAAATGATTCCGGGTCAGGCTCGATGGCAGTTATTTCAGCTTCGCTCCTTTGCGCGAGCATCAGGGCGATCAGCCCAGTTCCTGTTCCGATATCCAGAATGGTTTTAACCCCGGTAACATCGGCATATGCCCCGAGCAATACTCCATCAGTGCCAACCTTGAATACACATCTGTCCTGGTGAATTGTAAACTGCTTAAAACTGAAAGAACCGGATGGCATTGCACTTAAGTTTTGAAGTGAAGGAGCTCGGCAGCAAAATTAATCTGTTCGGGGTTACCAAGCAGGTAGGCAATATCTTCACTGTGAAATACGGTTTTTGGTACAGGATGTTCGATAACATCGCCTCCTCTTCTTATTGCCAGAACTGTTACTCCTGTTTTTTTCCGGAGATCAATGTCAATAAGGGATTTACCTTCTGCTTCAGAGCCTGTCCCGACCTTTACGGCAGTAATATTTATATTTGAGAATTCATCCAGAATTGATGGCTGGTTCACAGGGTCTTTTGCGGTAAAAGCACCCAGGTTCATGCTGCGGATCCGCGTCATGATACGGTTTACTTCCCTCTGCGGGATCAGTCTTTTAATAAGGATCCTGTTCAAAAGGTCGATCGCAATCTCCAGCTTTTCAGCTAAAACCTGATCTGCTCCCACCTGATAGAGCGCCTCAACATTCCTGATGAGAGTTGAACGGACAAGGATATAGACGCTTTTGTTCATCCTTCGAACTTTCTCAATTATTGCCATTGATGGGACAATGCTGCCTACTGATACAACAACTATATCAGCTGTATCCACACGTGCTTTCCTGAGTATCGGTTCATTCACCGCATCCCCGTAAACCACAAGATCTCCCTTGTTCATCTTTTCACGGGCCAGCGACGGATCAAACACGATGGATATATGTCTGATATTATTGTATTTTGCCATCTGGGAAAGCTTCAGGGCACTGGCATCCCTTCCAATAATTACCAGATGATTATCAAATTCCGGGATCTCCGTTTCTTTCAGAGGGAACAACCCATTTATAAGGAATCCGGGAATAGGCAATCTGAGAAGTGTCCTGACCAGGAAAGGTGAAAGGTAAAACAATAAAGGTGTAAAGGCAATTGTAATAACGGCAACTGATATAAAAAGATGATAATAGAACTCCGGAAATATTGAATTGTCAAATCCTATCTTTGCCAGCACAAATGAGAATTCCCCCACCTGGCTTAAGGCAAGTCCTATCAGAATTGTTCCCTGAAATGTATGTTCGAGTATAAAACCCGTTCCGCCTGCAATAATGGTCTTTATAAGGATCAGGAGCAAAACCGTGATAATGACCAGCTGGAAATTATCGGTAACGAATTTCAGATCAAGAAGCATTCCTACCGACACAAAAAAGAAACTGGCAAAAACATCCTTTACCGGCAGAAAATTTCCGAAAACATTATAACTGTATTCAGATTCAGAGATCATCAGTCCCGCAAGAAATGCACCGAATGCAAGCGACATTCCCAGTTTTGAGGTCAGCAGGGCAGATGAATCAGCCAGTATATCAGTAAAAAGCAGGAGTGGGGCAAGAAGCAGATCCTGAAAAATGAGAATCCCCAGAACAGTACGTCCGTAATTGGAAGTCAGCTCGGAACGTTCCTGCAGAAGTTTCAGCACAAGCGCCGAGCTGCTCAAAGCAGCCAGGAATCCCATCAGCAGTGCACCCTGCCAGTTCAATCCGTAGAAATGAGAGATGCCTGTGAAAATAACGGCTGTAAACATAACCTGGATCAGTCCACCCAAAAACACTATCCTGCGGATCTTCAGCAGATGAGATAACGAAAACTCAAGCCCGATTGTAAACAGAAGAAGAACAACGCCAATCTCAGCCATAAGCTCTATTTCGTGCCTGGCTTCAATAAGTGATAATAAATGCGGACCTGCAATTATACCTGTAAGAAGATATCCTACCACAGTGGGTATCCTGAAACGGGTAAAGACAAGATTCACCAGAGTGGATAAGGCAAAGATTATAACGATGTCCTTTAATATTGCTAATTCCATATGATCCTTCAGGAAATCAATGACAATCCCGCTAAAGATAATTTATTTCACCGCAGATTTAGAGGGAGATATAATGATTTTTTATAAAAATAATTAACAGGAATTCCGTGCTATGGATTAAACAGAATAATAAAATTGGCTTAACTGACCTGTGTTGCATTGCGCTTCTAAGCCTTTGAGCCCCTGCGCCCCATAGTCGTCAACCAAACGGAGTTTTGTGAGTAAAAGTTTCCCCTCCTTTTTTTAAGGAGGGGAAACTTATATAGTTATATTCCTGATAATTACAGCAATTTTTGCCAT
>ENA-UOWO01000414-UOWO01000414.1-activated-sludge-metagenome-genome-assembly--contig:-NODE-414-length-62119-cov-17.056393_pt1 | contig 62119 bp, 55 predicted proteins | sample MGYA00238148_ERZ761564 | MGnify/ENA primary metagenome ERZ761564 (study PRJEB28885, sample SAMN05720194) | activated sludge metagenome | isolation source: Anaerobic digester | place: USA...
CTATTGTTATGAAACTAAGTAAAAACACCAAACGCGTTGGAGTTGGGCTCTTAGCCTTTTTCGTGCTGTCTTTTGTGGTTTTGGTCATCCATGTGGTAATGGTTTCCAAAAGCATCAAGTACGACAATGCTTCGCTGCAACTGGCCAGGATAGACTTCAAGCAGCCCATCGACTCGAGCCAGGCGCGTGAAATCAACACCAAAATCAGGAAGATTGATGGTGTAGGCAACACCCATTTCAACTTGAAGGACGGCATACTGATCTATGCTGTAGACAGCAAGAAGAACTCTGACCAAGCGGTGTACGAGAAACTCATTGCACAAGTACCGTACAAAGCCGAACGCTTTTTGGTTACCGAGGAAATGGCCGCCAAAGGTTGCCCGGCGATGGACAAAAGCTCGTTTGCCTACCAATTTTCGAATACCGTAAATAAAATTTTCAATTAACACCTTAAAATCAATTGCTATGAAAAAGTTTTTGCAAGCCGCGTTGTTCCTGTCTATATTGGGCGGCAGCGCCTTTATCAGTTCGTCGTGTAATGACGATGACGACAAACCGGTCGTCATACCCACTCCAACACCAACCCTTTACCAGAAACTCGGCGGAACCACGATGGTGCCCGACCCTGCCAACCCTGGCATGACCATAGAAAAAGGCCGTCTGGGTTTGCGCTCGGTGGTAGACAGCACAATTTTCGTGATTGCCGGCGACCCAGAACTCAATGGCTTCTTTACTGTATTGCTTACCGAAGTAGGCGCTGGTAACACCACCGGTTTTGCCGCCTTGAGTAAAAACCTCACCGATTTCTTTGCCGTCGGAAGCGGAGCGACCAACTTCACCTACACTGGTAAAAACATGGTGGCGGCGCACAACCCGGCATCCAATTCGCGTATGGGCGGTTTGGCCGATAATGGCGACATGGACAAGTTCATTGCCGATGTGGTTGTAGGTGCCCAAAAGAACAACGTCCCGAATAACCTGATCGGCGAAGTGGGCGCACTACTCGAAACCTTGCGCGAAGACGTGGTACAGGCGCCTTAAACAGAAAACTGTCCTTACTAAGTATATTGTGAAAAAGCCGCCCCTTGATTGGGACGGCTTTTTTGTTTTTAGGATTGCCGGTTCACGAATATTCAATATATAACACAGATTCCTCAGATTTTCACAGATGAAGCGCTAAAAAAAATCTGTGCAAATCTGTGTTCCTTTTTACTGTTCTGATAAGTGTTCGAGCATGTCTTTGGTCATCGATGCCAGATCGTATTGGTGGTTCCAACCCCAATCTTTGCGCGCGTGGCTGTCGTCGATACTGGCAGGCCAGCTGTCTGCGATGTGCTGTCTGAAGTCTGGTTTGTATGTAATTGAGAAATCTGCGATGTGCTTTTTGATCTCTTCGGCGATTTCCTCGGGCGTAAAACTCATCGCGGCAAGGTTGTACGACGAGCGGATTTTGATCTGGTCTGCGTCGGCTTTCATGATGTTGATCGTGGCTTTGATCGCGTCGTCCATGTACATCATGGGCATGCGCGTCTGCGAAGACAGGAAACATTCATACTGGCCGTCGCTGAGTGCCTTGTGGTAGATGTCTACGGCATAATCGGTGGTGCCGCCGCCCGGAGCCGTGCTCCAGCTGATGAGCCCCGGATAACGGATGCTGCGCACATCCACCCCAAAAACGTGGTGGTAATACTCGCACCATCTTTCACCCGATTGCTTGCTGATACCATAAACCGTAGACGGCTCCATGATGGTATATTGCGGCGTGTTTTCCTTGGGTGTCGTTGGCCCGAAGACGGCTATGCTCGAAGGCCAGAAGATTTTTTCTATTTTTTTCGCTTTGGCGAGGTTGAGCACATGGAACAGCGAGTTCATGTTCAAATCCCAGGCAAAGGCGGGATTTTTCTCGGCTGTGGCCGAAAGCAACGCGGCCATGAGGTACACGTCTGTAATCTGGTGGATTTCTACGAGGTGTTCAATCTGGTTGAAGTCAAGCGCATTGACCACCTCGAAAGGCCCGGAGTTGACCACGTCGGTGTTGAGTTTCCTAATGTCGGACGCGATGACGTTTTGGGTGCCGTAAATCGTTCGGAGTTTTTGGGTGAGTTCGGTACCGATTTGTCCGCAGGCACCGATGATTAAGATTTTTGGGTTCATTGTGTGGCAGTTTAGTGGGGTAAAGGTAGGAAAAAAGGTTCTGAGGTGAAAGGTGCTAAGGTTTCTTATCGCGCCTTTGCACCATAGTACCTTAGCGCAAAACTATTGTTAAACAAATCTCTCGTCCAAAGTTTCATTTTACCTTTGTAACTTTACCCGCGAAAACCTTCATCCCATGATTATCAATCGGATTCTCCTTGTTTTTGCTGCCTTGCTTGTCATGGCGTGCCAAAACGATGACAAGCGTCTCGAGGAACAAGCGCGCGACGCCAAAGCCAAGGAACTCATCTTTAGCAACATCAACAAAGGTTGGAACTTTGCTACGCCTGCCCTGATGCCCAAAACCCAAGCCATGGTGGGCAACTGGACCGAGTTGCGTTTGTTTTTAACCGAGCTCAACGAAAAACCCCAAAGCTCTATCGGCGCGTTCCAGAAAAAAGCCAAAGCCTTGTCTAAGAAAGCCAAGGATTTGACCAATAATATCCCGGCACCATTCAACAAGCCTCAGATCAAGGCCCGGATTGCGGTACTCACTACCAAAATCAACTCCATCAACCTCTACATCAACCTCGACGGCATACCTGACCAGAAAGTCATTGCCAACGTGGTAGACGCCAATGAGGAACTTGCCGCCTTATACCGCGAGTTTGATGAAACCGTTCGCAAAAGCGAAATCCCAAAAGAAGAGGGCGAGGCCGACATGATCCGGATGCTCGACACCGCGCGTGCCATACCCAACACACCGCCGCCAACCACGATCTCTCCGATGCAGCAAATGCAAAAAAACGCCTTAAAGAAACCCGTCCGATAAGTTGAGCCAATCGAATCTTTTCTATACGTATGAGCAGTCGGCCAAAGTGGCGCAAATCGCCTCCAGCCTCACACTGCAAGGACAGAAAGTCCATTTGGGCGGGCTTGTGGGTTCGTCTTTGTCATTTGTCGTACACGCGCTGTTCAAGAAAACCGAGCAGCCTTTCCTGGTGATTCTAGACGATAAGGAAGAGGCCGCTTATTACCTCAACGACCTCGAGCAGATGGTTGGCGCCGACGACGTGTTGTTTTATCCGGGTTCTTACCGTCGTCCTTACCAGATCGAGGATACAGACAACGCCAATGTATTGTTGCGCGCCGAGGTTTTGAACCGCATCAATTCGCGCAAGAAACCCGCGATTATCGTGACCTATCCCGAAGCGTTATTCGAGAAAGTCGTGACCAAGAAGGAACTCGACAAGAACACCTTGAAGGTTTCGGTGGGCGACCAGATTTCTATAGAATTCATCAACGAAGTACTTTTTGAATACGAGTTCAAGCGGGTGGATTTCATCACCGAACCCGGAGAATTCTCGGTGCGTGGCGGGATTATCGATGTGTTTTCGTTCTCGAACGACCATCCGTACCGCATTGAGTTTTTTGGCAATGAGGTAGACAGCATTAGGAGTTTTGACGTGGAGACACAACTCTCGATCGAGCGCCAGAAAAAAATCACGATCATTCCCAACGTAGAGAACAAATTCTTCCAGGAAAACCGGGAGAGTTTCCTCGAATACATCAACGAAAAGACCATCGTTTTCATCCAGAACACCGATTTCCTCGCGTCGAAACTCGAGAAGTTGTTTGACAAGGCGCATGAAATCTTCAATAACCTCGATGCGACGATCAAGCACGTCGAGCCGCAGAAGATTTTCCTGAATCCGTCAGAATTCCTCAAAAAAGCGCTCGATTTTACGGTGGCCGAAATGGGTTCGAAACCCACGTTCAAGACCGACAAAAGTTTCGAATTCCACACGAGTCCGCAGCCTTCGTTCAACAAGCAGTTCGACTTGCTTCTGAACAACCTCAGCGAGAACCATTTCAACGGTTATAAAAATTACCTGTTTTGTTCGAATGCAGCGCAGGCCAAGCGTTTCGACGACATCTTTGAAAGTCTCGACGAGACCAACCACGAAAATATCCGCAAGCAATACCATACGATTGTTTTCCCATTGTACCAAGGTTTCATCGACCAGGAAAACCAGATTGCCTGCTATACCGACCACCAGATTTTTGAGCGTTACCACAAATTCAGCATCAAGAACGGTTATGCGAAAAAGCAGACGATAACGCTAAAGGAACTCAACTCCTTGTCGGTGGGCGATTATGTGACGCACATTGACCACGGTATCGGCAAGTTTGGCGGATTACAGAAAATCCAGGTCGAGGGCAAAACCCAGGAAGCCATCAAGCTTGTCTATGCCGACAACGACATTGTGTATGTGAGCATCCATTCGCTGCACAAAATATCTAAATACAACGGCAAGGACGGTGCGCCGCCCAAGATCTACAAGCTCGGCTCGAACGCCTGGAAAGCGCTCAAGCAGAAGACCAAGGCGCGTGTCAAGCACATCGCATTCAACCTGATCCAACTCTACGCCAAACGACGCCTTGAGAAAGGTTTTCAGTACGCGCCCGACAGTTATTTGCAAGCCGAATTGGAAAGTTCGTTCATCTACGAGGACACGCCAGACCAAATCAAGGCCACGGCCGAGGTCAAGGCCGATATGGAAAGCGACCGCCCGATGGACAGACTGGTATGCGGCGATGTGGGATTCGGTAAGACCGAAGTTGCCATCCGCGCTGCGTTCAAGGCAGTCGACAATGGCAAACAGGTGGCGGTTTTGGTCCCTACGACGATACTCGCCTACCAACATTACAGGACTTTTTCTGAACGACTCAAGGAAATGCCGGTTTCTATTGGTTACCTGAACCGTTTCCGCTCGGCGAAACAAAAAACCGAAACACTCAAGCAACTCGCCGAAGGCAAACTCGATATTGTCATCGGCACGCACCAACTCGTGAACAAGAATGTGGCTTTCAAGAATCTTGGGTTGCTCATTGTAGACGAGGAACAGAAATTCGGCGTGAACGTCAAGGACAAACTCAAGACGATTGCCGCGAATGTCGATACGCTCACACTCACGGCAACGCCGATTCCCAGAACCTTGCAGTTTTCACTGATGGCGGCACGCGATCTCTCGGTAATCACCACACCGCCGCCCAACCGTTACCCGATTGAGACCAATGTAGTATCGTTTTCTGAGGAATTGATCCGCGATGCAATTTCGTACGAGATCCAACGCAACGGGCAGGTGTTTTTCATCAACAACCGCATTGAAAACATCAAGGAAATCGCAGGCATGATCCAGCGATTGGTTCCCGACGCGCGTGTGGGAATCGGCCACGGCCAGATGGAAGGCGCCAAACTCGAGGATTTGATGCTCAAATTCATGAACGGCGAATTCGATGTGTTGGTGGCGACAACCATTATTGAAAGTGGACTCGATGTGCCCAACGCGAATACGATTTTCATCAACAACGCCAATAATTTCGGGCTATCGGATTTGCACCAGATGCGCGGAAGGGTTGGCCGAAGCAACAAGAAGGCGTTCTGTTATTTCATTGCGCCGGCCTACCACATGATGACCGAGGACGCACGCAAACGCATCCAGGCGCTCGAACAATTCAGTGAACTTGGCAGCGGTTTCAACATCGCGATGAAGGACCTGGAAATCCGTGGAGCGGGTGATTTGCTTGGCGGCGAACAGAGCGGTTTCATCAACGAGATCGGTTTTGAGACCTACCAAAAAATCATGAACGAGGCCATCGAGGAACTCAAGGAGAATGAATTTAAGGAATTGTATGCCGACCAGGCCAAACCCGATAAGGAATATGTGAAGGATTTGCAGCTTGACACCGATTTTGAGTTGCTGTTTCCCGATGCATACATCAACAACATTTCGGAACGGCTCAATTTGTACAACGAGCTGAGTTTGATCAAGACCGAAGACGAGTTGCAAAAATATGAGACCAAACTCATTGATCGTTTTGGGCCGTTACCCAAACCCGCGGTTTCGCTACTCAACAGTATCAAAATTAAATGGATCGCGACGCAGCTCGGCATCGAGAAACTCGTGCTCAAACAAGGCAAAATGATTGGGTATTTTGTGTCGGACCATGAGAGTGATTATTACACTTCAGAGCAGTTTCGCAAGGTGATCCAGTTTGTACAGAAGCAGTCTGGTTTGTGCCAGATGAAGGAGAAACAGACCGCGAGCGGACTTAAATTATTGCTGACTTTCGACAATGTGAAATCCATCCGAAAAGCTCTGGAGTTGATGGAGTTGATGGCGAAATCGTAAGCTATTGCGCAGATTGCTTCGCCATCGGCTACGCACGCGAAATCAAAAATAAAGAAAACACAGATTGCACAAATTACGCAGATTTTTAGTTTTTAATCCGTGGAATTTGTGCAATCTGTGTTATAAAAAGGAATCAACTTTCGTGGCCCGAGGCGTAGCCGAATTGGCGAGGCAATCTTCGTTAAAGAATTAAATAAAATATTCTAGAATTCGATTCGCCAGTTCCTCCTGGTTGACACGATCGATCGGATGGATAGTGTCTGGTAAAACCAAAAACCCTGAATTGGGAATCAACCGATGGACTTTCTCGGTTTCTGTAGTCGTGACCATCGCGTCCTTATCTCCTACCGCCAGTAGAACCGGCGTTTTTATCGTCGTAAAATCGGCATCTTTCAAAGTAGGATTGTTGCCCAAACCCAACATCATATCGGCCGTTTTTCGCATCAGTTCCTTCCAGTTACTGCCGTGAAGCTGCTCTAATGCCGCGGCGTATTTAGGTACTTTTTCATTGATTGCGATTGGGTCGAGCATCGCAGCTTCTTTGGCCGCGCCTTGGGGAGTCCAATCGAATTTGGTGGCGAGCGTGAACACTTTATCTATTCTGTCGGGCTGTTGTTTGGCGAGGTACAACGCTACATATCCGCCCATACTGTATCCAAAAATCGAGATTTTATCGATGCCGTTTTGGTTGAGATACGCGAGTACTTCTTCGGCAAAACCCGGAATCGAAATGGTATCGACAACCTCGCGTCCGCCGTGGCTTTCAAAATTGAGTGTGTGGATTTGGAAAGTGTTGGCGAGCAGCTCCTTGAGGTGGGTGAAGTGGGCTGCGCTGCCGAGTGCGCCGTGAAGTAAAAGTAATTTTTGCATCGTAGAAGTTTTATCAAATATAGCAAAGAAAAATGCGCTCGGAAGCCTATATTTCGCATCTTTACTTTACAGAACCAATATTTTGAACCATGAAAATCTTTCACCTGCTCTTTGCCTTGCTGTTGTGCCATACCGGTTTAGCCCAATGTTATACGATGGTCCGTACTACGGGCGAAATGACCATTGGCTTGCGCGATGATGGTTCATTATGGAGCTGGGGACGCAATAACTACGGCGCCTTGGGCATCGGTTCTAACAGTTTCAGTACGGTTTACCCACCCACACAGATTGGCTCTGGCACCGATTGGAGCAGCACTTATGCCATGCACGCCCAAATGCTTGCCATTAAAAATGACGGCAGCTTGTGGGCATGGGGATTGAACGCCAACGGTGAATGCGGCAATGGTACCGCGGGCAGCCAGAATTTCATCACCACGCCTGAGCGCATCGGTACGTCTAGCTGGATTTCGGTGGCTGTAGGCTATAGTTATTCTATCGGCATACAAGCCAACGGCACGCTTTGGGCTTGGGGACTTAACGATCGCGGGCAATTCGGGAACGGGCTCTCTGACGGTCTTGCACATTCGCTGCCGGAACAGATGGGTACGGAAAGCGATTGGGAAAAGGTATATACCTCGGGCTACACCTCGTTTGCGATTAAGACCGACGGCTCGCTATGGGCTTGGGGCGATTCGAACACCATCGGTTATCTGGGCACGATGGTCGAAAATTGGTCTCCGCACCAAATCGGCACCACATCAGATTGGGCGTCGATTTCGGCCTGTCTTCCAACGGCGATGGGCGTAAAAACCGATGGCACGCTTTGGGTTTGGGGCAGTACCCAACCCACTAATACCGACTATTACGGAAACGGCATTGGGAACACGAGCGATTACCGGTATCCAACCCAGGTTGGCAGCGACACCGATTGGCAATCGGCAGCGACCGACCATTATGAATTCAAAGCCATAAAGACCGACGGCACACTGTGGGCCTGGGGTAAGAACTATTTGGGTATATTGGGCGACGGCACTACAATTTCGAGATACTATCCGGTGCAACTGGGAACCGAAACCGATTGGGCACACGTTGATGCGGGTTTGAGAAGCTACCTTTCGCTTAAGGCCGACCATTCTTTGTACCACTGGGGCGTGATTACCCAAGTCCCCATCGCGACATACTTGGTTCCGACGCTTAACGGAACCGTCTGCCCTACTATGTCCACACTTGATTTTGAGGCCAACACGGTGGCTGCTTACCCAAATCCAACGGCAGCTGTTACCGCAATTCATTTGGGCGAAGTGGCGTCGGGAACATTACGGGTAACTGATATTTTAGGGCAGCAGCTTTACAGTGCGCCGTTTTTCAAACAAAGTGAAATAGCTGTTGATTTGAATGGATACGCATCAGGTTTGTATTTGATTTCGATCCAAAACGGCGATAAAATCCAAACGGTCAAAATCTGCAAGCAATAAAAAAACCACCCGGTTAAAGGTGGTTTCCATTACAATTTATCTTGATTAATTCGATTTCAAAATCTTAAAATTCGCCTCCTTATCATTGAACTTAAGTTTGAAGAAATACGTTCCCGTCGCAAAAGCCGAAATGTCTACTTTGGTCTCTAGTGCATCGGCTTTCTTCTGATAAAGCAATCTGCCCTCTACATTGTATACGGTGATTTCGCCGATTGGTGTTTTAGACAAAATCGACACGAGTCCATTGGTTGGATTCGGGAAATAGGTGAAGTCTATATTCTGTTCTATACTCGTTGTTGCCAGAGTACTTTCGCAGGCCACGTTGGCGATATATCCCGCTTCGGTGACACCGCCGTCTGAGAAAAACCGGATGGTCAATGAACCGTCTGAAGCCGTAGACGTGAATGGGCCGGGAATATCGGTTCCGGTGAAACCACCGCCGCTCAAGTCGGGAGCCGAGGTTGAGTTCCCATCGTAGACATACAGATAATCATAATCGGTCTCGAGGTCGAACGCGGTAAAGGTGAGTACGATTTTGCGGTTGGCCACATTCGGTATAATTGTGCGGATGTAATTCTCAGAATCGGTATACTCATTGGCAACGCCTCCGGTATCGGTAATCTCAACGCCACTGCAATAATTGGTAGCGGTCACGAATACGAATTGCTCAAAAGGCGCAACCAAATCACCGCCGCAAATGGGACGCACCCTAAACCTGTAGAAACTGTTGGGTTGCAACCCAATGGCCTGATAGGTATTGGTATTTACGGTAACCCAGTTGATAGGCCCGCCGCCAAATGAATTGACTGCAACCTGCCATTGGGTAGAATCGCCTTGGTCTAGCCAGGTGATTGTCGCTGTATTTTGCGTCACGTTTGAAACGGTAATGCTGGCTACCCTGTTGATACACGTATTGATACAGTCGGTACTCAAGCAAGCCCCGGTATTTACGTCGTTGAGGATGGCCGCGGCCGGCTGGGGGCCAAAACCATTGGCCAGATTAATGCCTACGCCCGAAACCAAATGGCAATAGCTCATAATGGTGCCTTTAACGTCTGGGTCGGGGATGATTGGCGGGTCGGCCAGGCAGTTGAATCCTTCTCCCGATTCACCTATAGAATAAGGACCACAGTTGTCAATCGGGGTATTGTTGCCGTTCCAGACACATGCGTGCGTATGCGGCGAGCCTAACAAATGCCCAAACTCATGGGTAATGACCATGATGGTCCAGGAGTAAGTTGGCACGTTGCTATAGCTGAAGTTCACATCAGAATAACTGAAATTGTCCTGTGAACACAAACCGTCGATAGTGACCGCAACACCACCCAAACCACCCGGATCGATGCCGAGCAACTGCCCTACATCGCCATCAAAAACAGGGCGTACCTCATTGAATTGGAAAAGATAATCGCTTGAGGTATCTCCGGTATAAGGGTCATCGGTGGTCCAAACGAAGGTTGATTTGAGCGAAACGGTAATCCCGTCGTTGTCATAAAGCGTCTGAACGTTGTTGAACACCGCGGTCGCCCAGTTGTTGGTCGTAGTGACATTGCTGCCGTTAGCCGTATACAGGTTGTGGTCTATCTCAAAATACACCGTCACGCAACGGGTGCTTTGCGGGCCCGCCATGGTGCGGTTGGTATTGGGTGCTTTGGTCAGGTCATCCTTGGTATGACACTCAAAATTGTTCATGACTTTCATATCGGCATCAGAATACACAATGTAGTCGGCGGTATTACCCGCCCGATCCAGCTTGCCTACCACCAGATTGTTGAAGGAACGGCTTGATACCATTCCAACCAATTCGTTATTAAAAAAGCTAAAAGCGGCGAGTGATTGCAAATCGCCTTTAAGAATACCTCGATAATAAATGCCGGGCTGGTAATTCACAAATTTAGATTGGTCTGTATCTGCGTGGAAACCTTGCGAAAAGACATCTACCTTGTACAACTGCACCTGGAGCGTGTTGCCTTGGTAAGGAATGGCTACCTCAATATATTCCTTTTTCTCAGCAAAGAGTTGTGCCAGTTGTGCAGACTTAAGACTAACCATAGTGGCTTTCTCAACCACTTGGCCGATTTGGGCATCGGGACTGCCGGTAGTGGACTCGAGTACAGAATACTGCGTGAAATGGGTATTTTTTGCCAGCAATTCGCCAACTTTTTTGGCTACCTCTCGCTGCGCAAAGCTACCGACGGATGCCAATAACGCAATGATTGTAATAATTTTCTTCATTTTTTTGTAGGTTTTTGCTAAAATTTTTCCAAATATACTCAATAAAGTAAGTGTTGCACCCTTACAGTTGTTAAACTGTTGGTTTTAAAAGTGATAAAATGCGTTCTCGAGGTGTTCGGTGATGAAAGCGCCCGGTTTACCGTGGATAGAAATGATATCAAAACGCACCTCCACGTCGAGGTCGTTTGCAATGACATATTCATTTACGGCTTTGGTGAGCAACTGGATTTTCCTGGGCGATACGAAATCCTGCGGCAGCCCGAAGCCAATGTCAGATCGGGTTTTTACTTCGACAACGGCAAGTACATTGTCTTTTTGGGCAATGATGTCGATTTCGGCCTTGGCAAACGTCCAATTGGTTTCAAGGATTCGATAGCCATTGCTTTGCAGCAGTTTTACCGCCATGGTTTCGCCGAGTTTACCAAGTTCATTGTGTTGGGCCATGCGGTTTGAATTTAGCTGTAACGCAAAGATGCGCCAAGGAGACGCGAAGTTGCGCGAAAACAAAAAATATTGCTTTTATTTTTTTTTCTAGAAAATCGATGTGATTTTTCTACTCGAATTTTACCACCGATTCCTTGTCGTTCACATCGATAGATACCGTTTTCCCGAGGATGATGGCGCGGTTGTCTTTGGTGTGCCCCGCCGGAAAATTATAAATGATCGGAAATTTGTAATCTTTAAGCACATCCTGGACGATCTGCAAAGCGTCTTTTCCCCACGGGATGTCGTTGTCATTCATTTCGGTCATGCCGCCAACCACCACCGCTTTCACGCCATCGAAATAGCCATTGCGTTTGAGGTTCATCATCATACGGTCTATGTGGTAGAGGTATTCGTCGAGGTCTTCTATGAATAGGATTTTACCTTTGTAATCGATGGCCGATTTAGATCCCAGGATGCTGTATAAAACAGACAAATTCCCGCCTACAATCTCACCTTTAGCCTTGCCGTTCCTATTGTAATCGTGGTGCGGGATATGGTATTCGAGCTTTTCGCCAAATAATGATTTTCGCAAAGATTCAATCGCCGCTGGGCTTGCGGTCTTGGCGCTTACCGCCACGATAGCGTGCAAAGTTTCAATGCCCATATTGTTGATGTGGCTGTGCAACACGGTCACATCGCTAAAACCTACGATCCATTTGGGTTTCTTTTTGAAATTGGTGAAGTCGATACGGTCTACGATGCGAACGGTGCCGTATCCGCCTTTGGCTGCCCAGATGGCCTTGACGCCGGGATTGTCTAGCATTTCCTGTAAATCGGTGGCGCGCTGCCAATCGGGACCGGCGAGTTGGTGGTCTTCTTTGCCGATGGTTTTGCCGATGACTACTTTAAGCCCCCAACTTTCAAGCAGTTTGATGGCCGGTTGCAGGTTTACCAAATCAATTTTTCTGGCGGTGGCGACTAGCGCGACGGTATCGCCTTTTTGGAGAAATTCGGGTGTGATCATTTTTCGTTGGGATTGTGCGGTTTGGATGAAAAATCCGAGGAGGACAAGAAGAAAGAATGTTGGATTTCTCATGGTGTTTGTTCGATTGTGACAAATATAAATAAAGTTTGCTTTCTTTGCCTGAAATGAAACTGCTGCAAATACTGTTTATCGGGTTTTTATTTTCGATCGTTACCGGCTGCAAATCGACGCCATCGGTATGCGAACCAATGGCCGACGACACGCACTGCGATTTCCCAAAACGCAACGGTTTTATCAACGATTACTGTAACTTTTTGACGGCTGACGAAATCAAAAACCTCGAACGGATTGCGCAAAATTATTTTGTCCAAACCGGAACCCAAATCATTGTGGTCATTGAGGACAGCAAGAAGTCGCATTCCAGAAAATTCCACTGCCCGACGGGCGTACTAGGCCAATGGAAGCTCGATTGCGACAGCTTCGATGATGTGCTGATCGTGATTTCAAAAAGACGGCATTATGTCGATTTCAATTACGGCATCAACGCAGATTCGCGATTGACGACCCAAGACCGTAAAAACATCCTTCACAAAAATATCCTGCCGGCGTTCTACAGAAAACAATACTACAACGGTTTGCGCCGCGGTATGGCTTATATCATCGAGCACCGCAAAAAAACCTGAAGCCACGACTGCCCTAGCCCCGATAGCAGCGGCATCCTTTTTCCTGCTGCTGCCAGCAGGGAAAAGATTACCTCACAAAGTAATCATTTGATTTTTTGTGTTCGGTCAGTTCGCTTCGCTCGTGTTAGCGTACAGCGGGAACCAGCTCCTAAAAACCATCAAAAACAGCCGTTTGCGTTTGTTAAAACGTAAAGTGAAAATCCGTACTTTTGCGCTTACTTATTCAAGAAACATGTTACAAAATCCAAAGAGATATACCATTACCGCGGCATTGCCTTATACCAATGGACCCATTCACATTGGGCATTTGGCGGGCGTTTATGTGCCGTCGGATATTTATTCGCGTTATTTAAGGCTTCAGGGCAAAGACGTGGCGTTCATTTGCGGTAGCGATGAGCACGGCGTGGCCATTTCGATGAAAGCCAAAAAGGAAGGCACGACGCCGCAGGAAGTCATTGATAAATACGACGGAATCATCCGCAAATCGTTTGTCGATTTTGGGATTTCGTTCGACAATTATTCGCGGACTTCGAGCAAAATCCACCACGATACGGCTTCGGAGTTTTTCAGGAAACTCTACGACGACGGCAAATTCACAGAAGAAGTCACCGAGCAGCTCTACGACGCCAAAGCCGACCAATTCCTCGCCGACCGTTTCGTAACCGGAACCTGCCCAAAATGCGGTAACGAAGAAGCCTACGGTGACCAATGCGAACGCTGCGGATCGACGCTCAACGCCACCGATTTGATCAACCCAAAGTCGACCATCACCGGCGAAACACCCATCCTCAAAGAAACCAAACACTGGTTTTTGCCGCTCAACCAGTACAACGATTTTCTTACCGACTGGATTTTAACGGGGCATAAAAACGACTGGAAACCCAATGTTTACGGGCAAGTCAAGTCGTGGGTAGACGGCGGACTCGAACCACGTGCCGTGACACGCGACCTGGATTGGGGCATCGATGTGCCTGTGGCAGGCGCCGAAGGAAAAAAGTTGTACGTGTGGTTTGACGCGCCGATTGGCTACATTTCGTCTACCAAGGAATGGGCACAGCGCGTGGGCAAGGATTGGGAACCGTATTGGAAAAACGACGATACCAAATTGGTGCATTTCATTGGCAAGGACAATATCGTGTTCCATTGTATTATTTTCCCGGTGATGCTCAAGGCCGAAGGCTCGTATATTTTGCCCGACAATGTGCCGGCGAATGAATTCTTAAACCTCGAAGGCAACAAGCTTTCGACCTCTAAAAATTGGGCGGTCTGGTTGCACGAATACCTCGAGGATTTCCCCGATAAGCAGGATGTTTTGCGTTACGCGCTTACCTCTAACGCCCCCGAAACCAAAGACAACGACTTTACCTGGAAGGATTTTCAGGCGAGGAATAACAACGAACTCGCTGCGATTTTTGGGAATTTTATTAACCGCGTCGTCGTTCTCACACATAAATATTACAACGGAATCGTGCCGCAGCCGAATGAATTCTCGGAAGTGGATTTGGCGACTTTGGCCGAGCTCAAGGCGTATCCTGCCGTGATTTCGAGCTCGATTGAGCGCTACCGTTTTCGCGAAGCACTGGGCGAAATGATGAACGTGGCGCGCCTCGGCAACAAATACCTCGCCGACGAAGAACCCTGGAAAATGGTCAAGGAAAACCCCGAGCGCGTCAAGACGCAAATGTATGTGGGTTTGCAGATTGCAGCGGCTTTGCGCGTATTGTGCGAACCCTTTTTACCATTTACTGCCGCCAAACTCGAATCGATTCTAAACACGGATAAAATTCAGAGCCGTCTGGCGGGCATCGATGACTTTGCGATGCGCGACAGCAATTTAAAGAATATGGTTTTGGAGTTGCCGTTGCAATGGAGCGCCGTTTCTGAAACCTCCGATTTGCTTGGGGCAGGCCACCAGATTGGCAAAGCGCAAATTCTGTTCGCGCAGATTGAAGATGCCGAAATCCAAAAACAGATAGACAAACTCGAAGCCACCAAAACCGCCAATATGATCGAAAATAAAAAAACAGAACCGCAAAAGGAACTCGTCCAATTTGAAGATTTTGCCAAAATGGATTTGCGCGTGGGAACCATCCTCGAGGCCGAGAAAATGCCAAAAGCCAATAAACTTTTGGTGCTTAAGGTAGACACGGGAATTGACGTTCGCACCATTGTTTCTGGCATCGCCGAGAGTTTTACGCCCGAAGAAGTTGTGGGCAAAAAAGTGACCGTATTGGTGAACCTGGCACCGAGGAATTTGCGCGGCGTAGAAAGCCAAGGCATGATTTTAATGACCAACGATGCGCAGGGAAAATTGGTTTTTGTGAATCCGGATGCAGAGGCGAACAACGGGGAAACCATCAGTTAAATACAATTCCAATGAAAAAACTATTGCTCCTGGTTATCGCAATTTTTTCGCTTTTTTCGTGTGGCGGCGATGATCCTAATCCGCAGATACCGCCTATCGTAAATGCCGGATCTTTCAAACACAATGGCATCACTTATCCCGTGAATCGAGGCTATCTGATTCCGGTTTACGGCGGAAACGATCCGCAGAAAGACTACTATAAAGACCGTTTTTACCTTGGCTTTTCTGACGGTACCATTACTTGGGGCGACAATTATTTTGTGGTGGGCGATGACGTACACCAATGGATTGATTTTTCCTTGGATACCTCCACAGTCAACCGCGGCACGGTGAAAGATACTTCGTTTACGTTTGCCACCGATGACGACCTTAATCCCGATGCGGCCAGAATCAGCAGTGCCAATATCATTTATGATATAGTTGCCGAAAACGGCCAAACCGTCGAGTACATCAATCACGACGCTAATACGATGTCGGCCACAGGCAGCTTGCAACTCACGCGCCTAGGTAACGGCATTTACAAAATTAACTATGAATTTGTGGACGATGATGGCGACACCGTCACGGGCTCATATATCGGAACCCTAACCACCTTATATTACCCATGGCTATGAATATCAAAGTAATCGCCTTCGACGCCGACGACACCCTTTGGGTCAACGAGCCCTATTTTCAGGAAACCGAAGAAAAATTCTGTGAACTGCTGGCGCCTTACCTTTCAAGGCATACGCTATCGCAGGAACTGTTCAAGACAGAAATCGACAACCTTAAATTATATGGTTACGGCATCAAGGGTTATATCCTTTCTATGATCGAGGCGGCGCTCAAGATTTCGAACGGAACGATTAGCACCGAAGTGATTGAGAAAATCATCCAATACGGAAAAGAGTTGCTCGAACGACCCATTGAACTGCTCGATGGCGTTGAGGAAACGCTCGAATCATTGACCCGAAAATACAAATTGGTTGTGGCCACGAAAGGTGATTTGCTCGACCAACGCCGAAAATTGCACAATTCGGGGCTGGGAAAATATTTTCACCACATCGAGGTGATGTCTGACAAACAGGAAATTGACTACAAGGATCTGGTGAAGCGCCTTGAAATCGATGCTTCTGAATTTTTGATGGTGGGTAATTCGCTCAAATCGGATGTTTTGCCGGTGTTGGGCATTGGCGGACATGCGATCCATATTCCGTTCCACACCACTTGGGCACACGAAAAAATCGACCATAAAGTCGAGCACGAACGTATGAAATCGATGGAAAACATTGCCGAAGTCCTATCGTTGTTCAGATGAAAACCTACCTCGACCTGCAACATTGGCCACGCAAGGAGCATTTTCATTTTTTTAGAAAAATGGAAGAACCGTTCTGGGGCGCGACGGTTCAAATCAATTGCACACAGGCTTATTTGAAATCCAAGTCGCTTGGATGTTCTTTCTTTATTTATTATCTGCACAAAACATTAATGGCAGTTAACCAGGTCGAAGCTTTTCGTTATCGCGTAGAAGGAGACCGCGTTGCCATTTATGATTGCATACACGGTTCGGCGACGATTGGCCGTGAAGATGGCTCGTTTGGATTTTCATTGATTGAATTTAATACCGATTTTGCGGTCTTTTCTAAAAATGCGGTTGCAGAAATTGAACGGGTTAAAAAAACGCCGGGGCTTTTTACGAGAAGCTTTGACGAGCCCAACCTGATTCATTTTTCTGCCTTGCCTTGGCTTGATTTCTCAGGCTTGTCGCATGCGCGAAGCTTTAGTTTTCCTGACAGTTGCCCCAAGATTTCATTTGGGAAAATCAGTACCGATGCAGCCGGGAATCGCAGCATGCCGATGTCTGTTCATGTGCATCACGGTTTGGCCGATGGACTACATTTGGGTGCGTTTGTAGATTGTTTTACCCAAATGATGGAGGCATAACTTTTATTTTCTAACTTTACAATCAAGCACTTTAAAGCTTAATATAAACACACAGCCATGTTATCAAAAAGTATCGAAATTTCATTGAACAATCAGATTCGCATAGAAGCCGAGTCTTCACAAACGTATTTATCTATGGCCAGTTGGGCCGAAACGCATGGGTTGGAAGGCATTTCCCGTTTTATGTATGCACAATCGGATGAAGAACGCGCGCACATGCTCAAATTGATCAAATTTGTGAACGAACGCGGTGGGCACGCTCAGATTACCGACCTTCGGGCGCCAAAAACTACCTATAACACGTTTCAGGAAATGTTCGAGGCGTTGTACAAACATGAAGTGTTTGTTTCGGATTCTATTAATGATCTGGTTCATATTGCACTTTCAGAAAAAGACTATGCCACACACAACTTCCTTCAGTGGTACGTTGCCGAACAAATTGAGGAGGAGGCGCAAGCCAAATTAATCCTGGATAAAATTAACCTGATTGGGGATGACAAAGGCGGTTTGTATCTGTTTGATCGGGACATCCAACAGCTCACTGTAAACAGTTCGGTGAACAACAATCCAAATTAGTTAAAATTTATTTAGAATGTTTTAAAATAACCTATATTTGCTACAGATTTAAAGACGCTGTGGTGAGCAAAAAAGAAAAAGACAAGAAGAAGAAAAAGAAGGGCGACAAAGTCAAATTACTCAAAGCGCTCAAGGCGCCCGATAACTGCAAAAAAGAATGTTGCGAAAAGTTTAAGAAGCACGAAGACAAAAGGTGTAAAAGATGCCCGATGTTTGATTTGCTCGGGAAAAAATAAAAAACCTCTCTTACGAGAGGTTTTTTTATGTTCTTTAATTGCTAGTTCTAGTTAAAGTAGGTCCAGTTGAACCCATCGCTCATCACGAAGATTGTACGGTTATTATTCTGATACATATAGATTATCGCCGACCCTGTAGTAGAACCTTTGGGAAAAAGCAGTCCTGCCGACGTGGTAAGCGCTGCGGTGTTCGTATTGTTGATATTCCGCAAAATATACGTGCGCCCTGGATAAGTAGTGGGGTTGGGTAAATTGAAAACCTGATCGTTAGCCAGCGGGTTCAGCGAGATATAAATACCGTCGTCAATTGGCGTAGCCACCGCGCTCCCATTCAAATTGACAACCTTCACAGAAAGATTACCGTTCACGTCTAGCGTGCTCTTGGGGAGAATGGTATTAATCCCTACTTGTGCTGAAATAATGTTAAAGGCAAAGCAGCAACAGGCGATAAAAAACGCTCTTTTTACAGTATTCATAATCTAGTTTTGTTTTATTGACAAAACTAATGTAAACAAAAAACGCTGTAAATTAACACCTTAGCGCATTATCGCTTGACGAAAACGTTTTCGTGTTGACAACTTTCTATAGTACTTGGCTTTGGGCTTACTTTCCGAGGAGCAACATCTCCTGCGCAATCACTTCGGTGGTGTACTTCTTGTCACCATTTTTGTCTTCATAACTGCGGTGCGTGAGCTTTCCTTCTATAGCGATTTCCTTGCCTTTTGACGCGTACTTTTCAATAATTTCAGCCAATTTTCCCCAAGCGACAACATGATGCCACTGGGTCTCCTTAATCTTTTCCCCTTGATGGTTTTTATACACATCATTGGTAGCGATGGTGAGTTTCGCGCGTTTTTTGCCGGATTCGAGCGTCATCATTTCCGGGTCATTTCCTAAGTGTCCGATCAACTGGACTTTGTTTCTTAATGCATTCATGGCGTTTACAATTTTATATTGGTGTTTAAATTCGATGTTGTTTCCAACGGGGACAAAATTGTAAAATGGGTAAAAAACGAGTCGGTAAGTAAGCGTTTAAATTCGGTTGTAATTATTTGTTACCGTTTGAAAATAGAAAAAAATTCCTATATTTGGTTGACTTTAAATCGGTTAAAACCGCTCTAAGATCAATACACGCCACTATAACTTAATTTATCGAAGCCATGAAAACCTGCTTAGAATGCGCCGACAAAATCGTTGGCCGCGAAGACAAAAAATTTTGCAGCGACGGCTGTCGCAATGCCTACAACAACAAAATAAACAAAGACAGCACCAATTTAATGCGGAATGTCAACAACCAACTGCGTAGAAATTACCGCATTCTCTCCGAACTCAATACGGAGGGGAAAAGCAAAACCACCCGAACCCGACTGATGGCAAAAGGATTTGATTTTGATTTTTTTACCAACATCCTAGAAGTCAAAACCGGAAAATCCTACCATTTTATCTACGACCAAGGCTATATGCCGCTCAACAATGACTCTTTTATACTTGTGAAGAAAAATCGTTAAACCCCGCCCCCTAAAAAAACTTAACCTAATGAAGAAAAAACATTCCGCCCTGCTTTCTGTCGGTTTCCTGGCGGCTGTACTGTGTGGCGTTTATTTTTCGATGATGCCCCACTGGCTTTCTGACAACACTTCGCTGGCAGAATTCTCCACAAGCCGTTCTTTAGAACATATCAAGGCGATAGCAGGCAAACCGCACTATGTAGGTTCAGACAACCATGAACAGGTAGCGGCCTACCTTGAAAAGCAACTTCAGGAACTGGGTCTTGAAACCGCTACACAGCGAGGAACCTCTTTGTCAGATTGGGGCAATCTGGTGGCTTCTAAAAATATCATGGCCCGCATCAAAGGAACAGGCGATGGAAAAGCGCTTCTGCTTTTGTCACATTATGACAGCGCACCCCATTCGGCTTCTCTTGGTGCCAGCGACGATGCCTCGGGTGTGGCGACAATCTTAGAGGCCGTGCGCGCTTTCCTGCATGCCAAGACACCCCACAAAAATGACATCATCATCCTTTTTACCGATGCCGAAGAACTTGGGCTCAATGGCGCAGCACTTTTCGTAACGCAGCACCGGTGGGCCAAAGAAGTTGGCCTTGTCCTGAATTTTGAGGCGCGCGGTACCGAAGGCCCCAGTTACATGCTCATGGAAGTCAACCGGGGGAACGCCGCAATGGTCAAAGCGTTCACCGACGCCAAGCCAGGTTATCCGGTCTCCAATTCTATGATGTACAGCATTTACAAAATGCTCCCCAACGATACAGACCTGACCGTTTTTCGCGAACACGGAAAAGTCCCCGGCTTTAATTTTGCTTTCATCGACGGGCACTACAACTACCATACTGCACAGGATGATTACGCCCATCTGAGTCCCAAAACTATCGAGCATCAGGGTACGTATCTGATGCCTTTGCTGCAATATTTCTCGAACGCCGATTTGGCCAAAATGGATTCGGCCGATGATTTCGTCTACTTCAACACACCGTTCTATTTTGTAAGTTATCCTTTTTCATGGGTTTGGTACATGTGGGCTGGAGCGCTGGCTCTTTTTCTTTTCCTTATTTTTATTGGTGTAGGCAAAAGGGTTTTGAATTTCCGGGAAATGGCCATCGGTTTTCTGCCTATGCTGGGCACACTCATCTTGGCTGGGCTGCTCACTTTTTTAGGTTGGAAGATCCTGCTTTCTGCCTATCCCCAGTACAATGACCTGCTCAACGGATTCACCTACAACGGGCACGATTACATTGGCGCGTTCGTGTTTTTGGCGTTGGCCGTTTGCTTTCTGTTGTATCTCAAACCACGAAACGAAATCGCAGCAGCCAATCACAGTGTGGCACCCTTACTGCTTTGGATCATCGTGAACCTGGCTATTGCAGCCTATTTGCCGGGCGCCGGATTTTTTATTATTCCGGTATTTTTTGGCTTGCTGACGTTGGCTTATTTTATCATTACCCAATCGTCTAACCGTTTCATCAACTTACTTTTGGCGGTTCCGGCGTTGGTGCTTTTTGCACCTTTTATCGTCATGTTCCCGGTAGGCTTGGGCCTTAAAATGCTCACGGGCAGCGCAGTACTAATGGTGTTGGTGTTCACGCTTTTACTGCCGATTTTTGGCACTTTCCCAAGAAAAGGCGCTTGGTCATTGGTCATGCTGTTGGTCTCCATCGTATTTTTTGTAAAAGCACACCTCAACTCAGGATATGAACCCGGAAAAGCCAAATCAAACAGCTTGGTTTACCTGCTAGACGCCGATAAAAACAAAGCCGTCTGGGCCACTTACGACCGCAACCTCGACCCATGGACAAAAAGCTACCTGGGTGAAAATCCAACGACGGCCACCGCGCTCAAAAGCCTGCCGTTGTTTAGCAAATACGACACGCCCTTCTCTTTTTCGGCGGTTGCGCCTTTAAAACCCATCGCCAAACCAAGCATTGAATTTCTCAGGGATTCTGTTATCGGCAACCAGCGCTACCTCAAAATCCGGATCACGCCCAATAGAAAGGTCAACCGCTACGATATTTTTGCCGATGCCACAACGCCTTTCCATAACTTCAAGGCCAACGGAGCAACCGCTTTGGGACAAAAAGGATCTTTGTACCAACGCAAGAACGAGCGTGTGCTGAGTTACTATGTTGTGGCGAACCAACCTTTGCTGCTTGAATTCAGCGTACCCAAAAACGCCCACCCAAACCTTTGGCTGCTGGAGAGTTCATTCGATTTGACTTCAAACCCGATATTCAAAATGATTCCACGCAAAAACTGGATGATGCCCACACCTTTCGTACTCAATGACGCCGTAATCATCCGCCAGCGTATCCGGCCAGCACATAAACCGATTATTGCAAGTTCGGTATTGGCCATTCCGACTGTAAAAGACACGATTGTCGTAGCCAAAGACACGATCAAAAATACACCATGAAAACAATAGGCATTTTAGGTTGTGGCTGGCTTGGATTCCCATTAGCGAATGCATTGGTCGAGAAAAATTGGGCAGTGAAAGGTTCGACAACTTCGGCAAACAAATTAGCCTTACTCCGCGAATGCCACATCAATCCGTTTTTGATTATTCTCGACGAGCGGCAAATCGACGGCGACATCGATGGATTTCTCGAAAATCTTACTGTGCTGATCATAGACATTCCGCCCAAAGCAACCACTTCTGACTTCACCAAAAAAATCGAGTTGCTCCTTCCGCACCTGGAAAAATCAACCGTCGAAAAGGTGGTTTTTATCAGTTCGACCGCTGTCTACGATGATCAAGCTGTCCTGATCGACGAAACAACACCTACCAACCCGATAACCCAAAGCGGCAAACAGCTCGTCAAATCAGAAGCTCTTTTGCAGCACAATCCCAACTTTAAAACCACCGTGGTTCGTTTTGGCGGACTCATCGGCGAAGATCGGCATCCGGTAAGGTTTTTATCGGGCAGGAAAAATGTGGAGCAGCCCGATTCGCCGGTGAACCTCATCCACCAAAAGGATTGCATTGGTATCTTATTGACTCTCATCGAAAAGGGAATCTATGGTGAAATCTTCAATGCTGTAGCGCCCTCGCATCCAACCCGGAAAACGTATTACACCAAAATGGCACTTTCCTTTGGTTTGCCGCTACCCGAATTTGCCGCACAGCAAAACGCCACAGGAAAAATCATTTCGAGCGACAAAATAATAGAAACGCTAGGCTACGACTTTGAAGTTCCCCAACTGTAACGGCCACGGGATTTTGGTGACCTATCCTTATCTTTAAAAAACAACAATCCTTTTATGAAACTAAAAAGCAACAATCCCAACAACCCCAATCTTCTCGGCCTGAGTAGCAAATCTGCTTTGCTGCTGCTTTGGAGCCTCTCTGCAGCGACAGCATTTGGCCAACAAAAAAACAACCTGGTGGTGCCCAATGAAAACCTGATTGCGCAAGGCATCCCCGACATTTCAAAAGAATTGTCTAACGCCGTCAAGAAATATGCTGAAGCCCGTGGTGCCGGATTGAGCGCCATCCATCCGAACGGCAATGAAATCATCATCAACACGCGTTTTGGATCCACGTCACAATTGCATCGCGTAGTCATGCCTTTGGGAATGCGCGAACAGCTGACGTTTTTTGACGAGCCCGTCGCCGGTGCGACTTACGAACCCACCCAAGGCAGCTACCTCGTGTATTCGCGCGATGCAGGCGGAAACGAGTTTGGCCAATTGTATAAGCTCGACCTCAAAACCCTAGAATCCAAATTGCTCACCGACGGCGGACGCTCACAAAATGGCGGTATCGAATGGCGCCGAGATGGCAAAGGATTCTTCTTCACCTCTACCAAACGCAACGGCGGCGACCGCGACATTTACTATATGGATCCCAACGACCCAAACTCGGTGAAACTGATTTTGGAGGTTAAAGGCGGCGGCTGGGGCATTGAAGATTTGTCGCTAGACAACAAAACGTTGTTGATTGGCGAATCGATTTCGGCCAACGAATCGCACCTTTGGGCACTGGATATAGAAAGCGGGAAATTAACCGAAGTCACCGACCGCAAAGCCAAAGGCATCATTCAGGGAGGCGCCAATTTCTCTAACAATGCCGATGAAATCTGGTACGTCACAGACAAAGACAATGAATTTGAACGACTGGCCACTTTTAACCTCAGAACCAAAAAAACTACCTATTACACTTCAAAAATTCCATGGAACGTAGAACGCTATAGACTTTCTGACGACAAAAAACAGCTGGTTTTTACCACCAACGAGGCTGGCCTCAACAAAATGTATTTGATGAATACTGTCGATAAGACCTATGCCGAAATCAAAAACCTTCCGGTTGGACTCATTGGCGGTACGGCATTTACCAAAGACGGCAAGTACGTTTTCTTTACGCAATCGACAGCCAAGACTTCGTCGGATGTGTACCGATTGGAAATCGCCTCGGGACAGATCGTACCCTGGACCAAAAGCGAACTCGGGCAAATACAGGAATCGGATATCTCGTTGCCAAAACCCATCGAGTGGAAAAGTTTCGACGGTATGAAAATCACCGGCTTTTATTATCCGGCGGCAGCCAAATTCACAGGCAAAAGACCCGTCATCATCAACATCCACGGTGGGCCCGAAGGCCAATCGATGGCTTCGTTTTCGGGCTCAGGAAATTACTATACCAATGAAATGGGTGTGGCGATGATTTTCCCCAATGTGCGCGGCTCGTCTGGATTTGGCAAGACTTTTATCGCGAAGGACAACGGTTACCTGCGCGAAGACTCGGTAAAGGACATCGGTGCCTTGCTCGACTGGATTGCCCAACAGCCCGACCTCGACAAAGACCGTGTGATGATCATGGGTGGCAGTTACGGCGGCTACATGACATTGGCTATGGCTTTCCATTACGCCGACCGCATCCGTTGCTCGGTAGACATCGTGGGGATTTCTAATTTCAATACGTTCCTTAAAAATACAGAAGAGTACCGACGTGATCTCAGACGCGTAGAGTACGGTGATGAGCGCGACCCAAAAATGGCGGTTTTCTTTGAAAAGATTGCGCCACTAAACAACATCGACAAAATCAAAAAACCACTGTTTATTATACAAGGTACCAATGATCCAAGGGTTCCCGTAACCGAAGCCACACAGATGCGCGACAAACTCAAAGCCAACGGCAATGTAGTTTGGTACCTTGAGGCCAAAGACGAAGGGCATGGATTCCGCAAGAAACCCAATGTAGATTACCAGCGATTGGCCGTGATCAAATTCATGCAGGAGTATTTGCTTAACTAATATCCTGTCGCAACAAAAAACCCCATCCGATTGAGATGGGGTTTTGTTTTTTTGGGTTTCGTTACCAGATCTTAACTCGCTTTTCTGGTGCGAGGTACATGCCGTCTCCGGCTTTGATGTTGAAAGCCTTGTAGAAGGCATCTACATTCTGCAAGGGTGCATACCCACGTACGTTGTCGGGTGAGTGTGGATCGGTCTTGAGTTGGTTGCGCAACGCCTCGTCGCGTATTTTGCCGCGCCAGACCGTTGCCCATGAAATAAAGAAACGCTGTTCTGGCGTGTAACCGTCGATCAGACCTGGATTTCCGTTGGCTTTTAAGGCCATTTGCAACCCATCGTAAGCGGCATTGACACCACCCAAATCGCCTATGTTTTCACCGAGCGTGAATTTTCCGTCGATCTTGGCATCGGGAATCGGTTCGATGGCGCTGTATTGCGTAGCCAGTTGGTCTCCCAAAGCGGTGAATTGCTTGAGATCTTCGGCAGTCCACCAGTCCTGGAGATTGCCGTCGGCATCGTACTGCGCACCCGAATCGTCGAATCCGTGTGAGATTTCGTGGCCGATTACTGCTCCGATACCTCCGTAATTGACCGCTTCATCGGCAAGGTAATTGTAAAACGGTGGCTGTAAAATGGCCGCCGGAAACACGATTTCGTTGTACGCCGGATTGTAATAGGCATTCACTTCCTGAGGTGCCATCAACCATTCGGTCTTGTCTACGGGTTTGGTGAGCTTGTCTATGTCTTTCCTGAAATTCCAGACCGATACATTGTTCATGTTATCAAAGTAGGTTCCGCCTTCCTGCGGGCTTTTTACGACAACCGTGGAATAATCTTTCCACTTATCGGGATAGCCAATCTTGATGGTCATTTTCTTAAGCTTTTCGATAGCTTTTTGTTTGGTGGGCGCCGACATCCAAGTTAGGTTATTGATGCGGATCTCGTAGGCCAAAATGATGTTGCGGATCATTTTCTCGGCTTTGGCTTTGGCCTCGGCCGGAAACTTCTTATCCACATACAATTTACCCAAAGCTTCACCGATACTGCCATTTACGGCAAACAACGCGCGTTCGTCAAGCGGTCTTCTTTTAGAAACGCCTCCCAAGGCTTTTCCGTAGAACTCAAAGTTGGTGTCACCGATGGTTTTAGACAACTGCGACGCGCTGCGGCTGAGTAGTGACCATCTCATGTAAGCTTTCCAATCGTCGATTTTATTTTCTGTGAGCAAGGTGTTCAAGGCTGTCATGTATTTGGGCTGACTCACGATGACTTCTTTGAGGTCGGCGATTCCAAGTCCTTTAAAATAGGCATCCCATTGCATTGCAGGCATGAGTTTTTGCAACTCTGCCACGCTCATGGGATTGTAGAGTCTTTTGCTGTCGCGCATTTCAGAACGCTCTAACCTGGGTTCAGACATCCTGATTTCGAATGCGAGGACTTTGTCGGCGTTGGTTTTGGCCTGCGCCGGAGTTTCGCCAAGGAGTTGGAACATTTTGGCGACATGCGCCGCATATTTCTCACGCTTTTCCTGCGAATCTTTGTCGGCAGCTACATAATAGTCGCGATCGGGCAAACCGAGCCTTCCCGGACCGATGTTGACCGAGTTCTTATTACTGTCCTTATCGTCGGCACCGATGTAAAAACCGATGAAGCCAACGCCTCCGATGGGCTCCATTTCAACAAGTAGTTTTTGCAGGTCTTGGGTGTTTTTTACCGCGTCTATTTTGGCGAGGTAGGGTTTTAGCGGCTGCATGCCTTGTTGGTCACGCGCTACGGTATCGATCACCGACTTGAACAGGTTTATGGCTTTGCTTTGGTCGGTTCCTGGCTTGTAGGTTTGCTTTTGTGCGGCGTCTTTTAGGATAGCCATCACGTCCTTATTGGTTTTCTCGAAGAGCTCCATGCCGCTTCCCCATGAGGTTTTGTCGTCGGGGATTTTGGTTTCGTTGAGCCAGCTTCCGTTGACAAACTTGTAGAAGTCATTCCTCGGGCTCGCGCTTTTATCCATATTGGCAATGTTGATGCCCGGTTCTTTTTTGATGTCTTGCGCCTGCATGTTGAATCCAACGAGCAACACAAGCACGAAGAGCCATTCTCTCTTTACGATTTTCATTTTTAGTTTTTTTGGTGATGCGACAAAACTAAGACAAATACTTTTAAAACTTGTTACACTTTCGCGCCAATTAAAGTTGTGTAAAACAGAAAATAAAACAGACTGGTTTCGTATTTTTGCAGCGCCTAAAGAGGCCAACACAATGCTACACTTTTTTAAAAAATACCGGATTTTCTTTCTTACGATGGGTGTGATTGCTGCGGTTGCCATTTCACTGTTTTATACGGTACTCAAGCCAAAAAAGACGCTTCCGATTTTTAACCCTGCCGATGTGAATCCCGAACTCGTAGACAGCACCGTACAATACGTGCGCAAATACCACACAATTGCTAACTTTTCACTGGTCAACCAAAACGGCAAAACCATCACGCAAAAAGATTACGAAGGCAAAATTTATGTGGCCGATTTTTTCTTTACCACCTGCGGCTCGATCTGCCCAAAAATGACGACGAATTTAGTCGAGGTGCAAAAGGCAATCGTGAACAATCCAAAGGTAATGCTGCTTTCACATTCGGTGACACCAGAAATAGACAGCGTTCCGGTACTCAAAGCTTATGCCCTGAAACACGGCGTAAATGACGCCAAATGGAACCTCGTGACCGGTGATAAAAAACAAATTTACGCGCTTGCCAGAAAGTCTTACCTTGCCGTAAAAATGGGTAAACCGTCTGAATTGTACGACATGGTACACACCGAAAATTTCGTTCTTGTAGATGCCAAAAGGCGCGTGCGCGGATTTTACGACGGCACCAAAAAAGAAGAAATTGAAAAGCTAATCGCCGATATTGAATTCCTTTGTAAAGAAGACCAATAAATCGCGGTAAGATTGCTTTTTTATCCTTAGATTTGTAATCTTAATTCAATCTAAATAAGCGTTGCGCCAAACCATTGCCAGTTTAAAAAAAGGGGAGAAAGCCGTCATCAGGGATTTTGACGTCGAGGCCATTCCACTCAAATTGCTTGAGATGGGTTGTTTGCCGGGAAACCTCGTAGAAGTCTTGCAGGTTGCGCCTTTGGGCGATCCGCTTTACCTCAACATCAATGGCTCGCATTTGGCCATCCGTTTAGAAACCGCGCGTGAAATAGCAATCGATCCCTTAACCATCACGCTTCAATGACCAGCACCAAGAACATCAATGTGGCATTGATTGGCAACCCGAATACGGGAAAGACCTCTGTTTTCAATCAATTGACCGGGCTCAACCAACAGGTGGGCAATTATCCGGGAATTACCGTCGAGAAAAAAATCGGATTTTGCAAACTGCCCTATAACATTAAGGCCAACATCCTGGATTTACCCGGAACTTACAGCCTCAATGCGAGTTCAATCGATGAAAATGTCGTGATTGAAATGCTGCTCAATAAAAACGACAAACTCTATCCCGATGTCGTTCTCGTTGTCGCCGACGTAGAAAACCTCAAGCGCAACTTATTGCTTTTCACGCAAATCAAAGACCTCGAGATCCCAACGATATTGGTCATCAATATGGCCGACCGTATGGGCGCCAAAGGTATTTCGCTCGATGTGCCTTACCTCGAAGCGCAGCTCAAAACCAAAATTGCGGTAATTAGCTCGCGCAAGGGAACCGGCATTGACGAATTGAAGAAACTTATTGTCGCGTATCAATCGCTACCTACCGAACCCTGTCTTAACGCATCGATTATAGATCCCGAATATTTCAACCGCCTTCGCAAAACCTTTCCCAACCAATTGCTCTACAAACTTTGGCTGGTCATCACCCAGGATGTCAATTTCGCGCAACTAGACCGAAACGAAATAAGGAACTCCTACACCAGATCACAGACCGAACTCAAAAAAATCCAGCAAAAGGAAACCATCAAACGGTATCAATTCATCAATGAGGTCTTGAAAGACGGACAAAAAATAAACCTTGCGACAGCCAAAGATTTTAGGATACAACTCGACCGAATCCTCACGCATAAAGTTTGGGGCTACGCCATTTTCTTTGCGATACTGTTTGTGATTTTTCAATCGATCTTTTCATGGTCTGCCGTACCCATGGATTTTATAGACAGTACGTTTGCTTCCCTGAGTACGCTGGCCGCACAACATTTGCCGGCCGGCGTACTCACCGATTTGATTGCGCAGGGCATCATTCCGGGAATTGGAGGTATTGTCATTTTCATCCCGCAGATTGCGTTTTTATTCCTGTTCATTTCTATGCTCGAAGAAAGCGGTTACATGAGCCGCGTGGTTTTCCTCATGGACAAAATCATGCGCCGTTTTGGGCTGTCAGGCAAAAGTGTGGTGCCGCTGATTTCGGGTACGGCCTGCGCCATTCCGGCCATCATGGCCACCCGAAACATTGAAAACTGGAAAGAGCGTCTCATTACCATACTGGTTACGCCATTCACGACCTGCTCTGCCCGATTGCCCGTGTACGCCATCATCATTGCCTTGGTTATTCCCGAAAAACGCGTGTTGGGCATCCTGAACCTGCAGGGTTTGACCTTGATGCTGCTCTACCTCATCGGTTTTGGGACGGCGATTGTGGCGGCTTACCTCCTCAACAAAATCCTAAAAATCAATGGCAAGACGTATTTTGTCGTGGAAATGCCGGGTTATAAATTGCCGATGTTCAAGAACGTATCGCTCAATGTGCTCGAGAAAACAAAGGCCTTTGTTTGGGGCGCGGGTAAAATCATCCTTGCCATCTCGATCGTATTGTGGTTTCTGGCGTCGAGCGGCCCCGGAAATGCGTTCCATCATGCCGATCAGATCGTAGCTGCGCAGCACCTTTCGGAGCCTTTGTCGGCCACCGATTTTGAAAATGCCGTCGCCTCGCAAAAGCTAGAAAACTCTTATATCGGAATCATGGGAAAAGCCATTGAGCCCGCGATTGCACCTTTGGGTTACGACTGGAAAATCGGTATTGCGCTGATCAGTTCGTTTGCGGCGCGCGAAGTATTTGTAGGAACTCTGGCTACCATTTACAGCGTGGGCGATACCGACAACGAAAACACCATCAAAAATAAGATGCAAACAGAAATACATCCCGACACTGGGCAAAAGGTATTCAATTTCGCCACCGGAATTTCCCTTTTGCTGTTTTATGCTTTCGCGATGCAATGCGCCAGTACTTTGGCCATCACCAAAAAAGAAACCAACAGCTGGAAATGGCCTGCCACCCAGTTGGTTTTGATGAGCGGCTTGGCGTATCTCGTGGCGCTGGTCACTTATCAAATCCTAAAATAATGGTACAGGAAATTCTCGCTTATATTATTTTAGCGGCCGCCATTTTCTTTTTGGTACGCAAATTTCTTTGGAAAAAGAAGAACGAAAAAAATTGTGGAGAAGGCGATTGCGGTTGCCACTGATCAGTGGGATTGCCAACTATCGGGTGTAACCGATTTTTAAAACATAACTTTTCGGGTCTACACTAACGCCCTGTTTCGGGTAAGGTAAAACACCGACTGAGGTCACTTTCTTTCCCAGATATTTTGAAAACAGTTCGAGGTTTTGCTCGCGGTTTGCAGACGAGAAAGTAACATCTTCCACAAATTTTTTATCCTTGTATACCGATACTACAAAACTGACTTCGCCTGCCCAAACGCAAGTCACGCCATCGGGACAACGCGAGTCAGATACGACTTTTTTCAAGACCAAACGGTAGCCTTTCTTTTTGACACATTCGGTTTGGGTGATGGTTTTGTAGTGGATTTTTTCTGCCGTAGTTTGTGCCGAAATCGTCAGGCTTAGCAGCAAAAATAGTAGTGGGAATAATTTTTTCATAGCGAAAGTTACGCATCTCAAACCTTCTTCACAAAAAGATTGCCCGCGATTTTACTCGAAATCACAATCTCGTTTGTCCCTACCCTGATTTTCATCGACGCATCAAAATCTTCTTTTAACACCACTTCAATCCGCGAGCCCAACGCAATCTGGTTCTTGTCGAGGTATTTTAAAAATTCGGCAGACGAATCCTTGACGCCCACACACAAACCGCTTTGGTCCTTCAGGAGTTCTGATAACAGCATTTTCTCGGTTTTGGCAATCTTGCCATGACGGTCGGGAATCGGGTCTCCGTGCGGATCCTGGGTAGGATTTCCCAGGAAATCATCGAGTTTGTTGATGAGCTGTTCTGATTTGATGTGCTCGAGCTGCTCGGCGATGTCATGTACCTCATCCCAGGCAAAATCGAGCTTCTCCACAAGAAACACTTCCCACAACCGGTGTTTGCGCACAATCATCTTGGCCGACAACCTGCCGCTATCGGTGAGTGAAACGCCTTGGTATTTCTTGTAGTTGACCAGGCCTTTCTCGGCAAGTTTCTTGAGCATATCGGTCACCGACGAGGCTTTGGTCTCGATCATCTCGGCAATGGCGTTGGTGCTCACTTCGCCGTCGGATACGCCGGTGAGATGGTAGACGGTTTTGAGGTAATTTTCTTCTGAGAGGGTCATTTTAAAGGTTACAGGGTTTAAGGGTGAAAGGTTCAGGGTGAAAGCTAGCCCCGATAGCAGTGGAAATCCTTTTTTGCTGTTGCCCTATGAGATTCCTCCTGCGTCGGACCCGAGGCGTTAGCCGAACTGGCGAAGCAATGACAAAAAGTGCTGGAAGGGAATGTGAGCAAAAAAGATTGCAACGTATAGCGGGATTAGCTCCTAAAAATTAATTCTTAATAATAAACAAAGGTATAGAAACCGCGTGACGTACGCTGCCAACAGTGGTTCCGAAAATCAAATCCTTGAAATTGCCGTGACCGTGTGTGCCCATAATGAGCAGATCGAACTGGCCTTCATTGATGATTTTTGCGATGGCCTTTCCGGGTTTGCCAAAACCGAGTTGGGTTTGTACCGAAAAGCCTTTGTCTGACAACAAACGGGTATATTCATAAAGCAATTGCTCGTCTACCGTGGTTTCATGGTCTTTGATACTGCTGCCGTAAACAATCGCGCCCACGGTTTCCACGACATGAATCAGGGTGTAGTGGGCGTCTTTCCCTCCCAAATCGATGGCGTGTTGCAGCGCTTTTTCATCGGCCTCAGAAAAATCTACCGTGACGGCAATGTGTTTCTTGTGGTAATTTCCGGTTGAAAATTTGAGCGCAAAGTGGTGTGGTGAATGGTTCGCTATGGATGGTTTTTCCTTTGTGAAAAATGGCTTGAATACGATGTACAACAATAAAATCAAGAATCCCCCCGCAAGCGGAACGACCGTCAACCACAATACCATCGGGTTTTCTGAAGTGTCGAGCCAGCCGTTGATTTCATCAAAAACCAACTTGGCATTGAGCGTAACGATAATCGAGGCGATGGTCCAGGCAGCGATTCTGGTAAGGCGTCCAATCTCGAACCCGTCCATTTTGGATTTGTCGCTCACAAAGTGGATTAGCGGGATAATGGCAAAACCCAGTTGCAGCGAAAGGATCACCTGGCTCAAAATCAAGAGTTTTCCCGTGACGCTTTCGCCGAAATACGATATCACGATCACGGCAGGGACAATCGCAATCAATCGGGTTAAGATTCTCCTTACCCAAGGTTGGATGCGCAGGTTGAGATAACCTTCCATGATGATCTGTCCGGCTAGCGTACCGGTCACTGTAGAACTTTGCCCTGCGGCAATCAGCGCCACGGCAAATAGTATGGGCGCCCATTTGGTGCCCAGCAACGGTTGTAGGAACTGGTGCGCATCCTGAATTTCGGCCACTTCAAACATTCCGTTTTTGTAAAAGGTGGCGGCGGCCAAAATCAGGATGGCGGCGTTGACAAAAAAAGCGAGATTCAGGGCGATGGTGCTGTCAATGAGGTTGTATTTGAGCGCTTGTTTGATACCCGCTTTGCTGCGGTCGAATTTGCGCGTCTGCACCAGCGACGAATGCAGGTATAAATTGTGTGGCATCACCGTGGCGCCGATGATTCCGATGGCGATGTACAGCGCCGCGCTGTTGGGCATAGACGGGATGAGTCCGGCAACGACTTTGCCCATTTCGGGTTCGGCAAAAATCATCTCGAAAATAAAGGAGATCCCAATGATGCTCACTAAAGTGATGATGAAAGCTTCCATCTTACGGATGCCTTTGTTGATCAGGAACAATAAAAGAAAAGTGTCGAGTACGGTAATCATCACGCCTTCAATAAGCGGGATGTCAAACAACAGGTTGATCCCAATCGCCATTCCCAGGACTTCGGCCAGGTCACAGGCGGCGATGGCAATTTCGGCCAGGAAATACAAAATGTAGTTGATGAATTTAGAATACGTTTCGCGCGAAGCCTGCGCCAAATCACGCTGCGTAACGATGCCCAAGCGCGCACTGAGGCTTTGCAGCAGCAGCGCCATCATATTGCTCATCAAAAGCACCCACAATAAGGCGTAACCGAATTGGCTTCCGCCAGCGATATCGGTGGCCCAGTTTCCAGGGTCCATATAGCCCACGCTCACCAGATAAGCCGGACCAAAAAAGGCGAGAATTTTCCTGAACACCGTGGTTTTATTCTGGGTAGCAACCGACTCGTGTACCTCTTCTAAAGATTTGCTCATAGTCCCAATTTTAAACAAATATAAAATTTGAAATTTGATTAATGAAATAAAAAATTTAGTTTTGTCTAAAATTTTATTTACTCTAATGAAAAATCGTTTTGTTTTTTATTTTATGATGCTGTCCTCTACGGGATTTTCGCAAAACCAAATCTCGCTTTCAGGAATCATATCCCACGATGGTCGGCCGATAAGCCAAATCCTCGTGGTCATAGACCGACTATACAAAACCCAAACAGACAGCCTGGGCAATTATACCTTTTCGAGTTTAACGACGGGCAACCACCAACTAGCTGTCAACGCGCCCGGATACGAAAATATTGAAAGAACCATACGAATCGCAAACACCCCAGTGGTACTCGACCTGAAACTTCAATCCAACGCAAACACACTCAACGAAATCGTGGTTTCGGGAACCTTAAAATCGGTTAGGCGAATGGAAAGTCCGGTCCCGGTAGAAGTGTACAGCCCCACATTCTTTAAAAAAAATCCGGTTCCCAATATTTTCGATGCGCTGCAAAATGTCAACGGCGTAAGGCCGCAACTCAATTGTGGCGTATGCAACACGGGTGACATCCACATCAACGGGCTCGAAGGCCCTTATACCGCTGTGCTTATTGACGGCATGCCCATAGTGAGTAGTCTTTCTACGGTTTACGGGCTTTCGGGCATACCCAATTCGCTCGTAGAAAGAATAGAAATCGTAAAAGGCCCTGCGTCTTCTTTATACGGAAGTGAAGCCATGGGCGGACTCATCAACATCATCACCAAAACGCCGTTTACCGCACCACAACTTTCGGCCGAATTTCTTATGACGAGTTGGCTCGAGACCAACACCGATTTGGGGCTGAAATACCATTTGGGAAAAATCGGAGATGCCTTGATTGGTGTCAACTATTTCAGGAACAGTGAGGTCATCGATAATGACAAGGATGGGTTTACCGACCTTAGCTTACAGGATCGGATTTCAATCTTCCACAAAGTGAGCTTCAACAGGAAAAACAACAGGGTTTTTAACATCGGCCTGCGCGGCATGTACGAAGACCGTTGGGGCGGCGATATCCGTTGGGGAAAAAAATACCGCGGCGGCGATGTCATTTACGGGGAAAGTATTTACACCAAACGCGGCGAAATATTCGGGAATTACCAAATGCCGACCTACGAAAAATTAATGCTGTCGTTTTCGGGCAACCTCCATTTCCAGGACAGCCGATACGGCACAACGGCTTACCTCGCCAACCAAAAAGTGGGTTTCGTGCAACTTACCTGGGACAAAAAAATCAAACGCCACGATTTGCTTTCTGGCTTCGCGTCGCGTTACACTTATTACGATGACAATACACCCGCAACTGCATCGGGAAACCGCAACCACGCCAAAAAAACTTGGTTGCCCGGAATTTTCATCCAGGATGAAATCGGACTGGGGAAAAAACACCTGCTGCTTTTGGGTTTGCGGTATGATTACAATTCGATCCACGGGAATATTCTAACGCCTCGCCTCGCGCACAAATACAAAATTAATGACAACAATATCCTGCGGCTCAATGCGGGAACGGGCTTTCGTGTGGTGAATCTTTTTACCGAAGACCATGCGGCGCTCACCGGATCGCGCGAAGTGGTGATCCAAAGTGCGCTGCGGCCAGAAAAAACGATAAATGCCAACCTGAATTACCTGAACAAGATGTATGTAGGCAACGGCACAATCGTCAATCTCGAGACCTCGCTTTTTTATACGCGTTTCAGCAACAAGATCATTGCCGATTACACCCGCGATCCCAATAAGATTATTTACGACAACCTCGATGGCTATTCAATCAGTCAGGGCATTACAGCAAACTTAGATGTCAACTTCCGCAATGGTATTAAAGTTATTGCAGGCGCCACCTATATGGATGTTTATACCGTAGAAAACGGCCGCCGCGAACGCCAACTGCTCACCGAAAAATTCACCGGAACCTGGTCTGTTTCCTATAAAATCGATGCCATCAAATTGAGTATCGATTACACCGGAAACCTCTACAGCCCAATGAAGTTGCCACTTTTGGGAGCGCTTGATCCGCGCAGCCCGGATTCGCCATGGTACAGCCTGCAAAACATACAGTTCACCTATCACGGTTTTAGAGATTTCGAGCTGTTTACCGGCGTGAAGAACCTGCTCGACTTTACACCCATGAAAAACAACCCATTCCTGATTGCGCGCAGCCAGGACCCATTTGACAAAAACGTTGCTTACGGCGCAAACGGCCAGGTATTGGCAACACCTCTGAATCCTTTTGGACTTACTTTCGACACGACGTATATTTATGCACCCAACCAGGGAATCCGTGGATTTTTGGGGCTGCGTTACAAGTTGCCGTAACCATCGCCCAAAAAAAGTTGGCGATAACAAATCTTTATGATTGCCCCAACTTGGCAGCCCATTTTTCTTTGTAACTTTACCGCTCAAAAATTAACCTAAAGCAAAAGAATATGTATCCAGAAGAAATGGTAATCCCCATGCGTGCCGAACTGGCTGATGCGGGTTTCGAAGAATTATACAGCGCCGGTGCCGTAGAAAATGCGCTTGCCAAACCGGGCACCACCTTACTGGTTGTGAATTCGGTATGCGGTTGCGCCGCCAGAAATGCACGCCCGGGCGCCAGAATGAGTTTAGAAAACCTTAAAAAACCAGACCATTTGGCTACGGTTTTTGCCGGTGTAGACAAAGAGGCCGTAGATGCTGCGAGACAATCAATGTTCCCGTTTCCGCCGTCATCACCGTGTATCGCGTTGTTCAAGGATGGTGAATTGGTACACATGCTCGAGCGCCATCACATTGAAGGGCGTCCGGCAGAGCTCATCGCCGACAACTTAAAAGACGCATTCAACGATTTTTGCTAAACTGCATAAAATGCCAATCAAGCCACATCGAAAGTTGTGGCTTTTTTATTGGGAGCCAATCCTGCTGTGCGTTGTGTCTTTTGTTTTTTAAAGAAAAAAACAAAAGGACGCCACTGTCATCAGGGCTAGGTTTTGCGTTTTACGATAGCAGCTGTCAAACATTTGCAATTTCCATCCTTTTCGTTACTTTTGCGCCACGTCAGGCGAAGGCCAAACGTATGAAGTAAAATACTCCTCACCTTAAACTGTTTATAGCATGCAACTGTACAACACTTTGAGCGCAGAAGAAAGAGCCGTCATGATCGATGACGCCGGAAAACAACGCCTTACGTTGTCTTTCTATGCTTATGCGCAAATCCAAAATCCCACCCAATTCAGAAACGAATTATTCCTGGCCTGGAACCCACTTGAGGTTTTGGGTAGGATTTACGTGGCCCACGAAGGCATCAACGCGCAATTGTCCTTGCCTGCCGACCATTTCTACGCGTTCAAGGACACCATCGAGCAATACGATTTTATGCGAGGCATCAGGCTCAACATTGCCGTAGAGCACGATGATTTTTCGTTCCTCAAACTCACCATAAAAGTGCGCGATAAGATTGTCGCCGACGGGCTCAACGATGATTCTTTCGATCCTACCAATATCGGGATTCATTTAAAGGCCAAGGAATTCAATGATTTGCTCGAAGATCCCAACACGATTGTCGTAGACATGCGCAACCACTACGAAAGTGAAATCGGTCATTTTACAAACGCCATCAAACCCGACGTGGACACTTTCCGCGAAAGCTTGCCCATCATCGAAGAGCAGCTTGCCGAGCACAAACAGGATAAAAAATTATTGATGTATTGTACGGGCGGCATCCGTTGTGAGAAAGCGTCCGCCTATTTCAAGCACAAAGGTTTCGAGAACGTCTACCAGCTCGAAGGCGGCATCATAGAATACACGCGCCAGGTCAAAGAGCAAGGATTGCAAAGCAAATTCATCGGCAAGAATTTCGTTTTTGACCACCGACTCGGCGAACGCATCACAGATGATATCGTCTCGAACTGCCACCAATGCGGCCAACCTTGCGATTTGCATACCAATTGCGCCAACGAAGGCTGCCATTTGCTGTTCATCCAATGTGAAAACTGCGCCACTGCAATGGAAGGCTGCTGTTCTACGGCTTGTGTCGACATCATCCACTTGCCCGAAGAAGAGCAGAAAGCCATCCGACGCGGCATTAAAAACGGCAACAAAATATTTAAGAAAGGAAAGTCTGAAGTGTTGACTTATAAGAATGCGGCAAATAGTCAAAAGTCGAAAGTCGAAAGTCAAACGGTTAGAACCACTTCTACGCTCGAAAAAAGAACCAAAGTGCAAGAGCCAAAAATCCAAAAAATGTTGATTGGGAAAGCCATCCATTATTTTGCTAAAGCCCAAATCGGGCAGTTTTATATCGAATCGGATGCGATCAAAACCGGCGATCAAATCCTGATCAAAGGCGTTACGACCGGCGAACAAACCATGACATTGGACGAGCTTTTTGTCGATGATGCACCGTCGGCTACCGCTACAACCGGCCAAACGGTTTCGTTCAAACTGCCATTCCGCATCCGCCTTTCAGACAAACTCTACAAAATCATATCCTGATGACAGTCACTAACAAGATAGAGCTCATGGCACCTGCGGGTGACTTTGAGTCGCTTCAGGCCGCGATAGACAATGGTGCCGATTCGGTTTATTTTGGTGTCGAGCAACTCAACATGCGCGCGCGTTCGACCGTCAATTTCACTATCGCCGATTTGCCAGAGATTGCCCGTCGCTGCGGAAACAAAAGCATCCGCACCTACCTCACGCTCAATACCATCATTTACGACCATGACCTTTCTGTGGTCAAAACCTTGCTCACCAAAGCAAAAGACGCCAACATTACCGCGGTCATTGCGTCAGATCAAGCGGTTATCGCCATGGCGCGCCAACTGGGGATCGAGGTGCATATTTCTACCCAGCTCAACATCACCAACATCGAGACCATTAGGTTCTACAGCCTGTTTGCCGACACGATGGTTTTGAGCCGCGAACTCAGCCTTCGACAAGTCAAGAGCATTACCGAGCAGATTGCCCGCGAGGACATCAAAGGGCCAAACGGGAATCTGGTGGAGATTGAAATCTTTGGGCACGGCGCGCTGTGCATGGCCGTTTCGGGCAAATGTTACCTGAGTTTGCATTCGCACAATTCGTCGGCGAACCGCGGTGCCTGCAAGCAGAATTGCAGAAAGAAATACACCGTCATAGACCAGGAAAGTGGCTTTGAGATTGAGGTAGACAACGAATACCTGATGTCGCCCAAAGATTTGTGTACACTTGATTTCCTTGACCAGGTCATCGATTCGGGCATACAGGTCTTAAAAATAGAAGGCCGTGGCCGAGCGCCCGAATACGTGGCGACGGTTGTGAAAACCTACCGCGACGCGATTGACAGTTATTACGACGGCACTTTCTCTAAGGAAAAAGTCGCCATTTGGATGGAAGCACTCGCCACCGTTTACAACCGAGGATTCTGGTCTGGTTACTACCTCGGGCAAGAACTTGGTGAATGGAGCGCTGTTCCCGGCTCGTTGGCCACACAGAAAAAAGTGTATGTGGGCAAAGGCACGCATTATTTCCCCAAAGCCAACATCGGACAGTTCAAGATTGAGGCCTACGACATCAAAGCCGGCGACAAAATCCTGATCACGGGACCAAATACCGGCGCGCAAGAGTTGGTCATCGATGAAATGTTTGTCAATGACCAGATTGCTGACAAAGCGACCAAAGGTGACCATTGTACGTTGAAACTTCCTTTTCGCATCAGGCTTTCTGATAAACTTTACAAAATCGTCGAAGCCTGATGCTAGTCATTACGCTGCAACGCGACAAGTGTATCGGCTGCAATTACTGCGTTGAGATGTCGCCTGAACTGTTTAGGATGTCTAAGAAAGATGGTAAATCGGTACTGTTGCAATCGCGCGATGCCAAAGGTTTTTTTACGCTGAAATCGCATGATCACACCTTAACCGCTAACGCCGAACTGGCCGCAAAAGCATGTCCGGTCAAAATCATTTCGGTGAAAGAAACCTGACTTTTGTGCCGGTACACTTGCTCTTAAAACAACCCCTTTTCATCGAATTTAAACCCGCTTTCTTCTTATCGTAGTCTTTCGGCTTTTGACTTTTGACTTTACGACTATTATACTATCTTTACGCACAAAACGTTTTAAGAACTTAAGCCGCCAACGCGGCACTACCTATATCATGGCATGTACAAGTTGCTCAACTTCTGATGGCGGTGCGCCTAAGGGTTGTAAGAATAATGGGAGCTGCGGCACCGACAGCTGCAACAAACTAACGATTTTTGACTGGCTTTCTAATATGGCCTTGCCTACGGGAGAAGCGCCTTTTGATTGTATTGAGGTGCGATTTAAAAACGGCCGCAAGGAGTTTTACCGCAACGTCGAGAAACTCACCTTGAGCATTGGCGACATCGTAGCCACCGAAGCTTCTCCGGGACACGACATTGGCATTGTAACCCTAACCGGTGAACTCGTCAAAATCCAAATGAAGAAAAAAGGAGCGAATCCAAACGGGAACGATATCGCCAAAGTGTATCGCAAAGCCTCGCAAAAAGACATCGACATCTGGTCTAATGCGAGGGATAAAGAAGAGCCGATGAAAGTGCGCGCGCGTGAACTCGCCATTGCCCACAAGCTCGAAATGAAGATTTCGGACATCGAATTCCAGGGCGACGGATCGAAAGCTACGTTTTACTATACCGCCAACGACCGTATCGATTTTCGTTTACTGATCAAGGATTTCGCAAAGGAATTCTCCACGAGGATAGAAATGAAGCAGGTTGGTTTTCGTCAGGAAGCGGCGCGCTTGGGCGGAATTGGCTCGTGCGGACGCGAATTGTGTTGCTCTACCTGGCTTACCGACTTTAGGAGCGTGAACACATCGGCGGCGCGTTACCAACAGTTGTCGCTCAATCCGCAGAAATTGGCCGGACAATGCGGCAAACTCAAATGCTGCCTCAATTACGAACTCGACACTTACATGGATGCCTTACAGGGTTTCCCCGATTTCGACACCAAGTTGCAAACAGAAAAAGGCACCGCCGTTTGCCAGAAGCAAGACATCTTCAAAGGTCTCATGTGGTTTGCCTACACAGACAATTATGCGCATTGGCATTTGCTCAAGATAGAGCAGGTCAAGGAAATTATAGCCGAGAACAAACTCAAAAACAAGGTCTCGGCACTTGAGGATTACGCCGTAGAAACCCTAGCCGAACCCGAAAAGGATTTCAACAACGCCATGGGCCAGGAAAGCCTCACGCGTTTTGACCAGCCTAAGAAAAAGAACAAGAAAAAGAAACGCAAACCGCAAGGCGAAGGTGTAGCTGCGGGTGGCAATCAGCCTGCAAGGCCCAATCCCAATCTGATTCAGCCCAAAAGCCAGAACCAGTCTGCGAACAATAACCCGCGTGGCGGAGGCGATTCGGGCGCGACACCAAATGCGACCGCAACGCGCAGTGGTGAACCCAACGCTGCCAATCCAGATCGTAAGCCCAACAACGCTAACCGAAACCGCAACCGAAACAGACCAAACAACAACAGAGACAGAAATGAGCCTAAGAAGTAGTTTGCTCCTTTTGGTAATCGCGGCGGCACTATTGTCCTGCGACAAGAAAAGGGTTTTTGACGAATACCACGCCGTGGGAAAAAGCTGGGACAAAGACAGTGTTGTGAGTTTTGAATTGCCAAAACTGGACACCAAAAAACAATACAACCTGTTTTTAAACATCCGTGACAATAGTGATTACCCGTACAACAATTTGTTTGTGATTGTGGCCATGGAAGAACCCAACAAAGTGACCAAAGTAGACACACTTGAATACCAAATGGCCAACCCCGACGGCAGCCTTTTGGGTGACGGTTTTACCGATGTCAAGGACAACAAACTTATATACAAGGAAAAAGTCAGTTTCAAGGAAGGCCTTTACAAGGTACACATCAGGCAAGCGGTTCGCCAAACCGGAAAGGTCGTGGGCGTACAAAAATTAGACGGCATCACCGAGGTAGGTTTTAGAATAGAAAAAACAGATTAGCCATGGCAGTTCAAAAAAATCAATCAGAGAAAGACATCAAATATTACCGCAATAAATTCTGGCGCATTTTCCTTTACGGAATGGCCGGAATTTTTCTTTTTTTCATCCTGGCCTCCTGGGGCGTTTTTGGTGCGATGCCTTCGTTTGAAGACCTCGAGAACCCCGATTCGAACCTGGCCACCGAGATCATTTCCTCAGATGGTGTGACACTCGGAAAATTCTACAATGAGAACCGTACGATGGTCAAATACTCGGATCTCCCAAAACATTTGGTAGATGCCTTGGTTGCCACAGAAGACGAACGGTTCTACGAACACTCTGGTATTGACGGACGAGGAACCATGCGTGCCGCCCTAAGCCTTGGGACCAGTGGTGGCGCGAGTACACTCACCCAACAATTGGCCAAATTGCTATTCCATGGCGAAGGATCGAAATTCTTTCTGTTGCGGATCGTGCAAAAAGCAAAAGAATGGATCATCGCCATCCGACTCGAAAGGCAATACACCAAAAATGAAATCATTGCCATGTACCTCAACAAAGCCGATTTCGTGAATACGGCTGTGGGCATCCGCTCGGCGGCAAACGTGTATTTTGGCAAGGAACCGAGAGATCTCACCATAGAAGAAGGCGCGATGCTGGTCGGCATGCTCAAAAACCCGTCGCTATTCAATCCCGTAAAAAGGCTTGAGAAAGTAACCAAACGCCGCAACGTGGTTTTAAAACAGATGGAGAAAAACGGGTTTCTCAACGAGCAGACCAAACTCGCACTCGAGAAAAAACCCATCGTGCTCAACTTTCACCCCGAAAGCCACACCGACGGAATCGCCACCTATTTTCGCGAATACCTGCGTGACTTCATGAAGAAATGGACCAAAGACAATAAAAAACCCGACGGCTCAGAATACGACGTTTACAAGGACGGGCTCAAAATCTATGTGACCATCGATTCGCGCATGCAACAATATGCTGAAGAAGCCGTGGCCCAACACCTTGAAAACCTGCAACAGGAGCTCGACAGCGAAAAGAAAACCAATAAGAATGCGCCTTTTGTAAGGCTCAATGAGGCCGAAACCCAAAAACTCATGATGCAGGCCATGAAAAATTCTGGCCGCTGGAAAGAAATGGCCGCACAGGACAAAAGCGAAAGCGACATCATCAAATCGTTTGGCATCAAGACCAAAATGAAAATTTTCACCTGGAAAGGCGAACGCGACACCGTGATGACCCCAACCGATTCGATTAGGTATTACAAAGGATTCCTGCAATCGGGCGTAATGGCTATGGAACCCTCAACCGGGCACATCAAAGTTTGGGTGGGCGGTGACAATTACAAATATTTCCAGTACGATCACGTGGGGCAAGGCGCGCGTCAGGTAGGTTCGACATTCAAGCCGTTCGTTTATGCCACGGCGATTGAGCAGCTCAATATGTCGCCCTGTGATTCGATCATCGATTCGCCGTTTACAATCCCGAAAGGCCGACACAACGTCACCGAAACCTGGACACCACAAAACTCCAACGGCGAATACCGCGGCATGGTGACACTCAAAAAAGCACTTGCCTTGTCGATCAATACGGTATCGGCCAAACTCATAGACAAGACCGGGCCGGAAGCGGTGGTAGAACTCACGCACAAACTCGGTGTGAAGTCTGAGATTCCTGCGCAACCTTCTATCGCGCTAGGTGCCGTAGAAATCACCGTGCAGGATATGGTAGCCGCTTACAGCACCTTTGCCAACGAAGGGGTTTACATGAAGCCACAATTCATCACCAGGATTGAGGACAAGAACGGCGTGGTGATTTACGAACCGTCGCCCGAATCACACGACGTACTCAACAAAGACATCGCTTTTGCGGTAATTAAACTGCTTGAAGGCGTTACCGAAAGTGGCTCAGGTGCGCGTTTGCGTACACAAGGCGGTGGACACGGCTACAACAGGGTATCTGGTTATCCGTATATGTTTACCAACCCGATTGCCGGCAAAACCGGGACGACGCAAAACCAATCAGACGGTTGGTTCATGGGAATGGTGCCTAATTTGTGCACCGGCGTTTGGGTGGGCTGCGAAGACCGCTCGTCGCGTTTCAAGGGCATCACTTATGGACAGGGCGCGACAGCAGCGTTACCCATCTGGGGAATCTTTATGAAAAAGTGTTACGCCGATAAAACGCTTAACGTTTCTAAATCGGATTTTGAAAGACCAAAGAATCTGTCGATAAAAGTGGATTGCTGGGTGCCGGTGAAGGACACGACCGAAACCGAGTTTGAGCAAAGCACCGATGAATTTGAATTGTAATTAGAAGCCAATCCCGCTATCCGTTGCAATCTTTTTATTGCGAGATTCCTCCTTACGTCGGAATGACAAAACGCAATAAAAAGGATTTCCACTACTATCGGGGCTAGGCCAATCATACCAGAACAAATGATCAACAAAAAAGTAAAATCTGTACAGGAAGCGCTTGCCGGAATCGAAGACGGCATGACCATCATGCTCGGTGGATTCGGGCTTTGTGGTATTCCCGAGAATTCGATTGCCGAACTTGTAAAAAAAGATGTCACCAATTTAACCTGCATTTCCAACAACGCCGGTGTGGATGATTTTGGCCTTGGATTGCTCCTGCAAAAACGCCAGATTAAGAAAATGATTTCGTCTTATGTGGGCGAGAATGCCGAATTTGAACGCCAGATGCTCTCGGGCGAACTCGAGGTAGAACTTACCCCGCAAGGGACACTTGCCGAAAAATGTCGCGCTGCACAAGCCGGAATCCCAGCATTTTTTACGCCTGCGGGTTTTGGTACAGAAGTGGCCGAAGGTAAAGAGTCGCGCGAATTCAATGGCAAGATGCACATTTTAGAACACGCCTATAAAGCCGATTTTGCGATTGTCAAAGCCTGGAAAGGCGATGAAGCCGGGAACCTCATCTTTAAAGGAACCGCGCGTAATTTCAACGCCCCGATGGCCGGAGCCGGTAAAATCACGATTGCCGAAGTGGAGGAATTGTTGCCCGTAGGTAGCCTCGACCCAAACCAAATCCACATTCCGGGGATTTTGGTGCAACGGATTTTTAAAGGGGAGAAATTTGAGAAGCGAATTGAACAGAGAACAGTTAGAAAAAAGTAGTCATAAGTTTTTAGCTTAAAGCTTGTCACTTACAGCAATATCCAATAAACCATGTTAGGAAAAGAAGAAATCGCAAAACGCATCGCCAAAGAAGTAAAGGACGGCTATTATGTAAATCTCGGCATCGGGATTCCCACGCTCGTGGCCAATTATGTAAGGACTGATATTTCGGTGGAATTCCAGAGCGAAAACGGCGTACTAGGCATGGGACCTTTCCCTTTTGAGGGCGAAGAAGATGCCGACATCATCAACGCCGGAAAACAAACCATCACCACGTTGCCCGGCGCGAGTTTCTTTGACTCGGCTTTTAGTTTTGGTATGATCCGCAGCCAACACGTAGACCTAACCATTCTTGGCGCGATGGAAGTAGCCGAAAACGGCGACATTGCCAATTGGAAAATCCCCGGAAAAATGGTCAAAGGCATGGGCGGCGCAATGGACTTGGTAGCTTCGGCCGAAAATATCATTGTGGCCATGATGCACGTGAACAAGGCCGGCGAATCAAAAATCCTTAAAAGATGTACGTTGCCTTTAACCGGAGTAGGTTGTGTGAAAAAAGTCGTGACCGAACTTGCTGTGATGGAAGTGACGCCCAAAGGTTTCAAACTGCTTGAACGCGCACCTGGTGTTTCGGTGGAGCATATCATCGCATCTACGGAAGCCGAGTTGATTATTGAAGGAGAAATTCCGGAGATGAAAATCGGATAAAGGCAAAACCTATAAAATAAGCCGCAATCGGTAGACGATGCGGCTTTTTTTATGCTCCAAATTGTTTGAGATGGTGGTCGAGATGCACGTAATGCAAGGTGCCCCATTCTGCATCGGTCATTTCACCAAAAAAAGGGTGCTTTCTATTGGCGATGACCGATGGACCGAGTTCGCCAAATTTTGCAATGGTATCGGTTAAGGTTCGTTTCTCTTGCTCGAAATCGGGCGTACCGGTGATTTTGAACTCGGGTGCCGTGGGCGAATTTTTACCAAATCCTTTGTTCTTTATAAAACTGTTCTTGGCCAATTTTCCGAACAGGAACCCTAGCAGACCGCCTTTAATGATGAGCTTGCCTTGGGCCACGTCAAGTGGTTTTTGGCAATGCAAGACCATTTGTGCGGCGTTCATTTTTCCCCATAACGCCGGCGACTCGGCAGTGAGTTTTTCGAATCTTTCGAGCAGGCTTTGGTTGGCGGCTGCATTAAAAATATTGGTTTCCATATCTTTTTTTGGTTGTAGCTAAGTTAGGAATTATGGCAAAATGCGCCACGTTTTTGGCTTTGCAAATTAAAAAAATGCCTTTCAACGTTTTTTCAGGTTAGTTACAGAAAAAATGCGGTTGGTATTTCCTGTGACTGTAATATTGCTTCATTATTAGATCCCAAGTCTATTTTAAACCTTTAAAACCTACCATCATGAAAGCAAAATTTCTGCTTGTGGCTACTTTCCTCGTGGCATTTTTCGGAACTGTTTCGGCTCAAGATTACCATCCATTCTTAAATAATTCTTCGTGGGTCATCAATGACTTAGTTGCTTGCTGCCGTCCAGCGGAATTGCGCAACATTGAAGAAGGAACACCAACGGTAATCGGTTCCTATACTTACACTGTATTCAACGATCCGTTTGCCGAGGCCAATAACAACATCAGCACCGTTTATTTGCGTGAAGACGTTGCGACGCAAAAAGTTTACAAATGGGTTGATGGCATCGATGTATTGCTTTATGATTTCAGTCTTCAAAACGACGATACCATTTCTCAATACGGATTTACGTTTACCGCGACCATAGACCAGATTGCCGTAAACGGGGGCATGCGTAAAAGAATCACACTTCGCAGCGTAGAATTGTATCACGAAGAAACCTTGAAGATGATTTGGATTGAAGGCGTGGGCACGACCGCACACCCGTTCTACCCTGATTATAACATGCGTGCCGTGGCTTCGAGCGGCGGCGGATACCAAATCCGTACGCGTTGCAGTTTTCAGAATGGAGAACATGTTTTTGGCAACGCCAATTGCACACCGACGAGTACTTTGGCTACCCAATCACAAACGGCAGTGGTTAAGCAAATTGTTTTCGCGCCGAATCCTTTTGCAACCGAAATGACAATTTCTTCAGAAACGGCGTTGCAAAATGCCAGCTTCCAACTATTTGATGTACAAGGTCGTTTGGTAAAAAAAGTAGAAAACATCAATGGAAATAAAGCGACGATCAACCGTGAAAACCTAGGCAGCGGATTGTATCTCGGCCAATTGTTCGAAAACGGCAAACTCCTCAAAACCGCTAAACTCGTCATCGACTAAGCTAACTTCGAATCACACAAAAACCCTTTTGACTTGAACCCGAAAATGCGTTTTAACGTTTTTTCGGGTTTGTTGCAGACAAAAAAAAGGTTCGTAAACCGCTGTGTCGTAATATTGTTCAACCTAAGGCCAGTCGCCTTTTCCTTTATGACATCCACGATGAGAACAAAACTACTTTTCTGTATCGCATTTTTTTGTAACTGCTTCACGGCCCTTTCTGCACAGGAATACCATCCGCTACTCAACAACACCTCTTGGGTGATTAGCAATACCGTTTCGTGCTGTAGGCCGACCATTACGCGTACCATCGTATCACAGGGCGAGCAAGTGATCGGCAATCATACCTATGTCGCGTACATCGATCCGCGTTTTGACAACAACACGCAATTCGTAACTATGGTTTACTTGCGCGAAGATGTTGCCGAAAGAAAAGTATATAAGATTGTCGACGGGGTTGACATGCTGCTCTACGACTACAGCCTGGAAACCGGCGATACCATCTTTCAATATGGCCGTACCTGGACAGCCAGGGTTGGAGAAGTAATGGTCAATGACGGCCCGCGAAAAATGATTACCCTGCTGAGCCCGTATAACCAACGCTACAACGTAAAACAAATCTGGATTGAAGGCGTCGGTACGAACAAGCATCCGTTCAATCCGATCCATAATATGTACAGTTTCTTGTCGGCGAGCGGCGGCGTCATGATCAGTACCGGTTGCGTATACCAAAACGACAAGCACATCCTTGGCAATGAAGAATACTGTGCCCAGATGCTCGCCACTACAACCGAATCTTACACAAATCCCGACATTACATTCACGCCAAATCCAGTCAATACCGAATTGACAATCAAGGCGACCAAGGCGCTCGAAAACGGAAACTTCAAACTCTACAATTTACAGGGTCAATTGGTGAGAGAAATGTATAACCTCAACGGAAAATTATTTACTGTCAATCGCGAAAACCTCAGCCGTGGATTGTATCTCGCCGAGCTTTTTGAAGACGGCCAGCTTGTCAAATCCGCCAAATTAATCGTCGATTAAAAAAACCAACCGGCTACGAAAATCGCAGCAATCACGCAGATCAAATCCACGAGCAGCATAGCGCCTAACGTGTACCTGGTGTTCTTGATGTTGACCGATCCAAAATACACCGCAATCACATAAAACGTGGTTTCGGCACTACACTGGAAAATACAACTCAATCTTGCGGTTAACGAATCGGGGCCAAAATTGCGCATCGCGTCTATCATAAAACCGCGTGAACCGCTTGAGCTGAAAGGCCTGAGCATGGCCACGGGAAGCGAATCGGTAATTTCCTTACTCACCCCAATATTAGAAAAGGCAAACGAAATGCCGTTGCTCAATATCTCGAACAGCCCGCTGTTGCGGAAAAACGAAATCGCGACCAGCATCCCCAAAACATAAGGAAAAATCATCACGCCGGTTTTTGCACCGTTGTTGGCGCCGGTTACGAACGAATCAAATATGGTCGTGTCTTTGGCTGTAAATTTCTTTTCATTGATAAACGAGAATACCAGCGTCGTGGCAATGATGGCAATGAGCATCAAGCCCGAAAGGTTCCCCGTAAACGAATTCTTGGCAATCAAATCCAGGCTGTTGATGTAAAACAGCAAACCGAATATCGCGCCAACCATCGCCATGAGCGCCACGACTAGTGAAGCACTTTTAAAATTCACGCGTTGGCGGATACCCACCACAATAAAGGCAGCAATCGTCCCGATAAATGATGTGATGATACAGGGCAACATCACATCGGCCGGGTTGGTGGCGTTTTCTGCGGCGCGATAACCAATTATAGACGTTGGAATCAATGTAAGACCGGCTGCGTGCAAACACATGAACATAATTTGGGCATCACTCGCGCGGTCTTTCTCGGGGTTGATTTCCTGCAAACTCTGCATCGCCTTAAGCCCAAATGGCGTGGCAGCCGAATCGAGCCCGAGGAAATTGGCAGCAAAATTCAAGGTCATATACGAAATCGATTCATGGCCCTTGGGTACCGTGGGAAACACTTTGGTGAATACCGGACTCAATTTCCTGGCGAGTTTCTCTGACGCGCCCGAGTCGATCATGAGCTGCATGAGCCCGCAAAAGAAAGTCAAATATGCAATAAGCGGCAGGATCAGATCTAACAGTGTGCTTTTGCAAGTAGGCAATAGCCCATCGGCTTTCTGCACGCCGCTGTACACTTTGACGGTTTGGTTTTTATAGACGTAAGTAGTGTCGGGATTGGTCTGGTCCTTGTTGATTACAATCGTTTTTTCGGGTGCCTTATCGATACTGTCTTTGATGAACACAGGCATTTGGTGGAGGTATTTCTCGGAGACCAGTACAGGATCATCTTTTTTTCCGTTAAGGACATAATCGACAGAATAAGCCTTGGAAGTAAATAAACTCACGACGATAAAAACAATCGAAGAAACGAAAATTGCGAGCCAGAATCTGCTTAATACCATAAGAGGATGTTTTTGTAAAAATAAGATAATTTCCCATACTAAAATTTCAAATCCCAACTACACCGGCAATTTCGGGCTCAGACTTTCACAGTTGTTTATTATTTAGTGACAACCAATTGTTTATATTTGAAAAATTTTTTAAAACCCAGATTCGTGAAATCGAAACCTACTCCTGCTTTACCATTGGTATTCGCCGCATTTTTCTCGTTGGCGATTTTTACCGCTTCGGCACAGACCGAAAAACAAAGAATGCAGATTGCCAAAACCTACGACCAGGCCAAAATAGAAAAGCTAAGCCAGCAGTTCAAGGCCAAAGCCAAGACCGAAAAAGCCATTGCGCTTGCTGCAGCCAAACAAAACAACTGGCCGGTTTACAGGCCCAATCCAAATGGAGGATTCGACGAACTTATGGCCGTTTCTAAGGACGGCAAACCGATTTACTACGCACTAGACAACGTCAACGCTGCCAAAACCACCCGCGCCAACACCTTGAATTCTGGAGGCCTTTTGGGCTTAAACCTTGACGGACAAAATATGTTTTCGGGCGTTTGGGACGGCGGCCCGGTTAGGGTTTCCCATCAGGAATTCGGCGGACGCATGATTATCGGCGATGGAATCACCAATCTCAACAACAACAGTTTCCACGCCACACACGTAAGTGGAACTGTAGGCGCTACGGGCGTTTCTGCCAATGCAAAAGGCATGGCGCCACTTTCAACGGTGAAAACCTTCGATTGGAACGCTGACCTGTCTGAAGTACTTGAAGAAGCGCGCGACGGGCTTTTGCTCTCCAATCATTCTTACGGAATCCCTGTAAACAGTGCGCCGGGCAACTGGTACATGGGCGCCTATTCTGGCGAAGCCCTTTCCTGGGATCAATTGTCTTATTCTGTACCGTATTACCTCATGGTCGCATCGGCCGGAAACGACGGCAACAGCACCAATCCCGCGCCGCTTACCGCGGGTTATGACAAACTTACCGGAAACAAATGCGCCAAAAACAATCTGGTCGTAGCCAATTGCCAGGACGCCAATATCAACGCTTCGGGCGATTTGGTCAGCGTGTCTATCAATTCTGGCAGCAGCGAAGGTCCAACCGATGACCGACGCATCAAACCAGATATTGCCGGAAACGGCAGCGGATTGTTCTCGACTACCGACGACAGCGACACTTCTTACGGATCGCTTTCGGGAACCTCAATGGCATCGCCCAACGTCATGGGAACGCTATTGCTTTTACAGCAGCACTACAACAATGTCAACAATCATTTCATGCGCGCCGCCACCTTAAAAGGGTTGGCCTGCCATACCGCCGATGATCGTGGCCGAACAGGTCCTGATGCGATTTGGGGTTGGGGTGTGCTCAATGCCAAAAAAGCAGCACAGGCCATTTCTGGAAATGGGTTGCAATCGTGGATTTCTGAGAAAACTTTAGCACAGGGCGAGACTTTTACCTTTACCGCGGTTTCAGACGGTGTAACCCCGTTGCTCGCTTCAATTTGCTGGACCGACTTGCCTGGCGCGTGGGTAGATGGCGTGCTCAACAGCACTACTCCGGCTTTGGTCAACGACCTGGACATCCGCATCTCCAAAGATGGCACGACTTACTATCCCTGGAAGTTGCAAAGCGCAGCCAATCTTGTAGCCATACGTACAGAAGACAATGCGGTAGACAATGTAGAAAGAATCAATATCGACGTTCCGGCAGGCACTTATACCATTACTGTATCGCACAAAGGGACTTTACAAGGCGGGCCGCAACCGTTTGCTTTTATTGTTACCGGTCTTTCATCTGCCTTTTCAATTGTTCCTACTTCTGAAGACCAAACGGTTTGTTTAGACCAAAACGCCACCTACACATTCAATTTCAACAGTTCAAACCCGACGCCGGTCAACTTTAGCGCGAGCGGATTGCCCAATGGTGCGATTGCTAATTTTAGCACACCATCACTGAGCAGTCCGGGGCAGTTTTCGATTACAGTGTCCAACCTCGCCGCGGCGATTCCGGGTACCTATGCCATCGCCATTACTGGAGACAATGGAACAGAAACAGAAACACGATTCGTAAACCTGACCATATCCAGTGTGGATTTTGTCAATGTGCCGCTCGTAGCTCCAGCCAACAACCAGCAAGGTGTTTCACCCAATCTGCAGTTTAGTTGGGAATCAATTGACAATGCCGATGGTTTTCATATCCAGGTAGCCACTGATGCCAATTTTACAGACCTTATCGCAGATGCCTACACAGACTTTGCCGACTATTCATTGACCAACCTCAATGAAGCCTCGACATACTATTGGAGGGTTTTCCCGAAGAATAATTGTGGCGAAGGTACAAACGCCACGGTTTTCACATTCGAAACCGGACAGCTCAACTGCAATTTCCATTATGAGCCCGACGATTACCTCAATGCCGCACTCGACAGTCAGTTTACCACGGCAAATGCCATCCTGCAGATTGAAGTGACCGACGACATTACCGTGGGCGACCTCAATGTAGCGCTCAATGTGTCACACACCAACGTGGCCGATTTGAAAATAATCCTAGAGGGACCGTTTTCACTTGGTTTTCCGCAAATTACATTATTTGACGGCGCTTGCCAGGGAATCGCAGACTTGAATTACACAGTAGATGATACCGGCGCAGCCCTCACTTGCAATGCCTCGGCACCCGCGATTACAGGAGTGATTAAGCCTTTCCAGTCCATGACCTATTTCAACAACAAGCCAGCCATTGGCTATTGGTCGGTGTATGTACGAGACAACGTGGTGGGCACCGATAACGGTGTGGTCAATTTCGTAAGGCTCGATGTGTGTACGGTGCAACCTTTGGGTACTGAGTCGGTGCAAAAATCAGGGTTCAGCGTAAGCCCTAACCCTACTAAAGGCTTGTTGGAAATACGGTTTTCAAACCCTCCGCCAGCCAACACGGTGCTTTCCTTAAACGATATGCAAGGCAGGGAAATCCTATCAAAAACCGCAGCTGCTGTCAATGAAAGTTTGTTGTTAGATCATTTGCAGGACGGCGTATATTTCCTTTCTACAAACAACGGCAAGGAACAGACGGTGCAAAAGATTGTACTGCAAAAATAACCAACAGACAAAAGCCTCCTTATTTGGGAGGCTTTTTTTAAATATGAATAATCTCGGCCTCGTCGAGCAAATCCTCACGACGCAAGCGAAGGAAAATCTGTGCCGTAGCGATGACGTCTTTCTCGCAATAGGTTACAATGCGGTCTATGTCTTTCTCTATGTAAAAAACATGGGCCACCTGGCCGCCATCTATATCGCCTTTGGAGGATGGAATGCCAAGGATTTTGGTGAGTAACTTAAGTGAGGTGTAGTGTTTGTAATCTCCAAATTTCCAGAGCTCAAGCGTGTCGAGATGTGGGACTTCCCAAGGCTTTTTCCCAAAAAGATTGAGCTTTCCAGGTAATGGCAAGTTGTGGATAATCATCCGCCTGGCAATAAACGGGATATCGAACTCCTTGGCGTTGTGACCGCACAAGAGGTGTTGTGCTTGGCCAAAGTGGTTGTTTAAAAGATTCGAGAAATCTTGTAGGATTTGCTTTTCGGCACCAAAAAAAGAGGTTACGCGAAAGTGCCGGATATCGCCCTTGAGCGTAAAATAACCGGCAGAAATACACACAATCTTACCAAACTCGGCCCAGATGCCGGCGCGCTCGTAAAAATCTTCGGGAGTGTACTCGTCACGACGCTGGTATTGGGTTTTGGCTTCCCAAAGTGATTGGGTTTCAGCATCAAGCCCGGCGTAGTTTTCTTGTTCGGGGACGGTTTCAATGTCGAGGAAAAGGATATTCCCCAGTTGGATTTTTTCAATCATGGCGTTTAAATTAAATGAATACTGGCTTTTATTGGCTGCAAGTTAGCATTTTTTTCAATCGGTCGCTTTTGGAGGACAATCAAAAATTACGGCAGCTGTTCTGTTGGCGTTGTCTCACAGTAAATCGTGAATGTTTTATTACAGCAAACCCATTGTGCCACACAATCACAGGGAGTTTGGGCAGCGGCATTTTCGGAATCAAGAACCGGATTAAGTCTCATTGGCGGCGATGGCAATTCAATAGCATGGGGAATCATCGTGCTTCTGACTGCGCGCCCCGACACCACTCCGCTGTAAAGTGTGTCTAGCGGGCTGTAGGTTTTAACCCTATCGTAATGCGCGACATGTAGGTAAATCAATGTAGTCTCGATGCGGGAATGGCCCAATAATTCCTTAATGCTCACGATATCGAGTCCATCCTCGAGCAAATGTGTGGCAAAGGAGTGTCGCAAGGTGTGTGCTGACACATTTTTAACAATCCCAGCTTGTTTGGCAGCGTGTTTCACAACCCATTGGATTCCCCGTTGAGAGTAACGCGCATCAAAATCTCCACCTGCCCGACCATTCGGCCGACCATTAAAAAGCCAAACGTTATTGCTTTTAACGCCGATATAGTCGTTGAGCCATTGGCATAGTGCCCGGCCTATGGGTACGTAACGATCCTTCTTGCCTTTTCCTTGGCGTACATGGAGCATTTTTCGATCAAAGTCAATGTCCGGCAATTGAATATTGCGCGCCTCAAAACAACGCAAACCGCAGCCATAAAGCAGCCCGAACAGCACGCGGTGTTTGAGCAACTTGGGAGCAGCAAGCAAGCGCCTGGTTTCTTCGCGACTCAAGACAACGGGAAGTTTTTTTTCGCGTTTGATCGAAGGAAGTTGCAAATATTGGTCCTCAAGGCCTTCCATCCGATACATAAACCGAAATCCGTAGACGGTAAATTTAAAATAAGAATCAGATGCCGATTTGTGGGTTTGCTGCAGGTAATACAAGTAAGCGTTGACTTGTTCTTCGTCTAGCGCCGTGGGCAGCGCATTGAAATGGATGGCCGCTTTGGCCAGATGCCGCGCATAATTGATTGAGGTGCTTTGGCTCTTTCCGGTTAATGAGACTTTACGCTGCAGCTTGTGGTACAGTTCAGAAAAACCATTTACCTCCGCGCAGGCGGTTTGAATAATACTTCTTTTTTTTGCATGGTATATATGTTTGGATGCAAAAGTAAGCGTCTCGTGACGCATCTCCGATTGTAATCGATGAAATGTTGTTATTTCTTCCGAATCGCGTGAAAAATGATAAAAATCTAAATTGCCGTTGCAGATTGGTCTGGCGTATTGGATTTGCGCTTTAAGATCAACGCAGTAATTAGTGACACCACGAGTCCGATGGGGAAAATCTCGGCATAGGTAAACAAAACCACGAACAACGGATTTTTGTACATATCGGCCATGCTTTTCATCTGGCTGGTTTTCTCGGCAATTTCTGCTGCACTGTCACCGTGTTTGGCCGCAAGTTCGAGCATGTGCGCGGTGTATTTCTCCATAAAATCAGGAATGAAGCAATAGTAGTAAATGAGCCAGGTGACCACGTAGACCGTCGCCGCCACAAAGGCAATCCCCACGCCGAGTTTGAAAGCGGTTGCAAACGTGATCACGCCGTCCTGGTATTTGTTGCGGTAATTGCGTACCCCGATAAATATCAGGGAAGACACCACAATCATAGACAGGTAGCCTATAATTTCGCTGGGCTCGTAGTTCTGGTTTTTGTAACAGATAGAAATTCCGATGACCATTTCAATGGCGATAATGGCGCCCATAATGAGTCCGTAGGTAAGGATGCTTTTTTTCATGTCAAGGTTTTTTAAGGTTGATGACACAAATTTAAACCGGCGAATGTCTAAAACCGGTCATACTTTAGTATGAATTTGAGCCCACCCGCTGCAATCATACTATGGTACTACGCGATAATCCCGAGTTTTTTTGCTTTGTCAATGGCTTGTGTCCGGCTCTTGACTTCGAGCTTATCGAACAACCCAGAAATATGGGTTTTTACAGTACTTAACGAAATGAACAGGCGTTCGCCGATTTCTGCATTGCTGAGTCCTTGCGAAAGCAGTTGCAGCACCTCGAATTCGCGCGGACGGAGGCTTAATTTTTCTAGCGCCAATTGATTGATGGAGAATTCCGAGATGTAAACCTGCTTTTCTACGACCAGCGTTTTGGGGTTGGTGATCTTGAGCGCAATCCAGATGCCCAGTCCGGTAAACAGGCAGGCAATGAGTGCGATGTAAATATCGATGGCATAGGTTACGATAATCAGCTTCCATTGCAGCCAACGCAACAAAAACAATAAGGCAGAAAGGCCGAGACCGTACCAAAATAGGTGTCTGTATTTGGCTGCCCGAATCATTACAAATGGGTTGGTGTTAGCATCTTGTAGGCTTCGTCTATCCACACAAAAAAGTCATCGCTGTGTGGTTTTCCGCCTACGCTTTTCATCGCGCCAAGCCTTACAATGATAAGTTTGTCCTGCGGAATCACAATGACGTACTGCCCCAAGTGGCCGCGCATGTAAAACACCTTTTTGCCTTGGTACTCAGATAGCCAGAATCCATAACCGTATTGCGGAGAATCGGTAAACCGCGGTACAATAGATTTGGCGACAAAGGCACTGTCCAGAATCTGCTGCCCGTTCCAGTTGCCATAATGCTCATAGAGTTTCCCAAAACGCGCAAAATCACGGGCGTTGCTGGCAATGCAGCAATACGCCTTTACGACTCCGCCTTTGCGGTCGGTTTGCCAGAGCGCTGGATTTTCGGCCCCCATGGGTTGCCAGAAATTTTCCCAAACGTAGTCGGCAAGGCTTTTTCCTGTGGCTTTTTCAATGACCATGGCCAGCAGTTGGGTATTGCCGCTCAAATATTTATATGATTTTCCCGGATCTTCTATGCCTTTCTGGCTCAGGATTACCTGGTCGAGGTGTTCATCAAAGTAGGCGCGGGTGGTAATCGAAAACGGGCTGTAGTAAGACTCATCCCAATCCAGGCCCGAAGCCATAGAAGACAAATCACCCACAGCCATCGCTGCCGACTTTCCCTGCTTGAACTGCGGATAAAAATCAGACACCAACTGATCCAGGCTTTTGATCTTGCCTTGTGAAATGGCTTTGCCGAGCGCTGCCGAAACCACGCTCTTGGCCATAGAAAACGAATTGGATTTAGAATCTTTGTCATAGCCGTCATAATAACTCTCGCTCCAAAGACTGTCATTTTTAATCACCAGGAATGCCACAGTGCCTAAATCCTTATGCCATTTTTCAAGGGTTTCGGTAGGTTTGACCTTATTGTAAGTGGTAGCGAGCGGCCAAGGCTGGGGCGTGTGGCTTTTGGGAATCGTGCGGTTTTCGAACTCCTTGTAATCGTCAAGGAAAGCGGTGACATGACCGTTGAAATAAATCTTGCGCACCGCGGTAATGAGGTAATCGACTTTGAAAAGGTAGAGCAACGCGATAAGTACCGCGAAAATGGCAACGAACCAAATCAGGATTTTTTTAAGGACTTTCATATTGTCTGTTTGTGGAATACGAATTTAGTGAAAAATCATCCCGATTCGATTTCTCAGAAAAGGCTTTGCTGCGCCGTCGGGCTTTCGTGTTCGAGCAGCCATTTCTTGCGCCACAAACCGCCGGCATATCCGGTGAGCGAACCGTCGGTGCCGATGACACGATGGCAGGGAACCACAATCCACAATGGGTTTTTACCGTTGGCCGAAGCCACGGCACGAATGGCCTTGACATCGCCGAGTTTTTTGGTGATGTCCATATAAGAGACCGTTTTTCCGAAAGGGATTTGTAGCAATTCCTGCCATACTTTCTGTTGGAAATCGGTGCCTTGCGGGTTGATCTTAAAATCGAATTGGGTGCGATTGCCATCGAAATATTCCTGCAGTTGTTGCGCCGGTTCTTTTAAGGTAGCCGGGATTTTTTCGGAAAGGTTGCCTTCGGTGAGAATAGAGATTTCGCTGATGCCATTGGCATCTCCGGTAATTCTGGCGGTTCCAAGCGGAGTTGTAATATAGGCGGTTTCCATGGGATAAATGTAGCGATTCGGCAAAAAAGCAGCAAACAAGTGTGCGGATATATTCATAGAAAATCTCGAATTCCCGTAAAAGCCGGCACCGCGCTTTGCTTAATTTAGATAAAAACAAAACACAATATGAATACTTCAAAAATTATCGCTATCGTTTTGATTGTTGCCGCGCTGGCAATTGCATACATCGGGATCAACACTGTAATGGCCAACACCGAATCGTTTAATTTCCTCGGTATGAAATTCGATGTGTCGAACGAATCCGGCAAAATGAAAGGTTTCTTGTATATCGGGTTAGCCGTCGTGCTTTTCGGGGGTGGCGTGTATACGCTCAATAAAGCCAATAATTAGCCGATTATTTTTTGAAACTGTAAATGTAGGATTCCAATGCTTCGAGTTCCTCACCTGACATGGCTTTGGTGATGGCAAAATTAGCCTTCATCACAGTATATTGTGACGGATCCACAATTGGTTCGCTCTCTTCCTTAAGAAATGCGACCAGATTGCCCTTTTGTTCTTTGTACACGCTGGCAATCTGTTGGATCGAAGGACCCACTACTTTTTGGTTGGGTTGGTGGCAGGCCACGCAATTGCCTTTCCCTTCAAAAATTTCCTTGCCAAGATTTTCGGGTGTTTGCTTTTGGCTCACGGGACCGGGTGGATTAGATTCTTTTTTTTCTGACTTCCCGCAGGATGCAGAAAAAATTACCAACAATAATATTATCACCAGTGGTTTCATTTGAATTTGGTATTGAAATTTTTTAATAAATATTCCAGAAATTCTGCATATCGATTCGGATTAAATTTGTTAGGGACCACAGCCTCCCCTCCCCAGAGGCAAGTTAACATTCCATCCGATACCTCCGCTGCAGAAAATCTTCAAAAAAAACTATTTGTTCAAAAACACCGAAGCCTCTTTGGCAAAATAGGTAGAAATAATGCTGGCGCCTGCGCGTTTGATACACATTAATTGTTCAATCATAATGCGATCGTGGTCGAGCCAACCGCGTTCGGCAGCCGCCTTAATCATGGCATATTCTCCCGAAACATGGTACACTGAGACCGGGACATTTACTGCATTTTTTACCTCGCGCACGATGTCTAAATACGCAATTCCGGGTTTGACCATAACGATATCGGCGCCTTCGGCCACATCGTCTAAGGCTTCGCGGATGGCTTCTATTCGGTTCGCGTAATCCATCTGGTAGGTTTTTTTGTCCTTGGGAATATTGGTCGCATCCACCGGTGCCGAATCGAGCGCATCGCGAAACGGCCCGTAAAAAGCCGACGCGTATTTGGCAGCGTAACTCATGATGCCCACGTTGTGGTGGCCGTTTTCTTCGAGCGCTTTGCGGATGGCATAGACGCGTCCGTCCATCATATCGGATGGTGCGACAAAATCGGCTCCCGCCTCAGCATGAGAAAGACTCATTCTGGTGAGCGCGTCTACCGTGGCGTCGTTAATGACATAGCCTTTTTCAATGATGCCGTCGTGTCCGTATACAGAATAAGGATCGAGCGCCACGTCTGGCATGACAATCATTTCGGGTACGGCGTCCTTGATCGCTTTTATGGTTTGCTGCATGAGCCCGTCTTTATTCCAGGCTTCTTTCCCCGTATTATCCTTGAGATTTTCCGACACTTTAACATAAATATTTACAGCGCGGATGCCCAAATCCCAAGCTTCCTTAACCTCGCGGATGGTATGATCGAGCGAGTGACGGTAAATGCCCGGCATAGACGGGATGGCTACTTTAACATCTTTTCCTTCGGCGACAAACATAGGTAGCATGAAATCTTGTGGTGACAAAGAGGTTTCGCGCACCAATGAACGGATCGATTCGTTGGTTCTTAATCTTCTATTTCTGTGTAGTGGGAACATTATGACTTAATTTTATTTTTGATTTTGTCTTTGATTTTGTTTTTCTGTTGCTCTAAAAGAGTGGGCGCATCAAAACGATAGCCTACGAATGCCGTGGTATAACCTACCGCATCGCCAACCGTTACGGCCGATTCGGAGTCGTGCCCGTTGTAATGCACCCTGATTTGCGCGCCGGCAAACCAACGTTCGGCGTTGTATCCGGGCGCGAGCATCAAACCGCCGGTATACATGGCAGCGGTATATCGGTTGCCGTCATCCACGGTCCAGCTTACGCCTCCTCCCAATGAAATCCCCGAGGCCAGCAGGAAATTCCTGCCGATTACCCAATTGTAATGGTAGGCCATCTCTGCGGCCACATCTATGAAATAGGCACGGCTGCCCAGTAAAGGTTCACCTCGGCCATCGAGGTTGGTATAATAGTACGACAATCCGGGTGCAAAACTGCCCTGGCTGCGCAGTTGCTTGGCGTTCTGTAGCGTAACGGCCCGAAATGAAAAATTGCGGTTAAGTACGTACGACGTGCTTCCGCCAATCTTCATCGATTTGAGTTTGGGCAGATAAATAGCGGCGGCTGTGTTGTTCGCATTTTCGAGCGTCATGCCGCGTTGGTAGAAAAACTCCAGCTTTTGCATGAGCCGGCCCGGATACAAAGCCGTAGCAAAAGACATCATCTTAGATCCTTTATTGTCGCGATTGTCGGCAAAAATCTGCGGCGCGAATCCAAAACTGAAAGCGACAATATCATACTGTACGCCAATGTTGACAGTGGTTTTCTGATTGGGAATCAAGTTGACTTGCAAACCGTCATTGGCATAATCGAAAACAAAATCGTTTGAGGTGTTCAATGCGAATACCTGTACCGATAACTTGCCGTCGATATTGCGTACATAAGTTGAATCCTGTGCAAAAGCAGGAATACTTACGAACAAAATAACGGGAATAAAGTGCCTTAGATCCATGGTTTTGGTGTTTGTAAGACCGCTATTAACCGCTCTTCTTCACTGCCCTTTTCGGGATGGTGGTCGTAAACCCATTGCACATGCGGCGGCAAACTCATCAATATACTTTCAATGCGGCCGTTGGTTTTAAGGCCGAACAAGGTGCCTTTGTCGTGTACGAGGTTGAACTCTACATAACGCCCACGACGGATTTCCTGCCAGGTGCGTTGGGCGGCGGTATAGGGCAATTGTTTCCTTTTGTTTAGTATTGGCAGATATGCGTCGAGGAAACTGTCACCCACCTGGGTTACGAAATGGTACCAGTCCTGCATGGTCATCGTATCGGTCGCTTTGCAATAGTCAAAAAACAACCCGCCGATGCCGCGCGCTTCGTGGCGGTGCGCGTTCCAGAAATAGTCATCACATTGCTTTTTGTATTTGGGATAAAACTCGGGATTGTGTTGGTCGCAGGCGGTTTTACAGGTTTGGTGGAAATGCGTGGCGTCATCCTCAAACAAGTAATACGGCGTCAAATCTTGCCCGCCGCCAAACCATTGGTTGATGATATTCCCGTTTGCATCATACATCTCAAAATAACGCCAGTTGGCATGCACGGTGGGCGCCATCGGGTTTTTGGGATGGATCACCAGGCTGAGTCCGCACGCGAAGAAATCGGCTTCACCCACGTTGAACATTTTCTGCATGGCCTCGGGTAATTTCCCATGGACGGCAGAAATATTGACGCCGCCTTTCTCGATTACGTGGCCATTCTCGATTACGCGGGTTCGACCACCGCCGCCTTCGGGGCGTTGCCAAAGGTCTTCGCGAAATTGGGCGTGGCCATCGGCGGCTTCTAAACCTTTACAGATTTGGTCTTGTAACTGCTGGATGTAGTCGTAAAATTGATCTTTCATGGTTGGTATTCTGATTTGAGCAAGCCAAAGTAAACAATGTCTTCAAGGATGGCGTCGCCGTTTTTAAATTCCTCGCGTAGTAAGCCTTCCTTACGGAAACCGTGCTTGGTGGCAATACGCTGGCTCGCGGTGTTTACTTTCGAGGTACAGATGAACACTTTATTCATAGCCAGGTCGTTGAAACAAAAATCGAGGGTCTGCGATACGGCGCCAGAAATAATGCCCTGGCCTTCAAAATCCTTATCGATGAAATAGGCGAGCTCACACTTTTGGATCGTTTTGTTCACGTTCTTGATGCACACATAACCGATCAGGTTCCCGGTTTCATTGTGGCGCAAGTAAAAATGGTGCCCATCGCGATTTTGTTCTTTCTCAATATTTCTGGCGATAAAATCAGTTGTATTTTCAAGATTGCTGCAACTGGTTAAAGTTACAGGAAAAGTCTTTTGGATATGCTCCTTATTTTGCTGTACCAACGCGTGGAATTCCTCGGGTTGGATGCTTTGTATGGTTTCTATGTTGAAGTTCTTAAAAGTCATCGTCGATTCTTTGGCCTTTGCGATTTATTTGGTGACTCCCCAGAAAAATCCCTTGTTAAAGCGATAAGCTCCAGTTTACAAGGGTTTGCGTGAAGGATGGCAGCAAGGTGCCGTGCACCGCGTACAGCCTGACCCGCAGGGGCACGCCCAATTATGAATTGTTAATTATCAACTGTTATATTCTTTCACCGCATCAATGAATGCCTTAGCATGATCTACGGGAATATTAGGCAAAATGCCATGCCCGAGGTTTACGATGTATTTGTCTTTGCCGAATTCGTCGATCATCTGGTGCACCATTTTTTTGATGGTTGGGATTGGTGACAACAACCTTGACGGATCAAAATTACCCTGCAAAGTAATGTTCCCGCCCGACAAATAACGTGCGTTTCGTGGCGAACAAGTCCAATCAACACCCAGCGCCGACGCTTTGGATTTGCCCATTTCACCCAGCGCAAACCAACAGCCTTTACCAAACACGATCACATGGGTATGCGGCGCGAGTGCCTCGACAATCTGGTTGATATATTTCCAGGAAAA
>ENA-UOWO01000415-UOWO01000415.1-activated-sludge-metagenome-genome-assembly--contig:-NODE-415-length-62027-cov-9.237010_pt1 | contig 62027 bp, 65 predicted proteins | sample MGYA00238148_ERZ761564 | MGnify/ENA primary metagenome ERZ761564 (study PRJEB28885, sample SAMN05720194) | activated sludge metagenome | isolation source: Anaerobic digester | place: USA...
TGTGCTGTTGCAGTCGGGCCAGGGTGGCCCGCTTGCTCGATGCGAGCCGGATCGCCTCGCCGGTGCAGCCTAGCCATCGCTGTGGCGGCACCACCTCGTTCAGTGCCGCGAGCAGACCGTCGGTCTCGGGAGCGACCACCCACACGAGGTCATGCAAATCCGCCTGTCGGGCGACGAAGTCGAGCGCGGACTCCCCGACGAGCGCGCAGACCTGCCGGGTCGAGGCGGGACCGTCGGCACCGAAAGATGAATCCGATCGGCCGACGGCGACACTGAGCTCGACGTTCGGCAGGGCGGCCAGATCAGCCTGCATCGCATCGCGCATCGCGAGGCCTTCGGCGTGCAAGCCGGCAGCCGAGCCATGGCAGCGGTCGGGCGTGCCGGCGCTGAGATACTCGAACAGGAACACGCGCCGCGTTGTCATTTTCCGTGGATGCTTCCTGGGATCCGCCGCCCCACCATGAACCTGATTCCGGTGATCGATCTGATGCGCGGCCAGGTGGTGCGTGCGCACCGCGGTGCGCGCGGCAGCTACCGACCGATCGAATCGAGGCTGTGCGCCAGCAGCGATCCTATTACCGTGGCCCGGGTGCTGCGCGACCATTGCGATGCGGATCAGTTGTACATCGCCGATCTCGATGCACTCACCGGTGGCCGGCCCCAGGTGGCGATTCTGAGATCGCTCCAGCGTGCGTTGCCGCAGACCGAACTCTGGGTCGATGCGGGCTGTGGCGATGCCAGGGTCGCCAACGAGTTGCTGGAGGCCGTCGATGCGCCTGCGGGCTGCCTGATTCCCGTGCTGGCCAGTGAGTCGATGCGCTCACGCCAGGCCTTTGAACAGGCCTTTGGCCCGGCGGGTGACGACGGGTCGCACGCGCGCAAGGACTGGGTGCTGTCGCTCGACCGCCGGGACGGCGTGCGCCTCGATGCGGCAGGGTGCTGGACGCTGCCAGCGCTGTGGCCGACGCGCGTCATCGCGATGACGCTGGAGCAGGTGGGCACCGATGCCGGCCCCGACCTCGAAACCTTCGCTGCGTTGAGTCAGTTGAATGCCTCGGTCCGCTGGTTCGGAGCCGGCGGCGTGCGAGACCCGGGGGACCTCGAGCGCGCGCGCGCCGCCGGCGCCAGCGGCTGGCTGGTCGCCTCGGCGCTGCACGACCTGCGGCTGCCCCCGATGAGGCGCTGACCTTCGCCCGCTGGCATCCACACACAATGTCACCACCGCACGGCACAAAGTGTTGCCCTTGATGGCGCGTGTTCCTGCCCGGTGAGCTTGTGCGCCAGGATTCGCCCGGCGTGGGGTTCCCCGCAGGCAATTGGCCTGTCCCTTGCGACACAATGATTTCATGAGCGCTTCTGTGTCAACGGCTACATCCGGCAGCGGGTCCGACACGGCCTGGACCTGTCCATTCTGTCCGCTGCTGTGCGACAGCTTTCAAGTCGCGATCCCGGCCGATCAGGCTGCGCTGGCGTTGCGGGGCAGTGACTGTCCCCGGGCCGGCCGCGCGCTGCAGCGATTCAGCGGTGCCCCGTCCGTTGCCTCAGCACAGATCGACGGAAAGTCCTGTGATCTCGACAGTGCGGTGGCGGCGGCAGCGCAGGTGCTCGCGACGAGTCGCCAGCCGCTGTTCGGCGGGCTCGGCACCGATGTCGCCGGTGCGCGCGCGCTCTACCGCCTGGCCTGCGAGACCGGTGCGATCTGCGATGCGGCGCAAGGCGATGCGTTGATGCATGGATTGCGCGCGCTGCAGGACCGGGGACAGTTCACGAGCACCTTCGCAGAGTTGCGGACTCGAGCCGATCTGATCGTCTGCCTGGGCGGATCGCCGGCCGTCCAGCACCCGGAGTTCTTCCGCCGCTGCGGTGTCGGCGAAGATCTGGTCGGTGCGCGTCACATCGTTTTGGTCGGGGCGGCAGCCGGTGACGACGTGCCGGCCACCCTGGCGAAGCTGAACGGCGCTCGCGGCGTCACCGCCGAGGCCATCGATCTCCACGGAGACCTGTTCGACACGGCCGCGATGCTGGCAGCCCTCGTCGCGAATCATGCGGTGAGCGCGGCACCGGCCGCTCTCGTCGCGCTGGCCCGGCGCCTGCACGCCGCGCAATACGCAGTCGTCGTGTGGCAGAACCCGGAGCTGCCTGCGCATGGTGCGTTGCTCGTCGAGACCGTCAACCACATCGTCGGCCTGCTCAATCGCAGCACGCGTGCTGCGGGGTTCCCGCTCGGCGGCGGCAACGGTGCAGCCACGGTGAACCAGGTCTTCAGCTGGCTGTCCGGGCTGCCGCTGCGCTCGCGGGTGGGCCCGACCGGGATCGAGCACGAGCCGCTTTGCTTCGACGCCCGACGGCTGCTGGCCGACGGTGCGGCAGATGCGCTGCTGTGGCTGTCGAGCTTCAACGCGGATGCGTTGCCCTCCGCCGATCTGCCTCGCGTCGTCATCGGGCATCCGGACCTCATGCAGCATCTTTCCGCCTCTGGCGCAGGGCACCGAACCGTGTTCATTCCTGTCTCGACACCCGGCATCGGGAGCAGCGGGCATCTTTTCCGCGCCGACGGTGTCGTGCTGATGCCGCTGGATGCGGTCTATGCCGACACCTTGCCGACGGCCGCCAGCGTGATCTGGCGCCTGACAACGGCCGTCGCTGCGTTGAAGCAGGGGGCTGCGGCATGACCACGGTGCGATTGAAGGGCGGCCGGGTCATCGACCCGACGCATGGCGTCGACGACGTGGTGCGCGATGTCTGCATCCGCGACGGCCGCATCGTCGAGTTGGCGCCGAACGAGGCCGTGACCACCGAGATCGACGCCAGCGGCTGCGTCGTGATGGCCGGTGGCATCGACATGCACAGCCACATCGGCGGCGGCAAGGTCAACCTGGCGCGCATGCTGCTGCCCGAGGATCACCGCGCCCGCGGCAACCCCTACGCGCTGCCCGAGAACCGGCTCGAACTGGCCTCGTGCGGCACCTGTGCGCCGGGCACGCTGGCAACCGGCTACCGCTATGTCGAGATGGGCTACACCGCGGCGTTCGAGCCGGCGATGGTGTCGGCCAATGCGCGGCATGCCCACATGGAAATGGGCGACGTGCCGATCCTCGACCACGGCGCCTACGTGATGCTCGGCAACGACGAGCTGTTCCTGCAGATGCTGGCCGAGGGCCGCGACTTCCAGCAGATCCGCGATTACATGGGCTGGACGATTCACGCCTCGAAGGCGATGGGCGTCAAGGTCGTGAACCCCGCCGGCATCTCGGCCTTCAAGTTCAACCAGCGCAAGCTTGACGTCGACGAGAAGCATGTGCACTGGCAGGTCACGCCGCGGCAGGTCGTGAATACCTTGGCCAGAGCACTGGGCGAGCTCGGCGTGCCGCACCCGCTGCACATCCACGGCAGCAACCTCGGCGTGGCGGGCAACATCGAGTCGACGCTGGAGACCATTTCGGCGCTTGACGGCCTGCCGGGCCATCTGACGCACATCCAGTTCCACGCCTACGGCACCGAGGGGCCGAAGAAGTTTTCGTCGGCGGCGGTGCGATTGGCCGAGGCGGTGAACGCAAACCAGAACATCAGCATCGACATCGGCCAGATCATGTTCGGCCAGACCGTCACCGCGTCGGGCGACACGATGCGGCAGCATGCCAATTCGGGCATCGGTACGCCGCGCAAGTGGATAGGCGCCGACATCGAATGCGATGCTGGCTGCGGTGTCGTGCCGTTCCGGTACCGGGAGCAGAGCTATGTGAATGCGCTGCAGTGGTCATTGGGGCTGGAGATCTTCCTGCTGGTTGACGATCCCTGGCGCGTCGTGCTCACGACCGACCACCCGAACGGCGGGCCGTTCACCAGCTACCCCCACCTGATCCGCCTGCTGATGGACCGCAGCTTCCGCGACGAGCAGGTCGCGAAGCTGCACCCCGACATTGCGGCCAACTCGGCGCTGCGTTCGATCACCCGAGAGCTGTCGTTGTACGAGATCGCGGTGCTGACGCGTGCCGGCCCGGCGCGGCTGCTCGGCCTGCGCGACCGCGGGCACCTCGGAGCGGGTGCGGCCGCCGACATCGCGGTCTACCGCGACGCCGCCGACCGCGAGGCCATGTTCACCACACCCGAGTACGTGTTCAAGGACGGCACGCTGGTGTCGCGCGCCGGGCGCATCGTCGCGGTGCCGACCGGCGGCACGCACTTCGTCGAACCCGACTACGACCGCGGCATCGAGAAGACGCTGCGCAAGCACCTCGCGGCACACGGTTCGGTGAACTTCGACCACCTGACGATCAGCCACGACGAGCTGTGCAGTTGCTGCAACGGCGGGCGCCTGCTGCCCACCGAGTGCTTCGAGGGAGCGACGACGTGAGCGCGGCTTCAGCAGACATCGCGAAGGCGCCGCTGGTCATCAATGGCGTGGTGATCGATGACACCTTCGCCGAAGCGTTCCCGATGAAGGCGACGCGCATCGTGATCACCGCGCACAACCTGACCTGGGCGCGCCACGCCGCCGTGGCGACCACCGGCTTCGCGACCTCGGTGATTGCCTGTGGCTGCGAGGCCGCCATCGAGCGCGAACTCGACGCCAGCGAGACTCCCGACGGCCGTCCGGGCATCAGCGTCATGCTGTTCTCGATGTCGGGCAAGGAGCTGGCGAAGCAGCTCGAACGGCGGGTCGGGCAGTGCGTGCTGACCTGCCCGACGACCGCGGTGTTTGCCGGCATTGCCGACGGGGCCGACGTGATCGACCGCATCGCGCTCGGCAAGAACCTGCGCTTCTTCGGAGACGGCTGGCAGATCTCGAAAATGATTGGCGGCCAGCGCTACTGGCGCATTCCCGTGATGGACGGCGAGTTCGTCGCGCAGGAAACGGTCTGCGTGACCAAGGCGGTCGGCGGGGGCAATCTGCTGCTGCTGGCGCGCGATACCGATTCGGCGCTCGCCGTCGCCGAGGCGGCGGTGCTCGCGATGAAGCGGGTGCCCGATGTGATCATGCCGTTCCCCGGTGGCGTGGTGCGCTCGGGCTCGAAAGTTGGCAGCAAGTACCCGTCGCTCGGTGCATCGACCAACGACGCGTTCTGCCCGAGCCTGATCGGACTTGCCGCGAAGACCGAGCTGACCCCGGAAACCCGCTGCGTGATGGAGATCGTGATCGACGGCCTGACCGATACAGCCGTCGGCGCGGCAATGCGTGCCGGCATCGATGCCGGCACCCACATCGGCGCGGTCGGGGGCCTGCTGCGGATCTCGGCCGGCAACTACGGCGGCAAGCTCGGGCCGTACCATTTTCATCTGCACAAGCTGCTGGGGCAGGGCGCACAGGGCGGCCAGTCATGAGCACCACCATCACCCTGACCCTGAAGCAGGCGCCCGCGCTGCGGGTTGATCTGCGCGGTGTCACGCCGGCGGCGCTGGCTGCGTTGTCGGTGGGCGCGGTCGAACGGCTGTCCGTCACGCACGGCACCCAGATACTTCCACTGGCCGAGCTGTTCGGCGTTGTTCGATCCGATTCGGCTGGCGATGTCGATGAGCTGCGTCTGATCGGGGATCTGGCGCACTTCGACCGCGTCGGCTGGCAGATGGCGGGCGGCCGCGTGTTCGTCGATGGCAGCGTCGGCGACTACGTCGGCGGCGGCATGAGCGCTGGCGAGTTGCAGGTGGCCGGCAGCGCCGGTTCCCTGGCCGCCTGCGAGATGGCGGGCGGCCTGTTGACGGTGACTGGAGACGTCGGCGACTTCGCCGCCAGCACCTTGCCCGGCAGCATGGACGGCATGCGCGGCGGCACCTTCATCGTCAAGGGAAATGCGGGCGCACGCTTTGGAGATCGGATGCGGCGCGGCAACGCGCTGGTGTTCGGCAACGCGGGTGACTTTCTCGCGTCGCGCATGGTCGCCGGCACGATCGCACTTGGCGGTGAAGCGGGCCCCCATGCCGGCTATGGCATGCGGCGCGGCAGCGTGGTTTTCGCAGCCTCGAATGCTGCAGGTGACATCGCCCAGACCTTCGTTCCTGCGGTGGCCGACGCGCCGGTGTTCTGGCAGCTGCTCTCGCGAGACCTCGCCCGTCACGGTGGGCCGTTCGCCGGCCTGCCGGCACGCTCGATCCGCCGGTATCTCGGCGATGTCGCCGCGGGCGGCAAGGGTGAACTGATCGTCGCCGGCTGAGCCCCCGGGCGGGCGGGTACGCTTCGTATCGCGCCAACTCGTCCCAACGTTCACCGGGGTACGAGGTGGTCACAGTTTCAAATCAACTTTCGGATTCGACAGCCATGAGCAAGAACTACATCTTTCACGCGGGTGAGGCCACGGTGCTGGCCAAGGACGGCCAGTTCACCGACGCGATGCCCGAGATCCTGATCGGCTCTACCTCCGGCCCGGTCGGGCACGCCTTCGCGAACATGATGGCGCAGAGCAAGGGGCACACCGCGATGTTCGCGATCCGCGCCTGCAACCAGCTCGTGCGCCCGGCGACCATCGTCGTGCCCAAGGTCACGTTGAAGGACAGCGCCAACATCGACCTGTTCGGCGGCGTCGTGCAGAGCGCGACAGCCGATGCGGTGGTCGATTGCCTGATCGACGGCACGATCCCGAAGGACATTGCCAACGAACTGTGCATCATCAGCCTGGTGTGGATCGACCCGCGTTGCGCGAAGGATCCGAACCTCGATCGCAGGGACATGTACCGCACCAACCACGAGGCGACGATGCTGGCCATCAAGCGGGCCTTGAACAACGAGCCGTCGGTCGATGAGCTGATCGCCAATCGCCACAAGATCAAGCACGACATGGACGACTGGAGCTGACGTCGTGAATCCTTCTGCTGCGCGGGTCGTCGATCTGGCGTTTCCGGTGCTCACCGCACCTGGGTACGGCTCCACGCCCGTAGGTGCCAACTGCGGCCACCTCGGCCCGCTCGCGACGAAACCTTCACGACGTCAAGCGCTGTTGATGTGATGGATCGCTGCTGCGCGCTCCTCGACGACCGCGACGCGACGCCCGAGCGGCCGACCAGCCGGCTGTACACCGCTTTCGTGCGCGAGCACCGCTGCATCGATCCGGCCACGCTCGACGCTACATGGGCGCAAGTCGAGGCCGACCTGCGAAGCGGACTGCATGCCCTGGTGCTGGGCGACTACGAATGGGGCGTCAAGTTGCTGAAGGCCGGACATCGCACGCTGGTGCCCGGCGACCGGTCTGCGCTGCGGGTACTGATGTTCGCCGACCTGGCGCTCCTGTCGCGCGCCGAAGCGGACGAATGGCTGGAGCGTCTCGAGGCCGCCGGTGACGTTGAAACGGTCGTGCCCGGCGCCGCCGGTGTCATGCACCTCGAGGCGAGCGTCGACCAGCCGGCCTTCACGCGCGCGATCGATCGCATCCACGAGGCCATCCAGGCCGGCGAGACCTACCAGGTCAACTACACCTATCGCCTGCACGGTCAGGCCTACGGCTCGCCGGTCGGGTTGTACCGTCGCCTGCGTGCGCGTCAGCCCGTGGCGTTCGGCGCCTACATCGAACTGCCGACATCCGACGCGCACGACGACGCAACGACCCATGTGCTGTCGTGCTCGCCCGAACTGTTCCTGCGCAACGAGGCTGGCCTGCTGACAGCGCGTCCGATGAAGGGCACCGCCTCTCGTATACGTGCACCCGAGGCCGACAGTGAAACCGCGCGCCACCTGTCTCTCGACGTCAAGAACCGCGCCGAGAACCTGATGATCGTCGACCTGCTGCGCAACGACATAGGCCGGGTGGCACAGATCGGTTCGGTCACGGTGCCCGATCTGTTCGCGATCGAACCCTACTCGACGGTGTTCCAGATGACGTCGACCGTGCAGGCGCGGGTGCGGCCCGACGTCGGTTTCCCGGAGTTGTTGCGCGCGGTCTTCCCTTGCGGATCGATCACCGGCGCACCGAAGCATCACACGATGGAGCTGATCGCCGAGCTGGAGACGACTCCGCGGGGCCTGTACTGCGGTGCGATCGGCTGGGTCGACGCGCCGCGCGCCGATGCGCGGCTGGGGGACTTCTGCCTTTCGGTGACCATACGCACGATCACGCTCGGCGCCGACGTGGCCGGCCTGCGCCCCGCCCGTCTCGGCATCGGCGCCGGCATCGTGCTCGACAGCCGAGCCGAAGACGAGTTCGACGAGTGTCGGTTGAAGGCACGCTTCCTGACCGGGCTGCCGCCGGGGTTCGACTTGTTCGAGACGATGCTGGCGACTGCGGAGACCGGGGTCCGCCACCTCGACCGACATCTCGCGCGACTCGGCCGCAGCGCACGCGCGCTCGGATTCGTATTCGATCCCGTCGAGGCGCAGCGACTGCTCGATGCAAGGTTGGGTGAACTCTGCGCCAGGGAGGCGGCGCGCCATCGCCTGCGCTTGTCGCTGGCCCACGATGGTCGCCTGCAGCTGACCCACGCCATGCTCACCGATCTGCCACCTGCGGCGGATGGGGTGACGCTGCTGGTGGCGGATCATCGGCTGCCGAACTCGCATCCGTTGTCCGGCCACAAGACCACGCTGAGGCAGCATTACGACGAAGGCGTTCGCGCCGCCGAGCGGGCCGGCGCCTTCGACAGCTTGTTCTTCACCGAGGACGGACGGCTCGTCGAGGGGGGACGCACATCGGTGTTCCTGAAGCTGGCTGGCCGCTGGTGCACCCCGCCGGTTGCTGACGGGGCGCTGCCGGGCGTGATGCGGGGCCTCGTGCTCGAAGATCCCGCCTGGCAGGCGGTCGAGCGCAGTCTCGCACGCGACGATCTCGACCGTGCCGAAGCGGTGATGGTTTGCAACGCGCTGCGCGGGGTGTTGCCGGCCCGCGTGATGGCCACGCCGGACAGGTCTGCCGCTGCATGAACCTGGCGCTGTTCGACCTCGACCACACGCTGATCCCGTTCGACAGCGGCATGGCCTGGACTCAATTCCTGATTGCCAAGGGTGTGCTGCCATCGACGGCTGCAGACACTTACCTCGGCTACTGTCATCAGTACGTGGCCGGAACGCTCGACATCCACGACATGCACCGTGCCAATGTCTCGCCGCTTGCACGGTATCCGATGGCGCAGATCCGCCAGTGGGGAGATGAGTTCGAGGCGCACCTCGCCTCGCGCGTGCCGGCCCCGATGCTGGCTCTGGTGCAGTCGCATCGAGATGCCGGCCACCTGTGTGCCCTGGTGACCGCGACGACCCGCTTCATTGCGGAGCCGCTCGGCCGACTCTTCGGGTTACCGCATGTCGTGGCGACCGAACCGGTGATCGTCGGCGTGGCTCACGACGGACGGCTGACCGGTGAGATCAGCGGATTGCCTTGTTTCCAGCAGCACAAGGTCACGCGAGTCGAGCAATGGCTGACCGCCGGGTCCGGCGCTGCAGGCTGGCATCCAGACTTGCGTTCATTCGAGCGATCCTGGTTCTATTCGGACTCGGCCACCGATCTGCCGCTGCTGCAGGCGGTGACTGATCCGGTGGCAGTCACCCCGGATGCCCGTTTGCGGGCGGTGGCCATCGAAGCAGGCTGGCCCATCCTCTGACCAGCCACCTGACAGGCCGAAGACGGGCCCCCTCCGGATTCGCAGGGCCCGGGGTCCTCAGCGAACCACGATAGGCAGCGAGGCGACCGGCACGACCTCGGGCGCAGTGGCTCCGGTTCCCAGAGGCGAACTCGGCACGGCCGGGTGTCCGACGATGAATGTGTTGGCGTCCACCCCGCGCTCGGCACGTGCCGAGAACGCCGGATGTTCGAAGTTGGCGTGCCCTGCGCGGACCGACGGTGAGGCCGGGTGCCGGATCAGGTACGACTGGGTGACGACGGGGCCGACATCCCGGACCATCGTCGGATAAGGGCCGGCTCCGAGCGTCAGGGTCTGCGCGCCGGCTCCGGTTGCGAGCGTCAAGGTCAACAGGGACAGTGCGACAAGGCGTTGGTGAGTCATGGTGTTTACCCTCGATTGCGATGTCCGGACTGTACCGGGATTACCCCCATATATTTAGGTTTGTTCATGCATATAAAAACGACTTTCGCGATCAAAACACGTCGACTTATCGGATGAAATCCATATAAATCAACGACATGTGCTTGCGCGAGAGGCGGTATTAAAGGTTTTTATGAACATATAAGCCGTGCGGCCGCGCAGCCGCCGGCTCACTTGAGCTCTTCGACCTTGGCGCGGGTGATCGCACCGTCGGATCGACCCTTCAGGTACGCGTACAGGTGGTCGATGTTCTCCATCACGACGGGGCTCGCGCTGAAGCTCGGCATGCCTTTCTCGAGTCGCCCGTTGGTCACGGTCGTCACGACCTGTTCCTTGGTCAGGGTCTTGAAGCTCTCGATCAGCGAAGGGCCGACCATGCCTTCCTGGTTGGCGCCATGGCATCGGTCGCAGGCGGCCGAGCGCCAGGTGCGAAATCCCTTCATCGTCTGTGCATCGACCTTGTAGCCGTCGACCACGGTGTAAAGCGCAGTGGCAGGTGCCGAGGCTGCGGTCTCTGGCGTGGTCTGCGCCGCAGCGCTGCCAGCGCCGAGCGCCGTCAGGAAGGAAAGCATCGCGCCGAGGGTCTTTTTCATCACAGTCCTCTTCAACAACAAGCAACGGGGGCAGGGTTACGCCCTGCAAGGAAGAAACGCTGGCGCCCGGTCGCCGTTGACGACGGGGGGGCGAATCGGGACCTGCGCGACCCCCGAGAGCGACTCGATGTGCGTAATTGCCTCACGAGTGCGGCGCATCGGCCGATATCCATCTCAGACCGGCGACAAGTGTCACCGGTCATCACCGAGACGGTCACATTCGCAGGGAGCCTTCATGAAACTCGAGAACATCGTTTTCGCCGTTGCCGCGAAGATCGACATCGATCGCTCCTTTGTCTTCGAGTACGTCGTGTGCCGGCACATCCAGTCGCTGCTGCTCAATCGCACTGCGCTGCCATCACTGGCCATCGATGTCGAGGGTCTCGAGTACGCCGAATCGCCGGTCCTGCACCAGTGCATCGACCGCGCGGCGCACCTGTTCCTGGCGGATCTGGTGCGAGCCAGCGAAATGTGCGAGGCTGCCATCGCACGCTGGCAACTGACGTTCGAGACCTGAGATTCGGTGGCGCGTCGGCCGCATCATCCTTCGTTCGCGTCGTCATCGTCGTCCGGATCGGGAGGTCCCGCCCAGACATGCTGCGGCGTGCCTGGCCGGTGACGCGAGCGCTTGGCCGAAGTGAGCCGAAGGTCGGCGAGATCCAGCAGATCCTGCGCCCGCCAGTCGTCGCCGCTGGGTCGCGCCGACACGCCGATGCAGACGTCGATCACGCCGAATCCGGGATGGATCTCGTGCACGCGTCCGACCAGGCCGCGTATGGCCGACGCGAGTTGCGCGGCCGTGGCCAGCGACGTGCCGGGCAGCAGCATCGCGAACTGATCGCCGCCGAGGCGAGTCACGAAATCGTGCGCACGGGCTGAACGCCTCAGCGTCTGGGCCAGAGCAACCAGCGCCTGGTCGCCACCGTGGCGGCCCGCTTCCAGGTTGATGAGGAACAGGTTGTCGAGGTCGATCAGCAGCAGTGCCAGCGCGCGCTTGTGAGTGCGGGCTTCGTCGGCTGCTTCGCTCAGCCGGTCGAGGAAGCAGGCTCGATTCGGCAGACCGGTGAGCGTGTCGAGGAACAGCGTTGATCCGTTCATCATGAGCCGACTCTACAACTGCCGCTGTCGTTTCAGAACCGGTCTGCGAGATCTCCCTTGGCGCGGGGCTCGGCGCCAGACGCCGCAGGTGACCCCAGGCGCCGCGCCTTTTCGACATCGGTATAGGACAGCGTTGCATCTCCGATGGCAGGTTGCCGGTAGATGAGCTTCATGCCTCCGGCGAAATCCCAGTCGTAGGTGCCGCGTGGCGCGAATCTGCCGGCAAAGCTCGGGAAGGGGCGCCGGGCACCGTCGGCCGTGGTCGGCAAGCCGTACTTCTGCACCAGCAACTGCCGCAGGGCCTCGTTCTCCTGCCCGTAGGACTTGATGATGAACTGCGCGCTGACGAAGCCACCCTGATCGGCGATCAAGGTCAGGCGCTGCAGTGCGGGCACACCGGCATCCCGGGTGTCGAAGGCCACGGGGCCTTCGGGGCGACGTTCGAGTTGCCTTGCGCCGGCCGCCGTGGCTGCGGAAACGAACGCAGCCACCGATGCGTCCTTCAGCCGCACGCCGTAGAGGGTCAGCTCGCCGGAGCCCGGGGCGACCTCCGCAGCGGACACGGGAGGCAGCCACCACAGCATGGCCAGGAGAGTCATCGCCAGCGGGCGCGCGATTCGAGAGAGGGGGTGAACGTGAAGCATCGCCGGAGTTTCGCAGGGACGGGCTTGAGGCCGGACCCCGGGCTGCCGATAACCCGGGTTGGCCCGCATGTCGTCTGTTCTCAGCCCGTACCTTTCCACATGGCCTGCTCTGTCGATTGCCCCACCCCCTTCACGATGAATGCCGTCAGATGAGGTTGAACCTGCCCCTGGGACGCAAGCGGGTCGCTGGCACCGGATTCGATCTCGGCGCGGAGAAGTCGCGCGTGGCCGAGGCGCTGGTGCGAAGTGCGTCCCGGATCCTCGAAAGTCGCGACGACCGGGACATCATCCACAGCGTCTGCGAGGCCCTGACCCTGGCGACTCCGCATGTGCGGCTCGCCTGGACCTGGTTCGGGCCGCTCGACACGCCTCGCATCGTGCCGCAGGTCGTTGTCGGGCCGGCGGCGGACTACGCGCGCAAGCTGTCGATCGACCGCAGCTTCTTCACCGAAATCGGCTCGGCGTTCCGGTCGCTGGTCGGCAGGAAGGCCGAAGCGTTCAACGTCTCCCGGATGTCGCTCTACGGTCCCTGGCGCGAGGCGGCAGCCACCCATGGCATCCGCTCGTCGCTCGCCTTGCCGCTCGCCTCCACCGTCAATGAAGACCGCGGATTGCTGGCGCTCTACGCCGATCAACCCGACTACTTCGAGCAGGTCGGCATCGGCCTGTTCGAGTCGCTGGCGCACATGTGCAGCGCGGTGCTGTCCCGCTCTGCCGAACGCGCTCGCCCACGCGAGCCGGCGCATTCGGATGCACTGACCGGGTTGTTCAGCCGCCATGCGATCGATGCCGTTGCCCGGCCGATCCTGCGCAACGACCCGCTCGATCCACGGGCCTCGGCGCTCCTGATCGACATCGACCAGTTCAGTCGCATCAATGACGAATACGGCCCGGCCTGCGGCGATACCCTGCTGTGCAGCCTCGCCGACCGGTTGCGGCGCGGCTTGCGCAAGGGAGACGATGTGTTCCGCTGGGAGGGTGCGCAGTTCCTGGTGTGTCTGCCACGCACCGACCTGGCCTCGGCCACGCTGGTCGCCTACAAGTTGCTGGACGCCATCGCGCAGCCTGCCCACACGCTGGCCGACGGCCGCAGCGTGCCGCTCACGGTGTCGATCGGGGTGGCCGAACTCGGCGTCGATGAGGCGATCGCCGGTGCTGTCGTGCGTGCCGACGCAGCGCTGCGGGAAGCCAAGCGACAAGGGTGCAGTCGGGTCTGCAAGGCCCCCGCACTGGTGGTGGGTGGCGGCCCACCCCAGGTCGATGCCCGCAACGCGCCGGGGCGCCGGGTGATTACCGGCATCACTCGAACTCGGGCATCGCTTCCCTGATCGCCTCCGTCGTGTTGGACGCATGCGCGGCGATCTGCTCATGGTTGCGCGCGATGACGTGCAGCGGGTAGGTCCCGGACACGATGCCGAGGTACCAGACCTCGGCGCCCACCACCTCCGGTGCCAGCCCCTCGACCGCCGCCACCAGTGCGTCGGTCAGCGACGCGAGTTCGGCATCGGCAAACAGCGCTTCGCCTTCATAGGTGACCCGGTAGTCGAACGAGTGGCCCTGCGGCGAGTCGATCTCGATGCGCACGATCATGAACTGCTCCTGGTGTGTGGCCTTGACCCAGAGCGTATGTTGGCATGGGGTTCACGCCCGCACCGATGACCCCTCCGTCGACGGAGTCAGTCCAGCCTGCACCAGACCGAAGTGCCTGCGGCGCAGGTGACCTCAAAGCGGGTCGCCCCCGCGGGCTGCCAGTGCATCGGTTCGGTGTGGCCTTCGAGTTCAGGCAGGGTGGATCGCTCGATGAACCACCGGCCATCGCGCAGCAGGCCGTAAGAGATCTCGAAGTCGAGCAGTGCCGGGGCCGATGCCGGATCCCGTGACAGCAGTGTGCTCAGCGTGTTGCCGGGGTCCGTTCCCGCCGGCCAGCCGATCCGCCGCGCCCGCACGCGCATCAGGCACTCGCCGCTCAGCAGGAGAAAGGCGCGTGCCGTCGAGAGCACACCGGCCTCGTCGTCTGGCGACAAACTTGTTTCGGCCAGCACCAACGCGGGCCCGATGGAGCCAGGCAGACGCTCCCAGACTTCGCGGTAGGCGCCGTGCACGCCGGTTTCGATGACCCGGTCGTCGCTGCCGAATTCCATCCATCCGGCATCGGGCGTCAGCCCCGGCGGCTGCATGTCGAGTCGGCGATGCCAGGTGCACACATCGCCATGGAGGTGCTGCACGACCTCCGTGCGGCCGAAGAATCCTTGCTGATGCGCCAGCGCGAGATGCTGCTCCCCGCTCATCGCGTCGAGTGCGATGGCCGCCCTGTCAACTTCGGCTGCGGCAGGCACCCGCAGGTCGGCATGCCAGCGCGGAGTCTGCAGCCAGTGGACCCAGGTCGTGGTGTCTCGGATGTCCGGTGTTTCGAGCAGCGTGCGGCGCCAGACGCCCCGATAGCGTTCGGGCACCTCGGGAAAAGTGTCGATGGATGTCACGGGGAGCCTTTCGCCATCGGTGCTGTCGCGTCCGGCGGGATCAATCGATGAACTGCGGAAACGCCGGCAGCGAGCGATAGAACGCGAAATCGTGGTTCGGCCACAGCCAGGCGCCGGTTTCGGCAGCCAGCGCCTTGAGCTTGCGGATGCTGTCGATCGCCTCCGCCTCGCGGCCCTGCCAGAGCGTGCCGGGGGCGATCTCGTCGTCGATGTTCTCCTGCAGGTCGGCGGCGTCTCCGGCCAGCAGGATCGGCGGACCCTTCGGCATCTCGACCCACATGGACATGTGACCGATCGTGTGGCCGGGGGTCGCGACGGCCTGCACTCCAGGCACCAGCGTGTACTCGCCGGTCTGCAGCCGGAACTGAAGAGGCGCACCCGCTTCGTCGATCAGGTCGTCGGCGAACACCGCCGGGTCGGCGCCGCTGATGCCCACCTCCATCTCGTCGCGCTGCACGTGAATCTCGGCGCCGCAGCCGCAGCGGCGCAGATCACGCAGCCCGCCGGCATGGTCGAAATGCAGGTGCCCGATGAAGATGACGTCGATGTCGGCCGGCGTCAGGCCGAGCCGCGCCAGATGTCGAGGAATGCGCTGTTCGTCGCGCATGTCCGGAGCACCGAACTCGAAGGTCGCCGGGTTGTAGTGGTACGCCCGTGAACCGGGATCCGCGATCTTCTCGTGGTCGCAGCCCACGTCGTACAGGATGCGACCGTTCGCGGTCTCGATGAGGTAGGCGAGGATCGGCGCCTCGATCTGCTGGCCGCGCCCGCGCTGCCAGGTCGAGATCGATTTGTCATAGCGATGCGTTGCTGTCAGCAGCGGCCAGAGTTTGCGCACCTGGGTCATGGAAGCTCCTGGTCCTTGCAGTTGAGCAACCGAGCGACCAGCGTCGCGCTGTCGGTCACCGTGCCGAAGATACCTCCCTCGACGGCGATCATGGCGAGCGAAGGCGCTTGCAGCGCAGCTTCCGATGCGGCGCAGGCGTCGCCGACGGTGATGCAGTGCAGGCCATGGTCGGTCGCGGCGCGCAGCGTGGTGTGCACGCAGACCTCTGTGGTCACGCCGCAGACGATCACGGTCTCGGTGCCCCAGCCGCGCAGGATCTGGTCGAGATCCGTCTGGTGGAAGGCGCTGTAGCCGGGCTTGTCGACCACCGGCTCATCGGCGCGAGGCTGAAGCTCGAGGACCAGTCCGTGACCTGGCTCGCCGCGCACCAGCAGGCGGCCGAGCGGGCCGGCCGAGCCGATCTCGGCGCCGGCGTTCCGACTGCGCGCGAGCTTGGCCGCCGGACAGTCCGACAGGTCGGGCCGGTGCCCTTCGCGGGTGTAGACGATGTGCAGTCCGGCCTCGCGGGCCGCGTCGATCAGCGCGCACACCGGGCCGAGCGTGGCGCGCAGCCGCGACACGTCGACGCCCGCACGCGCCGCATAGCCGAGCGGATCGAGGAAGTCGCGCTGCAGGTCGATCACCAGCAGGGCGGTGCGCGCTGCATCGAGCATCGTTCGACCGCCTCAGCCGAACTCGTGCGTGATGGCCGCCGCGATCCGGGTCGAAAGCTCCTGCGCCATCACCGCGCCTTTCTCGACGCTCGACCCGCGCGCCGACGACAGCACGCCCGACAGCGGCACCCAGTGCCTGCGGGTCGGGTAGACGTCGTACGGCGGGAAGTCGGCTGGTGGTTCATCGGGTATCAGGTCCAACCTCACCAGGTTCGGGTGGTAGTGCAGCATCATCGATGTCTCGATGACGGCCGCATGTTCCAGGGCGAAGCCGGGGAAGCCTTCGGGGAACACGCTGGCGAGCGTGTCCTCGGACAGGAAGTCCCAGTACTCGAGCCGCATGACCTGCAACGCCGCCCGAGGGCCCAGGTCGCGCAGCCCGAGATCGATGCCTTCGGTCAGGAACCACTGGTTCTCGTAGTGGCCGTTGACGATCACCAGTTTCGTCGCCCCGTGCCGGGCGAACTCGCGCACTGCATCGCGCACCGAGCCGATCAGGGTGGCCGCATCGACGCTGGTGGTGCCGCAGAAGTGCTGGCCGCCGCCGCACTTGGGCTGCGACTTGTAGCCGTACGACAGGGTCGGGGCAACCAGCCCTCCGATGCGGGCAGCTGCATCGGCCGCGACCGCAGCGGACAGCAGTCCGTCGGTACCGAGCGGCAGGTGCGGGCCATGCTGCTCGAGCGCACCGACCGGCAGCAGGATCGCGGGCTGGTGCAGCTTCAGCCGAGCCTCGTAGTCGACCCATGAAAGCTGGTTCATCCAGACGGTACTCATCCCGCTTTCTCCTTCGATGTCGATTCGCTTGAATCGGTGGCTTCGATCAATGCGGCGACGGCGATCAGTGCGCCGCCGGCCCATTCGATGGGACGCAACGACTCCTCGCCCAACCAGACGGCGGAGACCACCGCGACCAGCAACTCGACGGTCAGGATCAGGCCCGCGCGGCCGCTTTCGAGGTGCGTCACACCGTATTGCCAGGTGACGGTCGCGAGCAGCAACCAGATGAAGGCGTAGCCGGCCAGGGCCAGTGCGATCAGCGCGGTGATCGGCGGCATCTCTGCGCCAGCCATCAGCACGCTGCCCCCGGACAAGAGGCCGCACCCGAAGAACACCGCCACCGTCTTCGATGTCATCGGGATGGCCTGGGCGGCGCGCGAGATCAGGTTGTTGCCGGCGAAGGCCAGACCCGCACTCAGCGCCAGCCAGTCGGCGGTGCCCAGGGGCTTTGCCCAGGCCGCGCTGCCGCCGATCACGAACCACAGGCCGACCAGCGCCAGCACCACCGCCAGTGCGCGGCGGCGGCTGATCGCCTCGCCCAGAAACAGTCGCCCGCCCAGGACCGACCAGACGGGTGCCAGGTAGAACAGCAGCATCACCCGCACCACGTCGCCCATCACCAGCGCCTGGACGAACGCGGTGTTGGCCCAGCCGCCCACCAGCATCAGCAGCAGAAGAAGGGCGGTCTGCGGCTTCCATGCAGGGCGCTCGCGCCACAGCAGTCCGATGCCCAGCAAGCCGACCGCCCCATAGCTCAGCAGCGAGAGCATCGGTCCCGACAGCCCGACGCCTGCAAAGCCCTTCAGTGGCCACCACAGCAGGCCCCACAGCACGGCAGAGGCGAGCAGAACCAGCGTGGGCAGACGGGTGCCGGGCGAGGGCGGGGCCAACCGGGAGATCAGCGGCGATGAGGTGACGGTCATCGGGGACGTCCTGCGCTCAGGCCATCACCGAGCCGCCGTTCGGGCTGAGCACCTGGCCGCAATAGAAGCGCGACAGGTCGGACAGCAGGAACAGCGCCGTGCAAGCGATCTCGTCGGCCGCGGCGAAACGGTGCTGCGGGATGTCGAGTTCCTTCTCGATCCACTCGGGGCTCATGTGCTCGGGCGACAGCATCGCGGTGGCCACCGGCCCGGGTGCGATCGCATTGACGCGGATGTCCGGTGCGAATTCCCGTGCGAGCGAGCGCGTCAGCCCGATCACGCCGGCCTTGGCCGCGCAATAGGGCGCGAATTGCGCGCGGCCCAGGATGCCGAGGTCGGAGGCGATGTTGACGATCACCCCGGCCTGGCGCGCCAGCATCCCCGGCAGCACCGCCTTGCACATCAGGAACACCGACTTCAGGTCGGTGTCGAGCATGCGGTCCCAATCGGCTTCGGTGGTCTCGAGAAAGGGGCGGTCCTGGATCACGCCGGCGTTGTTGACGAGCGCGTCGATCGGCCCCAGTTCGGAAGCGACCGCCTTGACCATGGCGGCCACGTCGCGTGCAAGGCTGACATCCGCCTCCACGGCAAACGCGCGTGCGCCGCCGGCTTCCAGTTCGGCGACCAGGGCGCCCGCTTCTTCAGCGCGGCCGAGGTGGTTGATGGCCACACGCGCGCCGGCCCGCCCACAGGCCAGCGCGGTGGCCCGGCCGATACCGCTCGCTGCGCCGGTGACCAGCACGACGCGCCCGGTCAGGGCAAGCTGGAATGCCTGTGGCGGCAGGCTCGCTGCCGCGTTCAATTCATGACCTCGCCATGGCTGGCGCTGATCGCCTGCCCGGTCAGCGATCGCGCCGCATCGCTCGCCAGGAACAGGAACACCCCTGCGATGTCCTCGGGCTCGAGCATCCGGGGAATCGCCTGCCGCGCGAGGATCTCGCGTTCGACGTCCGATTCGCTGCGTCCCTGGGCGGTGGCCATGCTGGTCAGCGATCGCAGGGCCGCAGCGGTGCGTATCCAGCCCGGGCACACCGCATTGACCCGGATGCCGAGGGGCGCCAGTTCCCAGGCCAGCGATCGAGTCAGGCCGATCACTGCATGCTTGCTGGCCACGTAGGCCGAGAAATCAGCCACGCCGGTCAGCCCCCAGATCGACGACTGGTTGATCACGCAGGCCCCGCGAGGCATCAGGGGCAGCAGCGTGCGCGTCAGGCGCACCATGCTGCCGACGTTGTTCTCCAGCAGCGCCGACCAGCGCTCGGTTGCCTGGGGGTGGGTGTCGTCGAGGGGTGTCGGGTATTCGGTGCCGGCGTTGTTGACGAGCACATCGACCGTGCCATGGCTGGCCTGTATCCGTGAGGCCAAAGCCTGCAGGGCGCTGTCCGGGCCGAGGTCGGCCGCGATGGCGGTGACGTGATGCGCCTCGAGCGAGTCGGCCACGCGCTGCAGGGCGCCGGCGTCCCGGTCGGTGATGATCAGTCGCACCTGCTGCGCGGCAAAGGCGGCGGCGAGGGCCTGTCCGATGCCGCCTGCTGCGCCCGACAGGACCACGGTGAGGCCCTGCAGTCCGAGGCAGGGCGCGGTCCGTCCGCCCGCGCGCGCCGAGGGATCGATCGACACGGTCAGACCGCGGTGAGGAACGAGACGCCGACCGCACCGATGAAGCCGTCGGCGCGCCCGGGCACCTCGGGGCCACGGACTTCGCCGTAATCACTCGACAGCACCCGCGTGACTCGATGCTGGTGAAAGGCCTTCAGCAGCTGGGGCACCGGGATGACCTGGCCGTACGCGTTGCCGTAGATCTCGCGGTGGTAGGCGGGAAGGCGGTGCCAGGGCACGGTCGGGCGTTCGTGGTGTGCGTTGTGGTAGCCGAAATTCAGCCACAGCAGGTTGAGCCAGAAGTTGTCGAGACCGACGACATTGCTGAACGTGTTGGCCTGTTCGTAGGCGCGGTCGCGGACCTTGTCGTCGGGAATCGGGGCATCGCCGAGGATCGGGTACGCGTCGTAGGTGTGCTGGAAGCAGTCAGCGAACCGCAGCACCGTGACGAACAGCAGATAGGCGACGAAGTACAGCGCCAGCGCCTTGGGCGAGTACATGCCCAGCGCGGCGAACGCGCCGAGGCGCACCACCGCGATCCCGATGATGCGGGCGCGTGCCGCGTTGGAGCCGCCGGCCCTGAAAGGCATCGCGACGACGAAACCCCGCATCAGGAATTCGACCGCCGGGAAGTAGGCCCACTCGAGCGCCAGCACGCCGCGTCGCAGCCAGGCCGGCGCGGCCAGCAGGAAACCGCGCGCGTCGAACGTGATCACGTCGGCGCGCTCGACATGGTGGCGCATGTGCTTGCGCCGAAGGTCGGCAAACGGCGCGTAGCAGCTGCCGTTGAGCCAGGTCATCAGCGTGCCCCACCGTTCGTTGGTCTGCGGACTTCGGAAGATGGCATGGTGAGCGAACTCGTGGATGTAGTACGCCGACCAGACCAGCGTGAGCGTCACCAGCGCAAAGCCGAGCGCATTCAGCACCCAGGACGCCGCTGTCAGCATCGCGATGCCAGCCGGGAAGCCCAGAAGGGTCAGGGCCAGCGCCGCGATGTTCGGCGCGGCGCCGTCCGGGGTGCGGAAACTCACTTCTTCACCATCTCGGTGACGAACTGCGCATCGAAGGTCGCTTCGGTGGCAGGCACTGTGGTGATCTGGCCCTTCGCCTTCAGCAGCTGCGAGATGATTTCACCGCTGGCGTAGTAGGAGGTGGTCTCAGGTGCCTTGGTGAAGGCCTTCGGCATCTCGGCGAGCGGGATGTTGTAGACGCCGGACCACTGTTCCTTGACTTCCTTCGCCGAGACGCCCATCGCCTTGCCGATGATCTTCGCTGCGTCATCCGGCTTGGCCTTGATGTAGGCCAGGCCGTCGAGGTAACCCTTGATCACGCCTGCGATCTCGGTCGGCTTGGCCTTGATGACCTTGTCGTCGAACACCAGGACGTCCGCGATCAGGCCGGGAGCATCCTTCGACGAGAACACGACCTTGAACTTGTTGCCACCGCCCTGGCTGACGATCTGCGACAGGCTCGGCTCGTAGGTGACGCCGATCGAGAGCTGGCCCGACGCCATCGCTGCCGGCACGGCTTCAGGCGTCATGTTGACCGCTGTGATGTCCTTGTCGGACAGGCCATTGACCTTGAGCGCATAGGACAGCAGGAAGTCGGAAGGCGACAGCGGGTTGAAGCCGACCTTCTTGCCCTTGAAATCGGCCACCTTGGCAATGCTCTTGTCGGCCACGATCGCATCGCCGCCGTTCGAGTAGTCGATCGGCATCACGACCTTCTGCGGCCGGCCTGCGGCCACCTGACCGACCACCTGGTCGTAGGTCAGCATGCCACCGTCGACCGCGCCGCTGGCGATGGCCGACGGGATCAGCGCCGGGTCGGTGAAGATCTGCAGGCTGACCTTCAGGTTGTGCTTCTTGAAGAGGTCGAGCTTTTCTGCCACGTAGAACGGCCCGTAGCCGATCCACACGACGGTGCCGATCTTCATCGGCTTGACGTCTGCTGCGTGGCTGGCAACCGCGAAGGCGGCCAGAGCCAGACCCGCTGCCGGTTTGGCGAGCGACGAGCCCAGGCGGCGCCACAGCGCCGAGGACAGAGCAGAAGAGCGTAGGGGACGGATCAATTCCATGTCGAGGGCTCCAGGTGAAAGAAACGGGCGCAGGAGAAGACGTTTCGATGCGTCGATCTCCCGGGCTTTTATCCCTCCGTGGAACCTCGATGGCTGTTGACCGCCGAAGCCGGATCACTCTCGGACCAGCACCGGCATCGCTGCCGATCGGAACCCTAGTGACCCTGAGTGAGAGGAGGGCATGCGCGTGACATACGAACTCGCTCCACCTGCACACGAGGTAATGCAATCCATATGCCAGATAAGTGGCGGCTGCGACGCACCAAGATGTGGCATCCGCGGTCAGGAAGACGCGGACAGGTGCGCCCGCCAGCCGCCCAGCGCCGTGATGTCCTTCGCGTCGCGCACGGCGTGGCTTTCGCAGACGAAGCCCTGGACGGAAGTGCCGTCCTCGAGCAGCACCGTGCCGATGCCGAGCGGGGCCGGGATGCCGGCGACGAAGGAGCCGAACTCGCTCGCCGGCAGTTCCCACACCTCGAGCTCGATGGCGCCGCCCCCGGTGTCGTTCGCGTCCACCCTGACCATGCCAGGGCGGAAAGGCGGCCCGCCCGGCAAGGCGTACAGGCGGTAGACGGGAGCGCTGCGCACGGCACGCACCAGCATGGCACCTCGCTGCGTCAGCTGCCAGTTCAGGGGCAGCCCGCTCAGATGCGCGCCGCACACGGCGACCTGAACCTGGCCCGAAGGAAAACCGCGCGCATCGGGGGCACCCGCAGAAAGGTGCGGCGCGTGGGGTGTCGCGCCGACGGTGGCGACCGTGCGCGCGTGCAGTCGCGACGCCAGCGTCAGCAGCGGCAGGTCTGCCCCGCAGCGCCCGATCAGCGTGACGCCGTGCGGCAGGCCTCGGGCCGGGCCCTGGTCGGCGAAGCCGACCGGCACCGCGACCGCCGACAGGTCGAGCAGATTGACGAAGTTGGTGTAGTGGCCGAGCTGCGAGTTCAGCGCGATCGGATCGGCCTCGACGGCGGCGATGGTGTGGATCGTCGGTGCCGTGGGCACGACCAGGCAGTCGAGGTCGCCCCACGCCGCCAGGGAGGTTTGCTGCAGCTCCTTCAGTCGGTACAGCGCCGAGAACGTGTCTGCAGCGGTCAGCCGGGCACCTGCTTCGGTGATCGCACGAGTCACCGGGTGCAGGGCCTCGGGTTGTGCTTCGATGAAGGTGCGGATCGCCGCGTAGCGCTCGGCCACCCACGGGCCCTCGTACAGCAGCCTGGCGACGTCGCGGAAGGGAGTCAGATCGATCTCGATCGGCATGCCGCCCAGCGCGCGCAGGTGCTGGATCGCCTGTGCGAATTGAGCAGTCCCGCTGTCGTTGCCGTAGAAGACCAGGTCCTGCGGCCGTGGCACACCGAAGCGGAACGACGTCGCGCCGAAGTTGCGGCCGTGCGGCGGCATCGTTCGCGAATACGCGTCCTGCGCGTCGGGTCCCTGCGCCGAGGCCAGCACCGTCGCCGCATCGGCGGCCGTCAGCGCGAACACCGAGACCGCATCGAGCGTGCGACAGGCCGGGACGACGCCGGTGGTCGGGATGCGCCCCAGGCTGGGCTTCAGCCCGATCAGGTTGTTGAACGCAGCCGGCACGCGACCCGAACCTGCCGTGTCGGTGCCGAGGGAAAAGCTCGCGAGACCCAGTGCCACCGAAACGGCAGACCCAGACGACGAGCCGCCGGACACGAAGGCCGGATCGATCGAGTTTCTGCAGGCCCCGTAGGGCGAACGCACGCCGACCAGACCGGTCGCGAACTGGTCGAGGTTGGTCTTGCCCACCGGGATCGCACCCGCGTCGATCAGCCGCTGTACCACCGTCGCGCTGCGTTGCGGCGTGTAGGCGAAGGCCGGACAGGCGGCGGTGGTCGGCACACCGGCGAGGTCGATGTTGTCCTTGATGGCGAACGGAATGCCGTACAGCGGCAGCGTGGCCGGGTCACGGCCTTCGAGCGCGCTGGCATATCGCATCAGCGCGTCGAGACCGAGGCGATGGATCCAGACGTTGCGCGGCAGGGCCGCCTCCTCGGCATCGATCCGGGCGTGCAGCTCGGTGACGAGCCGGGTGGGCGTCAGCTCGCCACTCAGGTAGCGCGTGCGCAGCGCAGGCAGGGAAAGGTCGGGTCGCATCGGACGGTCCTTCGATAACGATGTCAGCGCAGCAGGACCAGCGGTTGCCCGGCGGTGACCGGCTGTCCCTCCGAGCAAAGCACTTCGTGCACCACGCCGGCGCGCGGCGCGAGCACGGTGATCTCCATCTTCATCGACTCCACGACGAGCAAGGTGTCGCCGGCCTGCACCGCACTGCCCTTGGCGGCGAGCACCGACCAGACGCCACCCGACACTTCGGAGGTGATCACTTCGCCATCGAACGCACTGGCCGCGGCGGCGCGTGCGTCGAGATCGGCATCGACGGTCTCTTCCACCGTCTCGGCGACGCCGGCGGCCCGCCAGCGTTCGCGTTCGGCTTCGAAGGCGGCCTGCTGGCGGGTCTTGAACTCGCTGATCGCTGCGCCGTTCTCCACCAGGTATCGCTGGTAGTCGGCCAGCCTGAACGTGCCGTCCTCGATGCGCAGGCCGGCGCGGCCCGCGACGAAATCCGAGCGCAGTTTCAGCAACTCGTCGGCGCTGACCGGATAGAACCGCAACTGGTCGAAGAACCGCAGCAGCCAGGGCTTGCCGGGCTCGAACTCCGAGGTGCTCTTCCAGCGGTTCCACATCTGCACCGTGCGGCCGACGAACTGGTACCCGCCCGGGCCTTCCATTCCGTAGACGCACAGGTAGGCACCTCCGATACCGACCGCGTTCTCCGGGGTCCAGGTGCGGGCCGGGTTGTACTTGGTGGTGACGAGCCGGTGCCGCGGATCGAGGGGGGTGGCCACCGGCGCGCCGAGGTAGACGTCGCCCAGGCCGAGCACCATGTAGCTCGCCTCGAACACCGTGTCGTACACGGCCTGGATATCGTCCAGCCCGTTGATGCGTCGAATGAACTCGATGTTGCTCGGACACCAGGGCGCGTCCGCACGCACCGACTGCATGTACTTCTCGATCGCCAGCCGCGTCGCCGCGTCGTCCCAGGACAGCGGCAGCCACACGGTGCGGCTCGGCACCTCGATGTCGGCGGTCGCCGGCACGCCGTCCTGTGCGTCGAGCAGCGCGTCCATCAGGGTGGCCAGCGCGATGCGCGACGGGTCGTAGTGCACCTGCAGCGAGCGGATGCCCGGTGTCAGGTCGATGACCCCGGCCAGCCTGCCCTCGTCGCGCCACGACTCGAGCAACTGCATCAGCGCGTGCACGTGAAAGCGCAGGGTCAGGTCGAGCTTGAGCTCGCCGAACTCGATCAGCACGTAGGCATCGCCCGCGCGGCGATAGACGATCTCGATGCCGTCGTCCCTGGCGGCCCGGTGATGCAGCACCGCGGCATCGGACAGCAACGCGCGAGAAATGGGCGCAGCGGCGGGCGCGGTGTTCGCAAGGGGGGCGGTTGCCGACAGCACCACGTCCTGCGCGGCGGCCAGCGCACGCGCCTCGGCCAGGGTCAGCGGCTTGAAGCGCACGGTGTTGCCCGGCGACAGCTGGCCGAGCTTCCACAGCTCGGCCTGCACCACGGTGGCCGGGCAGACGAACCCACCGAGGCTCGGGCCGTCCGGGCCGAGGATCACCGGCATGTCGCCGGTGAAGTCGATCGCGCCGATCGCGTACGCGTTGTCGTGGATGTTCGACGGGTGCAACCCGGCCTCGCCGCCGTCGCTGCGCGCCCAGGTCGGCTTCGGGCCGATCAGCCTGACGCCGGTGCGGCTCGAGTTGTAGTGAACCTGCCAGTCCGTCGCGAAGAAGGTGGCGATGTCGTCGGGCGTGAAGAAGTCGGGCGCGGCATGCGGGCCGATCAGCACGCCGATGTCCCAGTGGGTGCCGCAGGCCGGCGTCAGCATCGCCGCCTGTTCGGCGCTGATCGGCGCCGGGGTTGCCGATACTGGTTGTCCCAGATGCAGCACGTCGCCGCCGCGCAGCACGCGCCCGCCGTGCCCGCCGAACTGGCCGAGCGTGAAGGTCGATCCGCTGCCCAGATATTCGGGCACGTCGATGCCGCCCGCCACCGCCAGGTAGGCACGACAGCCTGCCGCACCGCTCTGGCCGACGCGACCGATGCGCAGGTTCTGACCGGCCTCGACCGTCACCGCGCGACCCATCGGGATGGCCTTTCCATCCAGGGACAACTCGATCGGCGCGCCGCAGACCGCGACGACGGCCGGGCACCTGAAGCGCAGGGAGGGGCCGGCGACGGTGATCTCCAGGCCGGCGGCGCCTTGCTCATTGCCGAGCAGCCGGTTCGCCAGCCGCAACGCCAGCGGATCCATCGGCCCGGACGGTGGCACGCCGACATCCCAGTAGCCGAGTCGACCAGGCCAGTCCTGCACCGAGGTCTGCACGCCGGGGCTGAGCACGTCGAAGGCGCGACTCGGGGCGCTGAAGCTGGCCAGGCTGCGGGTCGTGTGCATGCCGTCCGCGAACGGCGCAAACGACATCACGGCGCGCAGGTACTCGAGGTTCGATTCCAGCCCGTCCACATGCGTGACGGCCAGCCCCTTCGACAGCTTCGCGATCGCGTCTGCACGGTCGCTGCCGTGCGCGATCAGCTTGGCCAGCATCGGGTCGTAGTAGGCGGTGACTTCGGTGCCGCGTTCGATCCAGGTGTCGACCCGCAGGTCAGCGGGAAACTCCACCCGAGTCAACACGCCGGTGGCCGGCTGGAAGTTCTTGAAGGGGTCTTCGGCATACAGGCGCGCCTGCACCGCATGGCCGGTTTGAGTGACGCGCAGGCTGTCGAGCGCAGGCATCTCGCCTGCCCCGAGCCGGACCATCCATTCGACGATGTCGATGCCGGTGACCGCCTCGGTCACGCCGTGCTCGACCTGCAGCCGCGCATTCACCTCGAGGAAGTAGAAGTCCTGCGTGCTCGCATCGACGACGAACTCGACCGTGCCAGCCGATCGGTAATGGGCTGCCTGAGCCAGTCGGCGGGCCGTGGCGTGCAGTGCGGCGCGCACCTCCGGCCTCAGGTGCGGCGCCGGGGCTTCCTCGACGACCTTCTGGTTGCGTCGCTGCAGCGAACAGTCCCGATCGCCCAGCGCAAGCACCTGCCCCGCGCCGTCGCCGAACACTTGCACCTCGATGTGTCGCGCGTCGGTGATGTAGCGCTCGATGAAGACGCCGGCATCCGAGAAATTGCTCTGCGCAAGGCGCCTCACGGTATCGAAGGCCGAGCGCAGCTCATCTGCGCCTGCGCACATCTGCATGCCGATGCCGCCGCCCCCGGCGCTGCTCTTGAGCATCACCGGGTAGCCGATCTGCTCGGCGCGGGCCAGCGCCTCGCTCAGATCGGACAGCAGGCCGGTTCCGGGCAGCAGCGGAACCCCACTGTCTGTGGCCAGCGCGCGCGCGGTGTGCTTCAGGCCGAACAGGCGCATCTGCTGCGGCGCGGGCCCGAGGAAGACCAGGCCTGCGGCCTCGCAGGCCTCGACGAACCCGGCGTTCTCGGACAGGAAACCGTAGCCAGGGTGGATCGCCTTCGCTCCGGTGGCCAGGGCTGCCTCGATGATGCGTGCACCGTCGAGGTAACTCGACGCCACCGGCGCCGGGCCGATGCACACGGACTCGTCGGCCATGGACACGTGCAGTGCGCCCGCATCGGCTTCGGAATAGACCGCGACCGAGCCCACGCCGAGGCGGCGCAGCGTGCGGATGATGCGGCAGGCAATGGCGCCGCGGTTGGCTATCAATACCTTGTCGAACATGGTGGCTCAGACGGAATGCAGGTCGTCCTGCGTTCTGCGAATGCACGCGCCGGTCGTCCGGCGATGCTTGGCTTTCAGGCCGGGTCCCACACCAGGAAGCGCACGGGAGTCGGGTTGTAGCCGTTGCATGGGTTGTTCAGTTGCGGGCAGTTCGACACGAGCACGACCACATCCATCTCGGCGCGCATCTCCACGTACTTGCCCGGCGCGGAGATGCCGTCCTCGAAGGTCAGTTTCCCCTCGGGCGTGACCGGCACGTTCATGAAGAAGTTGATGTTCGAGACCACGTCGCGCTTGGTCAGTCGTGGGATGCCTGCGGTGGATTCGCTGCCCGAATCGATCCGGGCCAGCGCGAGCATGAAGCTGTCGCGGCAGCTGTGCATGTAGCGCTTCTCGAGCGCATAGCGAACCGTGTTGCTCTCGCAGGCGCAGGCTCCGCCCAGCGTGTCGTGGCGGCCGCAGGTGTCGGCCGTGACGGTGAGCATGGGCCTCGCCTCGCTCGACATCAGCACCGAGCCCACGGTCAGGTACAGCGCCCCCTGGGCCTGGATCGTGTGGGTCAGGCTGTATCGCTCGCCGACGTCGGCGGCGCTGTAGAAGATCGTGTCGACGGCCTGGTTCCCCTCGATATCGACGATGCGCAAGGTCTGGCCCTTCTTCACCACCTTCGCCCAGGGGTCGCCGGCGAGGCAGATCTCGTCGATCACCGCATCGGCAGGGAGCAGCGGGCTTTCCACGGTGGCGGCCATCACAGGAACCACCTTTCGGTGTTGATGTAGCCCCGGCCGTTCTCGGGGCAATGGAGACGGCAGGCATCGTCGGCGCCCGCGGTGCCTGAGCGCCAGGCGGTCAGGTGCACGGGTGTCGGCGCATAGGATGTCGCGGGATCAAGCGGGTGAGGCGCGGCCGACAGGATGACCAGCACGTTCATCTCGAAGCGCACGTCGACGTGCTGTCCGGGCGCGCGGTGCGCGGTGTCGAAGTGCAGACGGCCGGTCTCGTCGGCGACGGCCTTGCTGAAGAAATTGATGTTGGCGACCAGGTCGCGCCGGTCCATTCCCCATTTGCCCAGTTCGACCAGCAAGCCGTCCTGACCGTTGCGGTGCATGTCGTTGCGGCGTTGCTGGTAGCTGGCCTCTCCGTAGCGCTGACGCACGGTGTCCGCATCGATCACGCCGCAGACGGTGTCGTGCCAGCCGCAACTGTCGTCGGGAATCGAGCACAGCACCCGGCCCATGTCCGAATACAGCGCATGTCCGCGCGTGAGATGCGCGGTGTGCTGCGCCTTGAGCGTATCGGGCATGTTGTAGCGCTCGGTCTTTTCTTCCTGGTTGAAGAACAGCGCCGAGACGTTGGCGCGGCCCTCGACATCGATCAGTCGCAGCGTGTTGCCGCGCCGCAGCAGGCCCGACCAGTGCGCGCCGCCGGGCAGGGTCTCGTCCCACAGCACGAGGTCCTGCGCGTAGGGCGTCGATCGATCCGGCACGGCCGCCCGGGCCAGTGGGGACAGCGAATTGAAATGGGTTTGCATGGGTCGTCAGGCGTCAGGTTCCGGATGTCACAGCGATTGCCCCTGCTGGGAAATACGCTCCAGCAGGTCGAGGTCGGTGGCCATGCCCGAGCTTTCGCGGATGTGCTTCAGGATCTCGGCCTTCAGTTCGCGGAACGGTGCGCCATGCTTCATGTCCTGCTGGCGGCGCGCCGGCAGCGGCACCGGGTAGATGCTGTGGATGCGACCCGGGCGCGGCTCCATCAGCACGACGCGCTGGCCGAGGTAGATGGCTTCGTCCACGTCGTGGGTGACGAAGACGATGGTGGTCTTCTCGATGCGATGGATGTGCAGGATCAGGTCGTGCATCACTTCGCGGGTCTGCGCGTCAAGCGCGCCGAAGGGCTCGTCCATCAGCAGCACCTGCGGGCGTCCCATCAGCGCACGGGCGATCGCCACGCGCTGCTGCATGCCGCCCGACAACTGGCTCGGGTACGACTTCGCGACCTTGGCCAGCCCGATCAGGTTCAGCAGCGCTTCGGCGCGTCCCGATGCGGCCTCGACATCCGAAGAGGTCAGGTTCTCGCGATTGACCTGCAGCGTTCGGCTGAACTTGATGTTCTCCATGACCGTGAGCCACGGGTACAGGCTGTAGTGCTGGAACACCATGGCCCGCTCGGCCCCGGGCCCGCTGACAGGGCGCCCGTTGCAGATCACCTCGCCCGAGGTGTGGTGTTCGAGGCCGGCCAGGATCCGCAGCAAGGTGGATTTGCCGCAGCCGGAGGCTCCCACCAGCGTGATGAATTCGTTGTCCTCGATCGACAGGTCGATGTCCTGCAGCGCGGCCGGCGTGCCGGCTGCAGCACCGCTGAACACCTTGCCGAGGCGGCGGATCTCCGCCTTCGGGGAGGGGACTTGGGGGGCAATGGACTGCATGGGGCGACTCCGGCTCAGCGCTTGAAGTGCATGTACGGGAACGCCCGGCGGTGCAGCCAGCGGAAAGCCTGGTCCATCAGCAGTCCGATGACACCGATCAGGATGATGCCGCCGAAGATCGTGTCGGTCTTCAGGAAACGCTGCGCCTTCAATATCGCGTAGCCCAGCCCCGAATTGCTGGCCACCAGCTCGGCCACCACCAGGTAGGTCCACGCCCAACCCATGGTGATGCGCAACGTGTCCAGGATGGCTGGCTTGGCCGACTGCAGCAGCACCAGCCGGACGATCTCGTCGCGCGTGGCACCCATCGTCTGTGCCGCCTCGATCTGCGCCGTGGGCACCAGCCGGACGTTCTCGGCCACCATCAGCACCATCTGGAAGAAAGTGCCGATGAAGATGATCGCGATCTTGGCGCTTTCCTCGATGCCGAACCAGAGCATCACCAGCGGAATGAAGGCCACCGCCGGCATGTAGCGGATGAAGTCGGTCAGCGGCTCGAGCAGGGCCTCGACAGGGCGGAAGGCGCCGATCAGAAGCCCGATCGGCAGCGCGAACGCCGCCGACAGCGCAAAGCCGGCCAGCACCCGGTAGACGCTGATACCGGTGTCGGCGATCAGGTCGTCTTCCATCAGCCAGGTCCCGAGCCGCGCGAACACGGAACCCGGCCCCGGCATGAAGACCGGGTCGATCCAGCCCGATGCAGAGAGCAGCGCCCAGACTGCGAACGGCAGGATCAGCCCGAGAGCTGCAAACGCCCAGTACTGTGTTCGGGAAAGCCGCCCCGCAATCGCCCAGATGCTGGGAGTCGGGGGTGGCTTCGCCGCACCTGCGTGAGGGGTGAAGTTCGAGCCCATGGGAGGTGCTGTGGCAGACATCGATCGCTCCAGGACAGTGGCACAACGCGAGAGGGCAGCTGCGTCTGCTGACGACAACTTCCTCCCGGGCTTTTGTCCCTCCGTGGAACCGCGATGTATTGCGGCCGACCGCTCTCGGACCAGTCCACCCGGTGGGCTACCAGGCACGGAACCCTAGCTGTCTTGCTGATCAAGCAGATCCGCCGAGGCGACTGCCACTCTCGCAACCAAACTAAGCAATGTCGGTGCCAGCCGGTGACGTGTGGGCAGGGATGCCGCGATTCCATGCTGCCACCGGCCAGAGCGTCCGGGTCGGCGCTGCAGCTTGTTCGGCCCGAATTCCAGCGACGGAAGCCACTGGAAGTCGCTGGACTCGAACGCGCCATGCGCCCCAGCGCCGGACGGGTGCGCACCGAAATGGGGCGCATTTTCGTGTGCTGCTGTGGAACCTGCGGCAGGCGCCTTGAGTCACCAGTCCTAACCGCTGCGGCGTCACTTCGCCTCCCTCTTCGCGGGGAAAGACGAAAGGCGGCGATTGCAGGGACAATCAGCACCCCGTCGACGACGCCCGAGTCGACCCCGTTCAACGAGACTTGTCAGCTTGCCATGGCCACACGCAACTCCAAAACAAGCCCACCCGTCGACGGCGCACAGAAACTGCGACAGACACAGGCCGAGTATTCCGCCTCCCGTCCCGCGGCGGAGCCCGGCGCCCGAACCATGATGTCGAGCTCGAAGATGTACGTGTGCCGGCGTTGTCACGCCAATTTCAAGACCGGTGATGGCAAGCCGGACCTGCGCATGCCCGGCCTGGGCAAGTGCAACGCCTGCGTCGCTGCCAGTGCGGCTGCTGCAGCCGCGGCGTCGGGGTCTGCGCCCACTTGATCGAAAGCCCGGCATCGCCTGAGCGCGCCGGCGATCCCGGCGACCTGGCGCTGGTGTTCGGGGCGCGGGGCGGTCTTGGTGCGGCACTTCGAGATCGCCTGCGAGGCAGCGCGCGATATGCCCAGGTGCTGGCGGGCGGTCGTGGCGGCACCGTCGACATGGCGATCGACATCACCGATGAATCCAGCATCGAATCGGCGGCAACGCAGGTGGCCGAGCGACTCCAGCAGGGCTCGATACTGCGTCTGGTGATCGATGCGACCGGCTTCCTGCACGGCCGGGGCTTCGAGCCCGAGAAGTCCCTGCGGCAGATCGATGCGGCGCACATGGCCCACGCGTTCGCCATCAACGCGATCGGGCCGGCACTGCTGATGAAGCATTTCCTGCCTCTGCTGCCGCGCTCGGGCCGGTCCGTGTTTGCCACGCTGTCGGCGAAGGTCGGCAGCATCGGAGACAACCACCTCGGAGGCTGGTACAGCTACCGCGCGTCGAAGGCCGCGCTCAATCAGCTGGTGCGTACTGCCGCCATCGAGCTTTCACGTCGACAGCCGCAGGCGATCTGCGTGGCGCTGCATCCGGGCACCGTGGCCACTCCGCTGTCGTCGCCGTTCGCGAAGTCGGGGCTGCAGGTCCAGGCGCCCGATCTGGCAGCTCAGCGTCTGCTGGCGGTGATCGATGCCCTGACCGCCGAGGACTCTGGCGGATTCTTCAACCACCAGGGTGAACGTCTGCCCTGGTGATCGAGCCGTCAAGCAGCCTTCACTGCTCCACGAAGGCCCGTTCGATGACGTAGTCCCCGGGCTTCGAGGTGTTGCCTTCCTTGAAGTGCCGCGCTTCCATCATCGCCTTCAGATCGCGCAGCATCTCGGGGCTTCCGCAGATCATCACCCGGTCGTGCTCGGGATCGAGCGCGGGCAGGCCGAGGTCGGCGGCCAGCTTCCCGTTGTCGAGCAGTGTCGTGACGCGGCCCTGGTGGACGAAGGGCTCGCGGGTCACCGTCGGGTAGTAGAGCAGCTGGTTGGTCACCATCTCGCCCAGGAACTCGTGTGCCGGCAGCTCCTCGGTCAGGTACTGGTGATAGGCCAGTTCCTTCACTTCGCGCACGCCGTGGATCAGGATGACCTTCTCGAAGCGCTCGTAGGTGTCGGGGTCGCGGATGATGCTGAGGAACGGAGCCACGCCGGTGCCGGTGCCGATCAGGTACAACCGCTTGCCCGGGAGCAGGTAGTCGATCAGCAGCGTGCCGGTGGGTTTCTTGCCCACGATGATCGAGTCGCCGACCTGGATGTGCTGCAGCCGCGAAGTCAGCGGGCCGTCCGGCACCTTGATGCTCAGGAACTCGAGGTGCTCGTCGTGGTTCGGGCTGACGATGCTGTAGGCACGCAGCAGCGGCTTGCCATCGACGCGCAGGCCGATCATCGTGAAATGGCCATTGCTGAACCGCAGGCTCGGGTCGCGGGTGGTGGTGAAGCTGAACAGGCGGTCGGTCCAGTGATGGACGCTCAGAACGCGCTCTTCGTTGAATGCACTCATGGGTGGGCCGGCAAGTCGACAAAAGGGTCTATTTTCCACGCCGCCGGCCCGCTGCCTGCGCAGATGCAAATGAGTTTTTCGGGGGCATGATCCGTCAGGCCGGAGACGACCCCTGCCGTCTGATGCCGAACGGAATTCCGCCATGACCGACCACGCCGCCGCCCGTTTCCAGTGGGAAGACCCCTTGCTGCTCGATTCGCAGCTTGCAGCCGACGAACGCCAGGTGCGCGAGGCCGCTGCCGCCTTCTGCCGTGACCGACTGGCGCCGCGGGTGCTCGAGGCCTTCCGCCACGAGACCACCGATGTCGCGATCTTCCGGGAAATGGGTGAGCTCGGGCTGCTGGGCATCGTGATCCCGCCCGAATACGGAGGCGCGGGCATGAACCACGTCTGTTACGGGCTGGTGGCTCGTGAAGTCGAGCGTGTCGACTCGGGCTACCGGTCGATGATGAGCGTGCAGAGTTCATTGGTGATGCTGCCCATCCATGTCTTTGGCAGCGAGGCGCAGAAGCAGCAGTACCTGCCGAAGCTGGCGGCAGGGCAGGCGATCGGCAGCTTCGGCCTGACCGAGCCGGACCACGGTTCCGACCCGGGCGGCATGCTGACACGTGCCCGCCCGGTGGCCGGAGGGTGGCGTCTGAGCGGCACCAAGACCTGGATCACCAACAGTCCGATCGCCGACGTGTTCGTGGTCTGGGCGAAGGACGATGCGGGCGCGATCCGCGGGTTCATCCTCGAGAAGGGCTGGCCCGGGCTGAGCGCCCCTGCATTGCACGGCAAGGTGGGGCTGCGCACCAGTGTCACCGGCCAGATCGTGATGGACGAGGTCTTCTGCCCCGCGGAGAACGCGCTGCCCGACGTGCGCGGACTCAAGGGGCCTTTCACCTGCCTCAACAGCGCGCGCTACGGCATCGCCTGGGGGGCCCTCGGTGCAGCCGAGGACTGCTGGCTGCGGGCGCGCCAGTACGTGCTGGACCGGCAGCAGTTCGGCCGTCCACTGGCCGCGAATCAGCTGATCCAGAAGAAGCTCGCCGACATGCAGACGGAGATCGCACTCGGCCTGCAGGCCTGTCTGCGCCTGGGTCGCATGAAGGACGACGGCAGCGCCGCGCCGGAGATCACGTCGATGCTCAAGCGCAATTCATGCGGCAAGGCACTGGACATCGCCCGCATGGCGCGCGACATGCTGGGCGGCAACGGCATCAGCGACGAATACGGCATCGCGCGCCACCTCGTCAACCTGGAGGTGGTCAACACCTACGAGGGAACGCACGACATCCATGCATTGATCCTCGGCCGCGCGATGACCGGGATTGCCGCCTTCGCGAACTGATCCGGCTCTTCGGCATGCGCGGAGGGCGCCTGTCCAGCGCAGCCTTCACGCGGCATTAAGGCGCAGGTCCTAAGCTGGGTCGCTCGCGCCGGCTCTTCTGCAGGCGCACGGCCGTTCCGAGAAGACCCCACCCATGCCACTGAGCCAGCCGCTGTCCGCCGAGGCGACCGAACCCCGGCGCCGCGGTCCGGCACGTCTGACGTGGTCATTGCCCACCGAAGCCGTGGTGCTGATGGCAAGCCTGTTCTTCGCGCTGGTCAGCAACCAGCCGTTCTGGTCCGCCGCCATGGCGGGTCGCCGCCTCGACGACCCCGGCTCCTGGCTCTTCGGGGCCTGCGCCTTCCTGTTGTTGCTGGTGATCCACTTCGTGGTTCTGAGTCTGGTGTCGACTCGTCGAACCGTGCGCCCGTTGCTGACGGTGCTGCTGCTGGGTACCGCGGCAGCGTCGTATTTCATGGGTCGGTACGCGGTCTTCCTCGACCCGACGATGCTGCGCAACCTGCTGCATACCGACACCGCCGAGGCGCGTGATCTGCTGGCCTGGGACATGCTGCCTCACCTGACGCTGCAGGCCGCGCTGCCGATCTGGCTGCTGTGGCGCATCCGTATCTGCGACCGACCCTGGCGGTCGGCCGCGCTGTGGCGAGCAGGTGCGGTCGCCGGTGGTCTGCTGATCGGTGTGGCTGCCTTGCTGACGGTCTCTCAGGACCTGTCGTCCCTGATGCGCGAACAGAAGGCCCTTCGCTATCTGGCGACGCCTGCGAACTATGTCTATTCGCTCACCCGGGTCGCCACGGCCGATGCGGTCGGCGCAACGCGACCGCTGACGCAGATCGGGCTCGATGCAGTCCGAGGGCCAGCCTGGTCGCGTTACAAGAAGCCGCTGCTGTTCGTCGTGGTGGTCGGCGAAACCGCTCGCGCCGCCAACTGGGGGCTCAACGGCTACGCACGCCAGACCACCCCCGAGTTGGCGCAACTCGGCGTCTTCAACTTCACCGACGTCACCTCGTGCGGCACCAACACCGAGACCTCGTTGCCCTGCATGTTCTCGCACATCGGCCGGCGCGACTACGACGAGGCCCGCATTCGTGGCGAGGAGTCGCTGCCGCACGTGCTCAGGCACGCCGGCTTCGAAGTCGAGTGGCGCGACAACCAATCGGGTTGCAAGGGCATCTGCGCGGGGCTGCCATCCCAGAACATGGCCAAGTCGACCGATGCGAAACTGTGCGACGGTCACGAGTGCCTCGACGAGATCCTGCTGCAGGGTCTGGATGCCCAGATGGCCAACGACCAGGGCAGCCGGGTGGTCGTGTTGCACCAGATGGGCAGCCACGGGCCGGCGTATCACCGGCGATCACCGGCGGCCTTCCAGCAATTCAAGCCGACCTGTGACACCAGCGAACTGCGCAAATGCACCAAGCAGCAGGTGGTCAACAGCTACGACAACTCCGTCCTCTACACCGACCACGTGCTTGCGAAGACGATCGGATTCCTGAAATCCCAGAGCGATCGCTATGACACCGCGATGCTCTACGTGTCCGATCACGGCGAGTCGCTGGGCGAGAACAACCTCTTCCTGCACGGCATGCCCTACGCGATCGCTCCGAAGGAGCAGACGCACGTGCCGATGGTGATGTGGTTCTCCGACAGCTACGCCAGCAGCCGTGGCATCGATCTGGGCTGCCTGCGCGGCCGCGCGGTGCAGCATGCGTCGCACGACGACCTGTTCCACACCGTGCTTGGCATGCTCGATGTGCAGACAAAGACCTATGAACCGGCGCTCGATGTCTTGCGAACCTGCCGTGTCGCAGCCGCGCCCTGAGGCTTGACCTTCGGCATCGCCAGCTGTGCCGAGATGCGCTCCTGCCCGTGATCGCGCAGGAACTCCTTGAACGCGAGTGCGACTTGCGGCAGCTGCTGTGAACTGAGGTGCATCACGCACCAGTCGCGCTCGATGGGATTGCCCGGCATCGGCAAGAGCTGCAGCACACCGCCCTGACGTTCGAGCACGCAGGTGTGCATCGACAGGAAGGCCACGCCGAATCCGGCGGCACACATCTGCTTGATCGCTTCATTGCTCGACATCTCCGAGCCGATGCGCAACTGCAGGTCGGCGTCCTTGAAGATGCGTTCGACCGTGGTGCGGGTTCCGGAGCCGCGCTCTCGCACCAGGATGCGCTCCTTCCCCAGGTCGGAGAGGCTCAGCCCCTGGTGTGACATCAGCGGATGGTTCGGTGCCGCGAGGAACCCCATCGGGTGCTTGGCGAACACCAGCGAGGTGGTCTTCAACTCGGCGGGGGGGCGACCCATGATCGCCAGGTCGATCTCGTGGCCGGCCAGCATCCGGACGATCTCGTCGCGGTTGCCGACCTGAAGGTTGAACTTGATCTTCGGGTTGTCGTTGGCGAAGGCGACGAGCAGCGGTGGCAGCAGGTATTCGGCGGTGGTCACCGCGCCGACGCGCAGCGTTCCCGAGAAGACGCCTCGCAGCGTCGCCATTTCCTCGCCTGCCTCGCGCCACAGCTCCAGGATGCGGCCCGCGTACTTGGCCAGCAACTCGCCTGCAGCCGTCGGTCGGATTCCCCGGCCGGTACGCATCAGCAATGGCGTTCCCGCGGACTCTTCGAGGATGCCGATCTGGATCGACACCGCAGGCTGCGTCAGGTGCAGTTCGTCGGCTGCGAGCGACACGCTGTTGAGCCGTGCGACGGTGTGGAAGGTGGCGAGCTGACGGAAGGTGGCGTTCTTCGAGAGCGGCATGGCGGCACTCCAGGGCAAGGAAGCATATTAGCCAGACACAATGCATCAGTCAAAAAGTTTCACTTTTGCAAATTCGAGAGCTGCGTCATTCTTCGCCCCGTTCCAAGTTGATTTACCGCCGCAACACCCGAGGAGAGTCCCGTGGGCCACATGAACGAACCGCAGCAGATCACCGACAGCAAGAAGCGTTATTCGGCCGGCGTGCTGAAGTACGCGCAGATGGGTTACTGGGACGGCGACTACGTGCCCAAGGAAACCGACATCCTGGCGCTGTTCCGAATCACCCCGCAGGACGGTGTCGATCCGATCGAGGCAGCCGCTGCCGTGGCTGGCGAGTCATCCACCGCAACCTGGACCGTGGTGTGGACCGACCGCCTGACCGCCTGCGACATGTACCGCGCCAAGGCCTACCGAGTCGATCCGGTGCCCAACACGCCGGGGCAGTACTTCTGCTACGTGGCCTACGACCTGAGCCTGTTCGAGGAACGCTCGATCGCCAACGTGACCGCGTCGATCATCGGCAACGTGTTCTCGTTCAAGCCGCTGAAGGCAGCACGCCTGGAAGACATGAAGTTCCCGGTCGCCTATGTCAAGACGTTTCCGGGGCCGCCAACCGGTATCGTCGTCGAACGCGAGCGTCTGGATAAGTTCGGGCGGCCGCTGCTGGGCGCTACCACCAAGCCGAAGCTGGGCCTGTCGGGCCGCAACTACGGCCGCGTCGTCTACGAAGGTCTGAAGGGCGGCCTCGACTTCATGAAGGACGACGAGAACATCAACTCGCAGCCGTTCATGCACTGGCGTGATCGCTTCCTGTTCGTGATGGACGCGGTCAACAAGGCCAGCGCCGCGACCGGTGAAGTCAAGGGCAGCTACCTGAACGTGACCGCCGGCACGATGGAGGAGATGTACCGCCGCGCCGAGTTCGCGAAGGAGCTCGGGTCGGTGATCGTGATGATCGACCTGGTGATCGGCTACACCGCGATCCAGAGCATGAGCGACTGGTGTCGCAACAACGACATGATCCTGCACCTGCACCGTGCAGGTCACGGCACCTACACCCGCCAGAAGAACCACGGCGTGTCGTTCCGTGTGATCGCCAAGTGGATGCGCATGGCGGGTGTGGACCACATCCATGCCGGCACGGCCGTCGGCAAGCTCGAAGGCGATCCGATGACGGTGCAGGGCTACTACAACATCTGCCGCGACACCTACACCAAGGTCGACCTGCCACGCGGCATCTACTTCGACCAGGACTGGGGCGCGCTGCGCAAGGTGATGCCGGTGGCATCGGGCGGCATCCACGCCGGCCAGATGCACCAGCTGATCGACCTGTTCGGCGACGACGTCGTGCTGCAGTTCGGCGGCGGCACGATCGGTCACCCGCAAGGCATCCAGGCCGGTGCGACCGCGAACCGCGTGGCGCTGGAAGCGATGGTGCTGGCCCGCAACGAGGGTCGCGACATCAAGAACGAAGGCCTCGACATCCTTCGTGACGCGGCCAAGTGGTGCAGCCCCCTGAAGGCCGCGCTCGACACCTGGGGCGAGATCAGCTTCAACTACCAGTCGACCGACACGTCCGACTACGTCGCGACGCCGTCGGTGTCGTGATCGATCAGCGCAAAGGAAACACCATGCGACTCACACAAGGCACCTTCTCCTTCCTGCCCGATCTCACCGACGCGCAGATAAGCAAGCAGATCGACTATTGCCTGTCCAAGGGCTGGGCGATCGGTCTCGAGTACACCGACGACCCGCATCCGCGCAACACCTACTGGGAGATGTTCGGAAACCCGATGTTCGACATCTCGGATCCAGCGGCGATCCTGATGGAGGTCAACGCCTGCCGTCGGACGTTTCCCGACCACTACATCCGGCTGACCGCGTTCGATTCATCGCATGGCACCGAATCCGTGGTGATGTCGTTCATCGTCAACCGCCCGAAGCACGAACCTGGCTTCCGCCTGGTGCGTTCCGAGCAGGCCGGCCGCACGGTGCGTTACAGCATCGAGAGCTACGCCACGCAGTCGCGTCCGGAAGGCATGCGCTACTCGTCGGACAACTGACCAAGACCAGCCCGCACCATGGACGCTTCCACGCCGCCATCGTCGACGCCGGAGACCCCCCGGGCGCTGCTCGAATCCTCCGGCGTCAAGACGGTGCTCGACCAGCTCGACGCGGAGCTGGTCGGTCTGGTGCCTGTCAAGAGCCGCATCCGCGACATCGCCGCGCTGCTGGTGATCGACAAGCTGCGTCAGGACATGGGGCTGCAGGCGCAACCTCCATCGCTGCACATGTGCTTCACCGGCAACCCCGGCACCGGAAAGACGACGGTGGCGATGCGCATGGCCGAAGTGCTCAAGCAGCTGGGGTATGTCCGCAAGGGGCATCTGGTGGCGGTGACTCGCGACGACCTGGTCGGCCAGTTCATCGGCCACACCGCGCCGAAGACCAAGGAAGTGATCAAGAAGGCGATGGGCGGCGTGCTGTTCATCGACGAGGCGTACTACCTCTACCGACCGGACAACGAGCGCGACTATGGGCAGGAGTCGATCGAGATCCTGCTGCAGGTGATGGAGAACCACCGCGACGATCTCGTGGTGATCCTCGCGGGCTACAAGGACCGGATGGAGACCTTCTTCGGCAGCAACCCGGGCATGGCCTCGCGCATCGCGCACCACATCGACTTCCCCGACTACAGCGAAGCCGAGCTGATGCAGATCGCCCGGCTGATGCTCGAGAAGCTCAATTATCGATTCGACGCCGACGCCGAACCCGTCTTCGGGCGCTACATCGGGCTGCGCCGTCAGCAGCCGCATTTCGCCAATGCCCGCTCGATCCGCAATGCGCTCGACCGCATCCGGCTGCGCCACGCGACACGGCTGTTTGCGCACGACACCTCGCTGACGCGGGATCAGTTGTGCACGCTGCAGGCCGAAGACATCCTGGCCAGCCGCGTCTTCGCGGCGGCCGCACCACCCGTTACTGCAGGAAATTGACATGAGCATCGAAGCCCTGATCTTCGACGTGGATGGCACGCTGGCCGATACCGAGGAGGCGCACCGCACGGCCTTCAACCTGGCGTTCGAGCGCTTTCGACTGGGCTGGGTCTGGGGCCGCGACGAGTACCGCGAGCTGCTCAAGATCACCGGCGGCAAGGAACGGATCACCCACTACCTTCGCTCGCTCACCACGGTCGGCCCGGCCGAATTCAAGCGCCTGCTCGACCTGGTGCCGGACCTGCATGCCGAAAAGACCCGCTTCTACAGCAAGGTGGTGGGCGATGGCGGTGTGCCGCTGCGCGAGGGAGTAGCTCGCCTGCTCGATGAAGCGCTCAACGATGGCTGTCGCCTGGCCATTGCGAGCACGACCACCGCCATGAACGTGGATGCACTGTTGCAGGCCAACCTGGGCAGTCGAGGGCTGGAGAAGTTCAGCGTGATCGCCTGCGGCGATCAGGTGCGCTCGAAGAAGCCCGCGCCGGACATCTATCTTCTGGCCCTGAAACACCTGGGCCTGCATGCCGAACAGGCGGTGGCCTTCGAGGATTCCTACAACGGGTTGCGCTCGGCTGTATCGGCCGGGTTGCGCACGATCGTGACCCCGACGTTCTGGACCGAGGGCAGCGACTTCGGTGCTGCAACGCTGGTTCTGCCGACGCTGGGCTCGCCCGCCCATCCGCTGATCGGAGAGCCGGGCGGGCGGCTGCGCAACGAAGGCTGGCTGAGCTTCGCGGAAGTGGTGCAATTGACGGCCCGGCCCAAGCTGCCCAGCGCAGTGAGGGCGCTCTATCAAGGAACCACTTCATGAATTCCGCCTCGCCGCACCCGGAAATGAGAATTGCGCCCAGCCTGCTGTCCGCCGACTTTGCCCGCCTGGGCGATGAAGTCACGGCGGTCATAGAGGCCGGCGCCGACGTGATCCATTTCGACGTGATGGACAACCATTACGTGCCCAACCTGACCGTGGGCCCGCTGGTCTGCCAGGCCATCAAGCCCTATGCCGTCAGGAGCGGGCAGCCGGTGCCGATCGATGTGCACCTGATGGTCAAGCCGGTCGATGCACTGATCCCGATGTTCGCTCAGGCGGGCGCCTCGATCATCTCGTTCCACCCCGAAGCCAGCGAGCACATCGATCGCACCATCCAGCTGATCAAGTCGCTGGGCGTCAAGGCGGGCCTGGTGCTGAACCCGGCCACGCCGCTGAGCTGCCTCGACCATGTCCTGGAGCAACTCGACCTCGTGCTGCTGATGTCGGTGAACCCCGGATTCGGTGGACAGAGTTTCATCGAGCATGTGCTGCCGAAGATCGAGGCGGTGCGCAAGCGCATCGACGCGACCGGACGCGACATCTGGCTCGAGGTCGATGGCGGTGTGAAGGCCGACAACGCGCGGCGTGTCGGTGCCGCAGGGGCAGACACGCTGGTGGCCGGTTCCGCGGTGTTCAGCGGTGGCCGCTACAAGGAATCGATCGAAGCGATACGCACCAATGCGCTCGCCGGACGGCACTCGCGGCAGGCGAAGGACCCGGTCTGACGATGAAGCCCGACCTGAGCTGCATCGCTGCGATTGCCTTCGATCTCGATGGCACGCTGGTCGACAGCGCGCCCGACATCGGTCACGCCCTGAACACGGCGCTGGCGGATGGCGGTCTGAGCTGCTTCGATCTGGCGACGGTGCGAACCTGGATCGGTGACGGCCCGGACGCCCTGATCGCCCGCGCGCTGGCCGCGCAGGACGTGTCGCCCGATGACGCCGGGCTGCGCCAGAGGCTGCGCCGCGGCTTCGACGAGGCCACGCTGGCGGCGCCGCTCGACAACGGCTGCGTCTATCCCGGCATCGCAGACCTGCTGGACAGCCTGCACGGTGTGCTGCCGATGGCGGTGGTCACCAACAAGCCGACGCGGCTGGCGCAGGCGGTCCTCGAGGCAGCCGGGTTGAGTCACCACCTGATGCACGTGCAGGGCGCCGACACGCCGGCCCAGCGCAAGCCGGCACCGAGCATGTTGCTGTCCACCGCCGCCAGATTCGGCCTGCAGCCTTCCAGGATGCTGATGGTGGGCGATGCACCGCCCGACATGCTGGCTGCGCAGGCGGCCGGGTGTCTTGCGGCGCTGGTCGGCTGGGGTTACGGCGCGCATGCGGTGCCTTCGGCCTCGCGCCCGTGGCGGGTCGAGACGCCACAGAAACTCGGCAGCAGCCTCCTCGCCATGGCGCACCCGTCGCGCCCATCACCGACGGTTTCGATCGACTGAGGAGCACGCCATGCCCACCGGAGGAAAGTCCACCCTGACCCAGTTCCTGATCGAGGAACGGCGCCGTGCCCCCGAGGCCTCGGGCGACCTGAATGCCTTGATCACCGCCGTCTCGCTGGCCTGCAAGGCCATCTCGCGCAGGGTGGCCTATGGCGCGCTGGCGACCGGCTCCGATGCTGCAACCGCGGCCTCGCAGGCTGGCAACCTGAATGTGCAGGGCGAGGAACAGAAGCCTCTGGACATCCTGAGCAACCAGATGTTCCTGCGTGCCAACGAGTGGGGCGGACACGTCGCCGGCATGGTCTCCGAGGAAATGGAGGAGATGTACACATTGCCGGCGGGATACCCGCGAGGCAAGTACCTGCTGCTGTTCGATCCGCTCGACGGCTCCTCGAATATCGATGTCAATGTCGCGGTCGGCAGCATCTTCTCGGTTCTGCGTGCGGTGACGCCCGAGCAGGACCCCAAGACGGGCGACTTCCTGCAGCCCGGCACGCGGCAGGTGTGTGCGGGCTATGCGATCTACGGTCCATCGACGATGCTGGTGCTGAGCATGGGCCGGGGAACGCACGCCTTCACGCTGGACCCGCTGCTCGGCGAATGGGTGCTGAGCCATCCGAACCTGCAGATCCCGAAGAAGACACGCGAGTTCGCGATCAACGCGTCGAACAGCCGCTTCTGGGAACCGGCCGTCAAGCGCTATGTCGACGAGTGCCTGGCCGGCAAGATCGGTCCGCGCGGCGCCGACTTCAACATGCGCTGGATTGCGTCGCTGGTGGCCGAGACACATCGCATCCTGATGCGAGGCGGCGTGTTCATGTATCCGCGCGACACCAAGGACCCTTCGAAGTCAGGGCGCCTGCGGCTGCTCTACGAAGCCAACCCGATCTCGATGCTGATCGAGCAGGCGGGCGGTTCCGCCAGCACGGGGCGCACCCGGCTTCTCGACGTGCAGCCCGAGTCGCTGCACCAGCGCATCGGATTCGTGTTCGGTTCGTCGGACGAGGTCTCGCGCATCGAGACCTACCACCGCGAAGAACCACCGGAAACCTACAGCTCCCCGCTCTTCGGCAAGCGCGGCCTGTTCGCCGCAGCAGACTGAAACTGTCCAGATACTGAAACCCACGAGGCTCTCCCATGTCCGCCAAGCATCCAGTCATCGCGATCACCGGTTCGTCCGGTGCGGGCACCACGTCGGTGACCCGCACCTTCGAGAACATCTTCCGCCGCGAGGACGTCCAGGCGGCGATCGTCGAGGGTGACAGCTTTCACCGCTACGACCGCAAGTCCATGAAGGCCGCGATGGCCGAAGCCGAGGCGGCGGGCAACATGCACTTCAGTCATTTCGGCGCGGCAGCCAACCTGTTCGAGGAACTGGAGGCGCTGTTTCGCGACTACAGCGCAACCGGTACCGGGCAAAGCCGCAAGTACCTTCACAACGCCGAGGAAGCCGCACCGTTCGGTCAGGAACCCGGCACCTTCACGCCATGGAATCCGCTGCCGACCAGCGAACTGCTGTTCTATGAAGGGCTGCACGGCGGGGTATCGACAGACACGGTGGATGTCGCGCGCCATGTCGACTTGCTGATCGGCGTGGTGCCCGTGGTCAATCTCGAGTGGATCCAGAAGATCCACCGCGATCGCAGCACCCGCGGTTACTCGACCGAGGCCGTGACCGATGTGATCCTGCGCCGCATGCACGAATACGTGCACTTCATCTGCCCGCAGTTCACACGCACCCACATCAACTTCCAGCGGGTGCCGGTGGTCGATACATCCGATCCCTTCATCTCCCGCACGATCCCGACGGCCGACGAGAGCTTGGTCGTGATCCGATTCGCCAACCCGCGCGGCTTCGACTTCCCCTACCTGCTCAGCATGCTGCACGACTCCTTCATGTCGCGCGCCAACACGCTGGTGGTGCCCGGCGGGAAGATGGAACTCGCCATGCAGCTCATCTTCACGCCAATGATCATGCGCCTGGTCGAGCGCAGGCGGCAGTTGCTCGCTCGCTGATGTTCCGCCAGCGGTAGGCGATCGGCCCCACCGATCGATCGGCATTGCAAGCCAGCGGTGCAACCGGCCAAAATGGGGCCATGAGTACCGTTCGAGCCTGCCCGACCTGTACCCAGATCAATCCAACCGGGTCCGTCGTCTGCATGGCCTGTGGAGCGGAGTTGTCGGCTGCGGCACGCCGAAGGCCGAAAGCGACTGAACTCTCCATCGATCTGGGTCGCCTCGAGTCTGAAGAGGACACGGTTCCAGCGGTGCATCTGGATGCGCCCGAATTGCAGCGCTGGGTCGATTCGGGCCCCGATGCGCTCGAAACGACCTGCGCGGTGCCTGAGCTGACGCTTCGGTCCGTCGATGCGCTGCCGGTGCTCGAGAACGTGGCGGATGCAGCTGAAACGCTGCCACGCGGCGTGGTGGCTCGCTCGGACGGCGAACCGGCCGCCGGCAAGGCGTCCGTTGCGAAGGCGGCGCGCCGTGCGGCGGTGCGCCGCAACCGCTTGTCAGGTCATCGCCAGGCCGGCGCGGCTGCCACGCCGACCGATGTGCTGGTGCTCGGACGCGACGAAGCGGCACGCGAAGCACTCTGCGGCTTGCTTGAAACCTTCGGCTTTCGGGCTCACCCGGCCCAGACTCCGGTGCAGGCGGTCCGCCTGCTCGATGCAAAGCATTTTGTGGCGGCGTTCCTCGATCTGGTGTTCGATGGTCCGCAACAGCGGGCGAGCGTCGACCTGTGCCAGCGCATCAAGGCCGAAGTTCACCAGGCGATGGGACGGGCCTCCGCGCTGATCATCGTTTCGAGCTCGTCGCGCCCTGTCGAGCGCGTGCGAGCCACGCTGGCCGGCTGCGATGCCTTTCTCGTGCAACCGGTGACCCGAGGCGGAGTCGCGCAGGCTCTCGAGGCCTGCAGCGTCGCGCTGCCTGCGGACTCGCGGGGAAACTGATCAGCGGGGTTGTTGCCTCGAACTGGGGCGATGGGCTTTCCTGAGGACGGCGCTGCGGGCTTTGCGGCGCATGTTCCAGACCGACACGGCAGCCGCAGCCAGCGCGGTGGTGCTCAGCACGGAGCCGAACGACGACTCGAGCGCGAAGAGGCACGCCGCGGCGGTGAGCGCGTACAAGAGTGGCAGGCTTTCGTACAGCCAGTGAGGAAACCACATGTCGATCCCTTCAGTCGTTGAACTCGCGGTCCCGCGGCGATCCATTTCGCCCGGGCATCAAGAAACCGTTCCGCGATCATGGGGAATCGTAACGAGTTGTTCAACCCCGGGACTGCGGGTGTGCCGGGTGGCGCAAAGGCGGTGACTTGTGTATGCGACAGCGGCGTGTCAGGTCTGGATCAGGCCCCAGCGCAGTGCGATCAACGTGAGCTCCGACTGGTTCGTCGCATTGAGCTTCTGCTTCACGTTGTAGAGATGCGTGCCGACCGTGCTGGGTGAGAGGCTCAGGCTGTCGGCGATGGTGGCGACGCTGCGGCCCTGGGCGAGCTGGATGAACACGGAGAACTCGCGCTCGCTGAGCATGTCGGCCGGGCTGGTCTCGCCGTCGATCTGCGCCATCGCGAGCGCCTGCGCTGTCTGCGCATCGACGTAGCGGTCGCCGCGAGCCACGGCCGTGACGGCGGCTATCAGGGCTTCCGGCGCGCTGCGCTTGGCAAGATAGCCCAGGGCGCCGGCTCGCAGTACCCGGCGCGGGTGGGCCGTGTCCTCGTGCGCCGACAGTGCGAGGATGCGCGCGTTCGGATCGTGCGCGAGCAGCCGACGAACCGCCTCCAGGCCCCCCATGCCTGGCATGGACAGGTCCATCACGACCACGTCCGGCAGCACCTTCGGGTACTCCAGGCAAGCCTGTTCACCACTGCCCACTTCGGACACGACCTCGACCTGCGCATCTCCGAGCAGCATCTTGAAGCCCATGCGCACCAGCGCATGGTCGTCCACCAGCATCACACGGATCATCGCTCTGTCCTCATGAATGTTCGGCCTCGGCAACTTGCGCGGCAGGCAATGGCAGCTGCACCTGCACGAGCACGCCTCGTGACGGGGCCGGACCGACCTCGACCACGCCGCCCAGCGCCTCCACGCGCTCGGACAGCCAGCGAAGCCCATGGTGACCGACTCGCTGCGCCCAGTCGGCTGGCAAGCCCGAGCCGTTGTCGGCCAACCGCAGCAGCACCGTGTCCGCCTGCCGCCGCACCGTCAGGGCCAGGGCGGTCGCATGGCCATGGCGCAATGCATTGGTGATGCCCTCCTGCGCCGACCGATACAGCGCCAGCGCGCGCTCGGTGTCGAGGGGGGTGTCCGCCAGATCGACCTGCAACTCGATCTGTACCTGCGGCTGGCTGCGCCGCGTGCGCTCGACCAGATCGGCCAGCGCTTCGGCCAGTCCGAAGTTGTCGAGCACCATCGGCGTCAGCCGCGGGATCATCCCGTGCATCGCGTCGTACAGGCGCGCCGACTCCTCGGCGATCAGCTGCGCAGCCTGCTCCGACTGAGGGTCCGCACGCGTGCGTGCGCGCTGTGCGATCGACAGCGCCATGCTGCGTATGGCTGTCACCGATTGGCCCAGCTCGTCGTGCAGCTCGCGTGCGATCAGCAGGCGTTCCTTCTCGATGTGGTGATCGACCCAGCGCGTCAGCTCCCGGTTGTCCGACAACTGCCGTTCGGCGCGCGCCGCGCGTCGCTCGGTCTCGATGTTGTCCCGCAGCACACCGACCATGCGGTTGAAGGCGGCGCCGATCGCAGCCGCCTCGGTGCCCGGCAATGCAGGCAACGCAACATCGAAGCGACCGCCCTGCAAGTCGTTCAGCGCACGGACGATCTGCGAGAACGGCCGGACCGTGCTGCCGACCAGCCAGAACACCAGGACGTTCGCCGCCGCCAGCAGGGCCATTCCGATGAGCGCCAGATGCACGAAGTAGTCCCAAGCATCGAGCACTGCGCGCGAGGCATCGCTGCGCACGACCAGCTTGCCTCCGGGGAAATCGATGGCCTGGACCGAGGGCGGCGGTGCCACCAGTCCGACAAACCAGTCGGGCGCCTCGCGGCCAGACTTGTACGGCGACGGCGGCGAGGCGTACTGCCGGCGGCCGCCTTGGTCGAAGAGCTCGATGTCGTTCGCACGCACCCGCCCCATGCCTTGCAGAAAGGCACGCATGGCCGGCAGACCCTGTGCGGCATACAGCCAGAGCGTGCGGTTGAGCAATTGCGACGCGACGCGGTTGGCTGCCACGACCTCCTCGGCGACCGACTCCTTCAGGCTGCGAACCTGCAGCCCGAGCACCGCGGCGACGAACATCAGCATCAGCACACCGACGATCAGGTTGATCTTGACACGCAGGTTCACGAATTCACCTCGGGTTCGAAGCGGCCGCTTGCGGCGTAGGAATCGAGTGCCCGCAGCATCGCGGCGACCATCTCCGGGTGCGTCGGATCGTGGCCGACGCCCGGGATGACGCGTAACGTGCTGTGCGGCAGGCGCCGGTGCAACTCGCGTGCACCATCGGGCGGGCAGATGTGATCCGAACCGCCATGCAGGATCGCGGTCGGCACGCAGGGCAGGGCGGCGCAGCGATCGAGCAGCGGCGGCGTGTCCAGCCAGCAGCAGTGGCTCAGGTAGTGGCTCTGCACGCGGTAACGGCCGATCAGCGCCTGCAGCGCATCGCCTTCGGGCTCGTCCGGTGGCAGCGGCGCGCAAGACATCGCTGCCTCCCAGCGCCGCCACGCCAGCGCGAACGGCGCCGCCTGTGCCACGTCGCCTTGCAGCCCCTCGGTCAGCACCTCGAGCAACGCGTGCCGCCGCGCCGGCGGGGCGATCGCTGCGAAGCGTGTCCAGGCTTCGGGCCGGTCGGCGGCTGCGCCCTGGAAAAAGTGGGCGATGTCCTGGGCGCGCGCCAGAAACGTGGCGCGCAGCAGCAAAGCCGACACCGCGTGCGATTCGGCCAGCGCATGCGCCAGCGAGAGCGTCGCACCCCACGAGCCCCCGACCACCAGCCAGCGTTCGATGTCCAGGTGGTGGCGGATGGCTTGCAGGTCAGCCAGCAGGTCGGCCGTCGTGTTGTCGCGTGTCGCGCCGCGCGGCGTGCTGCGCCCGGCGCCCCGCTGATCGAAGCCGATGATGCGGTAGCGCGCAGGGTCGAGAAAACGCACCAGCAGCGGCGACATCCCCGAGCCTGGTCCGCCATGCAACACCACCGCCGGGATGCCGCGCAAGTTGCCGCACTCCTCCACATGCAGCGTGTGTACGTCCGACACTCGCAGCGCATGGGTTCGCAGCGGTGGTGTCGCGGGGTACAGCACGGCGGCAGCCCGGGAAAACACTGGGAGTGACTCGGCGGAATTCACCGAGTCGATGGTAGCGGCGGCGCCTCACCGTCATCGCCCGGGGATTCATGAAAATCATGAGGCGCAACTCATGGCCGGGTCGCTAGTCAGGCGGCCCGACCCCGGCCATGATGGCCTCCGGGATGAGACGTTCCCGCAGCCACCAACCGGCGCCTGCGCCACCTTGCAAGGAGACTTCAAATGACCTGGACCACACCTTCGGCCGCCGACTTCCGTTTCGGCTTCGAAATCACGATGTACGTCGCCGCACGTTAATCCGTCGTCGCGTCTGGGGTCTCTCAACAGACCTCAACCAACGCCCTGGCTGATCCCAGGGCGTTGGTCTTTCAGGGTCAACCCTTCTCGATCTCCGAAGTCATCATGCGCATCACAGTCTTGGGTTCGGCCGCCGGTGGCGGATTTCCGCAGTGGAACTGCAACTGCGCCAACTGCGCCGGAATCCGCGCCGGCACCTTGCGGGGCAAGCCGCGCACGCAGTCATCCATCTTCGTGCGGCCTGACGACAGTGCCGACGGCGTGCTCTTCAACGCGTCGCCCGACATCCTCGAACAGATCCGCAACAGCCCGGTGATGCAGCCTGCGCGCCATCTTCGCGACTCGGCCATCGCAGGCGTGGTGCTGATGGACGGCCAGATCGACCACGCCACGGGCCTCTTCATGCTGCGCGAGCGCAATTCGAAACTGCCGCTGTGGTGTACCGACCCGGTCGCCGAAGACCTGACGCAGGGCAATCCGGTGCTGCGCGTGCTGACGCATTTCTGCGGGGTCGACCGCCACGCGATCACGCTCGACGGCTCGTCGTTCGAGGTTCCCGGTGTGACGGGACTGAGCTTCCGGGCGCTGCCCCTGTCGAGCAAGGCTGCGCCGTACTCGCCACATCGCGACAACCCGGTGCCCGGCGACAACATCGGCATCGTCATCACCGACCAGCGCAGCGGCAAGACCGCGTTCTACGCCCCCGGTCTCGGCGAGATCACCACACCGGTGTTCGCCGAAATGTCGCGTGCCGACGCGGTGCTGGTCGACGGCACCTTCTGGACCGATGACGAGATGGTGACGCTCGGCATCAGCAAGAAGCGATCGCGCGAGATCGGCCACCTGCCGCAGTCGGGCGAGGGCGGCATGATCGAGTGGATGTCGAAGCTGCCGCCGAAGACGCGCCGCCTGCTGATCCACATCAACAACACCAATCCGATCCTCGATGAGGACTCGACCCAGCGCGCCGAACTGACGCGCGCCGGCATCGAGTTGTGCGAGGACGGCATGCTGATCCAACCTTGATCGGCCCGAGGAGCGCGCCATGCGAGCAGACATGATTCAGGAATCCCGCCACCCCGACGCCGCGCGATCGGGTCAAGCCGACGACAACGCGGCGTGGAGCCGCGAGGCGTTCGAGGCCAAGCTGCGCGAGCGCGGCAAGTCGTATCACATCCACCATCCGTTCAACGTGATGCTGAACACCGGCAAGGCCACGCCGGAGCAGGTGCGTGGCTGGGTCGCCAATCGCTTCTACTACCAGATCGCGATACCGATCAAGGACGCTGCGGTGCTGTCGAACTGCCCCGATCAGGCGGTGCGTCGCGGCTGGATCCAGCGCATCCTCGACCACGACGGATTCGAGATCGGCGGCATCAAGGATCCCGGCGGCATCGAAGCCTGGTTGCGCCTTGCGCAGGCCGTGGGTCTGACACGCGAAGAGGTGCAGGACCTGCGCCACGTGGTACCGGCGGTGCGTTTCGCGGTCGATGCGTATGTCAACTTCGCGCGGCGCGCACCTTGGCAGGAGTCGGTGTGCTCGTCGCTGACGGAGCTGTTCGCGCCCGAGATCCACAAGCAGCGGCTGGCGACCTGGCCCGAGCATTACCACTGGATCGAATCCGAAGGGCTCAGCTACTTCCGCAACCGCGTCGGACAGGCGCGGCGCGACGTCGAGGAGGGGCTGGCGATCACGCTGAACCATTTCACGACGCGGCCGCTGCAGGAGCGCGCACTGGAAATCCTGCAGTTCAAATTGGACATCCTGTGGACGATGAACGACGCGATGGCGACGCGCTACGGGGTCTCCTCATGACGACCTCCACAGTTGCGCAAGGCAGCCTGCTGTCGAACACAGTGCGCCCCACCGTCGGCCCCGGCTTTCGCCTGCAATGGGAGCCGGTGCAGAACTGCCACGTGATGCTGTACCCCGAGGGCATGGTCAAGCTCAGCCAGAGCGCCGGCGAGATCATGAAGCGATGCGACGGCCAGCGCAGCGTCGCCGAGATCGTCAGCGACCTGGAGCAGGCGTTCTCGACACAGGGCCTCGAAGGCGACGTGGTCGCCTTCATCGAGATGGCCGGCAAGAACCGCTGGCTGGTGTGGTCATGAGCGGACCCGTGATGTCCGCCGCGCCGCGCCCCGGCCCGCCGCTGTGGCTGCTCGCCGAGCTGACCTACCGCTGCCCGCTGCACTGCGTGTTCTGCTACAACCCGGTCGATTTCGCCCGCAAGGAAGACGAGCTGTCGACCGAGGACTGGTTCCGCGTGCTGCAGCAGGGTCGCGAGCTGGGCGCGGTGCAGTGCGGACTGTCAGGCGGTGAGCCGCTGGTGCGCGACGACCTCGAGCTGATCGTTGCCGAAGCGCATCGCCTGGGCTACTACACCAACCTGCTGACTTCGGGTGTCGGCCTGACCGCAGAGCGCGCGTCCCGGCTGAAGGCGGCCGGGCTCGACCACGTGCAGCTGTCGTTCCAGGACTCGACGAAGCAGATGAACGACTTCCTGTCGCACACCAAGACCTTCGACCTGAAGAACCGTGTCGGCAAGATCATCAAGGACCAGGGATGGCCTATGGTGATGAACGTCGTCATCCACCGCATGAACATCGACCACATCGATCGCATCATCGGCATGGCCCATGAGATGGGGGCGGAGTATCTGGAACTGGCGAACACGCAGTACTACTCATGGGCGATGGTCAATCGCGATCACCTGCTGCCCACCCATGCCCAGCTCAAGCATGCCGAGCAGGTCACCGACGCCTGGCGCGCGAAACTCGGCAACGCCATGCGGTTGTTCTTCGTCGCCCCCGATTACCACGAGGGCAAGGCCAAGAAGTGCGTGAACGGCTGGGGCAGCATGTTCCTGACCGTGGTGCCCGACGGCACCGCCGTACCGTGCCACACCGCGCAGATGCTGCCGGGGCTCGATTTCCCGAACGTCAAGGAGCACAGCCTGAGCGAGATCTGGTTCGATTCCGAGGGCTTCAATCGCTACCGCGGAACCGGCTGGATGAAGGAGCCTTGCTCGAGCTGCGAATTCAAGGAAATCGATCTCGGAGGCTGCCGCTGTCAGGCCTACATGCTGACGCAGGACCCGACTGCCACCGACCCGGTCTGCATCAAGAGCCCGCATCATCACCTCGTGACTGATGCGGTGGCCCAGGCCGATGTGGTCGCCGCCAACCCGGTGACCGAACACCCACTGGTTTTCCGCGACCGCGTCAACTCGTTGCGCCTGATTGAAACCGAGTCCCCACACTGCTAGGCTCCCCGGCTCCACCAACACAAAGAGATGGGAGACTCCCGTGGGATTTTTTGACTTCCTGTTCGGCAAGAAGAAGGTCGAGCCCGCACGTGTATCGACGCCTGCGCCCGCCCCCGCACCCGCGCCTGCTGCGAAGCCGGCGGTGGCACCCGCGCCCAAGCTGGCGCCCCCGATCACCAACGTGCGCGTTGGCGAATCGCTGGTCGGCGAAGGCAACGAGGTGGCCCACATCGATCTGCTGGTCGGGCCGCGCGGCTCGGCAGCGGAAACAGCGTTCGCCAATGCGCTGGTGAACAACAAGGACGGTTTCACCTCGCTGCTGGCCGTGGTCGCCCCGAACCTGGCAACCAAGCCGAACGCGGTGATGTTCAACAAGGTCACGATCAAGGGTGCCAAGCAGGCCGTTCAGATGTTCGGCCCGGCCCAGCGCGGAGTCGCCATGGCCATCGCCGATTGCCTGGCCGAGGGCACGCTGCGCGCCGACCAGGCCAACGACCTGTTCATCTCGGTCGGTGTGTTCATCCACTGGATGGCCGAGGACGACAAGAAGATCCAGGAATACAACTACCGCGCGACCAAGGAATCGATCGAACGCGCGGTCAGCGGTTTTCCGACGGCAGCCGAAGTGCAGGCTCAGTACAAGACCGCGAAGCATCCATTCGGGGCCGATTGACCCGCGTCCGTGCGCTCAAGCAGCAAAGGCAACGGCGACGTTGCCTTTTTTCATTCCCGTGTCACTGCACGAGATTCAGGATCTCGAGTTGCTCTGGCACGGTCTGGAATGTGCCGGTGCCCGCCGGCATCTGCATCAGGGGCTTGACCTCGGTATCGAGCAGCCAGACGCTCGGATAGACGAGCAACCGCGCACGCTCGTCACCGATGGTGCGCTGGAATTCGGCATAGGGCAGGGCACCGAGGTTCGTTCGGATGATGAGCGCCTTGGACGAGATCTTCAGCGAACTGCGCAGGTCGACGATCAGGTAACCCGCGAAGTGCGGCAACAGTTCACCGGCGTTTTGCGCCAGGAATGCCTCGTAACGACGGCAATAAGGGCAGTCGTCGGCGCCGAGGTAGATGTACAGCGACTTCTTCTCGCGCCGGGCCTGGTCGATCGCCGGTCGCAGATCGAACTCGGCCTGGGTCGGCAGTCCGGTCGGCTGGACAACGATGGCGCGGTAGGGCACAGGCAGCCCCGCGCTGCGGGCCCCGCCGTGCGCCAGCATCAGCCAGCACGCGAACAGTATGGCTGCCCCGCAATGGCGAAGCAGGTCAGGGCGCACGCGAATCCACAGGCGCGTCTCCCTGCCCCGGAAGCCCGGACGCATGGACAGGCAGCATGCCCGTGAAGCGACCTTCGCGAGAATCCTCGATCTCCGCCGTCAGGGTGGCATCGCCGCGCGGAACGAAATTGAACCTGAATGTCGGGTTCTCGCTGACCGAGAAATCGAGGTCGGCATCGAACAGCTTGTGCTCGCCGTAGCGGACCTTGATCGAGCGTATGAAGTGCGGCGGTATGAACATCACCGTGATGTTGTTCAGCTCGAACCCGGTGTCGTTGGGATGCAGCACGGTCACGTCAGCCACGTTGGGCCGGTCATACACGACAGGACCGTTGAGCTTCAGGATGGTCTTGCCGATCAGTTCGGGATGCTCACGGTTGGGTGGCGCCGAGCAGCCACCGGAGACCTTCACGTAGCGCGAGTCCATGTGCAGTTCACCATTCGACAGTTCGCTGACCACACGCACGTGGCTGTACTCATCGACACGCAGCCGGGTTTCGAAGTCGGCCTGCCCGAGGTCGGCGGTCAGGTCCAGCACGGCCGCCAGCGGTGACGGGTTCTTGTCGATGAAGAGGTACAGCTTCTTCACGTAAAGCTCGTTGCGCTGAGGCAGCTTGGACACGACCTTGACCGGCACCGACGCACCATATGCAGCGCGCAGCGGCACGATGAGTTGAACCTGGCTGGCGGCATCGGCCGCGATCGAGCGATTCGGGAAAAACCTAGCGCGAAGCTTTTCCCATTCGGGCGACGAGTCGTTGTGTGCCGCGTTCGAGTTCAAGCCTCCGACCGCGGCCTGCGCCGGGCCCGCGATCCAGCCGACGGACGCGAGCACGCACACCATCCAAAGAGCACGCCACAGCCTCGCTGACTTCGACATTACACCGCTCCGCTGATCTGCATCACTTGAAATTCACTTCGCGTTCGACGCGCACGAACAGGACCGAAGCATTCCTCCGGTGGATCGTGTCGTACTGATCCCATTCCTTGAACTCGTCCAGGCTGCTGGCATCGGGCACTTCGCTGAGCGCTGCCCCGTCCATCACGAGTTGCCTGACACGTGCTTCGAGCGTGTCGAGATACCGCCGCGTGGTGGTGATCAGCCCGGATGATGTGGCGCGCCCGTGGCCGGGAACGACAGTGCTAACCCTCAGCGCGTCCATGGCCGCCAGAGCATTACGCCAGCCTGGCAACTGGCTGTCCTGAATGTCCGGGATGCGCTGTTGATCCATCAAGCCACCGGCGAACAGCACGCCGGTTCGTTCGTCCAGCACCGCGATGTCACCGGGGCCGCTGGAGTGCCCGAAGTACATCACCCGCACCGGGCGACCCGCCACATCAAGCGTGTGGCTGTCGTCGAAGACCTGGTCGGGCTTGAACATCGCCGTGTCGCGCATCTCGTCTTCGCCGAGCAGGCGCCGCAGCGTCTTCAGGCAGTTCGCGCAGCGGGCGGCCATCAGGTCGGCTGCGCTGCGCTGCATGCGGATCGGGATGCCCCGATCGCGGAAAGCCGCTGCGCCGAAAAGAAACTCTTGGCGAACATGGGTGACCAGGGCCAGCACGACCGGCTTGTCAGTCACCCGGCGGATCGCCTCGAGCAATTCGTCGCCGTGGCGGTGCGACGTGCCCACGTCGATCACGATGACTCCGCGGTCTCCGACGATGAACCCGGCGTTACCGATGCGCCCGAGGTTGCTCGAATCGACTTCGCCGCCGGTGCCGCGCACCATGTACACGCCATCGGCCACCTGAACGGTGGTTCCGCCGGCAACCTGGCCGTCAGGCTCGGCCGCAAGGAACCGGCCGCCTGTGGCGCAACCCGCCAGCATCGCAAGCCCGAACGCCGCACACGCAAAGCTGATGCGGCCGCGCCGGCGAAGCAAGCTCACTGACCCTCGACGAGCTTCTTCAGGTTCTCGAGCCCGCTCTTGTAGACCCCCGTCACGGCCTTCAGTGCAGCTTCGTCGTTCTGATCGGGTGGTGGATCGTTGTTGGGGAAGGCGCGGTAGAAGGCGCCGCGCCACTCGACGATGGATTGCGCCGCGCCGGCGCTGGTGACCTGCAGCGTCGAGGTGTAGTTGGTGACGGGCAGCGCGCCGCCATCCTTGGCGCGGTAGCTGAACTTCATCTTCGCCTCGTCGAAGCTTTCCAGGGTTTCTTCGAGCGCTCCCCCTCCCTTCAATTTCAGCGCGCGCACCGAGCCTTCGGTATTGCCTGCCGAGGCCGGACTCTCGGCAACGGCCGGGTGCCAATCCTTCAGCGCGTCGAAGTTCTTGACACGTGCCCAAACCGCTGCGGCAGGGGCATTGATGGTGATCTTCTCGCTGACCTTCTGGCGTGTCGGCCCATGGGCCTGCGCCACCGACATCAGACCGAACAAGACCACCCAGGCCATCCAGCGCACTGGATTGGCGTTCAGCTTCGTACGCAACATGCTCACTTCCTCCCGTTCACGACATCTTGAAATTGTTCGCACCGGGTTCACGGTGCTGGGGCATCGCCAATGAAGGCGCCGAACCCACGACTATTCTGACCGGTGGCAATCGTCTTGATCGTCTGTCCCGATACCGCATCGAGCACGCTCAGGTTGTCGTCCATCCAGTTGACGACATAGACACGATCGCGATGAGACGCGATGCCTTCGGGATAGCCGAAGCCGCGCAATGTACGCACCACTTTCAGCGTGTCGGCATCGATCACGCTGACGCTGTCCTCATGCTGATTGGTGACGTAAAGCAGCTTCCCGCCATCCGCCATTGCGGCGCCGTATGGGGCCTTGCCGACAGCCACGGTCGCGATTGGCACCAGCTTGCCGGTCCGGAAGAGATCACGCGTATCGAGCACGCTGAGGTCGTTGCTCTGCACATTGAGTGCATACAGCCGCTGTCGGGGTGTGTCGTACAGCAACGCGAAGGGCCGGGCACCCACCGTCACCCGCGACAGCACGCGCTGACTGTTGACATCGATCACGGCGACGCTGTCATCGTCGCGCTCGGCGACGAACACGGCCTCGCCGCTCTCGTGCACCGCCAAGCCCGCCGGGGCACGGCCGACCGCGATGCTCATCAGCGGATGGTGCACGCGGCTGTCGAAGACCAGCACGCGATTGCGGTACCAGTCGCTCACATAGACGCGCATGCCGTCGTCGGACGCGGCGATTCCCAGTGGCCCATCGCCAGCGGCCAGCGTGTCGACCACCTGGCGGCTGCGCATGTCGATGACTGAGATCGTCTTCGAATCCGGGTTGGTCACGAACACCTTCGCCTGCGAGGCAGCGATGGCGACGCCAGCCGGCCCGCGCCCGACCGGAACGGTAGCGACCACGCTGTCGATCAGCAAATCGATCACCGAGACATCGTGGCTGCCCTGATTGGTGATGTAGGCGAACGGCGCGGCATGCGACGACGCGACGGTCGCGCCGAGGAGGAGCATGAACGCCATCGCTCGTGCTGCAGCCCAGTGCAGCTTCGCACTCATTCTTCCCATTCCAGTTCGGCAAAGGCCGTCGTCACGTTGCGCTCGTGGAAGTGATCGGCCAGCGCCCAGCCCTGCAAGGCATCCCGGCCGACCGTCCTGACCGCACCTTGCATCGTGGAGTGGGCACGGATCGCGGCGCGCGTCTCGGTCAGCAGGGCGTCGAGATAACGACGCTGAGGACCCAGCATCGATGGCCAGTCGCGGCCAGCCGCCCCATGACCCGGCACAGCGAGCGCCACAGGCATCTGCGCCAGACGATCCATGGCAGCAATCCAGCCCAGCAGGCTGCCATCGATGACCGGCAGATGCGTCACGAAGAGCAGATCCCCCAGGAAGAGCGTGCGTGTCTGGCGGTCAAAAACCGTCAGGTCGTGGTCGGTGTGTGCGGTGGGCCAGGCCTTCACTTCAATGACACGCTGGCCCAGGTCGATCTCGAGGGTCTGGCCGACGGCTATCGTCACCGTGGGATAGACGAGGTCATCGTGTTTCATCGCGACCCCGAAGTCGCGTTGGAGCGCGTTCAGGTAATAGCGCTCCCGCGCAGCCAGCGCCGCACGCATGCGCGCATGCGTCACGAAGCCCGGGCCCGCGGCCGAATCTGCTGTCCTGAATGCGTTGTTCCCGAGCACATGGTCGGGATGGGCATGCGTGTTGATGACATGGCACACCGGCAGCGGGCTGATCGCGGCCACAGCGGCTTGCCACCGACGGCCGACATCGGGCGTGCCACCGCTGTCGATCACCGCGATGCAGCGCGTGCCGACTATGAACGCGAGGTTCGCGACATCGCCGGCGCTGGCGGAATTCCAGTCCGCCACTGCACCGCTGTGCACGAACACGCCCGGAGAGAGCTCGGCCACTTGCAATGGAGGCAAGGCAGCTTGAGCACAGGCCAGGGATGTCGCTGCAGCCCACAGCAGCAACGCATGCCACCAACGAATCACGGGCTTCGCCTGCGCCGGTAGTTGCGACAGCAGAAGCCCCTGCCAGGGCAACCCGCCGGCATCACTTCGGGCCCGTGCCGATGAAGCAGCTGTTCTTGACCTTGGCCTGCAACTCGCGAAACCGCTTTGCCTCCTTCTGAACGCCCTCGTTGTCGCGCATCGCGCTGCCACGTTCGCCGCCGATGGAGGTGGCGTTGGCATCGGTGCTCAGGGTGACGTATTCGTCGTACTTGACCTGCTCGGCCATGCGGTCGAGCGCACAGGAGCATTTGCTGATCATCTCGAACTGGGGGCCGGGGTTCTCGCGCATGCAGTCACGCACGTAAATCACGCGGTCGAGGGTCGGGAAATCATTGGCTTGCAGCACCGCAGAGAAGGACGCGCACAACAGCAGCGTGGCGACGCGCGCTGGATTTCTGGAAACAGTCATGGAAAAGACTCACTTGATCTGGGTGGGAATCACGGCCGATGCACCCTCGACGAAGAGCTCTTCGACGATGACATCTGGCAAACCGGAGGTTTCGCCGCTGATCCGGGTGCGGATACCAAAGATGCCGCCTGGCACGGCCTCGGACAACAAGAACTGATATTGCTTGCGGACGAACTTCTCGTACTTGGGACGATTCGGATCGTCGAGGTAGGGCGTGAAGGTGATTTCCTTTCCGGCGATCGTCTTGTTTCTGTAGGAAAGCGAAGTGTCTCGAACCGTCGCATCCTGATAGGCAGCCATGCGGATGCGCTTGCGGAAATGGTTCAACGAGCCCTTGGTCAACCGCTTCATCTCCCCGATGTCTCTCTCCAGGAAATGCAGCAGAACGGGGTTTCCTTCGGCCATCGGGGCCTCGGGCAACGGGAGTCGACGGGTACCGCTGAAGAAATCGCTCTTCACGGTGCAGCAAGTGCCATCGGCCTGCTTTTCGAAGCTCAGCACGACGGAGTCCTCGAAGCCCTCCTCGAAGCTGCCTGCCTTGCGGAAGGAATACCGGATCGTCGTCGCCGGTTTCACACCCGAGAGCTGGTTTGACATGAAAAGAAGCTTCTCGGCTGGCGAGAAATCCTGCTTGTTCTCAGGCGGCTTGTCCTGCGCGCGGGATGTCGACGCGAAGGCCATCAGCAGCGCGAGGCACGCACCGGCAAATCGGGGAAATTTCATGAACTGCATGTGGGAAGGTTGGAGGTGTCTTCAAGGTCAATTGGGCAGAAGACTCTTGGCCAGCTGCAGCGCAAGGTCGGGATTCAGCTGTCGCAGGCGCCGCTGAACGCTTTGCGCCTGCGCCGTCATTCCGAGGCCGCTGTAGACCAGGCCGAGCCGGTGCCAGGCCAGAGCCAGCGTGGGCGCGATATTCACAGATCGTTCCAATGCGTCTCTTGCATCGGTCAGCCGGTTCAGCTTCTGCAGCGCCAGGCCCCGCAGGTACCACGGCTCGGACTCGTGCTCGTGCATCGCGGTCCAGCCTGAGGCGAGATGCTCGAGATCGTCCCACCGGCTGTCGCGCTCAAGCACGGCGGCCTGCAGGAAGCGCGGCTGCTGGGTGAGTGGTTGTTGCCAGTAGGCCAGTTCGGTCGCGGGGATGGAAGCGATTTCCCGCGCATCAGCTTGCCTGGCGAGCAGGTCCTTGACCCAGTCCGCGGGCGCGGAGAAGTAGTGCGCCTCTCCACCGCGCAGTCGAAAGGTCAGGATGCCGACCAGTCGCAAGTCGTCATCGAACAAACCTCCGCCGCTGGCGCCCGACGTGAACCAGTTGGTGCTCTGGATGACCCGGCCGCCATCGAAGGGATGCAGCACAACCACCTCGCCCGAACTGTTCTGGATGCCCATGCCACCCGTGTAGCCGATCGCTGACACCGACTGCCCTTCGCTGATCGAACCGGATGACCCCAGAACAACACCATCGCCGCTCAGGCCGGGCACGATGAGCAGACAGAGGTCACGCCGCACATCGCTGACCTGGGCCACCGCCTGCATCCGGACGCCGTACTGATAGGCATGGATCTGGTGTGCGTCGCGCGTCACGTGGCAGTTCGTCAGGAGGCGCTGCGGCGCCACCAGAACCCCCGAGCCCAGCGAATAGCCGCCTTGCTCCCGCGATACCTCGACCTTGAGCACCTTGGTGCTCAATTCGATGAACGCAGCCCGGTCGACACCCGCCTGGGCAGTACCCCAGGAACAAGCGACTGCCAGCCACAACGCTGCGTACTTCATGGGGCATCCCGGTCTGGGCGAGAACTCTGGAGAAACCTAATTCGTCAACGCCTGAGGGGTGTCCTCGATCAAGGGAACACCGAACTCCTCGAGGATCGCGCGGATCTCGGGACGCTTCGCATCGATCAGGGATTCGATCTGCTGCTTCCACTCGCGCTCACCATAGCGCACGCCCATGGCCATCTTGAAATCGAACTTGACCCCGGGCTCGGAGCGCATCGGGAACGTCATCAGTTCGGGACTCTTGACCCGCTTCGCGAAGAAGCCGGCGATCGGCCCCCACACGATGGCTGCATCGATCTTGCCGCTTGCCAGATCGCGTTCGATGATTTCTCCTGGATAGAACTCGGGCGCCGCGTTCATCGTCGCATAAGGAACGCCTTGCTCGAGCAGCCCGTGCTTGACCAACCAATCGGAAGCGGGAGTTCGATCGTACAGACCGATCTTCAGCTTCCCGAGCCGCGTGCGGTCGACGGCGAGGAAGTCCTCGACGGACTTGACTTGATCCAGGCCCCGGCCCTTTGCGATGACCAGCGCATAAGTGGAGTGGTAGTAGGGTTTCGTCGCCGACACCTGGTCGTACCCAGCGGGTACGCCCATCACGATGTCGCAACGGAAATCCTCACCCGGCAGCTTGTAGCGCAAGGTGTTGCGTATGAATGCCAGACGTTGCGGAAACGAGTAATACGTGACCGGCAGGCCGAGCTCCTTGGCAAACAACTCGGCGATCCGATTCTCGATGCCATCACCCCCGACATTGGAGAAGGGCAGGTTGTTCGGGTCCTGACAGACGCGGAAGGCCTGGCGCGACGGCTTGGCCTCATCCTGAGCAGTGGCGTATGGAGACCACCCCAGACCGAGCGCGGAGGTAATGCACATTGCGGCCCACAAGCGCGTCGCCCATCGGACCGGTGCTCGTGCCACTTCAACCGGGTTGCTCATTCGATGGCCGTCACGCGGGCGCTCTTGATGTCCCCGTTCGAGCGGCCCTTCAGGTACGCGTACAGGTGATCGATGTTTTCCATGACGACCGGACTGTTGCCGAAGCTTTGCATGCCCTTTTCAAGCCGGCCATTCGTCACCGTGGTCACGAATTCTTCCTTGGTCAGAACCTTCAGGCTGTTGACCAGGGACGGGCCCACCAGACCTTCCTGATTGGCACCATGGCAACGGTCGCAGGCTGCGGTTCGCCATGTCTTGAATCCTTTCAGGGTCTGAGCATCGACCTTGTTTCCGTCGACAACGGTATACAGGTCGGTCTTGACTTCTTGCGCCATGACAAGGCCCGATGCAGCGAAGGCAAGAGCTGCAAGGGCAGCGGTGATGAGGGTGCGTGACGTCATGATCGGAATGCTTGCTCAGCTAATTGAAAAGGGATGACGCCCTGCTAGAGCGTCATCCCCTGGATCGGTTCCCTCACCGGTTGTCCGGTGAGGGTTAATCAGGATGAATCCCGATCAGTTGGGGAGCGCGAACACGGTCAGCGAGCCACCGAGTTCGGTGTACTGGCCGAGTTCCCTGTAGCCACCCACAGCACCCAGGCCGTCCTGATCCTTCTCGAGACCAGCCGCCATGCCGATACCGGCCCAGCCACCAATGCCCGAGAACACGCCCATGTACTGCTTGCCTTTGTGTTCGTAGGTGAACACGTTGCCGATGATGCCGGACGGGGTCTTGAACTTGAACAGTTCCTTGTTCACGTCCTTCTTGTCGACGCACTTGAAGTAGCCTTCCAGCGTGCCGTAGCAAGACAGACCACCTGCCGTGTTCAGAG
>ENA-UOWO01000419-UOWO01000419.1-activated-sludge-metagenome-genome-assembly--contig:-NODE-419-length-61811-cov-10.366394_pt1 | contig 61811 bp, 50 predicted proteins | sample MGYA00238148_ERZ761564 | MGnify/ENA primary metagenome ERZ761564 (study PRJEB28885, sample SAMN05720194) | activated sludge metagenome | isolation source: Anaerobic digester | place: USA...
CTGTATGTTAAAAAATATGACCGCACTAATTCTGCTAAACGTCACAAGTCAGGAAATATTTTTATGCTGCTGGTTTGAAGAGGGAAACGGGGAGGGCGTATTGAGACTCCATCTCGATTTTTTGAGATGGAGTCTCGAAGAAAATGAGATGGAGTCTCGAAAAACGAGAAAAAAATGAGGGTCATATTTTCATTGGCGCTACTCCCGGCCATCCCGCCTGAAGCCGATGCGTTTTCTTTCCTGCTGCTCCTGATTCTGCTGCCGGTCCTGTTCGAGTTGTTTAAGATACTCAAAGATCAGCATGATCTGCCGGTCCTGTTCAACATCTTTCTTCTTTAGATGCTCTAGCTTCCGGAGGATCTCCGTGTGGGTTTCCAGCAATTGGCGTATTTTGGTAAATACCCTGACAATCCGTATGTTGACCATAATGGCACGATTGCTATGTAATACGCTGGAAAGCATAGCAACGCCTTGTTCTGTAAAAGCATACGGTAACTTGCGTGTTCCTCCCCAGCTTGATGTTCCAGATTGGAATATCAAGTCATCGAACTCCATTTTAGTAAGCCGGAACATAAAATCTTCCGGAAAACGTTTAATATTCCGATGAACTGCTTTATTAAGATTTCCGGTGGTAACTCCATATAAAACTGCTAAATCTTTGTCAAGCATCACCTTTTGATCCCGGATCAGGTAAATCTTGCGCATGATCACCTCCTCGGGAACCAGTAACGATTTTTCCTCATTCATAACCATTGATTTTGTATGGTAAAGTATCGAACATATCTTAAAAGGGCGCAATGTGCAACCTCCGGATCATGTATTTCTTCCTGTTAATCCGGTTTTCGAGAAAAAAATACCCGGTCGGAATAAAATATTTTTATGCTGCTGGTTTGAAGAGGGAAACGGGGAGGGCGTATTGAGACTCCATCTCGATTTTTTGAGATGGAGTCTCGAAGAAAATGAGATGGAGTCTCGAACAATTACCTGATGCTGTCCACCAGCTGGCGGATCGAATTTCGTTCAATTTAGAATGCGCCATCGCGCGATGGCACGTTTTTCCATTGATCAAAAATGCAAAATGCAGCATGCCGAATCGGGTAATTACATGCGCGTTAAGTTATACCGAGAGGAACAGCAGTATAAAATTCGCAATCCTGTTCCGACCGGTATATCCCAGGGCAAATCGTTCCAATAATCCCCGGGGATTCATTTCTTCAAGCCTCCAGATATCTTTTTCCGTATCGCCCCGGGCTATCGAACTGAGATAACCATAGGGATTGTATCTGTTGATTGTGGAATACCGGAGGGGTGATACATTTCTTAGGCTTTCTTGATTGCCAGGGTTAAAATTAATCTTTTTTCCGCTTAACCAGTGTTCTGAATTTTGGAGAGTATCAGTTTTTATGGATATTCAATTCTAAAATTACAGTTTTCCAGGTTTTCCCAAGTGTCGAAATCAATCCGCTTCGCAACAATGTATTCGTCCCTGATTCGTTCCCAGGGGATTAATGATAAAGAGTCATAATTAAAAATATAATAGTGCATCCACCCTTGTTCTAATATCTTTTTAAGATGTTCGGAGTAATAGTTATCATTGACAATTGAATGAGGTTGTAAAATATCCCCTTCATTAATATTATTAATAGTACCCCATGGGAATTCGGAAACCAATGTAGTATCCTTTACTTCATTAGGCTCACTATGAGAGGCAAAGACAACTAGTTTTGAGTTGCTATTATTTTCAATATAAATATTCATGTCGTCTTCCGGAAGTTCTTCCGGACACCCTGTTATTATTGCAAACAGGAAAATATAAAACAAATACTTTAGTGGATGTACTAGTCTGACCATTTTAAATCAATTAAATACAGTAAAAATAAATCTGGAAATATCAAATTACGTATAAACCGGCTGTCAAAATATTTTTGATTCGGATGGTGCCAGTCAAAATTATATCTTTGAACTGGCGTGAGTCTGTCGCCAAAATAGGCCATTGCTCTGGCATTGGCATCTTGTTCTAGCCAAATCTCATCATGCGTTTTTGTACTTCTCCAATCTAATTCTGAAGCACTTAAACCACTTAATAAAGCTCCTGGTATATATGACCATCCTCCCCATTGCCTTGTCTGTAAGAAGTGACCATACTCATGAAGTAAGGTTGAATTACTATAATCTATATCTCCATATTTTGGATTGATAGTTATATATCCTCCAAGAGATACGGCAGATTTCATCCCTGGATCAGTGACAACTGTTGCGCCATGAAAATAATCTATTTCGATTCTGCCTGTATTATTACAGAAATTAGCATATTCATATCCTATTAATGTCATTGGTTGCTGCCAGGTATGTCTTGATACAACCTGTAAAAATTGATTGAAACTATTACCCTGGTCTTCATCTACTTGAAAAAGTCCCATTGAGATTTGCCAGGAATTGGTGGCACGTCGGTTGGCTTCGTTAAATCCACCATCAAATAAACCTATTGTTCCTGACAGTGAGGCTTCACCAATAAATGTCGTTGCCATTGTCTCAATAGTACCGGGCGGGATGATACCTAATCCATATGCTATTGCTGCCCAATTCCACCACTCCCATTTTTCTCCATCCGGATCCTTATAAATAAGCGGATTATTCCGACAATAAGAATATCGGTTAAACGATTGCGTAAATCCGCCCTGAACGTAATTATCGGGGCTTAAGAACCTGCCGATGACCGCGTCGTAGACGCGGCCGTTCATATTGATCAGGCCGAACTCGTCGAGATGTTCATGAAAAGTAAATCCCCTGTCGATCAGGAAGTCACTGGGTAATCCTTCATAGGACCAGTTTGCGGGATTCCTCCTCCGGCCCCAGGCATCAAAACTGTAAACGGCTTCTGCACCATTCCGGGTGACAATCCGGCCGTCATCTCCGGTAATGGCATACAGCGAACCGAGATGATCGGTGTGAATATAATAGAGAGATTCAATGCCATTGGCTTTGACATATACGGCAAATACACCGGAAGGAGAGGTGAGGTAATGGAGTTGTATCTTGTTTCCAGCTTGATCAACAATGCTCTCGTATCCCGATTGACCGAATATCTTTGTTTTAACTCTTGTCAGCCCATGAAATAATTCTGATTTAATTCTTTGGTTATCTGGTCCGTAATAGAGATTAAGAAGATATGGATTACCTGGTGAGCCCGGATTATCCTGTGTGATGGTCCGTACCTTACCAACAGCCGTATAAGTAATTTGCTGCAACGGGGAATTGTCGACGAAACCGGGCTCAGGAACATCTACGGTTTTTAATGCATGCGGTTTTAATCCCGAATAAGAGTAGGTTCCGACATCGGATTTGGTGGCTATATTTCCGTTATTTTGATAATTGGTAGATAAAGAAATGGTTCCGTTAATCTTACATTGGGTTAGCCTTGAGTTAAGCAGGTTTTCATCATAATCAAATTCTTCTGTTAAAATATACTTATTATCCGTCCGATACGATAAATTACCCGTTGCATGGTCGAAATTATAGGTCAGAGACTGAATTCCCGGATCGGTTGCAATCCCGGTCAGAAATCCATACTCATCATAATCATGTGTCGTCGTCAATCCGTTTCCGAGTGCAAACCGGTTGATTTGCCCGCGGGGATTCATTTCTTCAAGCCCCCAGATATCTTTTTCCGTATCGCCCCGGGCTATCGAACTCAAATAGCCGATGGGATTGTACTTGTTGATTGTGGAATTTCCGGAGGGGTACATCAATTATCTGGTTTTCAGGATTGCAAAGGGTAAAATTAATCGTTTTTCAACTTAAACCGTGGACTGAATTTTGAGTAGTACTTTATTCATCGATAAGAATGGAATTTGTATATTCTTTTTTTACTATGGAAGAAATGTTGTTGACCAAGACCAACGGATTATTATTGAACCTGCCTTTATATATAAGATTTCCGGTGTTATTGACTACAATTACAAGTGGAAAAGAGTTAAAATTAAGATTCTCATTGACAATACTTACAGGATCCATTGAAATACCATAATTAATAGCATATTTATCTGAAAGTTCAAATATGGTCGAAATGCATGTTGAGTCATAATCGTTATTTGGTACCACTACAGAAAAGATTTGAATATCTTTCTCTTTAATAAAGGAATTGGTTAACTTTTCAACCTCGGGCATTTTCTTAAAGCATACTCTACAGGAGGTTGTCCATAAATATAGGACGGTTAATTTACCCATGAAACTACTATTGTTCATTTCGTGCCCGTCCAGGGTTCTAAAGTTTAATTCGAAATTATTAATTCTGTAATCATCTTTTATAGTAAATACATATTCACACCAATTAAGAGTGATGAAGTAACATAATAATGAAAATAATAGCCCCAATGATAAAGACACATAAAATATATTATGACGTCCATTTAAAAATAATATCTTTAGGCCTATTCCTATTCCTGTTCCAAAAAGTAAAATAAGGATATTTGGCAATAAATGGTAGAGACCATCCTTAAACATAAAGATCGATTCAATTAAAAATAATGGACCACTTAAAGAAAATAATACTAAGCTATTTTGCTTAAGTCTCGTTGTAGCTAGTTTGTATCCACCATAGATAAATAGCAATCCTCCCATACTACATTGCATGGCCCAACCGAAGGCTCCCGAATTAATCATCAATAAATTAATTAAGAGTATAAGATAGATAAATCTACCCAGTGTTGATCGTTTGATTTTATACCTAAGGAAGTAACCTGAACAAAAGGAAAGAAAAAAAGCTGGTATACAAATTAATATAAAAGGTAAAATTTTAAAAATATAAGTAATTTCAAGTTTGTGATGATACTCGACGAAAACAAAAAAACAAATAATAAAAATTAAAAAGAAGATATTAGTTATACTCCTGACTATTGATAGTTGAAGACTTGCATCTGATGGCTTCCAATACCCTGTTATTAGATAAATGATACATCCATTATAAATGAAGAAATTAATTTCCCTTGTATTTATTAAAAAAGAAGGAATTAAAACCAGGAAAGGGAATAGCGACATGAAGTATTTATTACCACGCAACGTGATAATGATTGTCTTAATTCCCTTAATATTGAGATATCTTTTATAAAAGATGTTAATTTTCATCAGGTTTGACAACCATGTCTGTACAATCACCTTCACAAGAGTACATATAGAGGAATCCGCATCCGTCATCAGTTGCCATACATCCATCCAGACCATCTTCACACAGTCCTGCATTAAGTATCGAACAAGTTATATCCCAATTACAAACACAATTCTGAGGTCCCGGCTGCTGAGCATAAACGCCTTGTTCTATTTCGCTGATTGTCATTATTGTGTAAAAACTGCAGACTACCTGACTTGTATCAATACCTTGTAAACTTAATATGTAGCTTAGTAATGTACTACAATAAGCTTTTGATGAAGTCGCATTTTCTGCTTCGAAAAAGTCTGCTTGGATTCTCGTTTTCAAGCTATCAATATAAGGATAAAGATTTTGAGGCCAATTATATAATTGAATACTATCAACCTTTTCAATCCATATCTCAGATTTTTTATAAGCATCAAGCGATCGAAATATCGCTACCTGATAATTAAAAGGATAACCTGCTAGTTCAGTTCGGGTAATGTCTTGCAAGTCCTTTAAATGATATTTAACCCATTGATTAACTTCCTCATCACAACTATATTTTGATTCTTGTGAACAATTGGTTAAAATGGAAACAAGAATGCTACAGGTTAAAAACACTTCCATTCTGATCCTTAATTTTGCTTTCATGGCTTTAGAATTTATTGAATAATATAATACTTCTTGTTTCAAACGAAGAATAGCTTGGACATTTATGATCTAAAGGAAATATTCCCCTTCAAGCAACTTACTTGTTCAGAAAATAATTAGTTGCATCAAATATAAGAAATTATTATCCTTAAATCAATAGAATGAGCAGATTTAGAATAAGTTTAAATAAACCGTGGGGGGATGTTAAATGGGTTGGATTCGTGGAAATACCGAAATTAAAAAGGCTGCCATCCCAGCAGCCTTTTTTTGTCAAACCCAATCATGAAAGAACACATCTTTGCGATATGCTTATCTTAAATATCAGTTTCCCAGCAGTTCCTTTACAAGTTCCGCCACCACTTTATTGTCGGCCTTCCCGGCAAACAGCTTCGACGCCTGTCCCATCACACGCCCGAGATCCTTCAGCCCGGATGCGCCGGTATCCCGGATGATCTGCTCCAAACCGGCCCTGATCTGTTCCTTTCCCAATTGTTTAGGCAGATACTCCTCAATAACGGATGCCTGGTACACCTCTACCTCCGCCAGGTCGGTGCGCCCGCCGGCCGTGTACATCTCAGCCGACTCGTGCCGCTGTTTGACCAGTTTCTGTAAGAGCTTCAGGCCCGCTTCATCCGAAATTTCCCCGTTCACCGCCTCTTTGCTCGTCTTTGCCAGCAGCAAGGCCGCTTTGATCGCCCGCAAAGCCTCCAGCTTCCGGCTATCTTTAGCCATCATCGCCTGCTTGATATCCGTATTGATCCTATTCTCAAGGTCCATGGCTCTTATTTTTACCCGGTTCAGTCAACATTGTCGTGCAGATACGAGTTCCCCGACCGGATCTCCGTATTCCGGGTCTCGGGATCTTCGTACAGCGAATATTTTGAAACATGGGCTTCGCCCGATGAGGTGAAGTTCTTCAGTTCCACATTCCGCCTCACATAAGCGGGCTCATTCTCCAGCTCTTCGATCACGCTCTCCTGGTGCATCTTCAGGCTCAGGTTCCTCAGCCGCTCAATCCGCTCCTGTGAACGCAGATCGACCGAAGGACGCGTAAAGACCTTTTCCGTATCCCGGAACGTCTCGCCACCCGGCTTTTTGACATAGACCTCGAAAGGCCTGATCTCATCCTGCTTGCCGGATACAGGGCGCTCCGGCTGATCGTCCCGGCCAATCCGGTTGACGATCGGCTGGTATTCGGGCTTCACAACTTCCTGCTCTTCCCGGCTGATCTCTTCGGGCTGCTGAAATTCAAAAACGAATGTCCGGTCTTCCGGCTCGGGGATATTCATCTCCTGTTTTTCCTCCATCACCGGCGCTTCGACGCTGACGGTCTCCATTTCGGATTCTTCTCCAGTCGCTTCAGCGGTTTCGGGCTCGCTAAACGATTCTTCTTCAACGGCTTCATTCTCTGCCGTCTCTTCCATGGCCGGTTTCCGGAGAAGCTCAAAGGTCCGGGCATTCATCAGGCTGTCGTCGATGGCCTGCATTTCAGGCATGGGCGTTGCCGCTACTGTCTGGTTACCCAGGGTGTGGACAACGCGGTTATCCTGGGCATCCCCTTTTTTTTGCGGTTCAAATCCTGTGGCGATCAGCGTGATGCTGATACTTTTGCCCAGTTTGTCGTCGTAGCCGTTGCCCCAGATGATCTCGGCCTGCGATTTGGCCTCCTGCTGGATGTAGTCGGTAATTTCCGTCACCTCATCCATCGAAATTTCTTCTTCGCCCGAGGTGATGTAGAGCAGCACATTGCTGGCGCCTTCGATATCATTGTCGTTGAGCAGGGGAGAAGAGAGGGCGCCTTTCACCGCATCCAGGGCGCGGTTCTCGCCTTCGGCCTGGGCATAGCCCATGATGGCTTTGCCACTCTCTTTCATTACCGTTTTGACATCTTCAAAATCGACGTTGATGTAGCCGGTAACGGTGATGATCTCGGCAATGCCTTTGGCTGCCGTGGTGAGCACATCGTCGGCTTTGTCGAAAGCCGCAGAGAGCTTGAGGTCGCCGCAAAGCTCCCGGAGCTTGTCGTTGCAGATGATCACCAGGGTATCGACATATTTCTTCAATTCCAGGAGACCTTCATCGGCCTGTGTCCTCCTTTTCTTTCCTTCGAAAGCAAAGGGGATGGTCACGATGCCGACGGTCAGGATACCGAGTTCGCGGGCCACCTGGGCAATCACCGGTGCGGCGCCCGTGCCGGTTCCGCCGCCCATGCCGGCGGTGATAAAAAGCATCTGGGTATTTTTCTCCAGGATCTCCCGGATCTGTTCTATTCTGTTCAGTGCAGCTTCCCTGCCGACCGCAGGTACGGAGCCGGCGCCCAGCCCTTTTTCGCCTAGCTGGATCTTTGACGGGACGGGTGACGATTCCATGGCCTGGGCATCGGTGTTGCAGATGATAAAGTCTACACCTTTGATTCCCTGGCGGAACATGTGGTTCACCGCATTGGACCCGCCGCCCCCTACGCCTATGACTTTTATGATGGAAGACTGGTTCTTCGGCATATCAAATTGGATCATTTCTTTCATGGTCTACAGGAATTTAAAAATATTTCTTTTCTGAATTGGATTTGTTTTTTATATGATTAATTATAAACAGGTTGATTGTTGATAACTGATGTTATACCTCATCTCCTTCAAACCAGTCCTGGATCCGTTTCAGGAACCCGTTGGTCCTCGGTTTCTTTTCAACCGGTTTTTCTTCTTCGATCTCTTCTTCCTCTTGCAGTTCAGGCTTATCATCCACAGTTTCGGGGAGGGGTTCCGGTTTTTGTTCCTGCGAAGGTGCCGGGGCAGGGGCTGGGGCGGGCAACTCCTGTTCCCTGCTCTGTGGCGCCTTATCCTGCATCTTGTTCCCCGACCTGACCTGTTCCCTTATCTGCCGTTCGATTCCCTGGATAACGAGGCCGATACCGGTGGCATACATCGGGCTGGCCATTTCGTCCAGCGTCTCCGGCGCCAGATGCTCGTTCGGATAGCCGATCCGGGTGTCCATCCCGGTCATGAATTCGGTGAGCTGAGCCAGGTGTTTCAGCAGCGAACCGCCGCCGGTGAGCACAATGCCGGCAATAAGTTTCTTCTCATATCCCGAATTTTTGATCTCATAATAAACATGCTCGATGATCTCTTCCATGCGGGCCTGGATAATGCTGGCCAGGTTCTTCAGCGTGATCTCCTTGGGCTGGCGACCGCGCAACCCGGGGATGGCAACCACTTCGTCTTCGCGGTTTTCGCTGGCCAGCGCCGATCCGAACCTGATCTTCAGTTCTTCGGCATGTTTTTTAATGATCGAACAACCCTCTTTAATATCTTCCGTCAGGATTTCACCGCCGAAAGGGATAACAGACGTATGCCGGATGATCCCGTCCTGGAAGATGGCGATGTCGGTCGTGCCGCCGCCGATATCCACCAGCACGACGCCGGCCTCTTTTTCTTCTTCGCCCAGCACGGCGTCGGCCGATGCGATCGGCTCCAGGATCAGGTCGACCACCTCCAGCCCCGCTTTCCTGACACACTTGTAAATGTTCTTGGCTGCCGCCGTCTGGCCGATGATGATGTGGAAGTTGGCTTCGAGCGTGTTACCCAGCATACCGATCGGCTGCTTGACGTCTTCTTCCCCGTCGACAATATACTCCTGCGCGATCACATCGATGATCTCCTCCCCGGGATTCATGTTCAGGTTGAACATGTTCTGGTGGAGGGTGTCGATGTCCTGCTGGCTGATCTCGTTCTCGATATCACGCCTGATGATGGTCCCTTTGTGCTGCAGGCTTTTGATGTGCTGTCCGGCAATTCCGACATTCACATACCGGATCTCCACCCCGGAACTTTTTTCGGCCATCTCGACAGCAGTACGGATGGACTGGACCGTGTTTTCGATGTTGGATACGACGCCTCTCTTCACCCCGATCGACTGGGTGTTGCCGTATCCGAGAATTTCAATTTTTCCGTGCTCGTTTCTTCGCCCTACAATGGCGGCGATTTTGGTGGTGCCGATGTCTAATCCGACGATAATATCCGACTTATTCATAGTGTTGGGTTTTTTATACAAACTACCTGGTTCTTATATTTTAAATTGATCGTTTTATAGGTGTTCCAATCGATATTCCGCATCACTTTCCGATAGAATACCTTGAGGTTTTCCAGCTTTTCGGCGGCATCTTCCCCGTTACCTAACAGGATGATCTGTGAACCGACCCGGGGTACCAGCTCTATTTCCCCGTTTTCATGGATATAGATCTGGTCGATAAATGATTCCAGGAATTCATCCCGGGAAATGGCATATGCAACGGGGTAGATCTGGTGCAGAACGGAGCTCCTGTCGAACTTGTCCAGCGGTTTTTCCGATTTATCGATCGACATCAGCCGCTCGGAAATATTTCCGCCGGCCAGGGTGACATGCGACGGATGGGCCGGGTTCAGCGGCATGGCACACCCGTTCAGGTCGAGGTAGAATTGCTCTCCCTGCCGGTTTGCAATCCGCACCAGCGGCTCCCTGACCCTGGCTTTCATGATTAGTTCGCAGTCCATCGTTTTGTAAACCTCGCAGGCAGAGACATAGGGATTGCCATCAACCAGCTTTTCCATTTTATCGATATCGATGATCGATACGGGCGATCCTTTGATCTCACCAAAGTTTTTCCTGACGAGTTCATGGATCTCCGATGTTGTTATGAGCGATTTATCGGTCTGGTTCAGGACTTCGACGGTGAACTCACGGTACACATTCCGGTGGTGCTCCAGGTCGGTGAAAGCCGGCAGGATGATGACGGCAGCCATCAGGAAGATCAGGAACAGTATGTTCAGGAGTTTCTTCATGCCCGGAGTATTTTTTCGATTTTTCCGACCAGAAGGTCGATATCGCCTGCGCCAATGGTCAGGAAGATTTCGGGCCTGTTTTCCGTAAGGGATTGCAGTGCCTGTTCGCGGCTCACGATTTTCTTATGCGGCAGCTTCATTTTTTCGAGGATCATTTCGGATGATACTCCCGGAATGGGCAATTCCCTGGCGGGATAAATGTCAAGCAGCCATGCTTCATCAAGCAGGTCAAGGCTTTGCGCAAATCCGTCGGCCAGGTCTCGCGTCCGGCTGTACAGATGGGGCTGGAACATGCCGGTCAGCTTTTTACCCGGGTACATCATCCTGACAGCGGATATGAACGCCTCAAGTTCCCTGGGATGGTGGGCATAGTCGTCGATATACACCGGGCCGGGCTCATCCAGCCTCACGTCGTAGCGACGTGTAACGCCGGTGAAGGTGCTGACCGCTGCCGCAATCTGTTCCGGCGACACACCAAGTTTGACGCATACGGCCGCAGCGGCCATCGCGTTTTCCACGTTGTGACGGCCCGGGATGCGGAGGGCCACATCGCGTACCATCCTGCCGTTCAGGCTCATGTCGAACCGTTGTCTGCCCTCGCGGATAACCGGGTTCAGAGCCGAAATATCGGCATTCCCCTCCACCGAGTAGGTGACGGTTTCGAAAGTGCTTTTGAGATCAACCTCAATCCCTTCGCGCAGCGCCAGCATACCGCCCGGTTTGATATGAGCGGCAAATTCGCTGAACGATTGCTGCAGGCTGCCCGTCGATCCGTAAATGTCGAGGTGGTCGGCATCAATGGCGGAGATGACGGCGATATCGGGATGGAGATACAGGAATGAGCGGTCGTACTCATCGGCTTCGACGACCATGATCTCCTCTTTCCCGGAGGTGACCATGTTGGAATCGTAATTCCGGGCTATTCCGCCGATCAGCGCGGTGACGGGCCGGCCTGCTTCGATCAGGATATGGGCAATCAGCGAGCTGATGGAGGTCTTTCCATGTGTCCCCGCGACAGCGACGGTGGTCCGTCCTTCCGTCAGTTCTCCAACAGCCAAGGCCCGTTTTATCATGCGGATCCCACTGGAAGCGAGGAATTTATATTCGTTAAGTGATTCCGGCACAGCCGGCGTGTATACAATAAGGTCAATATCCGGCGGTATCAGGGAGATATCGTCGCTGTAATGGATCACCATCCCTTCGGCTTCGAGCTGCCGGGTAAGGGTGGTCGGGGTTTTGTCGTACCCTTGGATAGAGAGCCCTTTCCTGCGGAAATAACGGGCAAGGGCGCTCATCCCGATGCCGCCGATGCCGAGAAAATATATTTTCCTGATATGTCCGAATGATGGGTTCATGACGATATTAATCCCAGTATTTGGTTAGCAATCCTTTCGTCAGCATCCGGTATGCCGAATGCCGCGATATTTTTTTCAAGTTTATTTCTTAAGATATTATCATTCATCATGTTAAATAAAACTCCCGGAAGCTCCTCCTTCGATTTCTTGTCTTCGATGACGATAGCGGCTTCTTGCAATTCAAGCCGGCGGGCATTTTTCATCTGGTGATCCTCTGCCGCTGTGGGAAGAGGAATAAAGATGACCGCTTTTCCAACCAGTGAAAGCTCGGCAATGGCGATGGCGCCGGCGCGGGAAACCACAGCGTCGGCCAGGGCATACGCAAGGTCCATCCGGTAGATGAAATCGGCAACTTTAACATTATCGTAAACGGCAGCCCGGCAGGATTCTTCGGCCCGGTTCCTGAAGTTCAGGCCTGTCTGCCAGAGGAGCTGCAGGCCGTTTTCTTTTAATCCCGGCAGAAGGGATTCGATCGTATTATTGATGGATAAGGATCCCTGGCTTCCGCCGATGACGAGCACGGTGGGCAACGCATGATCAAGTCCGAAGAACTCCGCCGCCTCCTCTCTTTTCCCTTCCGTCAGGATGACTTCTCTCCGGACCGGGTTGCCGGTCACAACCAGTTTTTCTGCCGGAAAATACTTTTCCATCCCTTCGTAAGCAACACAGATCTTCGCCGCTTTTTTAGCGAGCATTTTATTGGTGATGCCGGGAAATGAATTCTGTTCCTGGATTACGGTAGGAATCCCCAGCCACCCTGCAGCTCTCAGCGCCGGGCCACTGGCGTATCCACCCACTCCGACGGCCAGATCGGCCTTGAATCTTCGGATGATTCCGATAGCTTTCACCAGGCTGAACATTACTTTGACCGGAAAAAGCAGGTTCTGTATTGACAATTCCCTCTTAAGGCCGCTGATCCACAAGGCTTTGATCTCGTAACCCGCTTTGGGCACCTTTTCCATTTCCATACGCCCTTTTGCACCGATAAAAAGGATCCGGGTTTCCGGCCGCTTTTTGCGGATGGCATTGGCTATGGCTATTGCCGGGAAAATATGCCCCCCGGTACCTCCGCCGCTGATAATGATATGTGGATCAGGCCGTGACATATTGCTCCTCCGGTTCTTTTGGTTCGTTTTCAACGGTCCCTTTGCCCACTTCTTTGCTGACGCTCAGGATGATACCGATCGACAGGCTGGTGAACCAGATCGAAGTTCCGCCCATGCTCACCAGCGGAAGTGGCTGACCGGTCACCGGCAGTAAATCGACAGCGACGCCCATGTTGATCAGCGCCTGGAAAACCAGGCTGAACGCTACCCCGATGGTCAGGAAAGCGCCGAATGTCCGGGGCGTCTTGGTCACGATCCTCACGGCTCTGAATAGCAGGATCATATAAAGCAGCACGACGAAGGAGCCGCCCAGCAGGCCATACTCCTCGAGGATGATGGCAAAGATGAAATCGGAGTAAGGGTGGGAGAGAAAGTTCCGCTGGGTGCTGTTACCCGGCATTTTTCCGAATATTCCGCCCGAAACAACCGCTATTTTTGACTGAACGACCTGGTCGTCTTCTTCCTGGTCAGCACCGGCTAAAAAGCTCTCCATACGGTTCTCCCACGTTTTCAGACGGCCCTGGCTCCCCTGTGGAAGCAACATCAGTATGCCGATGAAAAGTAAAAAAGCTGCCGCTGCAATCCCCACCAGTTTCATCAGGTTCAGGATTCGGATGCGGCCGATGAATAGCAGCACCAGGCTTGTCACGAACAACATGACCGCTGTGGAGAGATTACCCGGCAGGATCAGTCCGCAAACCACCAGGATAGGTAGCATGACCGGAATAAACAACGATTTGAATTCATGGATGACCTCTTGTTTCTTTGTCAGTTCCCTGGCCAGGTAAATAATAAGAGTAAGCTTGGCCAGGTCTGCCGCCTGGAAGGTCAGGCCGAAGGGTAACTGCAAAGCTCTTTTGGCTTCATTTACGTCTTTTCCGAATATCAATGTCACTATCAATAGAAGGATGGCTACGTAAAGGGCGACCTGGAAAATCCGTGAGTAGTAGGTGTATTTCACCTTGTGCGCCAGGTACATCAGGCCAAAGCCCAGCGCCAGGATGATCATGTGCTTGACCATATAGTAGATCGTGTTTCCTTCCTGGTATTTGTATGCCAGCGTTCCTGTCGAGCTGTAAACAGCCAGCAGGGAAAGCAGCGATAGCAGGATGACTACCATCCAGATCACACGGTCGCCTTTCATATGTTTGTTCTCGCCGGTCATCTCAGGATCAGAGGTTTTTGATGGCTTTTTTGAACTGGTTGCCGCGGTCCTCGAAATTTTCGAACAGGTCGAAACTGGCGCAAGCCGGCGACAGCAATACGGCTTCACCCCGGTGGGCCAGGCTGTAGGCTGCTCTTACCGCATCGTCGGCCGTTTGCACTTCGATAACGGTTTCCACCAGATCACCAAAGGTTTCGATGATCTTCCGATTGTCTTTGCCCAGGCAGATAATCACCCTGACCTTGGCCGTAACGAGCGGGATCAGTGATGCGTAATCGTTCCCCTTGTCGAGCCCGCCGGCTATCCATACAACCGTTTTGTGCATGCTTTCGAGCGCATACCAGGTCGAATTGACATTCGTGGCTTTGGAATCATTGATGTAATCAACACCATGGATACTGGCCACAAATTCAAGCCTGTGCTCTATGTGCTGGAAATCGGAAAGACACTGCTTTATTGTCTCCTTGCGGATTTCCAGCAGCCGGGCGGAAATACCTGCCGCCATCGAATTGTACAGGTTATGCCTGCCCTGTAAGGCTAATTCTTCTAGAGTCATAGAAGTTTCTTTTTCATTAATGTTGAAAACAACTTGATTATCCCTGACAAAAGCTCCTTCTCGGAAAGCCTTGTCGCCAGATGTGAATGGAAAATGCCTGGATGGGACCTCTTTTTTGCTCAGATGTTCCAGGATGACCGGATCATCGAAACTGAAAATGAAATGGTCACCGTGTCCCTGGTTGTTGATAACCCGGAATTTAGAATCGATATATTCCTGGAAATTGTAATTGTAACGGTCCAGGTGATCGGGTGTAATGTTCATCAGAACTGCGATATCTGCCTTCGCCTTGAACATGCCGTCGAGCTGAAAACTGCTGATCTCCAGGACATAGATATCGTGCTGTTCGGTGGCTACCTGCAATGCGAAGCTCTTACCGACATTGCCTGCCAGTCCCGCATTCAGACCGCCTTTTGTGAGAATATAATGCGTGAGAAGGGTAGTGGTGGTCTTGCCGTTGCTCCCCGTGATGAAGATCAGGCGGGCATCGGTGAAGCGGGAGGCAAACTCGATCTCTGAAATGACCGGTATCCCTTTTGCCGTAATGGATTGTATGATAGGCGCCTTATCTGGAATCCCCGGGCTTTTGATGATTTCATCCGCATCCAGGATTGTCGCTTCGGAATGTTTGTTTTCCTCAAATTCAATCCCGTGATCAGTTAAAAGCTTCTTATGTTTTTCTTTTATGATACCATTATCGGATACCATTGGATGATAGCCTTTCAGCCGTGCCAGGACTGCCGCCCCGGCGCCGCTTTCGCCTCCTCCCAGTATAATGATATCGTGACGGTTCATCTTTATCTCAGTTTTAATGTGATGACGGTGATGACGGCCAGGATGATCCCGACGATCATGAACCGTTGGACAATCTTTGGTTCCGGATAGCCCAGCACCTGGAAATGATGATGCAGGGGCGACATTTTAAAAATCCTGCGACCTTCTCCGAACCTCTTCCGTGTGAATTTGAAATAGGCAACCTGCATGACGACCGAAAGGCTTTCCATCACGAATATCCCGCAAAGGATGGGGATCAGGAGCTCCTTACGGATGATAATGGCAAAAACGGCAATGATCCCGCCCAGGGCCAGACTCCCCGTATCGCCCATGAAAACCTGCGCCGGATAGGAATTGTACCAGAGGAATCCGATACAGCCTCCGACGAAGGCCCCGATGAATATGGTCAACTCGCCGGTATTGGGCAGGTACATGATATTCAGGTAATCAGCAAAGATGATGTTGCCCGATACCCAGGCCAGCAGCCCAAGAGTGGCCCCGATGATGGCCGAGGTGCCGGTAGCCAGCCCGTCCATGCCGTCGGTAAGATTGGCGCCGTTGGATACTGCCGTAATGATGAAAATCACCAGCGGTATAAAAATCAGGAACGCATACTTTTCGTAGCCTGTGCCTAACCACCTAAGCAATACGGCATAATCAAATTCATTGTTCTTGACGAATGGAATGGTTGTTTTGGTCGATTTGACCGATACCGCGCTGAATTTCTCCGAAACGCCGGTGGAGGTAGTGATCTCTTCGGTTGAAGGGCTGGTCTGTGTAACTTTTTCCCGGATGACAACGCCATCGCTGAAGAACATCGTGGCACCGACAGCAATGCCAAGAATGACCTGAGCCAGTATTTTATATTTTCCCCTTAAACCATTCTTGTTTTTTTTGAAAACTTTAATGTAATCGTCCAGAAAGCCGACCGAGCCAAGCCATACAGTCGTGAACAACATCAGGGTAATGTAAATGTTGTCGAGTTTGGCGAACAGGATAGTCGGGATGAGGATGGAAGCCAGGATGATGAGCCCGCCCATGGTCGGGGTTCCCTGCTTGGCCAGTTGCCCCTCCAGGCCCAGGTCGCGGATCGTTTCCCCGACCTGCCTTTTGTTCAGGTATCTAATCCATTTCGTTCCAAAAACCAGCGAGATAAGCAAAGAAACGATCACTGCCGCCGCCGTACGGAAGGAGATGTACTGGAAAACCCCGGCTCCCGGCACATCGCAACATCTTTGCAAATAATCGGCTAAGTAGTACAGCATGATTATATGGGTTTTTGGTTTTCGTTCAGTAACATCTCTTCCAGAATCTCCTTATCATCGAAATGATGCCGGATACCTTTTATTTCCTGGTATTTTTCATGGCCCTTTCCGGCAACCAGGATAATATCGCCGGGCTTTGCCAGATGGCAGGCCGTCCGGATCGCTTCCCTCCGGTTGACGATCACCATCACTTTCCGCTTCAACTCGGCGGAAATGCCCGCCTGCATTTCGGCAATGATCTCTTCCGGCTCCTCCAACCGCGGATTGTCTGAAGTGAGAATCACCAGATCGCTTTTGGCTGCGCAGATGCCTCCCATCAAAGGCCGCTTCGAGCGGTCACGGTCACCGCCTGCCCCGACCACAGTGATCAGCTTCTCATTGCGGGTCCGGATCTCTTCGATGGTGGTCAGCACATTTTTCAATGCATCGGGTGTATGGGCGTAATCGACAATGGCCGTGATGCCGTTATCTGAGTGAAGAGTGTCGAAACGGCCTTCTACCGGCGGCACCGAGCTGAGAAATGTCAGCACATTTTCGGCCGGCTGTTGTAGCAGGAGTGCCGTGCCGAAGACGGCTGTCAGGTTGTAGGCATTGAATTCCCCCGTCAGCCTGCAGTAAATTTCCGTTTCGTTAATTGTGAGCTGCAGCCCTTCCAGCAGGTTCTCTGTGATCCGGCATTTGTAATCGGCCGGTGATTTAACGGCGTAGGTCCTGATCCGTGCAGTGGTATTCTGTACCATCACCATTCCGTTCTTGTCGTCTTTGTTGACCAGCGCAAAAGCCCGGGAGGGGAGGAGGTCGAAGAATTTCTTCTTGGCCAGCAGGTAATCTTTGAATGTTTTATGGTAATCCAGGTGATCGTGAGTCAGGTTCGTGAAAATGCCCCCGGCAAAGTTCAGCCCGGCGATGCGGTTTTGTGCGACGGCATGGGAACTCACCTCCATGAAGCAGTATTGCCCGCCTTCATCGGCCAGTTGCCTGAGTAAAGCGTTCAGGGCCAGCGGATCGGGCGTCGTATGGGTGGCAGCGATCACCTTGCCCATGATAACGTTCCGAATCGTCGATAACAGGCCGCAGCCATAGCCTAGCCCGGTAAATACCTGGTACAGAAGGGTAGCGATCGTGGTTTTGCCGTTGGTACCCGTCACGCCTACCAGCGTAAGTTCTTCGGAAGGATTATCAAAATAATTGGAAGCCATAACCCCCAGGGCAAAACTGCAGTCGGTAACCTGGGCATATGTTATTCCGGGTATCAATGTCCCGGGCATCTCTTCGCAAACGACCACGGCAGCGCCCGATTCAATGGCCTTGCCGATGAAAGCGTGACCGTCGGCCTGCGTTCCCCTGACCGCCACGAAAAGATCCCCCTTTCCGACCAACCTCGAATCGAAGCGTATTTCACCGATCCGGGCATGCGGGTTTCCTACGACCCTGACCACACCGGCCTTGTACAATATATCGCTCAGTTTCTTCACCTGATCGTATCTGAAAGAAATAATTCAATCCGGCTCCCTTTCTCCAGCCAGGTTCCTGCCAGCAATGATTGTTCGCTTACCAGCCCTTTCCCGTGGATGACCGGTTTTAAACCTGCCTTTTCCATCATGTAGACGGCGTCTTTTCCGGTCATGCCGATCATATCCGGTATCGTGTCAATTCCGTAATAGGCGGGTTTCAGTACGATACCCACCACGGAACTGTCCATTTGTACCCATTCGGGTGTCTGCGATGGCATCATGACCGGGTATGACAAAGCGACGAGGCTTGTTTTCAGGTCCTGGTAATTGCCTTTGCCCCGATCGGGAAGGTGAATCTTTCCGTATTCCGTTTTTTCTGTCTGGTCGTGGATATCCATCTGCGTGGCATAGACTTTATCGGCAATCTCCTTAAAAACAGGGGCTGCCACAGCTCCGCCGTATATCTTCCCCGCTTCCGGCCGGTTTACAACGACTATACAGGAATACTTGGGATTGTCGGCCGGGAAGTAGCCAACAAATGAGGCATTGTATTTCTTTTCGGAATAGCCCTTCTCGCCATCGGCAACCAGCGCTGTGCCTGTCTTTCCGGCAATCCGGTACGTTGAGTCTTTCAAAACACTGCCCGTCCCGTTCTCCACGACACCCTCCAGGAGGTACTTGACCTGTGTCAGGGTTGACGGCGAGCAGATAGAGGGATTGAGCACCGATATTTCGTTTTTCCGGATGGTTTTTCCCCCTTCCCTGATTTCGCTGACGAAGATCGGTTTTACCATTACGCCATTGTTCGCCACGGCATTATAAAGGGTCAGGATCTGTAATGGGGTGAGGGTCAGTTCATATCCGATCGACATCCAGGGCAGACTGGTACCGTACCAATGTTGCTTGTCGGAGGGATCCTTCAGATACGGTTTGCCTTCTCCCGGAATATCCACTCCGAGCTGCTGACCGAGCGACATCTTCCGGAGCAGTGAAACATATTCTTCCGGGTGAGCACCGAACAGGGTTGTGATGATTTTGGATACGCCGACATTGGATGACTCTTCGAATATTCGCTGAACGCTCATGTGATCCGATTCTGGACGATGCGAATCGAGCATCCAGCGATTATGGTACTGAACCCGGCCGTTGCCGACGTAATACTGGTCCGAAAGCCTGATCTTGCCGGTTTCAAGTGCCGCTATGAGGGAGGGTAGCTTGAAAGTGGACCCCGGTTCGATGGTTTCCCCGACGGCATAGTTGTAGATCTCCTTGAACTTTCCGTCTTTCGGATCGTAGCGAAGGTTGGCGATGGCCCGGATCTCACCGGTGCTTACCTCCATCAGGATCGCACAGCCCTGAAACGCTTTGTGCTCCTCCAGGTGGCGCGCCAGGGCCGATTCGGCCAGGTCCTGTATATTCACGTCGATCGTCGTAATAATATCGCGTCCATCCCTGGGGGCTACTTCCGGATTGTCGTTCACCGGGATCCATTCCCCCTGGCTGATCCGTCGTTTCAGTTGCAGGCCTTCATGGCCTTTGAGGTCCTCGCTGTAGGCCCCTTCCAGCCCCACAAAAAGGCTTTCGGTCTGGTTTTCAAAACCGATGGTCCGACGCGCAAGTTCTTTGTAAGGCAATTCACGTGTCGTCTTCCGGATAACGATCAATCCCCCGGCGTATTTACCCAGGCGGAAGATCGGAAATCTCTTCAGTTTCTTTAATTCATCATATTTAACATGGTTTTTGACCAGGAAATAGCGGTTTCCGTCGGCCCGCGCACGAAGCAGGTCTGATTTGTAATCCAGTGACGATTTATCTTTGAATAACCCGGCGAGCAGCATCGAAAGCGAATCGATCTTTGCATTGAATATTTCCGGCTGAACGACATTGGGCGAAAGATCCATACGGATTTCAAAATCGGGAATCGATGAAGCCAGCAGGCTGCCGTCGCGCGCCAGGATGTTTCCGCGTAAGGCTTCGATGGGGAAGTATTTCACCTCCTGTTTTTTTGCTTTTTCAAGCAACTCATCCTTCATGGAAAATTGAAGATAAGCCGCACGGTAGATGATTACCAGCGCAAAAACCAGTACCCCGAAGTAAACCAGGTAAACCCGCCATAGTATGTCCCTTTTTATATCTTTCATGGCATGCTGATTTTGTCTTTTTCACCGATGATGATCTTTTTCGGCGGATGCATCGATTCGCTGATCCCTGTATCCTTAAGCTTCCTGGCAATTTCCGATGATTTGCTCTCAAACATGACCCGGCTGCGGGATGTAATGTATTCGTACCGGAGCTCTCTCAGTTCCTCTTCCAGGTCATCGATCTGACGTTTGGTCTTCTCTACATGAAAAATATTGGTTATATACATGATACCCAATATGATAAGAAAGATGATGAAAGGAAGGGCCCGCATGAACCTTTCCCTTGTTAAGAAGGTGCCATCGAGAATGGAATGAATCGACTGGCCGATATGCCTCCGGCTGAATACCTCCTTGCCGGGTAATTTGAAGAATGTTGCCGATCGTTTTTCTCCCCTGCTATCCATATCAGATCTTTTTTGCAATTCTGAGTTTAGCGCTTCTCGACCGGCTGTTGACCGATTGTTCTGAGGCTGAAGGGATGATGGCTTTGCGCGTTACAGGCGCCAGGGGGGCAATCAGGTTGCCATAGAAATCTTTCACCGGGTTGCCTTCGAAATTGCCCGTTTTAAAGTAATTCTTCACCAGTCTGTCTTCAAGGCTGTGGTAGGAGATCACGGCGAAACGTCCGCCCGGGTGTAACAGGTCTGTTCCATGCTGTAATAACTCTTTCAGGGCTTCCAGTTCATCGTTTACTTCGATCCGGATGGCCTGGAAGACTTTGGCCAGGTATTGATTTTCCTTGCCTTTGGGAGCCCGCCGTGAAACCAGCGACTTGAATTCCTCCGTGGTGTTGACCGGACGGCTGAGGATGATTTCCTGCGAAAGCCTGAAGGCATTTTCTACTTCCCCGTATTTTTTCAGGACTATTGTCAGGTCCTCAAGGGAGTAACCGTTCACAACCTGCCATGCATCTTTATCCTGCTCCCGGTCCATCCGCATATCGAGCTTTCCGCTAAAGCGGGTGGAAAATCCCCTGTCAGGCTGATCGATCTGCCAGGAGGAGATACCCAGGTCGGCCAGGATACCGTCGATCCGGGTGATACCATGGATCCGGAGGAAATTCTTCAGGTACCTGAAATTATGGCCGATCAGTTCGAACCGCGCGTCTTCCGGGGCGTTGGCGAGTGCGTCCCTGTCTGCATCGAAGGCGAAAAGCTTCCCGGTGACCAGCTTTTCCAGGATCTTGCCGGAGTGGCCGCCACTGCCAAAAGTGGCGTCGACATAAATCCCGTCAGGACGTATGTCAAGGCCATCAACCGATTCTTTCAACAGGACTGGAATATGGTACATCACTCTATGGGTTCAACATCGTTATCGCCCATGACCTCTTCGGCCAGGTTTGCGAATTCCTCAGCGTCGTACGAAACCGCTTTTTCGTACTCGTCCTTATCCCAGATTTCAATTTTATTGACAACCGATGCCATCACCACATCCTGCTTTATCGCGGCGAAATTGAACAGGTCTTTCGGGATCAGCAGCCTGCCCGTTGAGTCAAGTTCTGTCAGTTTGACGCCGGCCATGAATTTCCGGATGAAATCCACGTTCTTCTTTCGGAAACGGTTGAGTTTATTGATCCGGGCACTTTCTGCATTCCATTCCGGGACAGGATACAGCTCAAGGCAGTTGCGGAAAATGCTCCGCTTGATAACAAAGCCCTGGGCCACCACCTGCGATAACTGGTTCTTGAAAGCCACTGGAAACATGAGCCTTCCCTTGGCATCAACCCTGCATTCGTATGTCCCGATAATGTTTAACAAGGATCAGAGGAATTTTGATGTAAATATAGAGTTGTTTTTACCACATTTTACCACTTTATACCACTTTTTAACTAACAAGGTTTCAATTTTTATTAACACATTTTGATGATAACTTTTAAATAATTGAATGACAGTTGCTTACGGGCACATTTATAATCCGGCGATCAACCGGGCCCTAAATTTGACAACTGTATCCGCAAACACCGATTATTTCCTATATTTGTTCTGGAAAGAGGCATTATGGAGAATACCCTTCAACGAAAGGCAAGAGAAAGCCAGCCGGTGATTACTGAGAAATACATCGACGTGAGGAAGATCTTCAGGTCGAAAAATCCGCGACTGGCCGGGAGCATTCCGGGATTCATTTTCCGTTTACTGGAAAAGATTATCCACCAGGACGGGATCAACGATTTTATGTACCGGAACAGGGATAAATGGGGATTGGATTATGCTGAAGCAATTCTGGATGGATTCAGGGTTTCAACCCGCGTTGTCAATCCTCCTGATCTGAGCCACGGAAGATACCTTATTGCTTCCAACCATCCGCTCGGTGGAATGGATGGGATTGCACTGATCCATGAAACCGGTAAATTAAAAAAAGACCTGCTTTTTCCGGTAAATGACCTTTTGCTCAATCTGCCGAACCTTTATGAATTGTTTATACCGGTGAACAAGCACGGCAGCAATGCCGAAAATATCAGGCTGTTCAATGATACTTTTGCTTCTGACGTTCTGATTTTGTATTTTCCGGCAGGCCTGGTTTCAAGGAAGCAAGCCGGAGAAATTAAAGATGTGGAATGGAAAAAAACTTTCCTGACAAAAGCCCGGCAGTCAGGAAGAGATATTGTTCCTGTTCATATGGCCGGTAGAAATACCGAATTCTTTTATAACCTGGCTAATTTCAGGAAAAGACTGGGGATAAAGGCGAACATTGAAATGCTGTTTTTACCCGATGAATTGTTTAAATACCAGGGCAAGGAAATAGTTATAACTTATGGAAATCCAATCCCGATCGGTACTTTTAACAGGAGCAAATCCGACCAGGAGTGGGCTTCATTGCTCCGTGAGCATGTTTATAAACTGGAAAGGAATCCCAATGAGATTTTTAACTATTGATTTTTAACAAAATAGGATTATTATGCAGGCAGTCATTCCACCCGTTAACAAGGCTCTGCTGGAAGCCGAACTAACCCCGGAAAAGTTTGTCAGGAAGACGAATAACGGTAATAACCTGATTTACATTTTTGATTACGACAGTTGCCCGAACCTGATGAGGGAGATTGGAAGGCTCCGGGAGATCACCTTCAGGGATTCAGGTGGAGGAACAGGAAAAGATAATGATATCGATGAATTTGACCTGGGCGACAAGCCATTCCATCAGTTAATCGTATGGAACCCGGAAGATAAGGAGATCGTTGGCGGATACCGGTTTGCCCAGGGCGACAGGTTGAAGATCAATGATAAAGGGGAAGTGCAATCTCCAACTGCTGAATTATTTGAGTTTTCTGATAAATTTGTTAAAGATTATCTTCCCTGGGGTATCGAACTCGGCCGCTCATTCGTCCAGCCGAATTACCAGCCGCAGTTTAACCTTAGAAAAGGGATGTATTCTCTCGACAATATCTGGGATGGGCTTGGCGCTATCGTGATAGATAATCCCGGGTATAAATATTTCTTCGGCAAATTGACCATGTACCCTCATTATGAATACTTTGCCCGTGATATGGTCTTGTATTTTCTGCAAAAATTCTTTCCCGATCCGGAAGGACTGATGACTCCAAGGGAGCCTTTACACCTTCGGCATGATAAAGATTACCTCGATAGTTTTTTTACCGGGAGTAATTATGTGGAGAACTATAAGATCCTTGTCCAGCAGGTCAGATCACACAATGAAACCGTTCCACCCCTGGTGAATGCTTACATGAGCCTGTCGGCCACTATGAAAACCTTCGGCACTTCCCTGAACCGCCATTTCGGAGATGTGGAAGAAACCGGCATTATCATCACCATCGGCGATATTTATGATTTTAAGATCGACAGGCATATTGCCACATATAAAAAGTAATGGCCACTAATCCGCTTAGCATATCAGCCCGCTTTATCACCAGCAGCCCCGAATATACAAAGTGTCCGGCGCCGGCGATGCCTGAATATGCCTTCATCGGCCGTTCAAACGTCGGCAAATCCTCCCTGATCAATATGCTGACCGGCGTCAAGATGCTGGCCAAGACCAGCTCCACACCGGGCAAGACACAACTGATCAACCACTTTCTGATCAATGAAAGCTGGTACATTGTAGACCTCCCCGGGTATGGCTATGCCCGTACGGCTAAAATTAAGCGGGAACAATGGCCCAATGTGATTGAAAAATACCTGCTTTATCGAACCAGTCTTATGACGACCTTTCTATTAATCGATTCCCGGCTGGAATTGCAGGAAAACGATCGGAAAGTAATTAACTGGTTCGGAGAGAACGGATTGCCTTTTGTCATCGTATTGACCAAAACCGACAAGCTTACCCCCAACCAGGTGAATGCAAGCCAGCTAAGACTGGCAAATAAACTGAAAGAAGAGTGGGAAGAATTGCCTGTATTTATCCTGACTTCGTCAAAAAGCCTGGAAGGCCGTACGGAAATCCTGCAATATATCGACCAGACTAATCTGTTATTTCAGGTACCGTAAATATTATGTCCCGGTTATCTGAATTCTGCCAGCAAAGTGCCTTTAGCAACGGAAAGCCCGGGTGTAACATAAACTTCTTTTATGACGCCCTTAAGCGGTGAAAAAATATTATTGTTCATTTTCATCGCTTCCAGTACCAGGAGAATTTCCCCTTCCTTTACCTTGCTCCCTTTTTTGATATGTACTTTCCTGATTTTTCCCGGGATAAAGGCGAAGATCTTTTTCGGGTCTTCGGGTTCATAGGGTTTTCGGTTGCGGAATTTCTCGGTTATTATTGTCTGGTAAGTAAAATCATCCAGAAGCATGGAACCGTACTGAGGTTGCTGAGAATTCTCATCCGCTTGTTTGTGTTTATGTTCAGTCATGCTTGTCGGTTTAGAAAGGTGGTATACCGTGTTTTTTCTTTGGCGGAGTCTCCTGTTTCTGCATCGAGATTTGCAAGGCGTGCACCAGCATATTCCGTGTTTCGGATGGTTCAATGACGGCATCAATGTAACCATACGCCGCAGCAACATATGGATTGGCAAACTTCTCCTTGTACTCCTTGATCTTCAGTTTACGGGTCGCTTCCGGATTATCGGAGTTTTTGATCTCGTTCCTGAAAATGATATTTGCCGCCCCTTCCGGGCCCATGACGGCAATTTCGGCCGTTGGCCACGCAAACACAAAGTCGGCTTTAAGATGGTGGGAGCACATGGCGATATATCCTCCTCCGTATGCCTTTCTGAGTATTATCGTGATTTTGGGTACGGTGGCTTCCGAATAGGCATACAGCAACTTTGCACCATGCCGGATGACGCCCGCATGCTCCTGGTCTATTCCGGGCAAATATCCCGGGAGGTCAACCAGAGTAAGCAAAGGAATATTAAAGGCGTCACAGTACCGGATAAACCGGGCCGCTTTATCCGAAGAGTCAACATCAAGCACCCCGGCGAGGTATAACGGCTGGTTGGCCACGCATCCGACCGTTTCGCCATCCACACGTGCAAATCCGATAACGATATTCCTGGCCCAAAGTTCCTGGATCTCAAGGAACTCCGAATCATCCGCCAGGGCTTTGATCACATCGCGGACATCATACGGTTGCTTTGGATCGGAAGGGATGATCTGGTCGATTTTGAAGCTCCGGCTCTTGGGCGGCCTTTTGGGGAAGGAATCGGCCCGTTTCTGGTTATTCCATGGAATAAAGGTGATGAGTTGCTTGATCTGGTCGAAACACTCCTGTTCGCTCTCGGCAAAAAAGTGGGCATTACCTGTCTTTTCCGCATGGACCCTGGCACCGCCGAGATCCTCCATCGATATTTCTTCTCCAATCGTGGCTTTGATGACTTCCGGGCCGGTGATGAACATCTTGGATATCTTATCCACGACAAAGACAAAATCGGTCAGGGCCGGCGAATATACCGCCCCTCCGGCACATGGCCCGAGAATGACTGAAATCTGCGGGATCACGCCTGAAGCTTGTGTGTTCCGGTAAAATATTTCTCCATATCCGGCCAGCGAATTCACCCCTTCCTGGATTCGGGCTCCGCCTGAATCGTTGATGCCGATCAGCGGCACTTTCAGCTTCATGGCATGGTCCATGATCTTGGTGATCTTTTTTGCATGCATGTAACCCAGCGAACCGCCTGCTACGGTAAAGTCCTGCGCAAAAATGCACACCGGATGCCCGGATAATACTCCCGTTCCTGTAATCACTCCATCACCGGGAAGGTATTTCTTGTCCATATCGAAATCTTTGCCGGCATGCTCGACAAATAGATCATATTCATGAAATGATTTAGGATCGAGTAAGGCAAGGATCCTTTCCCTTGCCGTCAGCTTTCCGGTAGCCTTCTGTTTCTGGATAGCTTCATCTCCGCCGCCGCGTAGAGCATCCCTCATCCTCTTTTTTAAGTCTGAAGATTTTTTTGCTAATCCCATAAGTACTGATTTTAGTGAACAATAGTCTTTGGTTATTTAAATTTGGTGTCGGTATGTCTTGATAGTCAATGCATTATATCATCACCCTGTTTTTTGGTCATACAAAGGTAATCTTTTTTAAGGAGATGTGTAACTTTGGTTAATTATCCACCTGTTTGTCATTTCCTGATACAGCGGGTTTTTTCTTCCGAAACATATCGAAGATAAGATACCCGACAGTGGCACCCCATACGACTGTTAACCACGGATTTGAGGTAAGCGGGCAGGTACCGGTGCGGCACCCGACAAAATAATAATAAAGGTATCCCCCGATAGCCCCTGTGAGAATTCCAGCCAGTGCCAAAATGGAGTTCCACCTGAACAATTTATCTTTAAGGGTATTTTTCATGTGGTTGCAATTATTTATATCTAAAAAATTGCATGCAAAATTACCTACTTTTTATCCACAATCTTCAAATTATTTAAGGCTGACTTTTGTGATTCCCGCTCCGCCCCGGTCGGCATCCTCATCCCCGAATGAAATGATCTCATCACAGCCGGAAAGGTAATTTCTAACCACCTGCCGGAGAACGCCTTCGCCTTTTCCGTGCAAAATACTTACTTCCTTCATCCTTAGCAGATAAGCGTCATCAATGTAACGTTGCAATAGCTGAAGCGCCTCGTCTGCCATTTTCCCTCTCAGGTCAAGGACGAGCTTGAAATTGACCGCTTTTTCATTGATATCCCTGATGAAGGAACTGACCTTACCGGATAACTGCTGTTCTGATTTCCGGGCAGGTTTGAGCTGATGGATATTGACCGTCATTCTGATGCCACTGAAATCCAACAAAGCTTTCCCCTCTTTAATCCTGACTATCACCCCGGTACCCGGCTTATCCCCGATGGTAACCATATCGCCTGCCCGTAACTCTTTTTTTAAGCCGGTCGCTGCTTTCGCTGTGGTCTCCACGACCTTCTCAGGCTCTTGATCCTTCTCCAGTTTTTGCCTGAATTTTTCAAGCCCGATCCTGGCGTTTTTTGTCGCCTCTTTTTCAGCCTGGGCTTCCCTGATCTCACGGATAGTATTTTCGATCATCCGGTTGGATTGCGACAGGATGTCGCGGGCATTGTTCTTTGCTTTCTCCAGGATCTCTTTTCTGGTCCGTTCCAGGTCGGATTTCATCATTTCATATTTTTCGATCATTTCTCCAAGAAAACGATCAGCCACCTGGAATTCTTCCAGCTTTTTCTCCAGGCGAAGTTTTTCAGCTTCAACATCCTGCAACTGGCGCTCAAAATCGAGGTGTGTCTTACCTGCTTTTATAATTGCGTGATCGATTACATCTTCCGGAAATCCGATACGGCGGGCAATCTCAAAAGTGAATGAACTTCCGGGTTTACCTGTGGCCAGTATGAACAGCGGTTGCAGTTTCTTGGTATCGAACAGCATAGCACCGTTGACAATACCCGGGATCCTGCCGGCCAGCAGTTTCAAATTGGAATAATGTGTCGTGACAATCCCAAATGCCCCAGTCTGGCTCAGTTTTTCCAGTGAAGCTTCCGCAATAGCGCCTCCCAGCGACGGATCCGTGCCTGTTCCCAGTTCGTCGACCAGGAACAGGCTTTGATGGTTGCAGTTCTCCATAAAGAAATTCAGGTTCAGCAGATGCGAGCTGTATGTACTTAGGTCATTCTCAAGGGATTGTTCGTCGCCTATGTCAATGAAGATCCGTTCGAAAATTCCTGCTTGGGAATCAGGCGACAAAGGTGCCAGCATCCCGCACTGGATCATATACTGGATCAGTCCTATGGTTTTTAAACATACGGATTTTCCCCCGGCATTGGGGCCTGTAATTATGAGAATCCTTTGTTCCCTGTCGAGCCGGAAGTTGAGGGGTACAACGGTTTTATGTTTTTGTTTAAATGATAAATAAAGTAGCGGGTGCCTGGCATTCATCCAGTTGAAAGCCGGCTCCGGCGACAGGAGCGGCTTGTCGGATCCGGTTTCCTGGGCAAACCGGGCTTTGGCCCGGATGAAATCAAGCTCGCCTAACAACGCGTATGCCGCTAGCAATTCATCGGTTTCCGGCCGGACGAAGTCTGCGAATTGGGTGAGAATTGAAATTATTTCACGTTTCTCAGCCCCCTCCAGCCGGCGGATCTCATTGTTGATCTCCAGGCAGGTCTCCGGCTCCAGGTAAACAGTCTGACCGCTGGCAGATTCATCATGGATTATCCCTTTGATCTTCCGTTTGTGTGTTGCCAGCATCGGGATGACCAGACGGCCTTCGCTCAGCGTAACCTCCGCGTCTTTGCTTGTCCATCCGGCTTCCCTCGCCGCTATTAGCATGCGGCCGATTATTTTTTCACTTTCCACCGTTTTCCGGTCAATCTCCCGCCTGATCCTGTTCAGTTCCGGGGATGCGCTATCCCTGATCCGCCCTTTCTCATCAATGATCCTGTCGGTTTCTGCCAGGACTTGTTTCGGTACTGACAGGTCACCGGCTTTTGCTATCAGGAAGGTGAAAGACTGGGATGAAGGCAGACGGAAAAAGTTAAGGCATGCGGCAATCGTAGCCAGCGACTGGCGCAAATCGTGCATTTCTTCTGGAAGAAAATACGATCCCGGCCGTTTGATCCGGTTCAGAGCCGGTGAAAGATCAAAATAGTCCTGTGTGGGAAAGGGCATTCCTGTTTCCAGGATCGTGAGAAATTCCCGGGTTTCCGTAATTTGCCTGGTTATGAGCGCAAAATCGCTGCTGAACGACATCCGGGATAATCGTTCCCTGCCCATTTCCGATAAGCAAAAATGGCCGGTTAACTGCCTGATCTGCTCAAAACCTGTCTTATAGCTGTAATTTTCAGGGTAAATCAATGCTCGTAGGGTTTCTGAATTTTCTGTACCGATAGAATTTCCTGGCCACAATGAATGCCGTGAACAAAAGTAATACAGTCAGTCCACACAACGAACAGATGTAAATATTCAGTGTTCCGGTTTTAAATCCCCTGCTGTTGCCATATAACACGGATCCTGACCAGAAGGCGGGATGTACCTGGATTTCCGACCGTGTCAGTTTGATATAGTTCAGTTTTGATATTTGCAAGGCTTTGTCCTTATCGGTGCCCTGGTTCAATAGATGATAAAAGTTCTGTATGATCAGGGATGTACTGATATCATCGACATCCCACAGGGTCATCACCACGCTGGGCATTCCGGCGGATGTGAATGCCCTTGCCAGGCTGAGCACTCCTTCCCCCTTCAGCAGTTTTCCGTTGCCACTGCTGCAGGCGCTCAGCACAGCCAGTTCCCCATCCAGGTCGAGGTTATAGATTTCAAATGTTTGTAAGAAACCATCTTCCTGTTTTTCTCCGAATTGATTAAAAGTTAGCATCGATGAAAGGGGATTAATATTATTGATGTCCGTATGGGTTGCGAAATGTAAGATATCATATTGTGATGCGATCTTTTTAAAGGCACTTTCAGTCGCTTCTTCCCCAAGTAATAATCTGCCTTTCATTATCTTAAGGATGTTTTGCGATTCTTTGATTGCACCCGGAAGATTCTCTTTGAACTGCAAGGCATCAGCCAGCGCTTTGTTGCTCGCCAGAAGCGTCCTTGTCATCAGGCTTGCTGTCGGTGCCATGGCCAGAACGCCCCTGTTAAGGCGCGGAGCCTTCCCCTTTCGAGTTAGCCCGAGAATGGTCGCCGACGAAGCATAAGTAATGGGATGTTTCTTGATTAAATACGGCAAAGCCCTGAAATTTATGGTATCCGACGGGAATATGGATTCGATAAGGGCTTCGAACGAAACATAACTCAGTTCACCGTCTGGAATGATAATCAGTTTTTGGTCTTTCCCTATATTATTCCTGATCGGTTCAATAAGTAAATGGTATAATTCATAGGATGTTGTTTGGAAAAGGTTATAATCCCGTATGGTGTACTCCGGGACCTTGTCGAAATCCAGGTTGTTCTTCATGGCCATGATCTTCTTGCTTAAATCCCGGGGACAGGGAACTTTTTTAGCGATAAGATCTTCTTGTGTGATCAGGAAAATCATGAGATGTTGGTCTGTTATCGCATATTCTATAAGAATTTCATCGTGTTTAAGCAAATCTTGCAGGTCATTTACTGTAATGACAGATGGATCGTATCTGTATTTATAATAGGTCGGATACTGGTTTTGTAATGCCTGCATCAGGCTGTCGTATTTTTTTTGTTTAGTCAAAAGTGTGCTACGGTAATACTCCAGTTTTTTCACATCCGGTGAATCGGCATTTTCCTCCTCCCATATCTTATTAGTAAACAAATAGATATAGCTCTTTATCTCTTTTTCCAATGATCGGGTAGTTTCCGGGACGGCCCCAATATCTGCGGCATTGTCATCTGATAATTCGCTCAAAAGGATATTTGACTTATTCCGCTCCAGAGTCGTAAATGCCAATTTAATCCAGTTTTCATCTCCTGTTTTGTCATATGCCAGCAGGCAACCTTCAGCAATAAAAGAATATACATTATTTATATCATTTGAAAGTTGCATCCTGCTGTTCTCAGTCCTCACGTTCAACCTTATCTCATCTATCAGGTCGATGGCAAGCAACCCCGTTTGAATAGCGCCTTTGAGATAACTAAGGTCCCCGTTCTCCTGGTAATACTTCATCAGCCCCATTGCTTTCTGGCCCAGTAGAAGGAATATCCTTATATCCGCTTCCAGATCTTCCAGTTTCGGATTATGGAGAAAGTTCGAATCGGTAAATTGGTTTGCAATAGTGATCAGGCTGCTTTGATAATACTGCAATCCCTTGTCATACTGTTTCTTCTTACTGTAAAGGTCACCAATGAGCGATTGTACGGTAGCCAAATCCCGCCTGTTATATTCTTTTTCTTTGTTAAATATATCATAGGCAAGCTGATAATAATCCATCGCGCTTTCCGACCCGGTTTCATTCAGGTATTTGCCGTAATACAGGCAGGTTAAACCAGTTTCGGCACTGTGATTTTCATTTTTATAATTGATATCAGATATGATCTCCTCCAGATAAGACCCTGCTAATTCTAACTGACCTTCACTTAAGTAAATGGATGATAGGTTTCTGAATGCTTTTATTTTTAGAATTGAATCAGCACCAACAAGGGCTTTTTTATAATATTCTTTTGCTTTTTCAGTTTCACTAATTTCCTTATAAATATTAGCAATATCTGAATTTATTGTAGAGATCATGAATTCATTACCTCTAAATGTAGAATCAATTATTGATCGTGCATTCATTAGATAATTTAATGCAATCTCTGGTTCACCCTTCATATGATATAATAATCCTTTATTCCAATATATTTTTCCAAGTTCTAAGATTGTTCTTTCCGATTTTGTTGAAAAGATTTGTTCAGCTTTTTCGTAAAAATCTATAGATTCATTTAATTTAAATATTCCTTGATAGAATCTGCCAATATTCAAATATATTCTTCCCAATGAATAATTCGTTGGTTGTAAGATTGATTGTTTGATCTTTAATGATTCAATAAAGTGCGATTCAGCATTATTAAGATCATAAAGTTCAAGTTTTATTATACCAATATTCTGCAAGTAGGAAGCTTTTTCCTCCAGGTTAAACAACTTCTTTTCGTTAATTACCAGTGCTTTCTCGTAGAAGAATAGGGCGGAGTCATAAATCTTATTGAAATAGTAGTAGTTACCCATCTTATTAAAACAAGGGGCTAGCAGTGTATCTTCCGGACCATATAACCCGGAAAAGAGCCGGATGGCCTTCATAATCGAGACACGTCCATTTTTAAGGTCACCGCTGCTGATCTGGACGGTTCCCCGCGTAGTCAGGAAAAATGCGTAAAGTGGGGAATTCTGAAAGCCATGATGCATAATCGATGATTGAATACTATCGAGTTTCACCAGGCACTCTGTCGTATACCCTTGCAACCGGTACAGATCTGCAACATGGATCAAAGCCTCCAGGTATTCAGGGCCGACGGGAGAATATCCGGCCGAATCAATATACCTGTCAATGAACCTTTCCGCCTCTTCAAACCGGTTATAATTCTTGTAATGATTCAGTTCACTATAAAACGGGCCCGGCAAATATTTTTGCCCGGTTGCAGGGTTCAGCATAAAGAATAAAGCAACGGCCGGCAACATCCTGAGCCATCCTGTCAAAAGGATCACAGATTCTCTTTTCATTTCAAAAAATGGTCGTGGTTTAATACTATTATACCTGTTAATGCCATTTTTTCTTAAAAAATACCCGCCTGTTGAAAAAAATAATCAGAAATCCGCTAATGGCAAAGACTACAAGAGCTATCAAAAGAGCAATTTTATGAGTATTTCCTTCAGAAGTGTAGATTTTACCTGTTTTCCCGATATTGACATAGCCTGCCCAAAAATAGGGATGTGATTTCAGTTTGCTGCACGATTCAAGGTACCTGATTTTGGCCTGCTGAAGCGCCTGGTCGTTCGAAAGGCCGTTGTCCAGGTTTTCATAGAAAATTGTCATGAGATCGGCGCTGCTGTGATCCTCAATTTCCCAAAGTGTCATGACCACGCTGGGGATGCCGGCATAGAAGAAACCCCGGGCCAGGCTGATGATTCCCTCACCCCTTTCGAGTTTTCCGCTACCGGTATTGCATGCGCTTAAAACAGCCAGCTGGCCGTTCAGCTTCATGTTGAACAATTCGTAGGTATTGAGGTAGCCATCATTCGTGGGGTTATTTTCCGGCACCTGAAAGACAAGCTTGGAATACAGAGGATTATGATTATCGACCAAAGTGTGCATAGCCAGGTGCAGGATACCATAACCGGCTGCATATTTTTTGAAATTGGATTCTGTAGCCTCTTCATCGAAAAACTTTTTTGACCTGAAAGAACCTGGAATGGAATTGACCTCTTCCTTGGTCCCGGTGATAGGATTTAAACGCAGGAGAATGGAGTCCTGGCCTCCGGCATATCTGGCATGGCTGGTATAATCATAGGTTGGTGCGAAGGCCAGGAGTGACCTGGCTGTTTTTTTCGATTCAATTTTTGCCTGTTCGAAAAATACCGTTGCCGAACTGCTGTAACTTATTGGATGATCCATGATCAGCCACGGCAAACCCTGGTATGTCAGCGAGTAGGTTTCCGGTTTTTGGCGGAGAAGGAGGTCGAATGAAAGATAGCCCAGTTCACCGTCCGGCACAATTATCAGTCGTTTTCCCTGTATTTGGTTTTCAAAAGGACGGACAAGCATAGTATATAATTCGGCCGAAAGGTTTGTTAACCGGTAGAAGTCATCCTCTCCGGGATTGAAATAGTTTAAACCGGTAAAGCAATTTCTGAGGCTATCCAGTTTTTCTGCCAGGACTAATTTACGGCCGGCAATTTTACCATGGACCTGACCATCGGTGAGTAAAAAAGTGAAAATTAGTGAGTCTGTAAGGTAATACTCCAGGATAGCCTGATCCGGTGCAAGATTCATCAGCGCAGAGTCGGTGGTTACGACCTCGTATCCGTATTTTAGGCTGAAAAAGTCAGGATACTCTTCCCGGATTCGGGAATGCAAACTGTCGAGTGTGGACCGCAGGTAAAATACCTTGTCATTCCAAAGGTTGATCTTATTTTCATCAGGCATCTTCTTTTGCCGCTCCTCGTACAACAACCCGGCATACATCCCCAATTCCCTGGAAATATTTCTTTCCAGTTCGGATATCTTTTCCGGAATTACGCTGGTAGACCGGGCCTGCAGGCCGCGGAGTGCGCTGAGCAAAATAATGGCCTGTCCTTTTTCACTGAATTTGAAGGCTTCTTCCAGGTACTGGCGTTCCCCGGTTTCTTCATACAACCCGAAGGCAACGGTAACTCCCAGGTCAATGACCGATCTGGCATAGTTGTTCAAAATGATCTGGCTCTCTTCTTCAAGGTAGGTTTTTCGAATCTCCTCCACAACATATAATGCCAAATTGATGGTGTTGAGGCTATGTTTTAAATTTATGGAAGATATGTTTTGCTTAAAATACTTATAATAAACATACGCTTTTAGATATAAAGCGTTAACAGCGAATAAGTCTAAACTGATCTCAGATTTTTTAGGATTAACACTAATGTCAGTGTAATTAAATGTTGGTACTAGTGAAATTAGAGAAAGTTGGATCTTTTCTAATGCTAAATCATAGTTATTTTGTTTAGCTAGCAATTCTGCTTGCAATAGATAAACATCAGATAAATCTTTGTTTTTAGAGCCAAATAAATATTCAATGATCGTACTTGACTTGTTTAAATAAAATATCGCCTCCTCATCTTGGCTAATCGATTCTAAAAAGATACCATAATACTTGTAACATAATGCTAAATCAATACTTTTCTCATTATAGAATTTTTTTGCATGATCGATTGATAAGTAAAAGTATTTATTTGCACTATCTTTTTGATTTAATTCGAAATATGTGTTAGCTAGGTTTCTATATACTTTAACTACAAAGGCATTGTTCTTGTTACTAGCAGCTTTACGAAAATACTCAATTGCGAGTTGTTCATCCCCCTTTTTATCATAAGAGAATCCCAAGTCCATCAGCGCAATTAATACTTCTGTATTATCCATACTTAAATACTTTTGTCTTATTGAGAGTGATTTTTGCAGATAGCTAATCGATTTTTCATAATCTCCTTTTGTTGTGTAAATATTTCCTTTATTTATATAAACATGTGAAAACAGAAGTTCATCAGTCGATTGCGCCTTATTTAAAATCCATTCAGCTTTATCGTAATACGTTAAGGCAGAGTCATATTTCGATAAATCCATATAAAATTTCCCAATGTTATTGTAAATCTTTGCGAGAGCGACATTTGATTCACCAAATAATAACTCTTTAATTTTTAATGAATTAGTGTAGAACCTTTCCGCTAAATTATAATCGCCTCTCAAATGGGCGGCGATTCCCAGATTCTGGTAGGATGAAGCCGACAGGTAATTGATCGGATTTGATTTGCTTCTAGCCAGTTCCAGGGCTTTTGAGTGGCAAAGGAAAGCGGAGTCGTAATCGGATTCTGCCAGGAACAGGTTGCCCAACTTGTTATAGGCGTAATGAAGCAGTGTGTCTTCCTTTCCCGTTTGCAATTCCCGAATCCGGAGGGCTTTTTGCAGAAATACCTTGGAGGAGTCCAGCCGGCCTAAGGCCAGGTGATAGCTCCCCAGCACCTGGCAATAATCGGCCAGTAACAGTTCATCTTTCGGAAACTCCAGACCGACCATCCTTTTAAAATTTAACAATCCGTTCAAGGCCATAGGATAATTTCGTTGCAATGTGTAGACATCGCAAATATTCAGTTCTGCTTCCGCCAGCGCTTTTTTGTTCCCTGCTTGTATCAATAAGTCCCTGGCTTTGATAAAATAGTGGAGGGAACTGTCGTATTCGACCCGGTTTCTGAAAAGGGCTGCTTTTTCAGAATAGTGTCCGGGCAAAGTATTTACCTGGCCAGGCATAAGCCCCGGAAACACAGATAGAAGGAAAGCAATCAAATAACCTGCAGGCCCCGGTATTCCCGGTCTGTGATGGGTTAATCCCTGCCAAAATCGAAAAGGGGCCGGCATCCGTTAATATTTGATCATCCCGCTTTGGCTAAATTAGTAAAAAGTTCAATACACAGGAAATAAAAAAAGGAGCACCAGACGGCACTCCTTTCAGGATTTAATATAAAACGCCGCTTAATTTGATTTCAAGAGTGTTCCGGTGGCCATAGTCTCTCCGTTTTCATTTTTCCTCACCGTATAATTATAGATTCCCGGTTTAAGATCCGGTAATTGGGCTTTGATCTGGTTTCTGCCATCGGTCTCAATAATTTCGTTCCTTATATAGACGATCCTGCCTGCCAGGTCTGATAAAATAACTCCTACCGTGCCGGCTTCTGTCATGATGAAATCAAAAGTGACCTGACTCGTGAAAGGATTCGGATAGGCCGAGGCAATCTTTTTTGCTACGGTGATATTCACTAATGGGATGTTAAGTTTTAATCCTTCGGCCATTTCTCCATTCCTGTCAATAAAATGACTATTATCGTCCAATACAAAAGTGTAGGTTGACTGGTTATTCGATACCGATCTTTCTCTTGCCCGAATCCGCAGCAGTAATTCGCCTTCTTTCAGCGAGATACTGTTTAATGTCTCATCCAGCCAGGTTACATTTAACCGATCGGCCGAAAGATAAATTTTGGTTTCATCCATTATGGGCTCCACTTCCAAGATTTCCAGGTTTGCGGGTATCCGGAATGAAAGATGCATTCCGCTTGTTGCAATATCTTGTCCAATTGATACTTTGAATTCAATTCGCTCATTTTCTTCAGAGAAAATGTCATTCGATAAATATTCAACAAAAATGTTTGAAGACTTTGGGTCAGGAACCAGTGATCCATTTACATCTCCTGACGATGATCCGGCTTTTGATATTAATCCTTCTCTTGCAGGATTTGGTATTGTAAACTGGGCATTTTCAAAGACCCACGGGCCGATCGGGAACGGATTCCCCTGGTTAAGGTAGCCGATGAGGATCATTAAGTAGTCGGCCCAGGTGATGGTACCGCTTCCGTTCACGTCAGCAGCAAGCGTCTGGATAGGGGTAAAGGTGATCTGGTTCATTAATTTTAGCATTACCAGGAAGGCGTCACTCAATTCGACGCCCCCAGCTTGCTGGTTCGTGCTGAAACTGACGCTATATGTCCCCGTGTTCAGATTATCAAATTCATAATACCCTTCATTGTCAGTGACAGTTGTGCTTACAATATCTCCTGATTGGTCCATTAATGAAACATTTACTCCACTCATAGGATCATCATTGTGATACAATACTCTTCCGAGAAAGTCGGAACCGCCCTGTGAAAATGCTGTAGTACTGATGAGTAGAAGCCCGAGGCACAGGGACCTGAAAGTAACTTTTTCCATGATTGTCAAGTTTGGCGTTTAATTATTAAATCCGGTTGAGTCAAAGGTATTTTTTAAGCGGCTATACCTTTTTTACGTTTTAATCAGGGATATGTTAAAAAGTAATACGGTTTTTTCGTTTTTTTTTTTTTTACTGGCGCAAAATAAAGCAATATCCCCTGCAACAAATTAGTAATTAACTTTGGCACTGAATAAAGTTAATAAATCATCAAAAATTTATTACCGGAAGCAGTATTACCTTTTTTCAAATCTATGATAAACCACCGATGAATGAATTTTTATACTGACGATGCTATAATTGACGGTTTAAAGAAAAGGGACAACGGGATCATACGATATATTTACAAAGAGTATTATCCGACCATTAAATTTCTTATAACCACTAACTCCGGAACTGATACCGATGCTGAAGATGTGTTTCAGGATGCATTGGTAGTACTCTACAGAAAGATAGCTAAGGAAAATCTGCTATTAACGAGTTCTTTTAAAACATTCTTGTATTCAATCTGCCGGAATTTATGGCTGCAGCGGCTCGACAGGAGAGTATTCAGCAGCGAATTCATGGAAGTGGAGGACCTGGGTGAAATGCAGGAAAGCTTGCATCCAGAGCATCCGGAAGAGGAACAGGAGAAATACCGCCTCTTTCAGCAACATTTCCTCCAGCTTAGTCCTGATTGCCAGAAGGTACTGAAGTTGTTCATGGGGAAGACTTCGCTGAAGGAAATAGCAGACATAATGGGGTTTAAGACGGAGAAGTACGCGAAAACAAGAAAGTTCATGTGTAAGGAGAAATTAAAGGAAATGATTATAAACGATCCGTATTTTAAAAAGTATTTATCTGATTATGAATAGCATAAGGTATACTGAATGGATTGACAGCTATGTTGAAGGTGAACTGGATGAAGCCGGAATGCGACAATTTGAAGAAGAATTGGAAATTAACCGGCACCTGGCCCTTGAATATAAGCTGGATAAGGACATTAACGAGGCACTCCTCGAAGAAGATATCCTTGACCTGAGGGCGAAATGTATGACTGCCCAGAATGAATACAACCTTTCCCGGAGCCGAATTGCCCGGGTGGTGCAGTTCACGCGGAAATACTGGTATGCAGCTGCATCAGTTATTCTGATAGGTCTTATTGCCGGCGGCCTGATGCTGATGAATCCCGGCGGGTATTCGTCGGAGAAATTATTTAAAATGTATTACAAATCTGACCCATCGGTTGGAATATCCAGGTCCGGTAATGTAAATATGGTTGAAGCTCTCAGGGTCTTCAGCATGAATGATTATAAAGCCGCCGATAAATTGTTTGACAAGGTTCTCGAAACTGACCCCGGAAACATACCTGTTAAATACTATTCCGGGATTTCGAATATTGAAAACAGGAATTTTGAGAAGGCCATTGCCATGTTCGACGATATAATCATCGATGGAGATAATCTATATGTCGAAAATGCACAGTGGTACCTGGGCTTGTCACAATTGGCAGCTGGAAATATTAAAGATGCCGTAGAGATATTTGGAATTATTTCCAGGAAACAGGACCATTTTTACCATAAAGATGCTGAGAGTATCCTTGAAAAGATAAATAAAAGCGGAAATAATAAAAATATTTTAAATAAATTGTTCTTTTTGATATTACCTTTTTAATTTTTCAGGATTAACTTCAGATTGAAGAAATAATCCTTTTGTTTTTTCATGATTTTGGGTTTAAGTAAAGGGTGCCGGGGGGCACCCTTTATTTTTTTCAAACTTTTCCAGCCTGCTTTCCTTATTGTTAAAACTAATATCTTCGCCTTATCTAATCATAAAGCAGTAAATCTTAATTATTATGAACCAAAGGAATAGTTTTATAACTGCAACTCCGGTTTTTCTTGCTTTCTTATGTATGGGTTTCGGCGATGTTGTTGGCCCACTCACCGGCCTTATAAAAGTTGAATTCCAGCTTTCAAATTTCATGGCCCAGTTGATACCTTTTATGGGTTTTATCATGTTCGGATTGCTTTCCATTCCGGTGGGCATATTGCAGGATAAAAAAGGTAAAGCAACAATATTGCTGACAGGACTGGTCCTGGCCCTGATGGGACTGCTTATCCCGATGACGGGCAAATTTTCTTCATTCATAGCTATTCTTGGCGGTATCTTGCTATTGGGTGCCGGCGCTACTTTTCTCCAGGTTTCGGGAAATCCGCTGATGAGAGATGTATCGGCACCGGGAAAATATTCCCGAAACCTTTCTCTTGCCCAGTTCATTAAAGCAATAGGCTCACTTTCCGGCGCATTAATTCCGCTGGCTGCTGCCAATTACTGGGGTGGAGACTGGAAACTGTTATTTCCTGTATATTCCATTGTTATTGCTATTGTGTTGCTATGGTTGTCGCTTTCAGGGATCAGAAAAACCGAAGTGCGTGAGAACAGGGAAAAACCAGCCACTTTCAGATCCAGCTTTTCCTTACTTCGTAACCGTTATGTTGCCACCATGGTGACAGGGATTTTCCTGTATGTCGGAGCGGAGGTGTCGATGAGCTCAGGCCTGCCGATATTTCTGCAGGATGCTTTTCAACTTGATATTGCCAGGATGGGTTTGCTGGGCACATTGTTCTTTTTCCTGGCCCTGACAGCCGGCCGGTTCATGGGAGCACTGGTACTGAACTGGATAAAGGCGAGAACTTTTCTTATCATTTCCGTTGTATTTTCTATGTTTGGTTTCCTGGGCGTGTTTTCAGGGGTTCAAACCCTGGCAATGGTCGGTATATTTGTGATAGGACTGGGTTTTGCCAATATTTTCCCCTTAATTTTCAGTATCACAGTGGAAACTATGCCTGAGAGAACCAATGAGTTGTCGGGACTGATGGTGGCCGCAATCATAGGCGGGGCTATTATTCCCATGCTTATGGGTTTGGTAGCAGATAACAGCAGTACATCCTTTGCGTTTATCGTACCATTAGCCTGTGTCATTTTTATTTTAGTCGCTTCGCTTATCAAACCCGTCAGGCTCATATATAACTGATATGAACAGGAGGAAATTTTTAAAGAATGGTACTGCCGCTACGGCTGGCATTCTACTTTATCCGGGAAAGAATGCAGGGAGTGCATTACCTTTAGAACCTAATGATTCGGGTAAAAGAGTTCTACTCTCAACATGGGATTTTGGGCAGAAAGCCAATGAAAAAGGATGGAATTGCCTTCTTAAGGGAAAAAAGGCACTGGATGCAGTGGAAGAAGGAATTCGCGTCATCGAAGAAGATCCGGATAATTTGTCGGTGGGTTTGGGCGGTTTGCCCGACCGCGATGGTTATGTCACCCTCGATGCATGCATTATGAATGAAAAGGGGAGGGCGGGCTCAGTGACCTTCTTGCGGGATATTGTTCACCCGATCTCAGTGGCCCGGCTTGTCATGGAGAAAACGCCTCATGTCATGCTTTCAGGGGCTGGTGCATTGCAATTCGCCCTTGAAAATGGCTATAAAAGAGAAAACCTTCTGACTGAAAAGGCCAGGAAAGCGTGGGAAGAATGGAAAACGACCAGCCACTACCAACCGGTTATCAATATTGAAAACCACGATACGGTTGGCTTATTGGTTCTGGACAGTGAAGGAAACCTGTCGGGGGGATGCTCAACGAGCGGGTTGGCCTACAAAATGCATGGCCGGGTTGGTGATTCACCCATCATTGGCGCCGGGCTTTATGTCGACAACAAAGTTGGGGCTGCAGTTGCAACAGGTCTGGGAGAACTGGTGATGAGGTCCCTGACCTCCTTTCTTGTAGTGGAGCTGATGCGCAATGGATCGTCCCCTCAGAAAGCGTGTGAATCGGCTATCGAAAGGATCATCATGAATAATCCGGAATATGGCGAGGTCCAGGTTGGTATCATAGCTCTTGACAAATCGGGTAACCACGGCGCTTTTGCGATTCAGCCCGGCTTTACGTATGCCTTAAGAGATGAAAACCGGGATGAAGTTTTAGCATCAAATAGTTATTTACAATGAGAGGAATGATTAAAAGCGCGGCCCTCCTGCTGGTTCTTGTATTCACGGTAGGATGTACCCAAACAGGCGATTTCAATCCGGTCGAATTCGTCAATCCATTTATTGGTACAGACGGCCATGGCCATACATTTCCCGGAGCTGCCCTGCCTTTCGGAATGGTGCAACTTAGTCCGGATACGCGCAAAGACAACTGGGACGCTTGTTCGGGATACCATTATTCAGACTCCGTCATTCTGGGTTTTTCTCATACTCACCTAAGCGGAACGGGAGTAGGCGATTATGGTGATATCAGGTTCATGCCGTTGACCGGCAAATTGTATAACCGGCCCGGGAACCACGAACTGGCGGAGACGGGTTACCGGTCAGGCTTTTCTCATGATTCGGAGGAAGCATCTCCGGGATATTATAAGGTATATTTAACAGACCACAAAACCGGAGTCGAGCTGACGGCCACCAGGCGTTGCGGATTCCATAAGTATACTTTTCCATCTTCGGATGAATCGCATATACTCATCGATTTAAAGGAGTCGGTTGTCTCTGAGAAGATTCTGGAATCATCCGTTAGAATCATTAATGATCATGAGATCAGCGGATTTCGGAGAACTTCGGGTTGGGCGGAGGATCAGGTGGTCTATTTTTATGCTGAGTTTTCCAAACCCTTTTCAGCCTCCGGAATATTCACCAATGACACATTATCCGAAAGCAACCAGGCAGACGGTAAAGATATACAGGCTTTTGTCAGGTATAAAACTCATGAGGCCGAAGCTCTCCTGGTTAAAGTCGGGATTTCGGCTGTGACTGAAGAAGGCGCGCTCAAAAATCTGAGAGCTGAGATACCGGACTGGGATTTTGAAAGGGTGAGAAATTCAGCAGCCGACGAATGGAATCGTGAATTGGGAAAGATAGAGGTGCGTGATAAAAACAGGGATAACCTGACTAAGTTTTATACAGCTTTATATCACGCTTTTCTTGCTCCGAACCTGTTTTCTGATACGGATGGCCGTTACCGTGGTCACGACGGAGCCATTCACCATGGCGGGTTTGATGTTTACACTGTTTTTTCCCTCTGGGATACTTACCGGGCATTACACCCATTAATGACCATCGTTCAACCGGAAAGAACCAATGATTTTATCAAAACTTTCATCGATATTTATGAAAAGGGGGGCTTGCTTCCGGTTTGGGAACTGGCTGGCAATGAAACATTCTGCATGATCGGCTACCATGCAGTCCCTGTTATTGCCGATGCTTATCTGAAAGGTTATAGAGGATTTGATCACGAGAAAGCATTTGCTGCGATGAAGGGGAGCGCCGGACAGGACCATTACGGATTGGATAGTTACCGGAAATTTGGTTTTATCCCGGCCGAAGCAGAAGGAGAAGCAGTATCAAAAACACTGGAATATGCCTATGATGACTGGTGCATCGCAAAAGTGGCGGCGCAGATGGGCAGGGAAGAAGATTACAGGAACTTCATAATGAGAGCTCAATATTATAAAAATCTGTTTGATCCCGAAACCGGGTTTTTGAGAGGGAAACGAAATGGAATGTTTGCCGAACCTTTCGATCCTGCTGAAGTCAACTTTATGCTGACTGAAGCCAACACATGGCAATACACATTTTATGCGCCCCAGGATATTTCCGGTTTAATGGCGCTGATGGGAGGCAAAGAACAATTTGAAAATAGGCTGGATGAAATGTTTTCAGCACCGGAGAACCTTAGTGGACGGCAACAAGCCGATATAACCGGACTAATCGGACAGTATGCCCATGGAAATGAACCCAGTCACCATATGGCCTACTTATATAATTATACGGGGAGCCCGGATAAAACCCAGCGGCTGGTCAGGCAAATCATGGATGAACTTTATGGCACCGGTCCCGATGGATTATGCGGGAATGAAGACTGCGGCCAGATGTCTGCATGGTTTGTCCTCAGTGCCATGGGATTTTACCCGGTAACCCCGGGATCCGGATATTATGTTATCGGAAGCCCCTTGTTTGATGAGGTCATTTTGCATCTCGAAGGAGGTAAAACTTTTCAAATATCCGCCAGGGGCAATGATGAAAGAAACATCTACATTCAATCCGCGTCATTAAACGGGAAGTCATACACCCGTTCATATATCGACAATTCTGATATCATGAACGGTGGAGTTATCGCGTTTACATTGGGGCCGGAACCTGGCCTTGAATGGGGAAAAGGGGGAAACGACATTCCTGAGACCTCGATACTGGACCCCATCCTGACTCCTATACCTTATTATAAGAGCACCTCGGCTTCTTTCCAGGATAGTATAGTCGTAGAACTCCGGCATGTCGATCCGGATGCCCGGTTGTTTTACAATACAGGCGAAATCGCCGATAAAAATAACTTTGTAACGTACACCGCGCCAATACATTCTGATGTATCGTTGAATTTGTCTGCCTATGCAGAAACGGATGGCCAGGTGCCAAGTTCAATTACCAATGCTGCTTTTCACAAGATTGACCATGAATGGCACGTTTCTATAACTCATCTCTACAATAGCCAGTACACGGGAGGAGGAGATATTGCCCTGATTGACAGGCAGTATGGAGGCCCGAACTTTAGAACCGGTTCATGGCAGGGATATCATGGCGTTGATTTCGAAGCTGTAATCGACCTGGGCAGAATGACTTTTATTCATTCACTTTCAGCCAGGTTCTTGCACGATCAGCGGTCGTGGATATTTTTACCCGGGGAGGTGGAATTTTCTCTTTCAGAAGATAATATCCATTATAAAAAAGCTGGGACCCGGAAATCGGTTTTCGAGGATAAATCAGAGATAGCCCAGGTTGTAGAATACGACCTTAAGGATGTAGGTATGATGGCAAGGTATATAAAAGTTAATGCGAAGAACAGGGGCGTTTGCCCGGAATGGCATGTCGGATCGGGAGAGAAGGCCTGGCTTTTTATCGATGAGATCGGGATAGAATAAAAAAAAGAGGCTGTCTCAATAGCCTGATATTTCACAATAATGGCCTGTTATTAGTTCGTACTTCAACGACTAAAGCCGTTGGTTCCTAAGGTTTTGCGAAGGTGGGAACCGACGGCTTCAGTCGTCTGACTACCAATTAAAAGCGAATATTTGTACTTTTGAGACACCCTCTTTTTATCCGGCATGGATTTAACGGATCGGATATTTTTTAAATATTTCGTTTGATTTCATCAGGATATCCACGTATTGAGCTCTTTGATATGCGTAGGGATCCTTAATATTCACTTTGGCCAGCTTACCTTTGAAATCGGCCAGTGAGTTATATTTTTTGGATTTCATCCACTCTTCCATCTCTTCCAGTATCTTTCCGATCTGTTTGGGGCCATGTTTGTAAATTGTGCTGACAATCTGCACGGCATCGGCTCCGGCAAGGATCATCTTTAAAACGTCCTTACCGTTCAGTATACCGGTATTGCTGCAAATACTTCCGCGAATCTTCGAATAAAGCAATCCGGCAAATCTCAGCGGAAGGCGGTTGTCTTCCTCGTTGGAGAGCATATACGGATAGTGAAGCCCTTCTTTATCCAGGTCGATATCCGGCTGGAACAGGCGGTTAAACAGGACAAAACCGTCGGCCCCTTTTTTATCCAGTTCGCTGATACAGTAAAGCGGATTGGTATAGAACGGACTGAGTTTTACACTGACGGGGATTTTAACCGATTTTTTAACCCCTTCGAGTGTATCGAGCTGCTCCTGAAGAATAGAATTATCATCGATATCAAATTCTCTGGGTACTGCGTAGAAGTTCAGCTCAAGTGCGTCAACGCCGGTTTGCTCAATCTTCCGGGCATATTCATACCATGTATCATCATATACGGCGTTCAGACTGGCGATCAGGGGGATATTCACAGCCTTGCGCGCCTGGGTCAGGTTGTAGAGGAATTCCGCCGGGCCGGCATCTTCGATGAGGGGCAGCATAGATGACATCTCTGCATGACGTGCACCGTAGTCTTCTTCAGCATGATAATTTTCAAGGTTCTCCAGCTGAATTTGCTCTTCGAACAATGATTTGTAAACAATGGCCGATGCGCCGGCATCTTCCAGCTTTTTGAGGAAATTCAGATCGGTGACCAGGTTACTGGCACCCACGATTATGGGATTCTTCAGTTTGAGGCCAAGATATGTCGTCGTTAAATCCATTTTATTACCTGTATTTTAAGTTTGAAAACGGTCGTAAAAGTAGATAAAGCTACCTATATATACAAGGATTATTATAAGATTTTATAAAAGAAATAGAAATGAGAATGCGGTATAAAAAGGAAATTTCGGAAATATTTCAGCCTTTAAATTTATCTAAAATGGTTATAAATTAGGCTATTGAAAAGCGATTTTGAAGCGCCAATCCATCCCCGTGGATATAATTTAGTAATTTCGCACTGGATTTTAGAAATTAGGATTTTATTGTTTTAAAGTGTTTAAATACAATATATTATGAAAAATAAGAAGTTTATTACCTGCGATGGGAATTACGCGGCGGCTCATGTTGCATACATGTTCAGCGAACTGGCAGCAATCTATCCGATCACTCCGTCATCGACCATGGCAGAATATGTAGATGAATGGTCGGCATACGGCCGAAAAAATATATTTGGCGATACCCTGAAAGTTTCAGAAATGCAGTCGGAAGCCGGGGCAGCCGGAGCTGTACACGGTTCTCTGCAATCGGGTGTTTTAACAACGACATTCACGGCTTCACAGGGATTATTACTGATGATCCCGAATATGTACAAGATTTCCGGTGAGCTGCTACCGGGTGTTTTTCACGTCAGTGCCAGGAGCCTGGCAGCCCATGCGCTTTCCATCTTCGGTGACCATAGCGATGTAATGAGCACCCGCCATACCGGTTTTGCCATGCTGGCAACCGGCAGCGTGCAACAGATCATGGACATTGCCTCCATTGCTCACCTGGTCGCTATCAAATCACGGATCCCATTTCTCCATTTCTTCGATGGTTTCCGGACTTCTCACGAAATCCAGAAAGTTGAATATTTTGAGAATGAGGATATGATACCTCTTGTGGATTTCGAAGCCATCCAGGCTTTCCGGAACCGTGCGCTCAATCCGGAGCACCCGGTGACCCGGGGTACGGCGCAGAACCCGGATATCTATTTCCAGGCCCGGGAAGCAGGGAACCGTTTCTACCTGCCTATTGCGGATATGGTAGAACACTACATGCAGATTATCAGCAAAATGACCGGCCGTGAATACCATCCTTTTGTTTATTACGGCGCCCCGGATGCTGAAAATATCGTTGTTGCCATGGGCTCGGTAACCGAAACCATCAAGGAAACCATCGATTATCTTAACGGAAAAGGAGAGAAGGTTGGATTAATAACCGTACATCTTTACAGGCCTTTCTCTGAAAAATATTTCCTGAATGTGCTCCCGAAGAGTGTAAAGCGCATCTCTGTTCTCGACCGGACCAAAGAACCCGGCGCAAACGGGGAGCCTTTGTACCTCGATATCAAGGATATTTTCTACGGAAAGAAGGATGCCCCGATGATCGTCGGAGGGCGCTACGGACTCAGCTCGAAGGATACCACCCCGTCGATGATCATCTCCGTGTTTGACAACCTGAAGATGAATGAGCCAAAGAACAGGTTTACGGTCGGCATCGTCGATGATGTGACCTACACTTCATTGCCTTTGCTGCCGGAATTCAGCGTTGTGCCGAAAGGTACGTTTGAAGCTAAGTTTTACGGTCTGGGCAGTGATGGAACGGTGGGAGCCAACAAGAATTCGATCAAGATCATCGGCGACAACACCGATAAATATTGCCAGGCCTATTTTGCCTATGATTCGAAGAAATCGGGCGGTATTACCACATCTCACCTGAGGTTCGGTGATAAGCCGATCCACTCTACTTACCTGGTTACCACCCCCGATTTTGTAGCCTGCCATGTTCCATCGTATCTCAATAAATACGATATGCTGAAGGGGCTAAAAAAGGGGGGAACCTTCCTGCTGAACAGCATCTGGGATGAGGAAGAGACCAAACACAAACTGCCCGAATCGTTCAAAAAATATCTTGCAGAAAACGATATCAATTTCTATATCATCAACGCTACAAAAATTGCTGAAGAGATTGGCTTAGGAAACAGGACCAATACCATCATGCAGGCTGCATTCTTCAAAATCGCCGGGGTTATTCCTTATGAAACGGCAGTTGACGAAATGAAGCGGATGATCCGGAAATCATTCGGGAATAAGGGAGAGGAGATTGTCAAGATGAACAATGCCGCCGTTGATGCCGGTTCTGCCGTTATTAAGGTCACCATTCCGGCAGAATGGAAAAAACTGGCCGGCATTGATGATAAAGGACATGCAGATGTGCCTGATTTTGTCAGGAATATTGCCATTCCGGTGAACAATCTTAAAGGTGATGACCTTCCGGTTAGCGCTTTCCTTGACAGGGAAGACGGAACATTCATGTCGGGCACGACAGAATTTGAGAAGAGGGGTATTGCCGTCAATGTGCCGGAATGGAAGGTGGACAACTGCATTCAGTGCAACCAGTGTGCATATGTTTGTCCCCACGCCTGCATCAGGCCATTCCTGCTGTCGGACGACGAACTGAAGAACGCCCCTGAAGGGACGACCACGCAGGATACCAAGGGCAAATTTGCCGGATACCATTTCCGTATCCAGGTGAGTGTGCTGGATTGCACCGGATGCGGCAACTGTGCCGATGTATGCCCGGCCAAAGAAAAGGCCCTGGTGATGGAACCGCTCGAATCGCAACTGGGAGAAGTTGAAAGATGGGATTACATTTCGAAGAATGTCAGTTATAAAGACACTATTGTTCCGAAAGACCAGTCGGTGAAGAACAGCCAGTTCGCGCAGCCCCTGTTCGAGTTTTCAGGAGCCTGTGCCGGATGTGGTGAAACGCCTTATATCAAGGTTATTACACAATTATATGGCGAGAGGATGATCGTAACCAACGCTACGGGATGCTCCTCGATTTACGGTGGTTCAGCCCCCTCGACTCCATACCGTCCGCACAATGTCAGCGGGCATGGACCGGCCTGGGCCAATTCCCTGTTCGAAGATAATGCCGAGTACGGTTACGGCGTAAATATCGGTATCAGCAAGCTTCGTGAGCGGATCGCATTAAGGATGCAGGATTCGATCAAAGCGGGCATTGATGGCGAGCTGGGCGATGCTTACCGCGAATGGATTGAAAATATGAATATTGCTGAAGGATCGGAAGCAGCGAGCAAAAAGCTCATTCCCCTCCTGGAGAAATCTGCTGATCCGGTGGCAGCCGAGATCCTCAGCCTGAAACAGTACCTGGTGAAAAAATCGATCTGGATTGTCGGTGGCGACGGCTGGGCTTACGATATCGGTTATGGTGGCCTGGATCATGTGCTGGCCAGCGGGGAAGACCTGAATGTGCTGGTACTTGATACAGAAGTGTATTCAAATACGGGAGGACAGGCATCGAAATCCACACCGGTTGGCGCGGTAGCCAAGTTTGCCGCATCCGGAAAGAAGACCCGCAAGAAAGACCTGGGTATCATGGCTATCAGCTACGGTTATGTTTATGTTGCGCAGGTAGCTATGGGTGCTAACCAGAACCAGTTCTTCAAAGCCCTGAAGGAAGCGGAATCATATCCGGGCCCGTCGCTGATCATCGCTTATTCGCCCTGTATCAACCACGGTATCCGCAACGGTATGGGCAAGACGCAATACGAACAGGAACTGGCGGTAAATGCCGGATACTGGCACCTATACCGGTACAACCCGCTCCTGGAAGCAGAGGGAAAGAACCCGTTCCAGCTCGATTCAAAAGAGCCTGACTGGAGCCAGTTCCAGGGATTCCTCAGCGGCGAGGTGCGTTATGCTTCGCTCAAGAAAGCCTTCCCGAGCGAAGCTGCACGTTTGGATGCCCTGGCCGAACAGAATGCCAGATGGAGATACACAACCTACAAGAGGCTGGCCGGAATGGATTTTTCGGAGAAGTAGCCTTCTGAAAATTATTTAATCTTCACCTCAAAAGGAAGCCTGGCCTGGATGCCACTGGCTTCCTTTATTTGTTTGATGTAGTCATAATAGGTGTAGTATTCACCCAGCTCCTTTTCAATTCTTCCGGCTGCGACGTTACCCGTCAGCTCGTCGATGATCTGCTGTAACGGTTCTTTCTGGGCCGGGAGCGACATCAGGTTGTATTCGGTAATCCCGGCCAGCCCGGCGGCTTTGTCGATGGCGGCGGTCAAACCTCCGAATTCGTCGATCAGCCCGATCTCTTTTGCATCGGATCCGCTCCATACACGGCCCTGGCCGATCTCATCCACCTGCGACTTTTCCATCTTTCTCCCTTCGGCTACCAGCGACAGGAAATCATCGTAAATTTTTTCAATTTGCCTTTCGATCACCAGTATTTCATAATCTGACATCGGCCGGCTCACATTCGGAAAGTCTGAGTATTTGTTTGTATTGACCTCGTCGAAGGTGATCCCGAGTTTATTGTTGAACAATCCCTGCATATTGGGGATCATGCCAAAGACACCGATAGAGCCGGTGAGGGTGGCAGGATCGGCCATGACATAACTGGCGGAAGCCGAAATCCAGTAGCCTCCCGAGGCGGCCACATCACCCATGGAAACGACCACGGGTTTTTCTTTTGCAGCCAGCACGACCTCACGGCGAATCACTTCCGATGCGCTGGCGCTGCCTCCGGGGGAGTTGACCCTGAGCACGATCGCTTTGACTTTGTCGTTCTCGCGGGCTTTCCGGATCGCTTCAGAAATATTGACCGATCCGACTGTCCGGTCGTCGCCTTTGCCATCGATAATATTGCCTAATGCGTACACCACTGCGATTTTGTTTGCGGAGACCTTTTGCGGGGTCGCCGGCGTGACCAGGGTGTATTTTGCCAGGGAAACGGTTCTGACCTTTTCCTTTTCACCCAATCCCAGTTTATTCCTCAGTTCATCCAGCAGCTGGTCGCGGTAGTATAAACCGTCGATCATGCCGATGTTCAGGGCTTTACCGGCTTCATAGGCATCCAGGTTGTCGGCAATTTCATTCAGGCGGGCCAGACTGATATTCCTGGAAGCAGAGATATCGGCAAGAGCTGTTGCCCAGAAGTCGGTTACCATGGCATTCATTTGCTCGCGGCTGGCTTCGCTCATCTTATCTTCCGTGAAGATCTCCACGGCGCTTTTATATTTTCCGTGCCGGATGACCTGCATCTCGATATCCAGTTTTTCCAGGGTGCCCTTCAGGAAGAAAACCTGGGCTCCAAATCCCCTGAAATCAATCGCGCCGGCCGGGTGCAGGTACATTTTATCGGCCACGCTCCCCAGGTAATAGGCCATTTGAGAATAGACCTCTCCGTAAGCGATTATGAATTTACCGCCGGATTTAAATTCGATCAGGGCGTTCCGGATTTCCCGAACGGTGGCCAATCCTGACGGCACAACGCTCAGGTCAAGAAAGATGCCTTTGATTTTATCATCGGTCTGGGCCTTTTTAATGTTTTTGAGGATTTCATCGAGCCCGGGTTCCTGTTCCATGGTGAATCCGGCCGGGGAAAAGAAGGTCATCGGGTCTTTGGGAGCCCGGTCAAAAACTTCGTTTTCCAGTTTTATCTGCAGAACGGTTGAGGACTCGATGGAAACCGATTTCTTATCGGCCATAGACGCTATGGAAGCGAAGATCCCGATGAGGATAAAGAATGATAATGTCAGGATGATGACAAAGCCTAACATCGAGGCCAGCATAAATTTCAGGAAATCTTTCATAACCTAGGATTTGAATTTTTTTAAATGGATTTGTTTTCCGTCAAATTCGGCATAAGTAAAATGGGTCAGCCAGTCGCCCAGGATGATCAGCCGGGATCCGCCCGGAAGCTCAATATTTTCCGGCCTGTGCCTGTGCCCGAAGATGAAATAGTCGGGTTTGGTTCCATTTTGCAAAATACCGGTTGCGTATTGATATAACATTTCATCTTCAATCCTGTTCAGATTTTCGGCTTTATCTTCTTTGATCATGTTGGCCAGTCTGCTCTTTCCCGAGAAATAGAGTCCCATCCGGGCGCCTATATCGGGATGCAGCCAGCGGAAGAGATACTGATTAAACCGGCAACTGAATACCTTTTTGAGGAATTTGTACCCGTTATCGCCCGGGCCAAGGCCATCGCCATGAGCCAGGTAAAAGGTTTTGCCCATCATGTCCCTGACTTCCGGCTTGCGGTGAAGTTCTATTCCTGCTTCATCCTGCAAATAGCTGAAAGCCCAGATGTCGTGGTTACCGGTAAAAAGGTGCACTTTCAGACCCTGGTCGGTCAGTTGGGCCAATTTCCCCAATAACCTTATATATCCTTTTGGGACAACGGTCTTGTATTCAAACCAGAAATCAAAAACATCACCCATGAGAAAAATATCCGAAGCATCGGATTGGATCATATCGAGCCAGGAAACCAGCATCTCTTCCCTTTGTCGGCTCGATGCATGGTCGGGGATGCCCAGGTGAAAATCGGAAGCGAAGTAGATTTTTCCGGATGACCGGGAAACGTTATCTTCCAAAATATTGATCATTTTAACGCAATATTACTAAACTTCCCCTTATAATCCAATTGCGGCGTGGCAACTTAACGATTCAATTCAGTTTCCAGCCTGCTGAAATCATTTCCTTTGTAACGGATATACAGATCTTTATCCAGGTAAAAGAAATAAGGAAACGTATCGGGTATGTTGAACATTGTTTTTGCCGATGATTTAATGTTCAGGAGATCAGAAACATTGATCCAGTTATCGAGCCCGTCCTGCCGGATAGCTTCCTGCCACATCTCTTTGTAGCTTTCCAGCGCAATGGCATATACCACCGGATTTTGAGCCGAATTTTCGGCCAGTTCCCTAATGACTTTATTGGCTTTCCGGCTCGAATGGTCCCAGGATGCCCAGAAATAGAGGATGACGGGCCTGCCTTCAAAGGAATACAGCCTGACCTGTTTTCCATTCACATCGCCTAATGAGATATCAGGGATCGTTTTGCCGGGTGCCAGCTGTGCTTCGGTAATATCGAAAATGCGGCGGTTTTGCCTGGCAATTGTAATCTTTTTATTCAGTTCCTTAAGGTGTTTATTATCAGGATAATGAAATCTCAGGCAAGAATCTGCCATCACAAAATGAGTGAAATTATCTTCTTCCGTCAGAATTCTTCTTTCTCCAAAACGCTTGTTCAACACCAGCAAAGTGGACAGCGAAGAACAGTGATTCTCAATGAACTGCTGTGCGTAGCGCACCTGTTGTCCGAAAATTTCCTGGTATTCTTTATCCAGTTCCGGTTTCAGAGAGCGAAAAGCGGTCGAACGCATCTGGTTATTGAATGTTTTGCTCAGCGAATCGACCTTATTACGGTTTACTTCAGTGAACATTTCAAAATCGCGGAATATTTCGGAATCGGGCGATCCATTGATGGAATAGTTTTTCCGGATGTTGGCCTCCGATGATTGAATCCGGATGTTTTTCTCCTGGTCGAGCACAAGAGTAATGAAGTTCCGGTTATCCACCTTGACCAGATAAAATCCGGCGCCTTTCCGTCGAAACTTAAAGCGGAAATTTCCTTTATCGTCAATTTTCACAGTATCCAACGGAGTCGCCGAGGTAATATCAAACTCGCTGAGAGACACTGATTTTCCTGCGAGTTGTGAAAAGGATCCGGTGATTGTGGTTTTGATACTTTTTTTACCATCCCTTTGGCATCCTGCTGCAGCTAATACAATCAGGGCGAGCAAAAGAACCCGGAAAATGAAAATATTTCTAACTGCCATCATGAGGCCCGATTTTTATTATTTTAGACAAAAATACGATAAAGGTCGTTCCTGAGTTTATTGTTTAAATCGTCATTTCACCGGGTAATTTGAAGAAAAGCGTCATCCTCTGGATATTATTGCTGATTCTTGTCAGATGTCACGGCCAGGTATTTCTTCTGGTTGAGAATGATAAGACGCTTAAAAACTTCAAATACTATCCCGGCGACGTATTGAGTTTCAGCCTTGGCCCATCGCAAGGGAGGATCACAGATCAAATCACCGGGATGACTGATTCTACTCTCATCTTTGAGTATACCGGAGAAGTCGGAATTGACCGCCTGGTGACTATTTACCGGTCGAACTGGCTGATGATGACCCTGAGCAGCTTAAGCATGCTGGCCGGCGCCGGTTATATTGGTCTCGACAGTTTCAATCGCCTGATCAACCGCGAGTATCCGGTGATCGATGCCGGTACTGCGCTGGTTTCCGCTGCGCTGATCGGTGGATCCTTTGCCCTGATGCCATTTCATGACAGGCGATTGAAATGCCATACCCGCTGGAAGCTCAAGGTGCTGGATCAAAGTTCATTTTAAGAATTACGGGAACAATTCACCGAGCAACGCTTTAATCAGCCGGGTCATTAGAGGTTCGGCCAGGCTGGCGGCATCAATGACCTCCTTGTGGGAGATTTCGACGATTTTTCCTTTGACCCCCAGGTCGGCAATAACAGATACGGCAAAGACCGGCAGCTGCATCTGGGCGGCGGCGATCGCTTCAGGGACTGTCGACATGCCAACGGCATCGGCTCCCAGGTACCTGATATAGCTGTATTCTGCGGGTGTTTCAAAGGTAGGGCCGGTTACTCCCGCATAAATCCCTTTCCGGTAATGGATTCCCATCTTTTCGGCCAGTATTTCGGCTTTTTTGATCAATCCGGCATCGTATGGCCGGCTCATATCCGGGAAACGCGCTCCGAAGCGCTCGTCGTGAACTCCTTTGAGGGGGTTCTCATTCATCAGGTTCATCAGGTTGATATGATCTTCCACAATCATAATATCACCGACCTGAAAACCGGGATTTAGTCCGCCGCTGGCATTGGAAAGGATCAGTAAATTAATTCCGAGAAACTTCATCACCCGGATGGGAAAAACGACATCCTGAAGGTCATAACCTTCGTAAAAGTGAAACCTGCCCTGCATTGCCACAACGCGGCATCCGTTCAGCCCGCCGATGATGAGCCGGCCGGCATGGCCTTCGACGGTGGAAGAGGGAAAGTGGGGGATTTCGTCGTAAGGAATAAAAACAGGTGACTCAATTTCATTGGCCAGGTTTCCGAGTCCGGTACCGAGAACGATACCGGTTTCCGGGATGAGCCCGGTCCTGGTTCTGATATAATCAACGGCTTCCGATACTTTTTCGAACATAATCCAGAATAAGTTTATCAAATTTTATTTCATCACAATCATGGAAATTGATCCTGATGGGGATGTAATAAACCGGCAACACATCGAGATATGCGGAGAATTCATCAGTATCCAGGCGTGTCGCGTCTTTTTCGGTGGTGAAGATAACTTTATCTTTTGAGATTATGCTGTGGTATTCATTCAATATTTTTTCAAAATCACTCCGGGAATATTGGTGATGATCATGAAAGTCAAATATTATCAATTCGTTACAAATCGTCTTCAGGTATTCCTGCAAAGGATAAGAATTAGCCACTCCGGCCACCATGATGATGTAGCTGTATTTTTCGGCGGCCGGTTTCTGGTTCTGGCATCTTTTCAACGGTATCGGCCTGTCGTATGAAACATAAGAATAAAAGAGTTTCTGATGGGGACGGGGGGCAATCTCTTTCACAAGATTGCGCCGGGTGATAGGGGAGAGCACCTTGGGGGTTTTGGTAACTATAATGAAGTCGGCCCTTTTGGCGCCTTTGGATTTTTCCCTGAGCAGCCCGACTGGAAGCAGATAATCTTCTGTGTACAGGTGATGGTAATCGGTCAGGAGGATGGATCTTCCGGGTTTGACATAGCGGTGCTGGAATGCGTCATCCAGGAGAATGACTTCTGTTTCAGGTCTTTCATCCATGATCCGTTTGATGCCCCTGACCCGGTCTTCATCGACGGCGAGGGTAATATCCGGAAATTTATTCAAATATTGAGCCGGTTCATCGCCGATCTCAAGCTGTGAATGTTCCGGTCGGCAGAGGATAAATCCTTTGGTTTTTCTGCGGTATCCCCGGCTCAGGACGGCAACCTTGTAATGGTTTTTCAGCAACCGGATGAGGTGTTCGATATGAGGGGTTTTTCCCGTTCCTCCTGCGCTCAGGTTTCCGACTGCGATGACGGGAAAATGGAAACTCCTGGCCGGAATGATTTTCCAGTCAAACAATTTGTTTCTCAGACCAATAACAGCCCCAAAGAGGCAGGCGAATGGAAATAGTAGTATTTTTACAATAATCATCTGTTAAATATACCGACAATCTGTTTCAGAAGTTATATTGCAGATTAAGAAAACATTAAAGTTTTATATTTATACGGATGGAATTTAAAAAAGTCACTTTTTCTATAAAAAAAATATATTGATATGGTTTTAAAAGAATTGCTTGCAGCTATTGAGGAGATGGCGCCGTTTTCATTGCAGGAAGATTATGATAATTCGGGTTTACAGATAGGATCTTCTGGCCAGGAAGTGACCGGTTGTATTATTTGTCTTGATATAAATGAACAAGTTGTGGAAGAGGCCGCCAGGCACGGCTCAAATTTGATCATCAGTCATCATCCTTTAATATTCAAAGGAATAAAAAGAATTGCTGATAAGACGGCGACGGAAAGGATCATTAAAAAAGCACTCAAAGAGGATCTGGCCATCTGCTCGGTTCATACCAACCTCGACAATGCCTGGAACGGAGTGAACCGGATTCTGGGCGAGAAGCTCGGTCTTACTGGGCTTTCAGTGTTGCGTAAACCCTCAGGGATGCTGAAAAAGCTGGCAACCTATTGCCCTGCAGCGCATGCAGGAAGGGTGAGGCAGGCTTTGTTTGACGCCGGGGCGGGTCATATTGGCGGGTACGACCAGTGCAGTTTCAATCTCACAGGCCAGGGGACCTTCCGCGGAGGGGAAGCGACAAACCCATTTGTCGGCGAGAAAGGGCATCTCCATTTCGAGGAAGAGGTAAGGATAGAGACCATCTTCCCTGCCTACCGGAAAGAATCGGTTGTTGAAGCGCTTTTATGCGCCCATCCCTATGAAGAAGTAGCCTACGACATTTACAGCCTGGAAAACGAGTATGACCGGGCAGGTGCAGGGATGATCGGCCATTTGCCTGAACCTACGGATGAAAAGGTTTTTCTGGCACAGGTGAAAGATATCCTGAAGATTCCGGTGATACGTCATTCTCCTTTATTGGGAAAGCCTTTGAGGCGTGTGGCTATTTGTGGCGGCTCCGGGAGTTTTCTGATCCAGGATGCCATCCGGATGCAGGCCGATATTTTTCTAACGGCCGACATAAAATACCACCAGTTTTTTGAAGCCGACGGGAAAATCGTCATTGCTGATGCAGGACATTTTGAAACTGAACAATTTACTTGCGGGTTAATCGCTGCTTATTTGAAGAAAAAATTTCCTACCTTTGCAATCCGAATTTCAGAAACCCTGGCTAATCCGGTTAATTATTTTTAAATCAATAATTTATGACAAAGGAAAGTGCGATTAAGAAAGGTCCTGAACAGGCCGAACAGCTTTCAGATGAAGGGATCAAAAGAAAAATCGAAGATACGCTATTAGCGTTATACCAGCTTCAGCAGCATGATTCGCAGATCGATAAAATTCGGATGATCCGTGGAGAACTGCCTTTGGAAGTGCAGGACCTGGAGGATGAAATCATCGGTTTACAGACTCGGATCGAAAATTATCATGACGAGATAAAATCGTTTGATAAGTTGATTGCCGAGAAAAAGCAGGCCATCAAAGACAGTGAATCGCTGATCCGCAAATATGAAGAGCAAAAGATGAATGTAAGGAACAACAGGGAATACGATTCGATCACAAAAGAAATTGAGTTTCAAACGCTTGAGATGCAACTGGCTGAGAAGAGGATCAAAGAATACAATGAAGCCCTGAACGGAAAAAACGCACAGATAAGCGAGGCGGAAGGTGTATTGAACGAGAGGCGTTCTGATCTGGAGATAAAAAAGAGCGAGCTGAACGACATTGTGGAGGAGACGGAGAATGAAGAAAAGACGCTGGCACAGAGATCGGAGGAATTGCAGGGAAGGATTGACGAGAGGTTACTGATGGCTTACCAGCGGATCCGGAAGAATGCCCGCAACGGGCTTGCCGTGGTCCAGATCGAGCGGGATGCCTGCGGTGGGTGTTTCAACAAGATTCCTCCCCAGCATCAGCTGGATATCCGGATGCACAAGAAAATCATTGTATGCGAATATTGCGGCCGGATCCTGGTCGATTCGGATATTACCGGCATGGTAAAAAAGAACTGAGCTTATTGAAATTCTGTTTATAAAGAGGGTGCTCTGACATTTGAGACACCCTTTTTATTTTGTTATATTTGTAACATGAAATTGAAAACCTCGTCTTAGGTTTATACATTTATAACAAATTTAAATCACATGCAAAGAAAAGGATTGTACCGCAGCCGCCGTGACCGTATTCTGGGTGGTGTAGCCGGCGGCATTGCCCAATCGCTGAATGCAGATCCTGCCATTATCAGGCTCATTTTTGCCGTCCTGGTAATTGTCGGAGGGGGCGGGCTGCTGCTCTACCTGATCCTCTGGATCGCGATTCCCGAAGAACCTTTCGAGTATTATCAATCCGCATTTAATCCGGAAACCTCACCCGGTGGCCAGCCTGCTGAAGGAGGTGAAACTGCTGCACCTTCGCCGGTGGTTTATCCTGCGCGCCGGAACAACGGCGGCCTTATCGTCGGCCTGGTGCTGATCTGCCTCGGTGCCCTGTTCCTTCTCGACAGGTTTTTACCTACAATTCACCTTCATTTTCGTGATTTCTGGCCCATCATCATCGTAGTGGCCGGTATCACACTTATTGTCAGTAGTTTTGCCGGAAGAAAAAAATCCTGATCCATGAAAGCAAAGAATATTATCTGGGGACTGGTCCTGGTTCTGATAGGGGTCATGTTTATACTGAAGAATCTCGATGTGATTTATTTTAGCTGGCACAGCATCTGGCGCCTCTGGCCCATTGTTCTTGTGCTTATTGGCGTAACCATACTTCCGATCAAAGATCTTTATAAAATTATACTCACCGTGATCGTCATGATCATCGGGGCATTATTCCTGATCTATGTTCCGGGTAACCGGGATAACGACTGGTCGTTCCGGTTTGACCGGGATATAACCCCTCCCAGCCCGCCTGACAAGTTAAAGGACATTGATCAGCGGATCTTTGAAGCGTATGATACGATCATAACCTCGGCAAAATTGGATTTCGATGCGGCCGCCGGAAATTTCCGTATAGAAGATACCACCGCGGAGTTGTTTGAGTTTGAGCGGGAAGGGAACCTGGGTAAATATGTTTATTCCATTAAAGACCTTGGAAGCCGCCGGGAGATCAATATTGAGCTGGATGAAGGCCGGATCAGGGGGGATTTTAGAAACAAGGTCGCAGTTAAACTCAACCCGTTGCCTGTTTGGGACCTGAAGGTCGATGTGGGGGCAGCCAATATCGATATGGATCTTTCGTCGTTCAAGGTAGAAAATATCGATATTGACGGCGGGGCGTCGTCGATCAATGTGAAGATGGGTTCGCTTTACGATCATGTGAACGTCAAGATAAATTCGGGTGCCTCTTCGATCAATATTAAAGTTCCGGAAGAGTTTGGCTGCAAGATAGTGGCCAATACGGTTCTATCTTCAAAAGACCTCAATGGTTTCAACCATACCGGGGGCGGCAACTACGAGACACCCGATTATCAGGACAAAAGCAAATTTATCACGATTAAAATCGAGGCAGCCGTTTCAAGCCTGTTTATTCAACGATACTGAGACAGGCTTGTTAAATTCTACCGTTCACTGATTTTTCAGCCCGGCATTTGGGAATAATGGTAAATTTGCCGTTTTTGCAAATTTTCAACCCAGAGTCTGATGAAAAGGTTTCTTCTTCTCTTACTGGCCATTGGCGGTTTTACAGTAGCATTCAGTCAGACCGGAACCATCAAAGGGTTTGTTTTTGACAAATCAAACGGTGAGCCGGTCATCTTCACCAATGTTTACCTTTTAAAAACCACTCATGGATCTGCGACAGATGAGAACGGTTATTTTATCATTACCAAAGTGCCTGCAGGAGATTACACCCTGATTGTCACCTACCTGGGCTATGATACCCTGACGATGCCGATCAGCCTTCAATCGGGCGGGGTCATTACAAAGCAGCTCTATTTGAACCCTGCAGCCATTAACCTTGAAACCATCAATATTTCAGCCGAATACCAGGAAGCCCGGACTGAGACAAAAACTTCGGTGGTTAAAATTACACCAAAGGACATCGGGTTGATTCCATCCATTGGCGGGCAGCCTGACCTGGCCCAGTACCTGCAGGTGATGCCGGGGGTTGTTTTTACGGGTGACCAGGGCGGTGAATTGTATATCCGGGGCGGTTCCCCGATCCAGAACAAAGTATTGCTCGACGGGGTCACTATTTACAAAGCATTTCACTCTATTGGCCTGTTCAGTGTTTTTGAGACCGATATCATCCGCAGTGCCGACATTTACACTGGAGGTTTCGGCGCAGAATACGGCGGACGGATCTCTTCGGTCATGGACATTACGACGAGGGATGGAAACCGCACGCGCTTTGCCGGAAAGGTGGGTTTAAGTTCTTTCGGCGCGAACCTCCTTCTGGAGGGGCCGTTTGTTAAAATCAAAGAGAATAGGAGCGGGAGCGCAGGTTTTATTTTATCGGCCAAAGGTTCTTACCTGGAGCAAAGCTCCGAATTATTATACAAGTATATCGATACGGCCGGATTGCCTTTCAACTTCCTGGATCTTTACGGTAAAGTTTCGATCCAGGCGAGCAACGGCAGCAAAATCAATTTTTACGGGTTTCATTACCGTGACCAGGTGAATGAATACAAGACCCTTTCTGATTTCAACTGGCACAGCACAGGAATCGGCACCAATTTCTTGGTGATCCCGGGCAAGTCTGATTTTATCATGGAGGGGCATGTAGCCTATTCCAATTACACCATCGGCCTGATTGAAGAGACCAGCCCGGAGCGGACCAGCAGGATATCCGGGTTTGATGTCGGCCTCGATTTTACCTATTTCCTTGGAAAGGATGAACTCAAGTTCGGGCTGGAACAGGTGGGTTCCACTACAGATTATTACTTTGTGAACGGATCGGGGATGGTAATTGAACAACAGGAGAACACCACTGAAATAGGATTGTTTGCCAAGTACAAGCTGACGGCGGGCAAATTCCTCATAGAACCCAGTTTCCGGCTTCAATGGTATGCCTCGCTGTCGACGGTTTCGCCGGAGCCGCGCCTGGCGCTGAAATATAATGTGACCAAACATTTCAGGCTCAAATTCGCCGGGGGCCTGTATTCGCAGAACCTGATCAGTGCGCGGTCTGACAGGGATGTCGTAAACCTTTTCTATGCCATCCTTTCCGGTCCCGATAACCTTCCCGATTATTTCGACGGAAAACCGGTGACCCATGCCCTGCAAAAAGCCACCCATCTCATCCTGGGAGGGGAATTTGACATTGCCTCAAAAGTGACGATGAATATCGAAGGGTATTACAAGATCTTCAACCAGTTGACCAACCTGAACCGGAATAAGATCTACGATGAAGACAAGAATCCTGAAAAACCGGCACTATTAAAAGAGGATTTTATCCTGGAGAAGGGCGACGCATACGGATTAGATTTGACGCTGAAATATGACCGCCGCAGTTTTTATTTCTGGGTAGTTTATTCTTACGCCTTCGTCAATCGTTTCTATGAAGAGATCGATACAGTGATGCAGCAGTATTATCCTCATTTTGACCGGCGCCATAATGTCAACCTGGTGACGACATACCGTTTCGGAAAACAATACGGATGGGAATTCAGCGCCCGCTGGAATTACGGTTCAGGTTTCCCGTTTACCCAGACACAAGGCTATTTTGAGAAGATTAAATTCGAGGATGGGATTTATTCCGATTATATTACCGATAACGGTGAACTGGCCATTATTTACGGAGACCTGAACAAGGGCAGGCTGCCTTCTTATCATCGCCTCGATCTGAACATGAAAAAGCGGTTTTTCCTGAGCGAACATTCAAAGATCGATGTCGACGTCAGCGTTGTCAATGTATACAACCGGAAAAATGTCTTTTACCGCGACCGCCTCACCGGCGAGA
>ENA-UOWO01000424-UOWO01000424.1-activated-sludge-metagenome-genome-assembly--contig:-NODE-424-length-61364-cov-20.815965_pt1 | contig 61364 bp, 43 predicted proteins | sample MGYA00238148_ERZ761564 | MGnify/ENA primary metagenome ERZ761564 (study PRJEB28885, sample SAMN05720194) | activated sludge metagenome | isolation source: Anaerobic digester | place: USA...
GTTTCGAAAGATTGTTAATCTCATTGTTTATTAAATATTTAAAATGGATGTAGATTTAAGCCACTTTTACTTTAAATAACAATCGGTCTTTGACAAGCATGTGGACAAATTACGGGGCTTGCAGCCGAATGCAATTTGAATATGTGCCTAATCAGATGGTTTCACCGGATCGATCAATTTCTTCCAATTTGTTTTATCTTGGATCCAGATAACAACATAAGCGTCTTTGGGGAAACTTGCTGGAAGCCATTTCTCCTTTAAAGATAGTGATGACCATGGGGGTTAATTCCAGCGGTTGTCTTTCTTGATAACTTCAATTTCTTCTTCTGATAACGCGCGGTCATAGAAGAGCAGATCGTCTATTTCGCCCCAGAACGATTGCCGAATATCGAATGAGCCGCCGACCGAATCCTGTTCCTGTCCGACGACGAGGCCGCTTATATCTATGGTTAGAGGTGTACTATTCACAGTAAGCCCGCTTCCGATCGGCTCTCCGTCGATTAATAGCTGAGCATAGGCGCCTCGCCGCTGCAAAGCCACTAGATGCCATCTCTGCGCCCAATTTGCCTGGTCTCGGGGAAAATAATAAGTAATATCCCTGTGACCATAACCCCAACACCGCTGGTCTCCCTTATACCCGAAATAGAAGTTGTTATCATTGGAAGCTGTTGCTCCGCTAATCAGCGTGTTCCATGACCAATTTGCTGACTCGGTATGGAGGGTAGTTATCTTTACATATGCCAATATAGTGAAGTCCGACCGGCCATGTAAAACGGCAGATGGTATGATGAGCCGATCTGATGTATTATTGCCAATGATCAAACTGCCATTGGCACTGGCACTGACCAGTGTGCCATGATAGCCGTTCCCGCTTGCATCGTTGGCATTGCCGTTGAAGGGATAATAGGCAATGAGTCCATCCAGCGGCGGTTCAAATGGCGCCCGCCACTCCCGGTCGCAGGCTATAGCTAATAACAGAATAAGACAGAATAACCTTCTCATCGAAGAGCTCCATTTCACTCTCAAAGGAAATTACGACCTATCACAACAAACAGAGTTTTCACTTTCATAATAGAGCGTTTCAATCTCAGTGGTCGTCAAGACCCGGTCGTAAACACGCACATCATCAAGTAGGCCGGGGAAAAAACTCATGATCCCGTCGCCTGAAAAGGAGCCATGGTGGGCAGCGCCAAAATATCTGGTCGATGGTTGCGCATCACGCTCACTCTTTAAACCGATTCTCTTCTTTTTGCCATTGACATACAGAGTGCACTGCTTGTTCTGATACAGGACGACAACATGCGTCCATCCGGTTACTGCACCTTCCCATACGAGCACGGCTGGCATATAATAGCTGGCATGTTCATATACAGAGATTCCATTTGTGCCAGCTGAAATACCCAGTCCAGCATATTTATCACTCCAACTGTTACCATGAGTAGGCCCAATCGCAAACTTTTGGCCGCTCGTGCCCAGACAACTGGAGATGGATTCCTCATCGATCTCATGCGTTGTAGTGGGCTTAATCCAAAGGGAGATGGTAAAATGGTGTTCGACCGTTAAAAGATTATTGTTTACAAGATAAGCATCAAGGCCATTGAAGAGCATGGCGCTGTTTGGTTGGTTGAGCCGATCTGTATCATAAGTGGCTTTAATCAGGCCGAGATGGAAAGAATTGGTGCTTTCATCTTGGGTGTTGCCGCTGAATTTGTAACAGGCAACCATCCCTTCGCATGGGATGCCGTTATCAGGTTCGAAGGGAGATTTCCACTCCCTGCTGCAATTGAAGCTGAGTATCATAATGAAAATCAGGCATGCCCGCATCAGTTGGTTCTCCCAATCGAACAAAGTGATGGGTATATGGTTATGCACAGCTGGCTCGTGGCATCGGGTAGGGTTGCACATGAGCCATATACTCAAAGAGAATTGCCAGGGAAAAACGATCACCATTAAATTGAGCGGAGCTCTTCAGTAACTCATTTTTCTGGGCGTGCCCATCACTCTTTAATGATCTTCCACCATAATCAATGAATTTGCAGGCGTTTGATCCAGCAAGCTGATTACGACTGTCCGGTTCCGCATCTTGCTTTCAGAGCTATTAATTGAATAAGGATAATTATTTTCAACCATACTCTGGGCTATAAAAGCAGATGCTGGCCGACCTGTTACTGTTCGCATAATTTCGATGACTTTGACGGCGCGTGCCAAACCAAGAGCACCGTTATCGGTATACAAGCTGCCAGCAGCCATAGGCAGATCATCCGTGCAGCCCACAACCTGAATCTGGACGTCAGGGGCGATACCAGCGATTTGACGTCCTACCTTTGCCAATAGCGGCCTGGCGCTCTGATGGAATTGCGTCCCCTCTGTGAATAGCCCTTCCTCAAAGAGTATTGTCATTTTTTCATCTGTTTTGAAAATTCTAATGCCTTTAAGTGATATTTTTGGAATGGCAATTCCCGGTTTTTCTCGGCGGTCGGCCAGTTTTTCGGACGATCGGCCAGTACTATCAGTTCCATTATTCATCACCCTGGACTGTGGAGCTGCAATTGGATTTTGCGTGACATCACCGCCCTGCATCACCCTTTTGGCCGGCATCAGAATGAGTATTAGTGCGAGCGCCAGCAATGCCAGGGCTGCAAGGCCAGGCCAGGGTCTTGTCAGCCAAAGGGGGCGGTCAGCCCGCCTCAAAGCCTGTCTCATTGCAGCAGCATAGCCTTGATCATCGGGAGCGCTCCGTAAAGCTTGCCCCCACAGGGATGCCGCCTCGGCCATTAATCCCTGTTGGGCCTTGATTCTGGCCCGCAAATCGAGAACCTGAGCCGATGGACCGTCTTTGATTCCGTCCAGCACAGCCTCCGCTTCGGCATAACGTCCAGATCGCGCCAGCTCAGTAGCCCGGGCAATCAGCGCCTGCTGTACAAGCGAGAGTAACTGGTCAGGCGCTGATTGGGCAGTTGTGGTTTTTACCTCTTTATTTCGTGGATTCAACAAGTGCATCCTTCCTATGTGCGGGCGCCGTTTTAAATATGAATGGTACTGACGATTTTGGTCTCGTCCATTTGATCCTGCATTGGCAGCAGCGCCCAAAGTTGCCGCACGGCGGAGCGCAGATCGGCAAAATCATCTTTGGCGATTGCTCGGTCAGCTTGAGCAAAAAGCATCTCTGCCTCTGACTTGTCCTTCATACGCTCTTTTCTCTCTTTTTCATAATCGAGATACCACATCCAGAAGCCGGGCTGCTCCCGGCGCAGGTCGGTATGAAAATCATATATCTCATCCGTTTGCCGCTGAAGAAGATCGGGTTCCTTCATTCGAGCTTCAATTATTTTTTTTAATTCTCGTTCCATAAGCGAGGCCTTTTCCTTGTCAGCGATTTTGCCATATTTATTGACAACCTCCCACAACCACTCCAGTTGGCCCTCAGCTTCAATGACCAGCGCAGGCCATTCGAGAATGTCTTCGATATCATCGATAGCTTTCTTGAGATCAAGCAATCTGCTTTGGCAAGTGGCTGCGGCATGAGGATCATTTGACGCGGATTTTAGTGCCGCATAGACATCGTTGATCATGTTTTCTTTGGCAATGCGTTCGAGAATTCCTTTTGCATTTTCATCCTCAATTTTGTCCAGTTTTTCTTTGATGCTGTCCAGCCGTGCCTGCTCCTGTTCGAATTCTTTCTCCAACTGCCCTGGGTTCGGTTCCTGTTTTGAAAGTGGGAGGATATCTTCGAATTCTTCATCCAGTACTTCGATGTAGGCCTTGGTTTTGACCAGACGGCTTTCATTGATCTCGACAGTAACATCCACCGTACTGCCGAGGGGTACATCGCGTGTGATCTGATCAGCTTTAATCTCGAGCTTGCCGATGAGGCGATTGCGATCAGCCCGCCTGATGCTCTCCCCCTCCACAACCGGAATGATGATCAGATCCCCCTGATAGCCTTTGCGTAAATCGAATGAGGTCCTGAATTCTTTATGTTTGCGGGCGGGCAGGGGCGTGCCTTTTTCGAAAAACCGTATTGCTTCGTTGGCATCCGTGACGACTGCGACGGAATTTATGAGGACAGTATTGGCCACGGTCATGATGCCAAGCTTGTAGACCAGATGGTCCGGGGCAGATTTCAGCAGATCACCCTGTGGATTGGTCAATTCAATCTGGTATATGTTCTCCGAGTCAGCTTCCGCCCAAAGATTCGTCATGAAAAAGCCATTCTCATTAAGGCTGATCTTGCCACTGCGGTAGGGCTGCTTGGCATGGGCATTGATGAATTCAATTCGGCAGGAGGAGAGGTCCTCCCCCTCCTTGCCGATCACTTGTCCTCCAACCAGGGGTTCGGGATCGGTGCCGACTGGTTTAAAATCCAGTTTAATCTGGTACTGAAATTCTCCATCAATCATCGCCGGTATAAAGGCAGTCTCTTCGATCCGTTGGGTGCCGGCAAAAATGGCTGCACCCTGCGCCACCACTGTAAGCGGATCGATGTGAAAGTCAAGCGGAACGCCCAACCCCTCTTTGGGATCGGCCAAAAATTCTCTTAGAATAGGCATGAGGGTTGGTCCGCCCACCAGCAGTACTTTACTGATATCTGAAGGCTTTAGCCGTTTTTCTTTGAGCACTTTGTGACAATAATTGAGCGCGCGTACAAAATAAGGACGTGTAATCGTTTCGACGTCTTTGCGGTATAATTTATAATCAAACTGCACCGGAGCACCACGATCATTCTGACAGAGATAATCGATGGTAATTTCAGCAGAATCATAACGAGAACATGTAATCTTCGCTTCTTCTGCGTTAAGCTTCAGTTTTGCAATGGCTTGCTGCCACTTTTTATTCTCTCTGGAGAAATCAGTCAGGGGGTGTTCGCTGGTTACAGCTGGAATCAGCAGTTTTTCGACGATATCCCAATCGATCAGTTTGCCGCCGAGCTCACGATCACCGCCGTGGTTATAGACCTCGATGATGCCATCGCGCACTTGCATTATGGCAGCGTCGAAAGTACCTCCACCAAAATCGAAGACCAGCCAAAATTCCTTGTCACTGGTGCTGTGGAAGCCATAGGCCATGGCAGCTGCAACCGGTTCTTGCAGCAGTGGTGAAAGACCAAAGCCGGCTTTCTGTGCGGCTGTGTTCGTAGCCGCGCATTCCGGCAGATCAAAGATCGCCGGAACGGTGATCACGGCATGACGTACCTCTTCGCCCGTGCGCTGCTTGACGTCCGCCTTGAGTTGTTTCAGAACCTCCGCTGAAAGTTCTTCGGGTTTCATCCGGATTTTGCTACGCTGGAAGATGAATTCCGTGCTCTTGCCCATCAAGGCTTTAAACTCCGCAGCAGAATTTTCGGGATCAATTTCCCGGCGTTCTTTGGCGGTGCGCCCGACAATAAGATTGCCCGATTTATCAATATGCACCGCAGAGGGGGTAAACTCGGCGCCGTCGTTGTTTTTTATCACATGGACATCCATGCCATTAAGGACAGCAATGGTGCTGTTCGTTGTTCCAAGATCAATCCCAAAGTCGATTGTTGTTCTGGCCATATCGCAATCCTTTCTTCAGCTGTTCTGGTTCTTTTGACTTGTACCCACGATCACTTCACCCATCTGGATGCGATTCTTGTTTAAATAAATGGTGGGTTTGATAGTTTCCAGTACCTGGTCGTGGAGAAGTTCTGGCATCTTTTCATATGAGACCACTTTCAGGGCATAAATGCCACTCTCGGGCACCCTTTCTCCGGTATGATCGGTGATTTCAATGCCGGCATCGGATAATTTATCCCAAATCCACTGCACATGTCTGAAGGGGCGCCGCATCTCTTCAAAAGGCTCGCCGGTCTTTGCCTCGATCATTCTCTGACGCAGCCGCCAAATCCCCGTACCCACATCCGCCAGGAGGCTGACCGACAATTCAGGCGTGCTTTTCGGGGCATCCTCCTTGAATCGATCTGCCGGGTTCTCAGGTGCCTGAGCCATTTCTTGCGCCGCGATAGCCAGATCATCCGGCCAGGGCAATGATTCTATTCTAAATTCGCGAGGGAATTTGAGCTGGCGGAGGGAATCACAAAGCGGCATGGCATGTGCTCCTTGCGGTAATCAACAAAGTGCAGTTTCTCTTTTGACAGGCTGGAATTATCATACCTGACTGACCGGCCTGAATACTCCGGGAAACTGGTCGTGCTATTTCAGTCAGCCGCATTCTGAATGATAGAAAGCAGTTTGCTGGCCATCTCGCGTTCCCGGGGCAAAGGCGATAGTTTCATTTTCTGCAAAAAGGGTACAGCTTTTTTCGCCAAAGCGGACTTGAGCCAGTTGGGATCAATCATATAACAGGCTCGCAGAATTTCCGATCGTATTCTTGCCTGCATCTCCTCTTCATCCTCACCAGAACTGCCAATGGAGGGGGATATCAATTTGCCTATTTTATCCCAAATCACGGGACTCGGGGAGGAATGCTGAAGAGCTCGTACGAGAGCGGGGATGGCGCCGGATGCGGCCGGCCCGATCCTCCCCAAGATGATCGCTGCGTTCAATCGCGACGTTGGTTTGCTGTTTTTTAGAATACGGGTAAGATCGGGTACAGCAGCGTTGCCCATTTTTATCAGCGAGAGCTGCGCCATTTCACACATTTTAATATCATTACCGTCAAGCCAGGCGGTAATGATCGAGGCTATTCTTGCGGCGGCTTCTGCCCTGTGCCAATCCTTGTTGATCAGATTCAGCGTTAAAAAGGCCTCCCGGCGGTATTGTTCATCGGCTGACTTGAAAGAGGCGATCAGAGGAGCTGTCGCTGCCGTGGCATCATTCTCGTAAGCAGCCAAAGCTTGCAGTGCAGCGGCTTTCATTTCGGTGCGAGTACTGCCCAGGCCAGAGATAATATCGGGGAGTGTTGCCATACCGGACTGTAAACGACGCAAGCTGGTGTCCGGCAAGAGTGGCAGATTGACGTTATTTCTCATGGCCATTTTTTGGACTGTCGCGAAGGTTTCTGTGATACAATTATTCGTGCAATCCAGATCATTAGCACGGTGCAAATCCTGCCCAGCCTTGGTTATGGCCTTGCAGAGCACCTCTTTATCAGTGTTGAATTCCGCATCCATTTTTTCATTGCAGGCTGGACATATGATCAGTGGTTCCTCTTTATAGGTCCAGCGAAAATACGAACCTTGTATCTGTCGTCCGCAGGCCAGGCACTCCAGAGCGCCATAATACTCTTGTCCCTTGCTCATTTGCCTGGCGGCCCGAAGGGTATTGCTAAAACCTGGCGTCGGATCTTCATTTCTGGCCAAAATATCTTGCCAGATGGCTGGCTCCTGGTTATACAAGTCGAGCGCTGCATTGAGCTCTTTGATGACCAGATTGTGGAGGCAATAGGCCAGTGCTTTTGTCACCAACAGCCGCTGTTTGTTCGATAGAGTTGTGTCTTGCGAGAGGGCTTGCAGGTTCACGATGGCGTCATTCCACTTTTCCTTATCCGCCAGGTCGCGGTACTGTTCAAGCTTTATCAATAAAGCGGCCGGGAGCGCATAATAACCCGGACCGCACCAGTTATGGTTGGACTTTAAGGAGTCCTGGACCAACCTGATATTTTCTTCCAGCCGTGTTTTACAGGAGGAACTGGCAGCCATTTCTTTACCTGTTTCGAGCAGGCTTAACGAAGTAGCCCAATTTTCTGTTTTATTGCTGAACTTGATCTGGCATTCGAGCAGGGTTAGAGCGATCTGGTCATGGGCACCGTTGCGGACAGCGGATTCCGCAGGCAAGATAGAGTCGAGAATGGCGAGAAGTTTGCCACTGTTTTCCGCCAGGCGCCGGGCAGATTGATCCCCATGGATGGGATCCGATTGGACCTCTCTTGTTGCGGCGTCGCAAAGGGTTTTAATGTGTCGGCGGATGGGCTCAACTGCGCGCCGCAGTGCCTCGGCAATGGCCGCTTCCTGAAAACCGGAACTGTTCATCAACTTCAAATGCCGTTGTACAGTGGAGGAATTACGCCCTGCTGCTTGAACGGCCAGTTGAGCGTTGACCAGCAAGAGAGCGACGGGCAGCGTAGCCCGGATGCGCTGGCTGGTATCAGCCGTAAGCGAGGGATGGCCAAACTCCTGAATGCGGTCGGAGAGCCGGTGCCAGAAACTGTCATGATATAAAAGTAGCCCCCATCTCTCGAATGACTGACGCCAATAGAGATCCAGCTTGTCATCCAGTCCTGGTGAGGATTTCTTCGTCTCATATGCTTGTTCGATGTCCAGGGCTGCTGCATGTGAGAGGACAGCGAGATTGTGCAGGGGGATATTGGCAGTGGAGTTATCTTTTTCTTTACGCAGCCAGATCTCTGCCGCTTTTTTTAAATCGTTGGCCGACATGGCCAGAAGGGCGGGATCCTGCTGGGAGTGGCCGAGTAGCAGCGGCCAAAACCAGAACAGTTCATCCACGAGTCTGCGCTCGGGATCGCGCAAGCGCTGCATAGCTTCCCGAATGGCGTCAGTGTCTGGTGGGGGGAAAATAGGCATCGGACCGCGCTGTTTCAGGCTGCTGCCGCCATATTTTTCCATCATCCGAATCTTGTCCAGTTGCCTGGCAATATCCCGTGTAGAGGCATCCACAGGCAATTGCGTGATCCGGAAGGCATTGGCGCGGTAGATATTGGGATGTGCAGCCTCGAGGAGCATTTCGGATGAGACCTGATCTGAAAATTCTGGTTCCGGATTCTGTACAATTATCATCGAATCCCCGATCGTTCTTTGGAAAAGATAACATTTTCATGCCGGGGCTGGCTATTAAAGCTGTGGTCGGCCAACCAGGTTCACTTAAAGGTCCATTTTTTTATGACGCGCCCATCAAAATCTGCTGTATACATGGTATTGCCATCAGAGCTCCAGGCAGCTCCACGTGGAGAATAAAAGGTTCCGCCTGATGGTACAACAATTTCAGTTGGCGGCGTACCTGCACTGGATCCTAATGAGAGTACTATTTCTCCTTTTTACTCAAATCCAGGGCATACCAGCCGTTCAGATCACCTGCAGCAGTCTCCCAATAGGAACCCGCCCAAAGAAAACCGCGCTTATCGATATCAAGACAGCTAGCTATGATTTGTTTCTGGAGAGTATCGACGATTGTGTAGGCGCCGGCCGGACCAGAATCGCTGTACAAGTGGAAGATGCCATTGCGCTCATCACGGCCATATATCCGGCCGATATAGATATCATTGCCATCGCTCGAGGCGATCAAAGATCTTTTTACAATTTTCAAGGAAGTGGTGAGTGGTTTGAGTTAGCTGAAATTGGCATCGTAAATATTGACCGGTTGATCGTTGTCCAATACGCAGGCGATATAGATATAACCGTTTTGGTCGCAGGCAGCCTCTGTCAGAGAGTTGCCCGGGAAAGGAATGACTCTGTTCAACGCGTGTTGCGTTTTGTAGTCTATCCGCCAAAGCTTGTCGAATTCAGAGAAGAGGACCTTCCCGTTCTGGTCAAGGCTTAGTCCTCGGCAATCCCCTTTGATAGCTTCGGTTGTACCCTGCCAGGTGAGATATTGCACTTCTTTAAACAGGGAACCATCAGGATTGAAGATCCAGAGCGGAAAGATCTGTTCCTCGCTTGGATGCAGGACTTCGCAGTATTTGTAAAAACCTACCCAGATTTTGTCATCCGGTGTAACGACCACACCGTGGGGCATGGCCAGCTCCTTATCGCGCGATGTGATGAAGTCGCTGTTGTAGTTATAGGCCCACTCAGCATCCATAGGCTCCTTGTCATCATCATTTCCCGGAGCAACAGGCTCTTTCCAGTTCCTGCCACAGCTAAATGAAAGGACAGCAAAGGTGAGAATGAAAGATTTTGTTATTATGAATTCCTTTGGCATTCTATCATCCCGCTCACAGAAAAGATTAGTAACAAATTAATTGCTCCAACCATTTTCATGATAAAGTGCCCCGATTTCATCACTTGTCAGCACGCGGTTGTAAATACGTATATCATCAAGATTACCCAACCAGGATGCTCCGCAAGAACCTGATGCTCCGATAAGCAAATCTACATGATTAGATCCCCCGATCTTGCCAGACTTTGTGCTTTTGAGAACTTCATCCAGGTAAAGTTTGCCGTTGTTTGTATCATACGTAATACACACATGGATCCATTTTTGATCAGGGATGCCTGCTGCCCAAACCAATTCAAAAGATGAGCTGTCAAAACGAAAGCCGTTATGATCTACAGCAACCTGATAATTAATAGTACTACTACAGCCAAGCCTTTTCCCTAAGATGTGCAGAGGCAGGCCAGAGGGCAATTTATAGACCCAGAGCGAAATTGTGAAAGGCTGGGTGGATGGAATACTGATTGATGGATTATTTTCCACAGTTATGTAGCTCGAGCCATTAAAACTATAAGCGCTATTGAAATTGCCATGTCGGTCTCGTGTCAATATTGTTCTGGTGACTATACCATTATTGTTATTTCCACTTTGATCATTGGCATTACCATTAAACGGGAAATAGACGATCAGGCCCGTGACGGGTAAAACGGCTGCGGATGCTGAAACGGTGTCGCTCCAGGTGGAGGATGCCGTTGAATTGGAAGCCTTGAGCCGGTACCAAACCAGTTGATTTTTTGTCAATCCAGTGTGCGTAAACGTAGTATCTGGTCCCGAATACAGCTTGGCAAAGGCACTGGTCGGGCTGGTGGAGTGCTCCAGGGCATAGGAAGAGGCCTCAGGTACTTTTTTCCAAAGGATCTTGATGGTTGTCTCTGAAGTGCCATAGGCGGATATGTATGGCGTTTCCAGCGGGGGAATATAGTTTCCTTCATGGTAGAGTGTATCGATTTCAAGTAGGGATAAAGCCCGGTTATATATACGTACGTCGTCGATAATACCATTGAAGTACCGGTTCCATGCCCCATGATGGCCGATGTGCAAGTTAGCTCTCGAGCCACCCATGGCATGACCGTCAATTATCTCCTTTTCCAGAATACCATCTACAAATATTTGATAAACCGTCTGGTCGCGGATGCTGCACAGGAAATGCCAATGGTTGTCATTAATTTTCGTAGTACTGCTGGCACTGTTCATGTAGTTGGCATCGTCGAGGATGCAGGCGGCGGAGCCACTCTTCTCCATACTCAAAGTCGGCCAATCACTGCCATTCCCACCATCATGGCGCTTTGTCAAAATCACCAGATCGTAAGCTGGGACTGCGCTGCTTTTTATCCATGCGCATTGAGTAATTTCCGAAGGATTATCGCCCGCCGGGTTGCCGATATTAATATAGTCGTTTACTCCATCAAAGGAGTATGCAGCGCTTTGCTTGCCAAACCTGTCAGGAGCCAGGATGGCGCCATATACAGTCCCATTTAGGCCGTTACCGCTCGAGTCGTTGGCGTTGCCGTTAAAGGGGTGATGGGCCACCAATCCTCTAGTCGGCATATGAATAGAACAATCGCCGTTGTCTACAATCGGGTTCTTCCATTCGCGACAATCCATTAGCAGGAGAATGGCAAGGTATGCAGCACAGGTATTTCTACTCATCTCGCACCTGGTTTATGAGATCAAGCTTTAATACTTGTACCAGTTTAATAAGCATGCTTGAATATCGCAACCTGAGCACAAAGCTAAATGATATAATCATTCCCATCTGCTTTAATAGTGGCCACTTTAGTTAACCCAGCCGCCTTCGTGATAAAGTGCCTCTACTTCTGACGGTTTTAGGACTCGATTGTATATTCTGACATCATCCACTGCACCTATGATGCCTTGTCCGGATTTCTCGTCACGGCCAATCCTGAAATTTCCGACTGTATTTGCAAGGTGAGTAATGGTTATTGCCGTTGCTCCTTCATTTTTTCCATCTATATAGATGGAGATTTTCTTTCCATCAGAATCAAAGATTCCACAGATATGATGCCATACCCCTGTTTTAAAGACAGTTGTGGAATTCCCAACGCCTGTATCTGTGGAATTTGATAAACCGACCACAAATGATATTTTTTGATTATCTAAACTATTATTATCTTGAACAAAGCCATAGGCTATCCAAGGATCGTTGAATGAATTCCATGCCTTACCGATGATTCTACCCCAGTCAGTTGACTTGCCACCATATCTGTACCATGCACAAATAGATAAATTATTTAAAATATCTAACTTGGAATTATCCAATACCTCTATATACGTATTGCCATCGAACTGGTACGCCTTGTAGGCCTGGTTGAACCTATCGGCACACGATACAGCACCATGCACAACACCATGAAGGGCATTACCACTTTCGTCATTTGCGTTTCCATTTAAGGGATAATAAGCGACAAGTCCGTTGAAGGGCAGGGCAGTAGCGTTCGCAATGACGGTATCGCTCCAGGCGGAGGAAGTGTGATCATTGCAGGCTTGCACCCGGTACCAGACCGTCTGATTCTTCGTCAAACCGCTATGAATAAAGGAGGTATCGGCGCCAGAATAAAGTTGGCTGAAAGGGCCAATCCTTGATGAGGCATGCTCTATTACATATGTTTTTGCCTCCGGAACGGTAGACCACTGGATTTTGATGCTGGAATCCGAAATGCCCCATGCCTTAATTTCAGGTGTTTTCAGGGGGTGGTAAAAGCCGTTTTCATGGTAAAGGGTTTCTATTTCTGCATCGGATAATACGCGGTTATAGATGCGGACATCATCGATCCTCCCTTTGAAATAGCCATCAACACTCCAGTTGGAGCGGGCGATGAACTGGCTGACTCGTGTAAGATTGTTGGGTGGGAAGCCACCAGTTCCAGAGGCTGCCAGCTCGCCATTCTTGTAGAGGTACATATTGCCGTTTGAGGTGACCGAAGCAGTTAAAAAAATCCACTCGTTCAGAACGGCCAGGTTTGCAGACTCTAAGTACGCGCTTGGCCCGGTGTAGTAGATATGGTATGCTATCGTCGATGAGTTTCCGGTGTTGGATAGCACGATATTTTGAACATTCTCACCATTTCCGAGATCGACCACCCTGGACCATCGGTTGAAAGCCTGGTAATTGACCCAGGCAGAGATGGTCATTTCACCACCGAAAGGCCAATCACCAAGATCAATATAGTCGTCGACTCCATCAAACTGATAGGCATTGGCGGCCCTGCCCATCCTGTCCGCTGTCAACACTGCGCCGTAGACTGTGCCATTCCTCCCATGGCCGCTCTCGTCATTGGCATTGCCATTGAAGGGATACCAGGCGACCAGGCCTTCGGTGGGCAGGGGATTGGGTTGATTGTTTTTATTGTCCACTGGATTTTTCCAGTCGCGGGAGCAGGAAAGTAAACCAAAGAAAAAAAATAATAATGCAACTGATCTGTTGTGTATAAAACATATTTTGTCAACCATTTATTGATCCCAGCCCCCTTCGTGATAGAGCGCCATTATTTCTGATTCACGCAAAACACGACAATAAACCCTGACGTCGTCCACAGCTCCCACAATGCCTTGCAAAGTTTTTTCATCGGTACCGATCCTGAAATTTCCTGAAGTATTAGCCAAAGTTGAAATGGTCAGAGTACTGTCATTTTGTTTTTTACCATCGAGATATATAGAGATCACTTTGTTGTCTGAATCAATGACACCACAGACATGATGCCATACTCCAGTTTTGAAAATATCCGGGCTTCCAGTTGTGGCTGAGGTCGAATTGGACAAACCAGCTAGAATTCCGATGGTTTGGTTCCCGGCAGGCTTGTCGTCGTGAAGTATGCCATATCCAATCCACGGATCATTGGCAGAATTCCAGGCTTTTGAAATGACTCTTCCCCAGTCTGATGCCTTGCCATTGTATTGATACCATGTGCAAATCGACAAGTTGACTATGATATCAAGTTTGGAGTTATCCAGCACTTCGATATAAGTAGTGCCATTAAAATAGTAGGCCTTATTTTCTTCATTAAATCTGTCTGCACATGGAACGGCACCATAGACAGTACCATCGAGGCCATTGCCACTCTCATCGTTGGCGTTGCCATTCAGGGGATACCATGCGACCAGGCCTTCAGTGGGCAGGGGATTGGGTTGACTGTTTTTGTTGTCCACCGGATTTTTCCAGTCGCGGGAGCAGGCAAGCGAGGCGAGGATCACCAGTGCCGGCAAAATCATTTGTTTTGCTCGCAATATCAGTAAACAACTTCTCATTCAGTCTTTCCAGCCATTTTCATGGTAAAGGTCAGAAATTTCCGTTTCTGAGATAATTCGGTTATAGATCCGGATGTCATCAATTACACCGTGTGCAGTATCATCACCCCCTGACGGGCTGTACCCAATATAACAAGCCCCTGATGTTTCCGGGATATCCGCGGAAATGGAGATGATCTCTACCAGTTTATCATTTATGTATAATTCATATCGTCCTTTAGACCGGCTAAAAGTAAATGCGATATGATACCACATATTGAGTACGAAAGAATAAATGCTTTCGCGGCCACCATGAATATGAAAAACAAACTTGTCATCCATGATATAAAATACCCACCCGAAATCGCTGGCAGCCTCATATTTATCGATCATTGTAAAATAACGACCATACCACCATCCGTATATATTGATCCAGATGGAAACTGAGAGTATATCCTGTTTCTCAATCGCATCAAAAACTGGATTATCTGCAAATTGGATGTAGTCATTACCATCAAAGCGGTATGCTTTATCATTCACGCCAAATCGGTCTGCTGTCAAAGTGGCGCCTATGACCGTGCCATTATTATTATTTCCGCTCTCATCATTTGCATTGCCGTTAAATGGATAATACGCGACTAGCCCTGAGGTTGGTAAATACTTTTCGGAGCTTTTGTCGTCAACAGGATTGTTCCATTCATGCGAGCAGTGAAAGGCCGCAAATCCAGCCAAGAGCAGTATGGCTATTCGTAGAGCTTTTAGATTTTTGATAGGGTTAGGATTCATTGTACCCAATCCCCCTCATGATATAGCAGTTCAACCTCAGATTTAGATAACGCACGATCGAATAATCTCACATCATCGATTAATCCCTCAAAATAGAAATTGTCATAGCTGAATAAAGGAAGTCCGCCTATGTACAAGCTATAACTATTATTAATGAGTCGGGAAAAGGTCCTCACCCCGATGAGAGTGTTGTCGACATAAAAGTACTGTGTTGAACCATCTCTGATCGCCGCCAAGAAGTGCCATCTATTATCATTGATAGCAAAATCGGTACCTACATCGCTTTGCGAATTATGGGAAAACAATTCGAAGTAAATTTGATAATCATTTTGTGCGCCCACGCAGATGCCATATCCGCTGCGATCATTGTAGGGGCTATATTTTGCAATGATCATGGGATACCTACCGGGATTATTATTTATCGAGGCTGTCTTAATCCACATCGTCATTGAAAAAGTAGATGAAAAATTGAGACTGGTATTATTAGGAATTTCAACAAAGCTGTTGACTCCATTAAAATGCAATGATCTGCCAGGTTTTCCCATTCTATCTGTCGAAAACACAGCGCCATTTATCACTCCATTATTGCCGTTTCCAGAGTGATCATTTGCATCTCCATTAAAAGAATAAAATGAGACCAGTCCATCACTGGGCAATTGATTTTGCTCATTTTTATTAAGGTCAAGCGGATTATTCCAGTCGCGGGAGCAGGCCCACAATGCCAGAGTAGCAATCAGCATTAAAAAAATAGATACACGAAAACATCTTCTCACGCTGATGCTGTCTTGACCGGAGGCAAAGGCACATTCTCTGTTACTGTCCATATCCCCAGCCGTCTTCGTGGTAAAGTGATGAAATTTCTTGATCTGACAATGCGTGATTATAGATACGTATATCATCAATTTTTCCATTGAATGGATTTAGTCTGTTGATACTTAATGTTCCAATGCGTAGTGATAACGAAGAATAAAGTATATCGCCTCCCCGGCTTAATCTGCTATGTAGAAGACCATTGATATAAAGCTTTATTTCATTATCGCTCATTGTTCCGAGAGCGAATATCCATTTGCCGAGTTCCACATTTTGCAGTTTAAGTGCATCGGGCGAATCGTACACAGCAAATTGAAGATAATGCTCTTTGTGGATGCTGATGACATAACTATCCCATGGAGCAATATTTTCATTTATCCTTTTTGTTAGAATACCCATCCACCCATCTGTTGCATCTGTAGGATAACTGAGAGGAAGCAGCCAAACGGCGACAGTAATTTCTTTTGTCGGTTGAAGTGATGGAGAGCTGTTTACGATGATGTAGCTATCCCTGCCATTAAAGCTATAAGCTTTGTCAGTATTGCCAAATCTATCCTCGGTCAATGCGGCGCCATACACTACCCCATCGTTTCCATTTTTGCTTTCATCGTTTGCGCTGCCATTGAATGGGTAATACGCCACCATGCCCGTTACGGGTAGAGAGGCTGCGTATGCTAAGACAATATCGCTCCAGGCGGAGGAAGTGTGATCATTGCAGGCTTGCACCCGGTACCAGACCGTCTGATTCTTCGTCAAACCGCTATGAATAAAGGAGGTATCGGCGCCAGAATAAAGTTGGCTGAAAGGGCCAATCCTTGATGAGGCATGCTCTATTACATATGTTTTTGCCTCCGGAACGGTAGACCACTGGATTTTGATGCTGGAATCCGAAATGCCCCATGCCTTAATTTCAGGTGTTTTCAGGGGGTGGTAAAAGCCGTTTTCATGGTAAAGGGTTTCTATTTCTGCATCGGATAATACGCGGTTATAGATGCGGACATCATCGATCCTCCCTTTGAAATAGCCATCAACACTCCAGTTGGAGCGGGCGATGAACTGGCTGACTCGTGTAAGATTGTTGGGTGGGAAGCCACCAGTTCCAGAGGCTGCCAGCTCGCCATTCTTGTAGAGGTACATATTGCCGTTTGAGGTGACCGAAGCAGTTAAAAAAATCCACTCGTTCAGAACGGCCAGGTTTGCAGACTCTAAGTACGCGCTTGGCCCGGTGTAGTAGATATGGTATGCTATCGTCGATGAGTTTCCGGTGTTGGATAGCACGATATTTTGAACATTCTCACCATTTCCGAGATCGACCACCCTGGACCATCGGTTGAAAGCCTGGTAATTGACCCAGGCAGAGATGGTCATTTCACCACCGAAAGGCCAATCACCAAGATCGATATAGTCGTCGACTCCATCAAACTGATAGGCATTGGCGGTCCTGCCCATCCTGTCCGCTGTCAGCAATGCGCCGTAGACTGTGCCATTCCTCCCATGGCCGCTCTCGTCATTGGCGTTGCCATTGAAGGGATACCAGGCGACCAGGCCTTCTGTTGGTAGTTGTTCTTCTGGCTTATTTTTCTGGTCAACAGGATTTGAATAGTCATGGCTGCTATGGAGGCCTCTCAGAACAATGCACAGCAGGATAACCAGCAATATCCCATACCTGTGAATTTTGTGCTGAAATGCAAGACCGATGGTTAGAGAATCTCTGTTCATTCTATTCCTGTCCGTTCAAGTATTGCGCCGCGGACATTGCCTGATCCGCCATGCCACAAATCATTCCGTTGGCCGAGGTGCCCATAGCGATTGCCAATATCCATAGTGGTATAATGCCCTTGACCGCCGTCGTTATTGGGCTCTCCCCATGCCCAATTCGAGAAGGTCACCGCCTCACCACTGATCCATCGCCACTGTCCTTCCTGCCCTTCATCGGTCAGGCCAATCCACACAGCGCATCTAACGTCAGAATCAGATATCCTGAAGTTTTGCGCCAGCCAGTTGCTTTCACTGCCATCGCGGATGGTGACGAGCTGGGCGCCAAGGGAGTCTGCGCTATCTTTGCTTTTTAGCCAGTCCTGTCCAGGCATTAGATAATAATAATGACCATTTTGGGGATTATACTTCCATCCCTCAAAGGAGAGAGCAACCGCAGATACGGTATCGCTCCAGGCAGAATTTCTTGAGCCGCTTTTTACCTTTAGCCTGTACCAATTCCGTTGCCCTCTGGTCAGATGGTTGTGAATAAATAGGGTATCGTCGCCTGAATTAAGTGACTTGAAAGGGCCTGCTTTATCTGTTGACTGTTCCAGCTGGTACAGCTTGCCTTCAGGGACGTGCTGCCATTTGACCATAATACAGGAGCCGGAAACTCCAATGGCTGATAAGATTGGCTTAGCTAAAGGCGGAATAAATCCGCCTTCATGATAGAGCGCTGGTATCTCATCACTGGTCAAAGGGCGATTATATATGCGTACATCGTCAATCACGCCGTTGAACATCATCCATCCACCTGGTGTAGATACCCATCCGCTGGAATACCCTGTGCCAATTTGATTGTATATCATTGAACGATAATCGACCCTGCCTGTCACGCTCGCAACAGATTTGCCGTCGCAATAAAGGTATTGGTTGAGTGCAGTGGCTACAACGACTAGGAAATGCCACTGGTTATCCATAAAGGTCGATGTCGATGCAAGAGTAGTGGGTGTATTTCCGCCTGGACCTGGCCAAAACAAACCCCTCAACTTGCCATCTAAGTCAATATATAAAAGAGGGACAAAATCATTTGGCAGATTTCTATAGGCGGCATTTTGGTACCCAATTAATGCACCATTCTTGGAGGTTTTAAACCAGGCGGCTATGGTTATGGGTAGACAGGATCTGATCAGGTTATTTGGCAGCTTGATATGGTCATCAACACCGTCGAATGTGTACGCTTTGTTTGCGTGTCCGAAGCGATCAGCCGAGAGCAGAGGACCGGAAATAGCTGCATGATTGCCGTTGGAGCTCTCGTCATCGGCATTGCCATTGAAGGGATACCAGGCGACCAGGCCCTCCGTCGGCACCACTTCGGGTGTCTCAGTGGGTGATCTCCATTTCCTTCCGCATGTGAGGTGCAAGATGATGCAGAGGCAGAGAGTCAGTCGTAAAAGGGGCGCCTTTAGAGGTGGGAAAGCAGCGCGGAATGTAGGGATACTCATAGCTTCTTCTAGACTCCAATTTGATTCGCAAATTCAGTCCGCACACAGCCCAAATCAATTCTGATCTCCGGTAGATCATATTATTAATATTTGCTGATCACCGCGTCTACCAAAGTCCAGCTATACAAAGCATTGACGCCGCCATTCCAGCGCATAAAAAAATCGATGGTACTTCCGGTTGCAAGGTTTAACTTAGCTGACTCAAATCGCGTTGAATCCTGGTTGTTGACGATCGCACTGTTAAATTTAATGTCATTGTTTACTGCGATATAGACCTTTACATCAACACCTCGGGAATCCGCTCCTCTGAAAGTCGAAACCAGATGGTACGTGCCTTTCTCTGGACAGGTCCAGCGTACCACTGGCAGGCCATTGCTGTTATTCCTGGCCCATAGGTTGACCCCCGTCTGCAAGCTTGGTCCACCATGCCCCCAATTTCCGAAAAACCATCCAGTTTCGCCCCATTTTTCAGGCATGAGATCAAAGCCAGTATCTTCAGGGCTCCATTTTCTGCCATAGGACCAGGGGCCATTAGGATTATTGACGCTGGAGTATTCCTGGGCCATGTGCCAGGATTTCTCAAACGCATTGGCGGGATCATATGGCGAATGCCAATCCCTGCCACAGGCAAAGCTGAATAAAGTCAGTATGGCAAGTAACCGGCTCACTCCAAAGCGTATCGGTAAAGCATGGTGAGGCAGCTTCCGTACATATACATGAGATAACTCCTTTATAATTCGTTGCCCAGTATTTAGCATAGTACTGTTCATCTGCGAATTCCCGGGCATAGATTATTTAGGCCATCCGTTTTCATGATAAAGCGCCTGAATTTCTCTTCCATCGAGTGCCCGATTGTAAATGCGGATGTCATCAATTCTACCAACAAAGTAGCCGACATTACCATCCGTATAGGGTGCCCTGCCATTGGCGCTTACGTCCACTCCGATGGCCAGATCCTTGCCACTCACATAGGTATTGCTGACAAAAGTCGTATTTGTGGCTTTTCTCTCACCATTTATGAATAATTTTGAACCGGTCGGGTCTGTTGTGACAATAAAATGAACCCAAGTGCCAAGAGGCTTGCTGGCATAATAGTATTTAATCTCGTTGCTGCCGTAATGGGTGGACATCTGAAAATGAACTCCATCAACTCCCATAAACCATGATGATCCCGGTCCTCCCCATGCGCTGTTTCCACCATATCCCAGGATAATGTGAATCGTATACAAAGAGTTGGCGTAGAACCAGAGCGAGACGGTGCGCACATCTGTAGGCAGCCCATTGGCTGAGGCCTTGATGTAGCTATGGCCGTCAAAATAGTATGCTCTGTTTTGATTGCCAAATCTGTCCTCTGCCAGTGTGGCCCCTGACACTGTACCATGCTGCGCTCGTTCACTCTCATCCTCAGCGTTTCCGTTAAAGGGGTAGTAGGCCACGAGGCCATCAACTGGCAGATCACTTTCCGGATCAAGTACTGAATTCCACTCTCTACCGCATGTGATGAGGAATAGCATTCCAATCAGAAAACAGAGTAGAGGCCAGTGCGAATTGGTATTTCCAGATTTTTTCATGGTGTCTTGATTCCTGAATGGCTACGGCAAACGGATGGCCAGAGAAACCTGGGTCTTATGGCCATCGCTTTGGAGATCTAAGGACACTGGGCTTGAACTTTTTTCGCCACGATACTTGAACCATTTATAGACTGAGTAGCCCACTGCTACACCCGAAAGTCCTGCAGCAACCGCAGTGTAGGTATCCTTTTTCTCGGTTTCATCACGAAATTTTGCCGCAGCTTCGCTGGTGGTCGCATCCTGGTAGGACTCATACGAAGCGTTCGCGCTGGATCTGAGCATGAGCGCTGCTACCCCCAGTGCGGCTCCGCCCGTAGCCGGCAGAAAATAAGGCCTGCTCCAAATACCATCTGACTTCACTTTAGGCTCACTGGAAGCGAGTGTTTTCTTGTCTTCCTTTAAAGGCTTCCTTCCCGAGGTGGAAAAGGTTTGATCATCGCCATAGGTGGTCCCTGCTTTGTTTTTTGCCACGATCCGGAAATGGTACAAGATGCCAGGCTCCAAATCCTCTATGACTGCATTAATGCTGTAGCTGCGCATTCCGCTAACCGGTGAAGGGCTGCCGGAGATGCTCATTCCGTATTGCTTGTTCGGCCCGTATTCAAAAAGTGTATTGGTAGTAAGTCCTTTGGGATTGATGAGACCCTTGAGGATTGCTGAATAATCACTGACAGGCATGGCGACATCAGTGATGGCATCCGCCGCTTCCTCTTTGATCCCGATCTTGGCCGTATATGATTTATTGGCCTCCAGGGTCAATGGGATGTTCAGGTTCATGAATCCATCGGCCATGATGGTTATGATCTGGCGCAGGGCAGGACAGGTCACCAAATATCGGTTGCCCATGCGTTCTACACTCAGCTTTTTAGCCATATTGCTGTCAAAACGCAGGGTATCATCGATCGTGGAGATTATTTCAAGCAAGGCTGTGCCAGGCTCAGAAATGGAAACACCTTGCCCCAAGCTGTCCAGGCGCATTTCGCGCAATATGTTTCCCTGCGCAGAGACTGAATGGACCGCTGCCAGGATGAGAATGACACATCCGATCATCGTTGAGCGTAGAGACATTGGTTTCTCCTTTATCTTGTTAAGTCTGATGGATTTCATCACAGGGTTGCCGGTTTCACGTAATCCGTACGAATGTAGGGATAAAGATCGATCATGATGCTTATCAAAAGAGGTCGGTCGCCCTTGAAACTGAATTTTTCGGTGATTCTAGCCAGATGGTGACGATAAAGATGTGGATCTTTCCAAATGCCGGCGCCGCATAAATGCACGCCTCCATGTGTTGTTCTGCACTCCTGGAGAAAGAAAAAGATCTGTTTGCCTGAAGTCAGCCCACGTAGTATTTTGTCGGCGGTTGATAAATTATCCACTGCTATGCTGTCTATGGAATGTCCATGGATTCTGAGCTTGAACGGGATTTCAGTGTTTTCTTCCTTGAGCCAGAACATAGCTGGAAGTCCCAATGATCCATAGCGGTATCGCATACGATCGGCCAATTGGGTCAAGGTATCGAACGCTGCCGAATTGGTTTCCGCTGGCTGCAGCATAGGGGAGGATGAGAGTACCATGTCACCCCCCAAGCTTTTGTACCCTTGCACTGAAAACTTTAAGCTTGCTGACTCCAGACTGTCGATGGAAGGCGGAGTGATTTGCAGCATCGCCAGTGATTCAGACTTGAATGCTTTGCTGATATGATAGAGATCGGCGACCGGCCGGAGCAGCGTATCAACAGCCTCGTGGAAGGAGGGCAGATTAATATGCATGGATTTTCCCGCTCCCACTTCCTGAGCGGAAGTCCAGCTGATAAGTGAATCGAGCAGCATCCGGACCATTTCCACCTGATCATGCATTTCAAAAGCGCGAACAGTAAGATATTTTTCAATATCCAGAGTGATCTCCATACCGGCAAGGTTATTGCCGAATTGGAGATGGATTTGAAAGAGAGGGCCCTGTTTGTCCCAATTTGCCGATTTCAATGGCAACGCACCTGGGTATTGCCTCAGAAGTGCGGTGATGATGGCTTTCTTGTCCCTTTTCATCTCATACTCAGCGCTGATAAATTCCGGATAGAGATGATCATAGAGCAGGGTTTGGTCGTGGATCTCAGAAAGCCATATCAATTTTTCAATAAAATCCATGACCGCTTGTTCGTCTACAGTAAAGCCTGCACGGTTGTGAAAATAGACTCGCCGAATATCGACCAGTTTGGGAGCTGGTTCTCTGGTCATAAGACAGGCCAGCAAAGGCATGGAATTTCCTTCACGCTCTATTCCGCGCAGCCATATCTCACTATATGACCCGTTGAAAAATTGGCTGTCGACATCGACTGGTGCATAGCGGGTCTGTTTCTGCCATTTTGCAAAGCTATCCGCCAAATAATCACTGGTAAAAAAGTTGCGATTTCCGGCGAGTATATTTTGCAGCGCTTCCGGAATCTCGCCGGAGAGGCTGGATCCGGAAAGGTTCAGTAAGATGACAAGTGCTCTCCATGTTGTCCGCATCTTTGCTCAGTCTCCTGCGTCAACAAAAAAATCACCAATTCCTACGATGCTGCCGTCTCTGAACCTCTGCGGTTGCCATGAGCGGACGCGGATCAGCGGTTGATCCTCATTGCGAAAATCCATCATGATGAACAGGTAACCCGTGTCAGAATAGGTGCTGGAATTCCAGCGCTGTTTCACGGTGATGCCATAGATCTTTGGATTTTTAGGGTGTTGAATGACTTCAACCGAGTCAAAAAGGATCTTGACAAAGGAGTTTTTTTGAAAGACGGAGCGCAAGCGGCTGATGTATTCCTGTTTGGATAACTTGATGAACTGAATGGTCGAATCGCCCAATCCCTGGAATTGAAAGGTGTCTTCATTTTTTTTGGGTTTCAATACGCTTCCAACAATGATCAGCGCATCGTTGCTGTAGGTCCTTTCGAGGAAGACGATATCCTTCCGGTTATGAGCGGTGCGGTACTGCTCCAGGAAGTTGAGCACCTGCTGACGATAAAATGCATCCTTAAGTTTCTGCCCGACCGTCAGAATATCCTGGTAATGATTCATTTCAATGGCGAAACGAGCATCGATGATGATGCCTCGATAGTCGAGTTGGAAGACAAGTTCCTGGATGGGACTGCCTTTTGTGTCTCCCATCTTGACACGGACATTGAGATTGCGCACCTCATATTTTTTCCTGTCCGCTGTGACCAGCAGGTTAGTATCATAGCGATTTTCCATTGTGAACAAACCAGTGGTCATGATCAGCGTTTTCAAGTTGTCAAATCCCTCTGCCGTGCAATAATCACGGATATTCTGGATATCACCGACATTTTCACTGATTTTATTGGCTTCCTGCAAGACCCGGGAGAGGGCGTCACCTATCCCGTTGCGCATGACGTCGTACCCGCCTTGCGTCAGGTTTACTCGAGTTTTAACCCAACCAACTGCGGAAGATGGGAAGACGCATATCTCAACAACGCAGATCAAAGTCAATAGAATTATTGTTCGGTCGAGTTGAACGCTTCTCATGTAAAACCTCCTCCAGGACCTGATTACGGAACGTAATGATTTCAGCCGGTTCGGACAAACACAGTGTGCCAGCTTTATTGAGCCATCTGAACCCATATCAGTCTTTCGTGCGGGCTCAGACTGGCCGCGATTTCTGCATATTCCTCCCCGGTGCTGAGCGTATGGAATCTGCCATTCCTTATTTGATAGGTTTCCTTGATTTCCTGTTTATCAAAAATGAAAATGTAACAGCCTTCAACAGAACCGAAATTATCCTTTTGTCCAAATCCAAGCAGTTGATTGTTTTTGTAAGTCCCAAGCTTGGTGAGGAACTCCGCAGTAGTCCTGCTGGCTCTGAGATCCGCGATAATCTCCTCCTTCGTAAGGCTATCTTCAGGATGCCGCCGGATTTGAACAGATGGTGTTGTTTCCTTGTCCGCTGTTGGTGTATTCTCCCTGTCTTTTTGAGGCGTCACCTCAGATTGCAGATCGGCTGCCGGACCTTTTGTTTCCTCACCCGGTGGCTTAGGTTTCAAACCAGCATCCAGAGGACTCCGATCAGATATCGGGGGAATGATGGGTGGTTGCGCAGGGGTGGTTGATGATTCGGTAACCGATTGGGTGGCCCGCGGATCCGGTTTTGCCGGTTTTATCGGGGAGGTGTCACCTGTAAGATCGTTAGTGCGCCTGGGATGATCAAGTGAACGGATTTGGGCGGTACTCTGGTCTGAATTTTCGGGAGGAGGTGAGGGCGAGTGATCCGGGCGAATAATCACCCAAGTGGTAAGTGAAAACGTGAGCAGAAGTATTGCAGCTATTCCCCATTTCACAAGTGGTTTGCCCGTGAACACACGGCCAAAATTCTCTTTCCAGTTGTGCAACTTATCCGTTGGTACCGTATTCTCTGTAGAAGGATATTCTGAGCTACCCTTGTCCGGGGGCGGAGGTGTTTCCGCCGACTTGTTTTTCTCACCCAGGTTGGTATCATTGTCCATTACCGTTACAGCTGGTTCGTTCACTGGCAGCGCTTCCCACCACTCTTGCTCGCTATTATTGTCCGCTACGCTGCCATTTCCTGGTTCAATGCCTGTTGGATCTGCATTCGTTTTATTGTCTGGTGAAGTGTCCGTCTGGAAGGCCTCATCGGCGGCAGAACTGATCGGCTGTTCTGATTGTGGGGCTTGTTCCATATCAGGGGGCGCCTGATTTAGATCTGGAGCTTCTGATTTTTGGGGAGCCTCCGCGGGGAGGGAGCCTTCCGGTTTATGTTCAGAAAATGCTTTGTTGGCGTCCGCCTCCTCGGCATGGGGTGTCGGCTGCGGATCCGGTTGGCTTGATGCGATAGTGCTGTTAATAGCTGTTGATTTTTTTTCAGTCTCCCGTTGGTTTTGTTCCGTGGATACTTCGGAAGCGGTTGTGCCATCCATTTCACTGGCAACCATCTGATCAGATTCTGCGGCAGAGGAGTTTTGATCAGTGCTGCTATCCGCCGTTGCAGCCGGCAGTGATTCTCCCTTGCCGAGGAGAGACTTGAGTGAGGAAAGCCAGCCTGAAGAGGAACCTGAACCCTCCTTTTTCCCGGAGCGCGTTTTTTTCTTGCCGCCAAACTTGTTGGGTATGTCAAGGGCTGTGGCCCAGGTTTTCAGCGCCCATTCACAGGCTTCGGCAGTATAGCCATCCCGGCTCAATTCCAGAATGACGACTTCGAGATCCTTGGCTGTCAGGCTATCATGCTTGCTCCAGACCCACTCTTTCAACTTGCGAGAGATGCCGCTCTTCAATACAGCTATCAGGAGGCTGATTTCCTCTTCTCTCAGGTTCGTTTTATCCTGGAGAAGACTCTCACATTCGGAGGGATTGTTCAACATTTTGATGCGGTCATCAGCCAGTAATTCTCTTAATCGTGGACCAAATTCATTATCCATCTTCATCTGACCTCATTTTATTGAACAATGTGGCTTCCAGGAACGATCACAGCGCACACCCGATGAAACCGCTGCCGCCTCAAACATGCCATGACATATGTTGTAAGCTATCGATGCACATAGAGACTCCGACAAAAGTGCTGATGATTATTTCACCCAGCCCTTTTCCACGGCGATCCGTATCATCGTCGAACGGTTCTTGATTTCCAACAAACGAAATATTTTCTTGATGTGATACTTGATGGTGTTTTCACTGATTTTAAGCTCGCAGGCAATTTCTGATATTTTTTTGCCATAATATATTTCTCGCAGGATTTCCAACTGACGCTGGGATAGGGCAGGCAGTTCACAGCCTGCTGGGTGATGGAGTGAAGATAATAGCTCGTGCATGCCGGACCTTTCGTTATAGATAGCTACCCCATTGATAACGGAATGGACAAGATGTGCCTTGTAGCTGTTTTAAACTTGATGCTGTGAAGGGAAAGACGGGATAAAACGTGGCGGTCTGAAGCTTAAAAACCACCCCAACAAAAGATGACGAAAAAAAATGAGATTGTCAACTACCCGAAAGGGTAGTTTGTGTAGGAGTTACAGCATGGGGAATGCTGCTTTCAACACTTATGGTGGAGCAGGGAATAGTCCAGCAACAGTATCGGATCGATGCCGTTGTCGGTTATATTTACTTATTTTGTTGGATAAACTACCCTAAAGGGTAGTTGATTTTTACTCTTTTATTTATCATTTTGTTTTAATTCTTTCGCTGATTTTGGCTGCTCACATGAATTGCCAGCGGACGAAAACATGTAGAACCCGGGGTCTTGGGGACAAAGCTTCTCGGGGGAGTTGAGCTGCCAGTACTCTTGCCTCAGTCATGCTTTTATTCTTATCCTTTCGGAGCCTCTATGAATGAAAGCCCAACCATTTTGGAAATTCTGGTTCATGGCAATATGTATCGAATGACCATTACTCCACCGAGTGACAATCCGTTCATTAATCCAACGCAGAGAATAGATAACATCCCTTACGATCCACGAGCTATCAATCTTTTCAAACGCAAGATCTCCGATGCCATTTTAGAGAAAAGCCGGCCTTCTGCCGCAAACGATCCTGAAACAGTTCTCGTTCGGGCGGGCAAGGTACTCTTTGACGAGCTTTTCCCCGAGCACAACTATGCGATCTCCAGGTTGGTCGAACAGATCAAGGGTTTGAACTCGCCATTGCTGATATCAACCGACGAAACCACGGTACTATGGGAATTGCTTTATTTCAATGAGCTCTTCTTGTCTCAGCGTATTCCGGTTGGCAGACGTTTGCTGACCTGCAATGTTCCCAGTGTTGCCCCGGAGCGCCGGGGAAGTTGGCGCTGCCTGATGATAGCGGATCCCAACGCAAATGAAGAAGGTTGGGCGCTTCCTGATGCACGCACAGAGGCGGAGCATCTCCGCAAGTGGATGACGCAAAGGGGGATCAATTGCGATGATTTTTTAACAGGGAGCACCGCTGAATATGACACCTTATTGGATAAATTCAGCGAACATGACTATGACATCATTCATTATGCCGGTCATGTAGTATACCTCGAAGACAAAAATGAATATGCCCTTCGTTTGCGGGATGGCGAAGCATTTTCCTGTTCGACGATCAGAGCACATGTAAAGGGATCTCCCCTGGTCTTCCTGAATGGGTGCTGGTCAGCTAATTCCAGGAAGACGACTCGGGAGAATGACAGTGTCGCCAGCCTTACCGAAGCCTTTCTCTCCATTGGCGCCCGGGCGGTCATCGGAACTTTGTTTGAAGTACCTGATAGAGGCGCTCGAGCCTTTGCTGAAATATTTTATGATGCACTCCTCTCTTCCAGGACGATTGGCGAGGCCATCCTTGAGGCACGCCGGAAAGTCAGGGAGAATCCTGCACATGGTGCAAGCTGGGCCAGCTTTGTTCTGTATGGAAATCCATGCCTCAAATTTGATATTCGCGACAGCGGCTTGTTTCGTACTTTAGAGAAACTGGAGATACATTGGAGTAAATTTGAGACCTCATGTCTGAGCATGCTCGAACTCGCATTTCGCTATGGCAAATCCAATAATATGGTCTCCAGTTTTCATCTTTTTTCAGCGCTGATGGCCAGTGAGTCGGGTGAATTCCGTAAAAGTATTGTCAAGGACGATGTGTCTGTAGACAAGTTGAAAGCAAATTTCCAGAAGATTTTTCAGGAAAAGGAGGAGCCGGAAGATTCATCCTATCTGAGAGCGAGCAGGAGTGTGGAGGATATACTCGTCAGCAGTGTGCAAATTTCTGCAGATCAGGGTCATGAAAAGATCTCGGAACTGGATGTTGCTGAGGCTTTTTGGTGCAATAAAACGAATCAGACGGGAAAAATGCTGCGCGAATTGAATCTGGATCCTGAAGAGCTTCGGCCATACAAGTCGAAACCGGGCAGAATAGCAGTAAAAAAAAGCGGCACTCAAAATAGCGGATCCGGTATTTCCAATGCCGAAGCTTTGGGCAATCTTGAAGCCGATCCGCGCCTGGGGGCTGGCAGGATCGGCCCGCTCCCGGTGGAAAAACTTGAAAGGGGTGTCTATCGTCTGCTTCTCTATGCCTATTATCTTGCCCTAAAGAACAATTCAGATTCTATTCCCAGCGTTTTCCTTTTATTCAGTCTGATGAGAGATGAGGAATCTCCATTTTCACATGAACTGGCAAAATTTGGCAGAAGTTATGCTCACCTGCGCAGCCAGTTGACAACTGTGTTTCAGGACAAAGAGCGGCTGGAAGCCCTTCCTGCAACGATTCCATGCTCCAAGAGTGTGGGACAAATACTTCTTCTGGCACAAAAAATAAGCGAATCTGCTGGAAAACCGCTGGTTGACCAGGAAAGTATGTGCAAAGCCTTCGTAAGGCACGGAGGGGGGAGCGCCAGTAAATGGCTGTCAGGATTAGGGATTTTTCTGCCGGCTCTGCAAAGCCGATTCTTTCACGCAGATGGCGCGATCAACTTTTCTTTTTTTGATCCCATGAGTAAGGGAGCGATCCAACAGGCTTTTGTCAGAGCTGGAGCTTCGGGACACACGGTGGTAGGCCGAACGCACCTCCTGGTCAGTCTGCTGGAAGAATCTGGGAGCCCCCTTGCAGTATATATCCGGCAAAAAGGCGGGGACTGCCAGAAGATAGCTGATACCATTTTTCGGGATTGGCCAGTAAAATCTAAAGTGGAGATGCCGGAAGAGTTGGCTCACCTGTCATCCGGATTGGTGAAGATATTTTGCGAACTGGATGTAAAGATTGCCAGAACAACCGGACAATCGGTCGTCAATCTGGACAATCTGGTGGTCGCACTTATTGAAGATGGAATTGGAGAGGCTGGAGCGGTGCTGAAGCAGTTTGGGATTGAGCTGGACTCGCTCAAGCAGAGATTACTGTCTGGCCCCGCCAGTGAAAATGGAGAAGATTCCTATTTGGATTGATGCCACTCGGGTACACTTTTATGATGACGACACTCAACAAGCTGGTTCATCAGGAAATCGAATTCAAGCGCGGCCGCTCACGGAGGATGGCCTCTCTAGGATCTTATTTCGATCTTGAGAAGAGCGAGCTCACATTAGAGCTTGCCGCTGACAGGGGCGCAGGGCCCAAGGATAAAGGTGCAGCTGAAGAAATAGCCCCCTTTTTTCGAGGAAGAACAGTCGAGGTTGTGATTAACTTGCAGCCCAAGGATTCAATACCTGCGGAGGCTTCGCTCTATCTGTTTTCCAGTTATCTAGATTTAACAGACCCGCCTCACAAGTCCGTCCCCACGACAAAGAAATGGATAGAAACATCATACTCCTTCTTCCATACTCTCTACCAAAGAATTTTCCACAGCGATAGGTCGGCAGCACCGAAGCAATATCGTTCGTATCTTCCAGAGCTGCAAGAAATCCGGGATATTTCAGCCACCGGTTCAAATCGCCTCAACAACCTTGCTCAGGAAGAGTTGGATCTGCCTTCGACCACATCCGAGCTGGATGTAAAATTTGCTGCATTTCCGCTGGACGCTCTGGAAGATAAAATAACGCTCCGGTTCAACCTGGCTTCAGGCCAAATGCCTTCTGATCCGGCGCAAAGTACAGACTTGATATTGATCCTGAATAGCGGAGAGAAATGGTCCGCTGCACTACCAGTCAGCTTGCCCTGGCCATTTTTCGAAGCCATGATTTCCATGTCAGCCCGGCCTTACCGGATCGATATTGAATCAGCCCAGGAATTGTATCTCAATCCTGTATTAATAGAATTTGAACGGAGCGATGGCCAACCTGTCCACCTCAAGTACGATTTGGCCAGCGGGACTCCCTTTCATGTAGAGAATGTACGAGAGGACTGCGTGCGTTTAAAGGTAAAAGATGAAGGAAGGCATACCTCCACTTTTCAGGAAGAAATCTATTATCTGCAATTTTTTGACAGATCGAGTTCTGATCTGTTATCCTGTTGTGTGCCCGTAATAGTAGACGGCAAGAAAGACCACAGTGAATAAGGAGAAATGACTTGGATTTCATAGCGGATTTTTTGGGCTATATCTTCATACCCGCGACAGCGGTGGCAAAGTTGATTAACGGTATCATTTACCTGGTCGCACTGGGTGTGATGGCATGGGCCGTTCTTCAATTCAGGCGCATCCGTCAGGCTGCCACTCGATTCAATTCATTCAGAAAGTACTATTTTGAAGCGGAAAAAAATTGGGATAAGGAGTCACTGGCCAGCGCCGTTTCAAAGGCTGAGTACTCGCATCCCTGGTTCCAGGAGAAAATGAATGCGTTACGCAAGATTTCTAACGATACCAATGCGGCTATTGATGCTGTCGACCAGGTTGATCATGATTTGAGATGGAGGAGCTACGGTATCCTTAAATTTCCGATCACAAGCTTTCTGATCCTGGGCCTGCTTGGAACGATCTGGGGGCTGCAACAGGCTGTCAGCAGTCTGCTACCAACGATTCAGGGCGGACTGGATCTGGATCATCTCAAAAATGTGATGATTGGTACATTGCTGGGGATGCAGACAGCCTTCTCCACTACTCTTGCAGGTTTGTTCTTCTCTCTCGTTCTTGGCTATTTGGTCTCGTTCCTGCTTAAGAGTTATCTCGACGGATACCTCGCAAACGTCAAGTCATTTCTTGTTGAATATGTCATACCAGTCTATACTGTACTGGATGAGGGGCAACTTGAAAACCTGGTGCAAACAACCGGGCAGCTAAAGAATACCATCAGCGAGCTTTCCATACATAGTGAACGCTTTTTTAAACCCCTGGTGGATTCGGCCAATACCATCAATCAGGGTGTTGGCCAGCTTTATTCTGCAGCAACTACCTTTGTTTCTGCCAGTAAAAGTATCGAGCTGCTGAGCGGTACGCTCGAGAGTTCGCTAACCAATCTTGTCACGAAGTTGAATGTCATTGAGGAGTCCATTGCAGCTTATTCACGAATGCAGACCGATATTGAGACATCCTTGGCCCGTCTTGCAGAATTTCCGGACAAGTTTGAAACAATGGTAACGCGGTATCATGAAGATGCCAAAAACCACCTGCAGACGCTATCCGCTGGAATGAGTGAGACTCTCTCCTCTCTTCTTGAAGGTATGCAAAAAACAACCGGCAAACTAGCTGATGAACTGACAGGTCTCAAGAATGCAGCTACGGCCGCGAAGCAGGTCGTGCAGGAGAGCGCCGATCGTGGCGCCGAGAAAGTTATCCAGGAGTTTGAATCTCTTCTCAAGGATATTCGTGCTACCAATGAATCCACACATGCTTTATTCGAGAAGATGATGACCGATACAGGCGCCCTCAACCAGAAAGTTGTCGAGGTTTATGCCGGCCAAATTGATAAAGTGAATGAAACCATTGACAAGTTCGTTAAAAATGTTCATAAAAATCAGGATTACAGCAACAAACAGATCGTTGATGGACTGGCGACCTGGATCGAATATAACAAGTTTCTGGCAAAGTTGATGAGCGGACTGGACAAATTGCCAGCTGAAATCGCCAGATCCGTCAAAGACGGGAATGGCAAGTCGGGAAAAAGAGGAGAGTAGAGGGATGGCAAAGAATTATGGCGAAGAGGAGGAGTTCAATATCTGGCCAACCTATTCGGATGTCGCCTTTTCGATTGTGCTGATCCTCCTTTTTCTTATGTTCGCCCAGTATGTCGTCATTGGCAAGATATTGAATATTGCAGAAATAGAAAAGACACAACTGCTTATACGTTCAAAACTGCAAGACCGGTTCCCGCAGGAATGGAATGTTTCGATTCGCGAATCAAGCCAGCCCCAATTGCAAAGAATTACCTTCACGGACAAGATCCTCTTTGAGACCGGAAGCGCCGAGCTGGGTGTACAGGGCGGGAATATTTTGCGAGGAGTGGCTGAAGTCATCACCTCTGTGCATGATTCATTGGCAAACCATGCCAATCCTCACCAGAAGAAATCATTGTTTGACGAAATCCAGATTCAGGGACATACCGACAATGCGCCTATCGGGGGAGGGTTACAAAAAAAATATCCAACCAATTGGGAATTATCTTCCGCCCGGGCTACCACGGTTGTGCGCTTCTTCAGCGACAATTGCCATCTGATGTCAAATCACCAACTCCTTTTGTCCGCGCAAGGCTACGCTGAGTATAATAATATCGCCGATAACTCGTCCGAGATTGGCCGGGCATTAAACCGGCGAATCGAGATAAATATCAAGTACCCGTTGAACGACTAATTGAAAACGGAAGGAAGGCTTATTACGCTCTCCATTGCGAAAATAATCAAGGAGCTTCCTTTACATATCAAATCAGCCTTTTCACGCAGGCAGCCTCCCCCTTCGCTCGTTGATAAGAATGGGAACAAGCCTCGTGGTAGTGCTGAAACAACCGATGATGGAAAATACAGAAAACTGCTGCAAAAGTGCAACAATCTGTACAGTGAAGGACAGTGGAAAGAATTATACCGTACTCTCGAGGAGGAACTGCCACCGCGGGCTTTGCTGCTCCTACTTCAAAGCGAAACCAGATCTACGTTGGCATCCGGCTTTGACACCCTCTTTGAGCAAGTTTTGCTAAAACTCTCTTGCCCCCTACCGCCCGGGACAGGGCCTGAAACCGCGTGGGAGGTGAAATTTCTCAAGGAATGGATTGACCATTCCTCTCAGGTACCTGAGCAGTACCGTACCGCGCTGGCGCGTTATATTGTTCAGCGGGACGAGACGGAGGAGCGGTGGATCCGGTATAGTATCCCTTATCTTGACCAGAAAGGTTTTGAACAGCCGTCGGAGGTTTTTTTAGCCAGGTTAAAGGCGTTGGTTGAGGTGACAGCGGATGATCTGAAAGAGGTTACACCAGAAGGTTGCGGCTACAGGGATTTAAAATATCTTTCCAACCTCACGCTTACGTTGCTCGATGGGGACCGCTACGATTGGGCCTATCTCAATCTGGCGCGTCTTTCCATCGGCTATGACGATCTGGCTGCTTGTCTGGATCAGGAACAGCAAAGGGTGGATCAGGATGAGTATGCCAGTTGGCATTTTGAAAAGGCCTTGCCTGCAGGAGCGGAATTCAGTGATCTGGATAAAATGATCGCTGCCCAGATCAGCATGAACAGCGGGAATTACGTCCGTGCCCTGGAACTGCTGTCGACCTGCACATTCGGCCAGGATCATGATCTCACCTCACGCTATGAAGCCCTGCTCGCCACTAGTCATGCGCGTCTGAAGCTGAACGAAGATGCTCGCGGGGATGCTGGGTTGGCTCTGAGTTTGTTTGAAAAGCGCATCCAGGCAAAAATCGCCTCAAATGGCGAAAAATTTCTCGCTTGCCGGCTCTATCTCAAGCTAAAAAAAACCGATAAGGCTAAAAAGGCGTTTGCCTTGATCGATTTTTTCAAGATCCCCTCTGAGGCCAAAGCAATAACCGCAATAGCCTGGGATCTGGGGCTGCAGGAAAAGATTTCTGAATTTCTTGTGTATCAAATCAATGAATTCCCGGAGGATATTTATTTCAACGAGAGATACATTGATTACCTGCGCAATTACCGGTTCGATTATTCGATGGCAAACACCTTTATTGAAAAATTGGCTGTTGTTGACTCCACTCATCCCTGGATCTCCGTAGTAGAGTGCTTTTCGGCACTTGATCATCAAGAAACCAAATTGGCACAAAGAACCCTGCTCCGCATTCCCGAGACACCATTCTGGCGCGATGAAAAATTGCTCATTTCCGGCCGTATAGCCTTGCAATACCGGCAGGTCGATCTCGCGAACAGCTGTTTTCACAAGATTGGCAACAAGAAGCGTCCTGATGCCGCCTACTGGCGTGCTGTCATTTCAGCCTACTTGAACGATTTTCCTGATGCATTGGAATTGTTGCAGGAGATCGATGGCCATCCATCCCTGAAAGAACAGATTCTTTTCCTTCAAGGCAAGCTATATCTGGCCCGAGGGGAGTATCCCGCTGCCCTGGCTGCATTTGACCAGTTGCCGGGCGCGCTCGTTCAAAGAGAGAAGACCATGACTCTGATGCATGTTGGAAAATATGATGAGGTTCTGAAACTCAGCAAAGATTGGATCTCACCAGAAGCATGCTATTATCAGGCTATGGCCTTTGATATGAAAGGAGATCTGCCTGCAGCCATCGCCAATTACAAGTCCTACCTTTCCGCTTCCGACGGCTCCGCAGGCTATCTGGATACCGCTGTAATGCGGTTTGCTCAACTGGTCGTACACCAACAGAATCAGGGCGAGATCGAATGGCTTGTGAATCAACCGGTTCTTATGAAAAAAATACCTTTAGCCTTAAGAGTCGATCTGCAGGCAAGCCTAGGAAAATGGCAGGAGGTGTTGGATCTAATCAGTGATGAGCAGGATGGGTGGAAGGAAAACTCCATTGTCGCATATGAGCGTGTTCTTGCTCAGTGGATCACTTCTGGTGAGTGGGAGAAGGCTGCTGCAGTTGCAGAGAAACTTGAAAGCCTCGATAAGGGCGGAAAATATCTCGATGAGGTTCTCTATTATCAGTTTCTAGCCAGAGCGCAGGGTGATGTTGGCCCCTCGTACGATGTAAATCTATACAGACGTTCTAAGGAGAAAACCTTGCAAATCGCTCTGGGACTCTATCATCAGATGAACAAGGCTACTATTGTTCCTGGACTCTCTGAGAAGGTTTCTCTCTGGGCAGAGGAAAAAATCGAATGCGATGAAGCCCAAATGATCAATTTCATTGTCCATTTTTGCTGTCTGCCTGATGACAAATTCCTGGAATTTGTTCAAAAACATGAGGCGCGGCTTTACGCTATACAAAATGATGATCAACGGCGATTGATCCAGATAGTGATTTATCTTGTCAGGGGCCAATACCCCCCAACGATTGAGGATGTGCTCCATGTTTATAACAAAGGCGCGGATTCCTTCCCCCTAAGCTGGAGGGCCTTCTGGCTCCGCTTTATTACCAGGTATGTTGAGAATGACACCCTCAACGCATCCGTTTCAGAGCAGCTCCTCGATCAAATCTCCGCTCTCGAAATACCCGCTGACGTAAAACTCATGCTCTTTTCAAAGCAGGCTCGAGCACATCTCAGGCAAAAACAGGAGCTGTTGGCTTTGCATAATTTCGAAAGGGCGTTGGCATGACAACGACAACATTTAAGTTCCGGCATCTAAAGGATGGCCTCGATTTCGAGCCTGAATCTATGAGTACAAATATATTAGGCAATCTTGTCGAATCGGGTTGTCAGATAATTGAGCCGGAACATCTTCTGGCGGCGATGATACAGATACCTGATTCCATGCCGAATCGCCGTATCATTCGGCAAAATCTGCGTCCGGAAAATTTGTCGCTGGTGCTGCAACAATCTGTCGAACGATCGCTTGATGATGTGATATCAGTAATGCAGATTGATGATGTGGAATTTTCAGAGCCGCTCGGCGGATCTTTGGGTGCGTATCTTGCTGAAAATAAAAATATAAAAGAAGCAGCGCTATTTCAGATTATTATTAATGCCCTGCCGGAACAGACCAAAGAAGATCTGCGCGAGTTTGCTGCACTTGACTTCGAGCGGTTTGCCCTGCTGGCCAGCCAGGCAAACGAATTGCTCCAAGTCTGGAATAATAACGATGAGAAGCTGAAAGTATCGACCCACTTTGATAAAGCTGCACGAATGGCACTGGATGCGATGAAGGCAGAAGCACAGGGATTGGGATTGAGTGCTTATTCACCCGAGTCGCTTTTTATCGCGCTTCTGAATATCGTTCCCAGCGTGATGGATATGGCGTTGTGCACGCTTATAAACAAAGATAGCTACTTCACCTCGAGCGAAGATTTGGTCAAGGAATTCCGGTCACGTCTTTGCCACCCTTACAAGCTTGGTCTGGCAGCTGAGATCACCCGCAGCGACTGTGATGCGACCCTGAATGAGGTTTTCAAGGAAGCAGCAACCATTGCCGCCAATGAGGGCAAGGAAAAGATATCAGTTCGTGATTTGGCAGAAGCGCTTTTGCGCAAACAAAAGAATGGCCGGCTGCATCAGCTGTTGAAGATGTATCAGGTTGATTATGACGGATTGTGCCGTTTTATTAACACCTACCAGGAAGAAAATCATATTGAAAGTGAAAAAGATCTGCCCCTGGAAACCCTTGCGTCGCAAATCAAGGAGCGTATTGTCGGGCAAGATCATGCTGTGCAAAGAATTTTACCCTTCATCAAGCGTCTTAGATTTGGATACAGAAGACCCGGCAAACCGGCTGGGGTTTTCCTTTTTATGGGCCAGAGCGGCACCGGCAAAACCGAGATGGCCAAAGTGCTGGCGAAAATTCTCTACGGCTCGGAAGAGAGTCTGATCATGCTCGAGATGGGACAGTTTGGCACCAAGGAATCCAAAAGTATGTTTATTGGTGCCTCTCCGGGATATGTTGGTTATGGAGATGGCAAATTGACCAATGGCTTGCGTGACAAACCTGAATGTGTAGTCCTCTTCGATGAGGTCGAGAAGGCAGATCCACTTGTCCTTGATGTGCTTTTACGATTTCTTGACGAGGGCAAGATCGATGATCCGGCAGGACCGATACGAGACGGCAGCAAATGCCTCATCGTTCTTACCTCCAATTTTTTCGCTGACCGGCTCAATTCTCTGCAAAACGAGCTGGAAGGCTTGGCCAGCAAGGATGACGAAGAAAAATTCTATGCCAAACTCAGGAAGGAACTCTTGCAGGTCAGTCAGGATGGCGATGTCGGAGTTAAAAAATTCTTCCGTCCGGAATTCATCTTCCGAATCGATGAGATCATTCTTTTTCGTTCTTTCAGCCTTGAGGATTTCAGGCAGATCGCGGAGATACAACTCAAGCGTGAGTTCAAGTATATCCTGGATAACCATGATTATCAAATTATTTGTCAGGAAGAGGACCTGGAGAAGATCCTGACCCACATCGGCACCCGTTGCATGAACCGCACGAAAGAAGGGGCTCGGGTGATTAATCGTCTGGTCAATGAGTACGTTGTCGTACCCATCATTGACTTTTGGGTGGCTCATCCCGGAGACAGGGCGAGCAAGCTCGTTGTCAGCTTTGAGGATGGCCAAGTCACTGTCAGGGGGAGTGATGGCTAGCTCTGATGAACTTTCTCTGTTTGAAGGGAAATACTTGCCCTTACAGAAGCTGGGTGAAGGGGCATTTGGCAGCGTCCATATTGCAGATCAACAGGCATTCGGCCTGTTCTTTCGCCGTGTGGCATTGAAAGTATTCCAAACTCCGATCAGGGACATCAACCATGCACGTGAAGTTTTTAACGATGCCATCATCCTCGCGCGCTTGTGCGATGCCTGTAATGATCCGGTCCTGAAATCATATTTTATTCAGGTTTTCGACTTTGGGGCGGTTCAGGGATTGGAGGACAAGGATTTTTCAGGTTACATTGCCATGGAGTTGATGGAGACCGATCTGCGTAAAGTTATCGGCCCGGCCAATTCGCGCTCTCCTCACAGGTGCACCGTCACCGAAACCCTGAACTATATGAGGCCGGTCATCTCTGCTCTCTCTTATATGCACAGCCGGGAACCAGTAATTTTACACCGGGATCTCAAGCCGGAGAATATTCTTCTGAAACGAACATACCCCCTGCTGGTAAAGGTCGCTGACTTTGGCTTGGCCAGACCGGCCTATTGCGATCTGATTCCACTCCGCGCAGCGGGTACCCTCCCTTACCAGGATCTGGAAAGTTTTACCCTGGGCACTGCAGTGACAGAGTCTGATGTATTTGCTGTCGGTGTTATTCTTTATGAATTATTGACAGGACAATATCCCTATAAGGTGAACTATGAAATAGGAACAGGCGACAGTTTTTCCCTCAAGCTCTTCGTAAGTCAATTCGAACTGGCTGTTAACCGGGGCGTCATCAAACCCTCAGAGCTTAATCCGGAAGTGAAACATGATCCCTGGCTTGAGGACCTTGTACTCGCTTGTTTGACCCCCTGGCGAAGAAATCGCATTAAAAACGCAGTCGAGGTTGAAAAAATTTTCGAGCGCAAACAGGTTGATGTCCTTTTGCCAACGGCACAGGAGCAATATCAATCTCTGCTGGAGGAGGGGAGAGTGTATCGCTCCAAGGGAGAGGCCTATCATGACAAAGCCGAGAAATGCTTCATGGAAGCTGAAAAACTTCTGCCAAGTCATTGTAATGCTACAACTGAGCTGGCCATGCTTTATAGAGAAGAGAAACGGTTTGACCTGGCGATGGAGTTGCTCACCAAAGCCCTGAAGACTAAAAGGCAATGTTGCCATCTGCTGCGAGAGATGGAAATGACGTTAGCCTTGTCAGGAAACAGTCAGCTAGCCCTTTATTACAGGCAAAGAGCCGCAGAAAATCCCTCATGCCGTTATTTCTATTCAACCCATTAACCCTGGACGAAGTGACGATGGCGAAAGGAAAAACACCCGATTTTCGGCAGCAAATCCGACAACTGCGGGATTTACTGGCGAAAAGGCTCGATCATCATCTTATCGCCTACAAGAGCTTGCTCTCGGGGGATGGAACGCCTGTTTTGAGCACCTATTTTTCAAAACAAGCAGCGGATGAATGGAGCAAGGCCTTTGCAGAAAACAAAAAGGACTGGGTGGCTTGCCATCATCTGGCGGTGATGTACCACAGCCAGGCCTTCGAACTGGAGGCGATGGGTCAGACTGAAGAGGCAAGGCCCTACTGGGCGAAAGCCTCCTTCTACTGGCGTGAACTGGTCGCGCTGGGAGAGCCTTTTGCCATCATCAAGTCTGCATTTTCAGATAGCCTGGAGATTGACCATATTGGCAAGCTGCTCGAGGAAATCGGACCTCTTCTGCCTTTTAATTTCTTGCTTATCCATCATCGGCTCTATCAGGAGTATCTTGCACATGGAGATGAGGAGCGAGCAGAAATACATTTCGGATTGATAGAGAATTCGGTTTTCCCCGAAGCTTCACAGGTGCTGGAGGATGCGTATATCCAGAAATTCGGCAGGCAGGTGTTGAGCCTCAATAATGAGTGCATCGGGCTGACAGAAAAAAAGCTTTTGGCCCGGGCGAGTGCTACGCGCGCTCTGGCCGGGAGCATAGGCCAAATATTAAAGAACCGTCCGACTTTTACCGCCGCTTTATCTGATTATTGTATCCTGCAGGCACTGATGGTGAGGATAAGTGTACAAGAATGGGATGATGCGGCACTTAAAAGATATAATGACAGTGCCCAGTTGCGGGACGAGTATGACACACTGGTTAGTGAATTGCAGGACATCAATAGACGTGTGGAGGCATCTGGTGGATTTAACACCAGTGTTGATCATGTAAACTATCTTAAGAAATTTCGCCGGTATGAGGAGATCCAAGAAAAAATCAATCAGGTGGCACGAAAGAGTGCAGCAGAAATCTCCGCCATCAAGTCCGCGCTGAGAGAATGTTATCGGCACTTTAACAACTTGACAGCACAGCGATCAGCGGTCAGTGTTGATTTGCTCGAAGCCGTCCGTTCCGCCATCCGCTCGATTGAAAAAGTCGCCTCGCGGGGGTTCAGTAACGAAGAGGAATATCTCGCCTTATCCAAGGTTGCGGATGAATTTCGTCCGTTGATGCGTATCGAACAGGACAAGCTGATTAGTTCGTCCCCCAAAAGGCCGATCGCCGAGCAGAGCCTGTGGCGCTGGACTGACCTCAAACCCGGATTGCATCCCTATGCCAGAACGATCTTCATGCTGACGGCCACAGAAATGCCTGTATTGACGAATACACTCAGTATCAAGGAGCTCATCAAGAATATCAAGTTGAATATCATGCAAAAATCCTTGTTACGCAAGGCGAATGCCGGCAGGCACCTGGTTTTCGGCCGGAGAGTTGAGGCAACGGATTTGAACGCTGTCCAGGCTGTGCTGGATAGAGCGGATCATTCGGCGGCGGAGGCGATCGAACTGGCAAAACATATGCTCCTGCAGCATCAGGCGCATACAACAGAGTGTAATGATATCCTGAGCAGTCTGGAAGCCATGGATTGGCAGGACTTTCAGCAGGAACCGGTCAAAATGACGATGGGAATTACAGCATTATTCAAGGGAATACCCTTAGCCAAACGGCCAATCAGGGATTGGCGCTATCAGGATTTGAACAAACCTGAACTTCCTGGGCCAGTTGTGCGTTGGCCGGAGTAGGATCAAGTATGAAATTAAAGTCAAGCAATTCAGCAAGGCCGATGGAGTACTCTTCTCAAAAACCGGTAATCAACGAAGGTCTCAGGTCAACACCCGACTCGAGTCCATCTTATTCCCTTCCTGACGAGATATGGCATCTACTGAACCAGTTTCACAAGCAGCTGGATGCCGAGAGGAGAGCTGCCTTAAAACGTGAAAGAGCTTTGGTGGTGCCTGTTGCAGACCAGCTTTTTTTATTTGCAAAACTTATCGAACGGTTGAGTTCAACATGTGATGAGAAGAGCATCAGGGCCCTGCAGTTGATTCATGAAAATTTACTGGCCTGGCTCGCTCAGGCCGGATACCAGCTGGCCGATTTTGACGGCGTCGTGTGGGAAACCCTTGATGAAACAAAGGCTGAAATGCAGGATTATTTTCCATCTGAAATGGAGGGCAAGTCTGTTGTGCAGGAAACTTGTCTGCCCTTGATCTCTTACAAAGATGAGGTCATCCGTCCAGCAAAAGTTGTCGTCAAAGGACCGGTGAAATAACAGTTGAGAAAGGAAAGCGAAGATGAGTGATCTGATCGGAATCGACCTGGGAACGACTAATTCATGCGTAGCTATCCAGGGCGAGTATGCCAATTGCTATGTCTCTCCCAGAATCCCCGGTTATTCAGTTATTACCGACCGGTTAAGCCGGAATTTTACACCATCGGTTGTCTACTATACCGGCCTGAAAAACGAGCCTTTCATTGTAGGCTCTACAGCCAAGCGACAGATTGATGGCAAATACCCCCCGGTCATGTTTGCCAAGCGCCACCTTGGAACCGATAAAAAATTCCAGGTCGATGATAATCTGGCTCTTTCACCGGAAGAAGTATCAGCAGAAATTTTACGTTATTTGAAAGCCATGGCCGAGGCCAGGTTGGGAAGGGTTTTTAATCGTGCTGTAGTAACGGTACCCGCCTATTTTGGCATCAATCCAAAGAATCTTACCAAGCAGGCGATGATCGAGGCGGGATTTATCGTGGATGATGATCATTACATCTTGCAGGAACCCGTCGCTGCAGCGCTGACCTATACTCAAACAACCCAGGAAGAGGACTTTCGCATCATGGTCTATGATCTGGGTGGAGGGACTTTTGATATTACTGTTCTGGAAAAGAGCGGACCGCTGATCGAAATCAAGGCCTTTGGTGGGGATGCAGCGCTTGGTGGTTGGGAATTCGACAAGCTATTGGCTGATCATGTCATCGAACGCCTTTGTGAGAGGGGGTATGCGCTCGATGTCCATCCGCAAGATGACCTTAATGATCGCATGATCTATACCAAGCTTCTTTTGGAGGCGGAAAATGCCAAGATCGAGCTGTCCAATAGAGATGTAATGGAATATCATATGCGCCGCCCCGGGATATTTACCGACAAGAATAATGAACCTGTTGATCTGGATCTGGTGATTGAACGGCCGGTTTTTGAGGATTTTATCAAGTTGCGGGTGGATGAGACCATCGGGCACTGCCATACAACCCTCGGAAAGTCCGGAATCAGGATCAATGACATCAACGCGATCGTGATGGTTGGTTCATCATCCTATATACCCTATATACAAAACAGATTGTTCCAGGAATTTGGCATACAGCCCCAGCTGCTGGTCCCGGATCTGGCGGTCGCTATTGGGGCAGCCGTTTATTCAACTAAATTTGGCACGGTAGTCGAACAAGGTGTGCGTCTGGAATTTGAAAATCTTCCCGTGCAAACCGGTGACAATCCATTCATCTTGACCGGCAATGTCCGAAAACTGGCTGGTGGTTCCTTTGAAGAGGGATTTCTCGTTGAGGTGGCGGGTCAAAGCGGAGCTTTCAGGGAAACTATTTCCCTCTCCGATACCTCAACGTTCTATTTCGAGTTGCCCTTGCAGCCCAATGCCCTGAATCAGTTCGTATTGCGGGTTAAAGATCCACAAGGAACTGTTGAGGCAGAGGTCAATATCCAGCTTCAGCATGCTGTCGAGGCGGTTGAGGCAAGGGTGACGATCAAGGTAGAACCGAAATTATCGAAAACCATAAATGTTGTGCGTAAAACCGGCATCACTGCTCTTGCCACTGAAGGAGTCAATCTGCCGTACGAGAAAGAAATTGAGTGCAAGATAGTGCGCGAAGGTGATGAGGCTGATGATAGTCCGTTACGTCTGGTGATCGATGTCCTGGAGGAAGATTATCCCGTTGGACAAATTATCGTGGATGATATCCCCTCTGACATTGCGGAGGGCGAAAAGGTTATAGTCGCGATCAAGATCGCGGAGGATTTCCAGATCCATGCGCGTGCCTATATACCCGGTATTGATCGTGTCGGCCACTCCATAATCGAAGCATCACGTCCGCGAGTGCTTGACAAAGACGAGATCCAAAAAATATATGATAATCTGAAGGGGAGGTGGGAGACGCTCAAGTTATTGCTCACTCAGGATGAAAGAGCACAATATGGACTGCGCATTGAACGTCTGTTCAGACGCATCGAGGAATCCTTGAAAGGCAATGATCCCGATACAACCGAAGCTTCTTCAGTACTGACCTCAATAAAACAGATCTTGCGGGAGATTGAGCAGCGAGGTCCTACCCAGTTGAATCCAAGCCATCGGGAATTTATGCGGACCTATGAGGAAGCGCGCGCCCTGGTAAAACAGGCAGAGAGAGAGGATGCTAGTGCGAAAAACATGGCCATGCTGCAGACTCTGGATGTCACCCTGCAGCAAGCGGAGGAGGCCTATAAACGGCAAGCGCAGCCTGAATGGCAGGCATGTTATCAACGCGTTACGGAAATCCTCAGCCAGGCGAATGATATTTTGCGGCGGCGTACCGACGAGCAACCTCCCAATCCACAGGCACTCCTGATGGCACTCATCATGCATGTCAGTGCTATTCGGCAGGCCGCACAGCTGAAGCAGAATCACAGCCATTATAGCCGATGGATGGAACAGCTCGAAAAGGCCGAACGCAAACTGCAGAATATCAATTTGAGCCAGGGGGACAATGCTTTACTCAATGATCTTCGGACGATATACAGGGAACTGATCCAGCCGGTAGAAGAGGAAGTGAAGAGAGTTACCGGAGCTCAAGTAAAAATCGCCATTGAATAAAGCAGGAATAGGCCGATGAATTGTCCAAATTGTCAGGCAGGTATTCAGAGCCGGTCAGCACTGAACTGCCCTCTCTGCGAGTGCAACCTCTCACCTTTGCAACATCTTTTGAGCAATGCGGATAATCTTTTTAATACAGCGCTGTCTGCGTGTCATCAATCTGATTGGCTAACGGCGATAGAGTGTTTGGCCAAGGCGGAATTGCTCAATCCCGGTGACAGCGCCGTGATAACCTTGCTGGGCAAGGTTTACCTCGAATTGCAGTCGATTGATAAGGCCTATTCATGCTTTGCTCGAGCGGTTCAAAAGGATTTTCAAAATATCGAAGCCCAGGAGGCGCTGAAGTGGTGCTTAAAAAACCGCCTGCTTCATTCCCATTAGGACGAGGAGTGTTCTATGATCAGCGTACTGGGCATTGACATCGGGGCCTGTTCTGTTCGTGCCTCTTTTCTGCGAGGTGAAGCGGAACCATCCAACAAGAGCCAATGCACTCCCGTAGTTGACCATCTGGGGCGGTCCGCGTTCCCGGCTTTCTACTGCCCTGATGTCCAAAACCCTAACCGGTTATCTGTTGGATTTGCTGCTCTTAAGGCAGCCAGACCCGACTTTATCCCCCGGCGCCTGACACCCGAGATGCTGCTCCATCCCCCGGTTATTTTTAACCCTGAATCATCCTGTTCAGGATTCGAGGTGATTTGTCAATTCTTGCAGCAAATATCCGAGTATGCGGATAGACAGTTTAATCTGGAAGGGGTGAAACCCCTTGCTATTCTTTCGGTCTCAACGTATAGCAAAAGGATCGAAGAAGAACTCAATTATGCTATAAAGTCTTCTAAACTGCAGCTTTTCGAGGAAGTACCCTGTCTGCCCGCTGCACTCTCGGCCATGTATGAAATTCCCGGCCTCCAGGAGGCAGAAAATTCTGTCATTCTTTTAGCCGATTTGGGCTCTCACTTGAGGCATACTCTGATTAAAAAGGATGGAGACCAGTATTCAATACTTGCCGAATATCGAGATCCGGTACCGAATCTGCTTGACACAGCATTGAAGAACCATCTTTTTTCCGTCACGGCATTGAAACAGATTAAGGATGAATTCAAGGACCCATCTTCTCTGGCCTTTTTTCAGTTGCATTGGTTGCTTCATGAGATCAAGAATGAACTTGTTGAAGTCGATGAAGTAGCCATGAGCAAAAAGATCCAGCTTGGTTTGCCAGCCACTTCCTGGGTGGATATTGACATATACATTGACCGGCCCAAACTCCTCGAGTTGATTGCGCCATTGCTCAAGCGTTCGCTCAGCCGGTGTCAGGAGATGCTTGCCCAGAAACAGACAAGCCATATTAATCATGTTATTCTGACGGGCGGTCAGGCAGCACTCCCGGCAGTTCGTCAGGCGTGGGAGTCCGAGTTCTCGCAATGCGTTTATCTGCCGGATTCGCATCTTTTCGCCTCCGGGGCATGCCGAAGGGCTTTATCGCTTGCAGGCTCTCGATTATCCCGTCCCGTTATGAATGAATGGAAGGAAAAACTGGAGCACAAGACTATCGCCGGGGCTATTTCCATCCAGAGAGGAGAGAATAGAAATCTTCTTATTCCTGGAGGGGTAGTCCTGCCATACAGTTTTGAAGAAAAATTTGAGTTTAGAAAAAGGAAGAAAAACCAGGATGGCAGTTACGGTTTGACGCTTTTGTTTTTCTATGGAGAGTGTGCGCTTCCCGACTGGCATATTTCGGGGATTCCGGCGGATATAAAAGATGGCGCTCCGGTATTTTTAAAGCTTGGCATTGCAAAAGAGTCTTTGCTCGAAGCGGAGCTTTATTTCCCTTCTCTTCGCCGCCGGTATAAAAATGAATATGCTTTGCCTGCGCTCGCCTCATCACACACCGTGGATATGAGTGCAAAGTTGGGTTTTGACACCAGGGATCATAAAAGAAGTACCAGGGGTGGAGATTCTGGCTCCGCGCCGGTACAATGTTCGCTCTTTGCGCCCAGAAAAGTCAAGAGAAATGCCTATTTCCAGGTGAACCTCTATATTCACCGAAGCGAGCAGGAGAAGGACGTACGCGCACGTGTGGCTGAATTTATCCAGATCGACGAAGTACAACGTAAACAGAACCAACTGGATCTGTCAACGGGAAGTGAGCTGGATGTTGTCCTGGATATACCAGGTATGGAGATAGGCGAAACAATCTGTAAACTGGTTTGGCGGGGTGATATTGCTTCAGCCGAATTTCTTGTCGCGGTTCCGGCAACATATGAAAAAGAAAATGCAGCAGGCAAGCTCGTTCTTTTCAAACACGGCTTACCCATTCTGACTATGGTTTTCATTCTCGAGGTGGGAAGTGAGCAAAGTGTGTCCGAGCCCCTGGATCCTGTCATTCATAGAATAAATCAGGCATTTATCTCCTATGCCTCCAAGGACAGACAGCAGGTCCTTTTCATATTGCAGGGATTGCGCGCCGGCTTGCCGCATGTCAAGTTTTATATGGATATCTTGTCTTTGACGCCAGGAGAGCATTTTAACCAGGCGTTGATGCAAGCTATTGAGCTTTGTGATATGTTTTACCTCTTTTGGTCAAAAGCGGCCAGTGAATCACATTGGGTGGAAAAGGAATGGCGTTATGCCCTCGAGCATAAAGGCATCGATTATATTGCGCCAATTCCATTGGTGGCTCCCCATACTGTACCACCGCCGCCCGAATTGGGCGCGCATCTTCATTTTAATGACCAGATACTCGCATTCAGAGAGAACGCCAATACGAACTGAAATTTGATATCGGCGTCTTTTCAAATTTGACAGGGTCGATACTAGCTCATAAGTTGATGCTCCCCAACAGGGGTAGCCAGTCTGGGTATCCTTTTACCTTGGTTATTTTATGCGGGTATAACTCTCTTGATTGAACGCTCAAAGGAAGGCTTGGGGATTCGCAGGACGCGGATTATCCGCGGGGCACAGATCATGATATCACCCTGCTTTGTTCAGGTCCCATCCTGTGATGTGCTGTTTGATCAGCACGTTGTCGCTAGCGCAAGGAATGAATCAACACAACGATGGTCTGATGATCCGCAGAACTAATCTCCAGCTTTGCACCTATTTTCTCCGCTCTTCTCCGCATATTTTTTAATCCCTCTCCGGCAGCGACCGTCTGAAGATCAAAAGAACAACCGTTATTGATCAGCTGAAGGATGAACTGGTTCTGACGCAGCTCCACCGCCAGCACCACCTCGCTGCACCCCCCGGCATGTTTGAAGACGTTGACCATGGCCTCCTTGAAGATGCGCAGGATGTTGGAGCGCCAGTCCAGGGGCAGGATGATCTGTTCCAGCTCAGGCACGAGCCCGCGCAGCTCGAAAGCGATGTCGGTGCGGTCGAAGAGATCCTCGCTGAAGTGTTTCAACTCTACCAGTAAATCCTGCAGGGAGTCCTTGCCGGGATCCAGCTCCCAGAGAAACTGGCGCATCTCCTTGTTGAGGGCGGTGCTGTTGTCGATGATTTTTTCCAGCGCGGCCTGTCCGGTTGGGGAGAGGTGTTCGTTTTCGGCCGCGGCGGTGCGGCTGAAGAGAAGGATTTTGCTCAGGCGGTGGCCGAGTTCGTCATGGAAATCCTGGGCGATGCGAGTGCGGATTTCCTCACGTTCCTGCATGCGAGCGCTCTCGATGGCGCGGATCTGATAAAGCCTGGCACGGTAGAAGGCCATGGCTGCAGTGAAGATCATTGCCAGAAGGAATCCCTTGAACCACAGACTTTGCAGAAAAGTCGTGGCCACGGTGATGTGAACGGCTGCGGGATGCGACCAGAGGCCGTCGCCATTGGCCGCCCGGAGCTGCAGCGTAAAGCGGCCCGGTGGCAGATGGGGGAGAAGAATTTCACGTTGCTGCTGCAGATCGATCCAGCTCTCGTTCAGGCCCTGGAGACGATAGGCGTACTGGTTTTTCTCGGGCTCGAGATGATGCAGGGCCATAAGCCTGATGCGAAAGGGGTGGTCTCCCTCGGTGAAACGCAGGCGTGGCATTTCATCCGGTGGCAGATAGTAGGGCAGGGTTTCACGTCCGGTCTGCACCTCCGCCACCAGCAGGACCGGGGGGACGGAGTTGTTCAGCTTTCGGGGGCTGATGCGGCAGAATCCCTGCATACCCCCGAAGAAAAGCTCGCCGGCGCGGGAATGCAGACTCGCGCCCTGATTGAATTCATGGTTGTCAAGAGCGGCGGGAAGGTCGATGGACTTGAAGTGGTCGCGCTGCTCATCATAACAAATCAGTCCGTTGTTGCTGCTGTACCAGATTCTTCCCTGCTGGTCCTCCTCGATGGCAAAGACCACGTTGTCGCTCAGCCCGGCCGGCGCGAGGCAGAGCGTCGAGGTGGAATCGTGTGTATTGAGGCGATAAAAACCGCCGCCGTAACTGCCGACCCAGAGCAGGGGCGAGGCGTCGCCGCACAGGGAAAGAAGGGGGTAGACCTGATCCAGGGCATCCGGCCGCAGCCAGCCGATTTTACGAGGTGTCCGGCTTCTGACGTTCATGATGAAGAGCCCTTCGCTCCAGGTGGTAAACCAGAGCTGCTCGCCGGTCAGGAGCAGATCGGTCACCCAACACGTCTGGTCATTGGTGAGACCGGGCGGGAGGATCCTCTCCATGGCTGCAGTGGCCAGATCGAAACGGATCAGGCCGCTGCTGTTGCAGGCGAGCCAAAGCCCGCCTGCCCTGTCTGGCTGCATGTCGTAGATGACCTGGCTGTTAATGGCTTTGACGCGCGGATTCTGGTAAAGAAAATGTTTGGTCTTGCCGCTGCCGGGGTGCCATTGCCAGAGCCCACTGCTTTGGGTGCCGAGCCAGATGGTGCTGCTGTCTTGCACCCAGATGCCGCGGATTGGCAATCCCCCCCGAATGGCCGCCGGAAGGGGCAGGGTGCGGGCCAGTCCGCGGGAGGGATCGAGCCTCTGCAGACCACTTTGTCCACCGATCCAGATTGTGCCGATCGAGTCCTCATGGAAGCGCCAGGCCGGCTCTGAGAGCCAATCCCCGGATCCGGTCAGGAGCGTGCTACTGTGGATCAGTTCCGTCCGTCCGGAGATGATTTTTATCAAGCCTTCACCCTGGCTGCCTGCCCAGAGCAGGCCGGTCCGGTCACGAAGGAGGGCGGTCACCTTGGCGGCCGGGAAGGCGCCGCTCTTCTTGTCTCCCGGCGGATAGTGGTAAAAGCGCCCTGAGGAGGGGTCGAGGCGGTCCAGTCCCGAACCATCTGTGCCGATCCAGAGATGCTGGCTGTCCGTCATGCAGAGGGCGAGGATATTATCGTTGGCCAGGGTGCGGGGATTGGTGGGATCGTGCCGGTAATGGCGCCAGACACCACCATCGAGGCAGTAGAGTCCCTGCAGCGAGGCGACCCAGATGCGCTCCTGATCGTCCTGGAGGATGGCGTGGTAGACGTGGTCTGTCGCCCCCTCTGGCAGAGGGGAGGGGAGGGTGATTTTTTCAATCTTGCCTGAAGCCGGGGTGTAACGATAGAGTCCCCGTTTGAAAATCCCCATCCAGATGCGTCCCTGCCGGTCGGCCAGCATGCCGAGAACCTGCCGGAAGGAGGGTATGCCGGAGCTGTCCGGCGGTGCGGCGAGAGTCAGGCTGTCTGCCCCGGGGGCAAGGTGGAGTAGACCTCTGCTCCAGCAGGCGAACCACAGTCCGCCGTCGGGGTCCTCGCTGATGGTGAGAGTGCCATCGCTGGTGAACTCACGGACCCGGTTGAAATTCTGCCAAAGCTCAAGGCCAGCGGAGGTGCCGATCCACATCCTGCCGCGCCGATCCTCGACCAGGGTATAAATGGATTCAGAAGATGGGGAGTGGGGATCGGAGGGATGATGGTGAAAGACCCGGTTTTGATAGCCATCGTAACAATTCAGCCCGCCCTGGGTTCCGATCCAGAGCAGCCCTTTACGGTCTTGAAGAAGGCAAGCGACTGAATTGTTTGAAAGCCCCTGGCTGCTGGTATAGCTGCTGAAACGGATCGTCTCCTCCGGCGGGATGCCCAAGGCGATGGTTGAGAAGGCGCCTAAACAGAGGCCGGTCAGGAGAACAGCCAGGCAGGCGTATCCCCGCTTGCCTGGCTGGTAGTTGTACAATAGTCTGTTGGTCAAGGCTCGTCCCCGGGCGAGTGATTCTTTTGCGCAGCGGCTGCAGCCATGTGGCTGCCGCTGGCTAAATGTACGCAACTGAAGTGTGTGAAACAAGCAATACCTCAGCGGGGAGGGGCCTGCAGGGTGTGAAGTCTGAGAAGTTGCCGGGGAATAAGAGTGGGCATGACAGCAATGTGGGGAAACCTGTTCGTCCTACTGGCCAAGCACGAACCGCATGGCCTCAGCTTTGTTGTGAACGTGGAGAATGCTGTAGATGTGTTTGATGTGAAACTTAACCGTATACCTGGTAATGAAGAGTTCCTGGGCAATCGCCTGGTAGCTTTTCCCTTCACAAAGCCGGTTGAGTATCTCTTGCTGGCGGTCGGTCAGCCTGGGAACCATGGGCCGGTCATTGAACGAGCGAACGACCATCCGGGCAATTTGCATGCTCATCGGCGCACCGCCGTTCTGAACCTCGCGTATAGAATCGACGATCTCATCCGGACATGCGCTTTTCAAAAGATAGCCCGTAGCTCCGGCGCGGAGGGCTGAAAAAACATACTGGTCCTCATCATGCACTGTCAACACAAGAATATCCGTCTCCGGGAAAAGCTGTTTAATGCGTGCCGTCCCTTCAGTCCCGGGCATGCCCTCACCCAGTTCGAGATCGATAAGGACGACATCCGGTATGATTTGCCCCAGTTTGGCGAGGGCCTCCTCGCAGCTGGCAAAAGTCTCCTGGCAGCGTAATCCCGGAACATTGCCTAAAAAGTGCGCCAATCCCTCACGGAAGGATTCATCATCTTCAATGATGACAATATCTGTCATTTGGGCTCCTCAACCAGTAATTTGAAGCAGCAGGTGGAACACGCCATTCAGCCCCCCCCGCGCTGAATGGCATGCCGGTGCACCTGCGTTCAATTATAGTATACAAAATAGAAATACATCCTGCAACTACCCTTTAGGATAGTCTTGAGAATTTCGGGCCGGCCTTCCCGGCGATTTTGTGCACGAAAACGGAACATTTCATTTTAATCACCGTTAGATATTATGCAATGAGCACAAGGGCCAATTGTGAAGAAAATACTTTGCATTTGGCTACCGCAAGTGCTACATTGAGACGAAGATAGAGATTTATCCGCGCCTTGTTTTAGGAGGCCCCATGAAAACTGTTAAATACAAGCCTGTACTCCTCACACTCATGACCGTCGTTCTGGCGTTCGCTTTCACCGGCTGCTACACCCAACTGGCCAAGGCCCCGGAACGGGTCTATTACGATGAGCCCTACGACGAAGAGGTAGAGGAGCCGGTCGAATCGGAATACACCTATGACGACGATGACGGCTACGGCCTGGAGACGCCGGACACCATCATCGTGGACCGGTCGGCCTACCCCGATATCTACGTCCAGGATTGGGTGCCCACGGTCTATATCGATGCCTGGTGGTATTCACCCTACTGGCATTACCGGACCAACTCCTGGTGGCGCTGGCATCACCGCTGGGATCCGTGGTACGGATACAACGATTACTGGGGCGATCCCTGGTACTGGCCCTCCTTCAGTTATTACGGCGGTTGGGGTTTTTATGATCCCTGGTACGGCTATGCCGGCTATTGGGGCAGCCCCTACTATTACCACCACCATAACGGCTGGGGTTGGGGAGGCGGCGGCTGGGGGCATGAAGGCCAATATCGTGACTGGGAGCGCCGTTCTTTTGGCGTCGGCAACTATGCCGTCAGCAAACGGCCGCGCACGGTCGGCTCCTCCGATCAGGCCGGGGCACCGGCCGAAACAAGGCGCTCCGGTGGCTATGAGCGCAGGCCGGGCGATGCAGCCAGCCGCACGCGCACGACCGATGGCACTACTCCGGCAGGAACCCCCGATACCCGCCGCGCACCGACGCGCCGCAGCGGCGAAAGCGGCACGGTGACGCGCCCCTCCACGGGCGACAAGAGGACCACACCCTCTGGTGAAATCCGCCGCAAATCAACAGGAAGCGAATCGCGTGGAACCTCCGGCTCCACCCGACGCGAGAAGAGCGGCTCCGAAGTGCGCCGCTCCACCAATTCAGGGAATTCGAGCGGAGAAAAGCGCAGCCAGCCCGGACTGAACCGCACGCCAAGCCGGCCGCAGCAGACCCCGCAGATCGAACGCAAAAGTTCGGAGAAAAAGTCCAGCTCCGGGAAGCGCAGCGAGGCCTCCAATCGCTCGAGCAGCCAGCGGATGCGTTCTGACTACCGCCGTTCCACGGAAAGCGCCTCCCGCGCCGAGTCCGGCCGCAGCTACTCCTCGCAGCGCAGGAGCAGCAGCACCCCGGCCGCGCGCAGTTCCGAAGGCCGTTCCAGCTCGCGTTCCAGCAGCTACTCGCGCAGCAGCGGCAGCAGCCACTCCTCAACCCCGGCGCGCAGTTCGGGCAGCAGCTCCTCGGGCGGCAGCTCTTCGCGCAGCAGCTCCTCCGGGAGCAGCTCCTCGCGCGGCAGTTCCTCCAGCGGCGGTTCGCACCGGCGCTGAGTCTGGTAAGTCCGGTCGCTCCTTTCCGTCGTGACGGAGAAATGGCTTTTTTACGACTGCATTCGATACTTTTGGGAGATCTTGAAATGAGGATTTTGAACAAGACGCTGATCATGGCGACGCTGGTGATGGGTATCGGCCTGGCCTCCGGCGCATACGCACAGAGCAATGTGCTCACCGAAGATTTTTTTCATATGGGGAATGATCTGGGCGTCGGCGCACGCGCCCTCGGGCTGGGCGGCGCCTACACCGCGATCTCGGATGACTATACCGCCATGTACTGGAACCCCGCTGGCATTGGACAGATGAAGCGCCGGGAATTCAACATCGGCTTTTCGCAGAACAGCATCAAGTCCGATGCCCTCTTTCTCGGCACCGGAGCGGAGACGGCCGACAGCTTCACACGCCTGAACTCCATCGGTCTGGTCTTTCCCGTGCCGACTGCGCGCGGCAGCCTGGTCTTCGGCGTCGGCTATGACAAGGGGCGCGATTACGATGCCATGGTGGATGTCGGCGCCCTGACCATCGACTCTCTCTATCAGACCAATTCCATCCTCGATGAGGGCAGCCGCAACCAGTTCACCCTTTCGGGTTCCATCGAGGTCAGCCCCAATCTCTTCATGGGTGCCGGCATCAATTTCATCAACGGACATATCGACCACTCCTCGGAGTTCATGAATGAGGATAAATACGATCTCTATTTTTCTCCCGGGGATGAGGCCGATCCGACCGACGATGCGGACTGGAGCTATTACAAGCAGCACCAGACGCTCGGCTCCGATATCGACGGCACCAATCTCAAACTGGGTCTGCTCTATCGCTCCGGAAACCTCTGGCGCCTGGGCGCAAGCGTAACCCTGCCGACCACCTATACCATCACCGAAAACTGGGGCTGGAGCGAAACCGAATTCTATGACGCCGAGCACGATGCCTGGTACGATGAGGATGAAGGCACCTACAAATACCAGTACACCGAGCCCTATGCCGCCTCCGTCGGCTTTTCCGCCAAGCTCCTTGACCTCCTGCTTCTCTCCGGGGATGCTGAATTCCGGGACTGGACCCAGGCCAAGTTCGAGGATGATCCCCCCATCTCCGGCATGGAACGGACAGCCGCCAATCGCGCCATCAAGAAGGAGATGCAGGCTGTGACCCGGCTGCGCGCCGGGGCTGAAATCAGCGTGCCCGCAACCAATTTGCGCCTGCGCGGCGGCCTTTTCAGTGATCCTTCGCCCTACAAGGACAGCGTCATCCGCCCCGACCGCACCTATTACTCCGGCGGGCTCAGTTTTATGATGGACAAACAGGCCATGCTCGACCTGACTTATGTCCGCGGCAGCTGGGAGGAGAGCAGAAGTGATGACCTCTCGGATGGGCCGATCACAATGGATCGCTCCCTGCAAAAAATTATCGCCACCCTCTCGCTGCGCTTCTAACCCGGCCGGATGCGCCGGGACGGGAGGTGTTGCGATGCGGCATTCCGGCCTCTATCGTCGTCCGGATGGCATGGGAAGGGGAGTGACCTGTTCACTCCCCTTTTTCAATTCCAAGGAGCTCTTATGCAAGTCGGTAGAGCATTATGGATATTGCTTTTAATTGCGGTTTTCGGGTTCGGCTGCGCATCCCATTCCCGCCTTAAACCGCCGCGCGTGGCATCGCAGATCCCCCTCGACTATCCCCTCAGCGCACAGTTGAACAGGCTCGAGGGGGAGGTCGGCCTGACCGTCTTTGTCCGTCCAGACGGCAAACCGGAGGAGGTCACCCTGAGCCGCTCATCCGGCCACGAGGTTCTGGATGAAGCGGCCCTGCGCTTCGTCAAAAAGCTCGATTTCACGCCGGGCACCCTGGATGAAGTGCCGGTCGGGGCCTGGACCCGGCTGGTGCTGCGCTACAAGCTCTCGGAGCAGGCCTTTGAAAGGGAGCGCTGGCTCGCCGACATCTTCGAGCTGCAAAAGCAGATCGACGGTGAGCGCGATCCCGATCTGCGCGAGACCCTGCTGCGCCGTCTCTATACCCATTATGTCGGGTGTGTCACCTATGTCGACAGCAACGACGACCCTGCGATCAATGACCTCATCCGCAGCGCCGTCGGCAAGGCGCGGGAGGAGCACTGGCGTCCCTTCTGGAATCAGTATGCTTCCCCCTTTGTGTTGTTCGATGATTTTCTTGCCAATTATGCCGATTCGGAGATCGCCGGTCAGGCGCGTCAGGACCTGGCCCGCTATCTGCTGGATATGGAGACGAAAATCCGTATGAAATCGCTCAAGTCCCGCCGCGTGGCCCAGTCGTCCGGCGGGTTGGTGGAGCTGCTGGAGGAGCGTCTCCAGGCCCTGCAGCAGGAGCTGCGGGGTGAGGTTCAACCTCTGCCGGCGGCGCCACAATGAGATTCAATCCATGTGTAGAAAGACAGCCGGATCCCGCATTCCACTCCGACCGGTTGTAAGAGCCGGCCAGGTGCATATCGTGGTACCGTTACAGCAGATGAATCAGTTCCTGGGATAGAATGGGAGGTCATGTGAAACGTGCGGTTGTGGTGCTGATGCTTCTCTTTTGTTCGTTCCCCCTCATGGCGCAGAGGAAGGGCTCGACGGAAATTGGTGGTTCCATCTCTTTTCATTCAAACCAGGATGCCCAGCAGCGGAACTATAGCGATCTGGGTTTTGACGGTCTGATCTGCTACTATTTAAGCCGCAACATCGGCATCGATATCGAACCCGGTGTCGGCATCAGTTTTCAACCCGATTCAGTGAGCATTGCAACGCTGCTGATGGGCAGCGTACGCATGCGGCTCTTTGATCTGATTCCCTCCGGCTATCGCAAGAACGATATCTACCGGTTGGATCTGGGAGTCAGTTCCTCGGTCTTCGCCAACCTCGGTGTCGGTCTCTGGTCGGAGGGTTATTCCCTGAGCCAAAAGCCCAGCACCACCTACTCGGGCCCGGCGGTCATGGCTGGCATCGGCACCTTTTCCCAGTTCGGCCGTTTTTCAACCCTGCGCGTCAAGCTGCAGTTCATCGAGCTCTTTCCCAGTGGACCGGTCTTCACAAAGAGACGGACACTCGTCCAGGTCGGCGTCGGATTCGGGCTCTTTATCCGCTCCTGAGGCATCGGGTTTTATCGTTGACTTTCTGAGGCCTTTTCATTATATTTAATAAATTTGGAAACGGCTAAAGGGCCATCCCTATGCGCAAATATACCTTCCTGCTTCTCGCCCTGGTCTGCCTGACCGCGCCGGTGCAGGCCCAGCTCTCCAAGCGCGAGATCAACAGACGGGATTCTTCCCGGCCGGGCAGCAGAGAGGACTATTTCATCAACACCCTGCAGCTGATCGACCTGCCGACGGCCAGCCTCCTCAAGGGGGGCAATGTCAGCGGCAGCCTCCTCCTCTTCGAGGAAGGCGGCATGCTTGCCCGCCTTTCGGCCGGGATCTCGGAAAGAATGATGTTCGGCATCTCCTACGGCGCCGATTACATCATCGGGGATCAGGTGATCAAGTGGAATGACGCCCCCGCCGTCCATATCGCCTACCGGGCTGTCGACGAGAGCGCGCGCTTTTTTTCGGTCGTTTTCGGACTCGATACCCAGGGTTACGGCAAATACTGGCGGGATTCCGATTACCCCGATGCCCTCCCAGGCCAGATTGATCCCACCAAGGTCCCCTACAAACGCTATACCTACAAATCCCGCGGCTTTTATGCCGTCGCTTCCAAGAACTATCGGGCTTTCTGGAACGTCGGTTTGCACGTCGGCGCCAACTACAGCCTGGAGACCAGCGACAAAGATCGTTTCCCCGATCTTTTTTGCGGAATGGATTGGCAGTTGGGTCGCGACCTCGCCGTGGTCGCCGAATATTCCTTCGCCTTCAACAACGACGAGATCCCGATGCCTGCTGGCAGCAATGGTCTCGTCAGAAATAATTTCGGCAGCAAGGGTTTTCTCAATGCCGGCGTGCGCTGGGCCTTTCAGCCCAACATGTTCCTCGAATTCGCCGCCAAAAACCTGCTCGCCGACAACCTGGGCAACCGGGACTATGTCCGTGTCCTCAAAATCGTTTATTTCACCCGCGCCACCGATCGCGATACGAGAAACACCCAGGCGAGAAAGCTTTCGATCTGGGAGCGTATTTTCGGCAGCCGGAGAAGAGATGAAAACTCTCGCGACCGCTAATCGGCCGGGAAAACCAGACCAGGCAAGTTCTCTTTCTGGAGTAAAATGAAATTCTATCGCCTGACAACCCTGTTTTTGCTCGCCGCGGTGCTCGCCTTCTGCGGCTGCTATACCACCATACGCCTGCCGCGCGCCGCGGCCGAGGAGGAGGAGTATGTGGAGGAGTGGCGGCGGATGCCGCTCAATCCCTCCATCCCCGCCTCCCACGCCGGCGATTTCGACTGGCTTTTCTACTATCAGCTGCCCTGGTGGCTGGATGCGGCTGAAGTCTATTACGACCAGTCGCCTGGCCAGTCCTGGGCCCCGGAGGAATTCCGGCAGCGCTATCCCCAGTCGCCCGACTACTCGGGCAGTTTTTCCGGCAGCTACTCCCCGACGGTGACCTCCCCAGGGCTCGGCAAGCAAGCGGCCGACAGCAGCACCTCTTCAGGGGCGAGCGAACAGAAAGATTCCCGCCGGAGCTTTAACCAGAATGCCGGATCCTCGCCTGCAGCGGGGACATCGGAGAGCAGTAAGGAATCAGGCTCCGATCGGCGTGATTCCAAACCCTCCAGCAGCGGAACCGAGAAACCCAAAAGGCGCTGATTCCTGCACGTCGGGAGCACAGTGTCCTGAAGGCAAGAGTTCCCCTCTCTTGCCTTTTTCATTAATGGAAAAGAGCGATGTCCCTCAAGCAGCGGTTCATTTTCATCCCGGTTATTATCCTGCTCTGTGCAGCGGCCTTTATCCTTTTCGGCTATCTCTCCGTACGCCGCTCCGTCCCGCCTGAGAGCGGCTCTTTTCCCGCCCCCGGTCTGGAGCGGCAGGTTGAGATCGGCCGGGATGAATGGGGCGTCGTCCACATCGATGCCGGCAGCGAGTATGATCTCTATTTCGCCGCCGGTTACAGCTGCGCACAGGACCGGCTCTGGGAGATGGATTTCCTCCGCCGCGCCGCCACCGGCCGCCTGGCCGAAATTCTGGGGCCTGAACTGGTCGAGGTCGATCTCTTTACACGCACCATTGGCTTCGGACGCCTTGGCCGCCGGCTGCTGCCGGTGCTCCCCTCCGCCACAGCCGCCAACCTGCGCGCCTATTGTGCCGGCATCAATACCTATATCGCCACTGCCCGGCAGCTGCCGCTCGAATTCGGCGCTCTCCGCTATACTCCTGAACCCTGGCAGCCGGAGGAGAGCCTGGCCTGCATGCGCCTCATCGGCTGGCTGCTCAGCATGGGCTGGAATATCGATCTGGTCTACGCCGAAACCGCTGCGAAAGTGGACTCACAAAAGTTCGTCTGCATCCTCCCGGAGGCCCTGCCGGGGCTGCGCTCTTTCCCGCTCGGGGTGGATGAGAGCGACTCGACCGCGGCAGCGCCTCTCAAACGCCGTTCGCGCATGGACCGCTTCCTGCGCAGCCTGCTGCCGCTGCCATCCCTTGATTCTCTGCGGCGGACGCCACTCCTCGAGGAGAGAAAACGGGATTCCCGCCGCGGTGAGCCGGTGAGTGCAGTGCTCCGGCAGGGTGAAGAGGGGCTGCGGCGCCTCTTCAACAGCCCGTCGGGTGGGCTCGGCAGCAATGCCTGGGTGATCAACGGCCGTCTGACCGAGCGGGGTCAGGCCCTCCTCGCCAACGACACCCATCTCGTCTTCACCGTGCCGTCGCTCTACTACCTGATGCATCTTCACTCCCCGGCCGTCAATGCCGTCGGCGCCGCCTTCCCCGGGCTCCCCGGCCTTGTGGTCGGCCGCAACGAGTTCGTCGGCTGGGGCATCACCAACGGCATGGTTGACGACGTCGATCTGGTCCGCCTCGAGCCTGACAGCATTGATGCGGAGTATTACCGCTTCGGACGGCAGCGCTACCGCTACATTTACCATGATGAGACCATCGCCATCCGCGGCGGAGAGGAAAAAAAGGTCCGCATCCCCTGGAGCCATATCGGCCCCGTCATCAGCGCCGCCACCCCGATCCTTGGCTACCGCGGCGAGGATCCCCTGGTCCTGCGCTGGAGCGGTTTTGAAAACGACGACCCCCTGACTGCATTCCAGGAGCTGATGACCGCAAGGGATTGGGGCGGTTTCCTCGCCGCCCTCGAGAGCAGCAAGAATCCGGGTGAGAACTTTTTCTACGCCGACCGCGCCGGCCAGATCGGCTACAAGCTGGCGGCGGCCGTGCCCAGGCGCACCTACCGGGATGCCATCGTACCCCTGCCGGAGCGGACGGCTGTGCCCGACAGCCTCGCCTCCCCCGACAGTCTGGCACGGGAAGCCAGGGTACGGGACTGGCTCGGTTTTATCCCCTTCACCCAGCTGCCGCAGCTCTTTCAGCCCTCCTCCGGCTGGATCGCCAATGCCAATAACTGCATGGTCGATACCACCTACGCCCACTTCATCTCAGCCTACTGGGAGCCCGATTACCGCTACAACCGCATCAAGGCGGCGCTCGACACCCTGTCGCGCTGGAATCTCGCCTCCTGCCGCGCCCTGCAGGCGGATCTCTACTCCGGCCACGCCGCCGCCTTTGTACCCCTGCTCATGAAGGCCATCCAGCATCTCGACCTGCCCAGAAACCAGCCCGCCGATTTTGGCCGCGAGCTGCTCTCGGTCTGGGACTATCAGCAGACCACCTCCAGCGTGGCCAGCACCGTCTATGAGATGACCCTGAACGAATTCATGCGCCTGACTTTCGCCGACGAGATGGGTGAAGAACTCTACCAACGCTTCGTCAAACTCTCGCATGTCAACGTCCGCGTCCTGGACCGCCTGATCGCCCTCAACGACTCCCTCTGGTTTGATGATGTGCGCACCCCGGGCCTTGAGACCCTCGACAGCCAGCTCGCCGCCGCCTTTTATGCGGCCATCGACTCGCTGACCCTGCGCTACGGCGACAATCCCGGCATGTGGGACTGGGGGAGCGTGCACACCCTGACCCAGCCCCATCCCTTCGGGCGCCATACCCCCTTCAGGCGTTATTTCAATATCGGCCCGGCGCCCTCAGCGGGCGGCAACCACACCCTCAACAACAGCACCTACAGTATGGCCGAGCCCTTCGCGACCATCATCGGCCCATGTGTGCGCCAGATTTCAGACATGTCGACCTCCGAATGGCATGTCATTCTCCCCGCCGGACAGAGCGGCCACCCCTTCAGCCGGCACTACCGGGACCAGCATCCCCTGTGGCAGGAGGGAGAGATGATCACCCTGCAGTTGCACAGCCTGACCCGTCGCAACCCGCGCTGGAACTGGCAGATCCTGCGCCCGGTTTCCGCGAACTCCCGGCCCTGACACTATAGTAATAATCATGCCCCTGCACCCTTTGAAAATAGCATCCCTGTCTCCACCCCCGGCGCGCGTACACCACCTGCCCAGGATTCTTGTCCTGGCTGCGGTCCTCTTCCTGTTCACCTGCAGCGAACAGACTACCGTCGAATACGAAACTCTCATTCCTGCGCTCCGCACCCTGGCCGGCGAAGAGGGCTGGAGCGCCAGCTATCCAGCCTGGCACCCCGGGGGCCGGCAGCTGCTCTACTGCGCCCAGCCCCAGGGAGGAGGGGCGGTGACTGAACTGCGCGAGGTCGAGGTGGAGAGCCGGATCAGCCGGACGCTCCTCACCGACTCCACCGGGCTTCGCTTCCCTTCATGGAATCCTTCCGACAGCACCATCCTCTGCACCTCCACGCGCAGCGGCAGCCATGATCTCTGGCTTTTCGACCCGGCCACTGCAACCTGGCGGCGGCTCACCAGCCTCGCCGGGAATGAATCCTTTCCGCGCTGGTCCCCTGACGGCGACCGCATCGCTTTTCTCAGCCTTGGCCGCATCGCCCTTCTCGATCCGGCGACCGAGGAGATCTCCTATCTCGTCACCCCCTTTCTGATTGTTCTCTCGCTCGCCTGGAGTCCGGACGGGGAGAGTCTGCTCTTCTCGGCCGACAATGGCAGCGGGGAGTATCTCTACCGGTTTGACCTCAGCGGCAGCCGGTTTGAAGAACTCTTCCCGATCTCCCAGAAGGGCACCTGGCCGGTGGCCGCGCGGGCTGCGGCCGAGGGTGCGGGAGAGCACATCGCCTGGCGGGCCTCGACCGGCTCCGGCACGGCCGGGATCTATTTTTATCCCGCCGGAGCCGAAAAGCCGAGCCTGGTCGTCCGGGACGGGGCCATGCCCGCCTGGTCGCCGGACGGGACCGCCCTTGTCTATATCCGCGGCACAAATCTGGTCTGGGAAAAAGTCTGGATCGCCATCGATGAGTAGAGGCGTCCGCATACGGACGGGCTTGATCCTGCTCCTCCTCATCGGCCTGAGCGCAGGCCCGGCGGTCGGCCAGAAACAGGGCCGTGCCGCCCCCGCGAAGCACGGCCGTGTCGCCGGGTTCGTCGTCGATGCGGCCGGCAAGACCCCGATCCCCCAGGCCAATGTCATGCTGGCCAACACCTCGCTGGGGGCCGTGAGCGGCAGGAACGGCGCCTTTTACATCGAGCGCGTGCCGCCGGGCACCTATCAGCTCGTCGTCACCATGCTCGGTTACCGCCGGATGATCATCAAGGATGTCGTGGTGAGGGCGGGGGAGGTGCGCGCCCTGCGGGTGAGCCTGAACCGCCAGGCCATCGATATGGGCAAGGTCCAGGTCGAGGCCAAGCGGGAAGCCCAGGCCTTTCAGTATGAAAAATCGATCGCCGGCCACGAAATCATCACCCCCCGCTTCATCGCCCGGCGTCCCGGGGCGCTTGAAGACGCCTACCGCGCCCTCAACGTCCTGCCCGGGGTGACCGCGCGCAGCGATTTGAACACCCAGCTTTACATTCGCGGCGGCAGCCCCGACCAGAACCTCTTTCTCTACGATGGCATCGAAATCACCACGCCGGGCCGTCTCTTCATCATCATGGGGGGCGGCATCAGCCTGGTCA